>Ga0070741_10000380_pt1 | contig 165398 bp, 147 predicted proteins | sample Coa_R1_4_FD_66440 | JGI IMG/M metagenome (GOLD analysis project Ga0070741, IMG submission 66440) | Surface soil microbial communities from Centralia Pennsylvania, which are recovering from an underground coalmine fire - Coalmine... | ecosystem: Environmental > Terrestrial > Soil >... | reverse complement strand
TCTCGTTAGATCGAGATATCCCGCGCGCGATGGGTTACAGCTTGCTTCGCGGACCCCCGGAGGCATGACCATTGGTGACCTCCGCTACGGGGCTGCAGGAGATTTCGCTCCCCACACCACACATAACGCCGAAGCGCTCGGCGCCAGGATCTTCGCGACTTGGGCCGCCGAATGGATTGGGTGTTCGTCTGAGTGCACCCGTCACTCGGCCATCGCATCCCGCCCCGCGACTGTAGACGTTTGATCAGGCGCCCCTCGGTAATGGAGCGGGATAAACGTGGTTATAGGGGTCAGTTGCGAGAGGAAAAAGCGTTTTTTGGAGTTGCCAACACCATACTCCCGATATTCACACATCCGCACCGCTATCGCGGCTTCCGCTTCGCCACGACGGCTTCGTAGGCCGCCTGCAGCTTATCGAATACCGACGGACCCTTGTGCTTGCGCCTGGCGCCGAGATGCAGAACGCGCAGCTCATCCATGAATTCCGCCCAGAGCTTCGGGCCGCCCTTGTCCAGAAGGTGCGCACGGATGCCGAGCTCTTCGCTGACCGGGAGATATTTCAATCCCCATACCGACATCTGCGCCAGCACCGGCAGAAGCTCGATGCCCTTTTCGGTGAGACTGTAGATCGCCTTCTGCTTGTGGCTCGGATCGTCGGCCTTGCTGATGATGCCTTCGGCGAGCAGCGTCTTCAGCCGGTCGGCGAGGATGTTGGAGGCGATGCCTTCCTCCGAGCGCGTCAGCAGCTCACGGAAATGCCGCCGGTTGCCGAAGATGATGTCGCGGATGATCAGCAGGCTCCATTTGTCGCCCAACACTTCCAGCGTGAGGTTGATCGGGCAGCCGGACCGGTGCGCCTCGCTCATTTTTTTCGAGCCTCAAAAAAACCGCTTGCATTCTGCCACCAGTAAATGTACACCGCAACCAGTTGCAAAACAAGAGCAGTGGAGAGGCTTATGTCTTATATCGATGGCTTCGTCGTCCCGGTGGCGAAAAAGAACCTTTCCGCCTATCGCCGCATGGGGCGGCTGGTCGGCAAGGTGTTCCGTGAGCTTGGCGCCGTGGAATTCCGCGAATGGGTCGCCGACGACGTGAAGGTCGGCAAATGGACCTCGTTCCCGCGCAGCGTGAAGCTTAAGCGCGGCGAGACGGTGGTGTTCTCTTACATCGTCTACAAGTCGCGCGCGGAGCGTTATCGCATCGTGCGGCAGACCATGAAAGACGCGCGGCTCGCCGCGATCATGAAGCCCGGAGCGATGCCGTTCGACGGCAAGCGCATGATCTTCGGCGGCTTCAAGAAGCTGTTCGAAGTTTAGTCAGTCACGCCAAACCAGGAATTTCGTCATGTCACTCACGCTCCACTTCCATCCGCTGTCGTCCTACTGCCACAAGGCGCTGGTCTCGCTTTACGAGACCGATGTTCCGTTCACGCCGCATCTGGTCAATCTCGGCGATGCGCAGGAGCGCGAAACGTTCGTCAAGCTCTGGCCGATCGGCAAGTTTCCAGTACTGCGCGACGAAGCGCGTGGGCAAACCGTCCCGGAATCGAGCATCATCATCGAGTACCTGCAGCAGCATTATCCCGGCAAGACCAAGCTCATTCCCGGCGATGCCGAGCTTGCGTTGCCCGTGCGCGAATCCGATCGCTTCTTCGATCTGCATGTGCACGAGCAGATGGGCCGCATCATCATCGATCGGATCCGGCCGGAAGGGCAGCGTGACAGTTTCGGGGTCGAGGACGCCAAGCGGCGGTTGAACACTGCGCTGTCCGTGGTCGACGCGCAGATGGCGAAGCGGACTTGGGCGACGGACGAAACGTTCACCATGGCCGACTGCGCCGCGGCGCCGACGCTGTTCTACATCAACATGGTCGTTCAGCCTCTACGCCAGAGCTATCCGCATGTCGCGGCTTATCTCGAGCGCTTGAAGGCGCGGCCCTCTTATGCACGGGTGCTGAAGGAGGCGGAGCCGTTCATGCATATGGTGCCCAGGGGATAGACCACGACAGCGCTGCGGGCGCGTGGTTTACTCGCACCCCACGAGGGGCTCCGCGCCATGCAGCAGATCCGCGTTTCGACCTTCGAGAGGCCCGGCGCCGCGCCAGTGATCCGCGCGGTGCCATGGCCGAAAATTCCCGAGCATGCGGCGCTGATCCAGGTCGGCGCCTGCGGGGTCTGCGGCACTGACCTGCACATCCTCAAAGGCCACTGGCCGAAGCCGCTGCCTTGGCCGTTCACGCTCGGTCACGAGATCGGCGGCGTGCTGGTGGAAACCGGCGCGCGTTTCCGCGAAGACTTCATGGGCAAGCCGCTCGGCGTCGGCTCCAAGGTGATGATCCCGCCGCTGATGCCGTGTGGGCGCTGCTACTACTGCGTCCACTATCCGGAAAACGCCAACAAGTGCCTGACCCCGGTCTATTACGGGCGCTATCTCGGCTTCGACAAGGCGCCGCACCTGTGGGGCGGCTGGGCTGAATACGTCTATGTCGACCTCGACATGCTGCCCGGCACCAAGGTCTACAAGCTGCCCGATGACATGCCGCTGCGGCTCGGTGCGCTGTCGGAGCCGCTCACGTCGTGCATCCGCGCCTTCAACCGGGCGACGCGCGCCGGCGGATTCAAATGGGGCGACACCGTCGTCATCCAGGGCTCCGGTCCGATCGGCATTCTGGCGGTTGCCGCCGCGCAGGAGATGGGCGCCGGTCGCGTGATCTGCGTCGGTGCGCCGGAAGAGCCGCGGCTCGCTTTGGCGCGGCGCTTCGGCGCGCAGGCGACCGTCGACATCGAAGCGTTCGCGACGCCGCAGGCGCGCATCGAGCGCGTGCGCGAGATCGTCGGCGGCTTTGGCGCCGATCTGGTGATGGATTGCTCGGGGCATCCGAGCGCCGGACCCGAGGGCCTCGAATTCTTGCGCGACGGCGGCTGCTACGTGGAGATGGGGCAGTTCACCGATGCCGGCTCGATCATGACCTCGTGGCATCGCATCTGCACCAAGGACGCCATCGTGCTCGGCTCCTGGGGCTTCACCGGCAACGACCTGCCGCTCGGCGTCGACATGCTCTACCGCACGCGCACGAAGTATCCCTGGCTCGACATGCAGACGCTCTATCCGTTCTCCGAGGAGGGCATCGGCCGTGCGGTCGCCGATGCCATGGCGATGAAGACGGTGAAGTCGACCATCGTGCCGTGGCCGGAGCTGGTGCAGTAATCGTTTCCGTGCTCCGCTCTGGTCCATAAGCGAGGCGTTTCCATGCTCCCATTGACCGCGACGACCATCCTGCCCGAGGACGCCTCGGCCGCCGTGCTCGTCGGCCGCATCTGGCTGCCGGCTGCGGACGGTCCGTCGGTGGTCGCCGTTCGCGAGGGCCGCGTCTACGATGTGACCGAGGCGTTTCCGACCGTCAGTGCGCTCGCCGAGGAAGCCGATCCCGCGGCGTCGCTGCGCGCGGCGAAAGGGGTCTTGATCGGCGACCTCGAGGCCATTGCGGCCAACACCCCGCCGGAGGGCCGCGACCGCACGAAGCCCTGGCTGCTGGCGCCGATCGATCTCCAGGTCATCAAGGCCGCAGGCGTCACCTTCGCGATCTCGATGCTGGAGCGTGTCATCGAAGAACGCGCGCGCGGCAATCCGGCGGCCGCGGCGGCGATCCGCGTGGAGATCGAAAAGCTCGTCGGCAACGACCTTTCGCGGCTCAAGCCCGGCTCGCCGCAGGCGATGCGCCTCAAGGAAGTGCTGATCGCGCAGCAGGCCTGGAGCCAGTATCTGGAAGTGGGCATCGGCGTCGATGCCGAGGTCTTCACCAAGGCGTCGGTCTTATCGGCGGTCGGCACCGGCATGGACGCCGGCTTGCATCCGAAATCGGTCTGGAACAATCCCGAGCCCGAAGTGGTCCTGCTGGTGTCGAGCACCGGTCGCATCGTCGGCGCGAGCCTTGGCAATGACGTCAATCTGCGCGATTTCGAAGGACGCTCGGCACTCCTGCTGTCGAAAGCCAAGGACAACAACGCGTCCTGCGCCATCGGTCCCTTCGTGCGGCTGTTCGACGCGCGCTTCACGCTCGATGACGTGCGCAAGATGGACGTGGCACTGACCGTCGAGGGCGAGGACGGATTCCGCCTCGACGGCGTCTCGTCCATCCGCCTGATCAGCCGCGATCCGGAGGATCTGGTCCGACAAACCATCGGCGACGTGCATCAATATCCCGACGGCTTCGTGCTGTTTCTCGGCACGATGTTTGCGCCGACCAAGGACCGCGATGGGGCGGGGCAGGGCTTCACGCACAAATCGGGTGACGTGGTCACGGTTGCGAGCCCCAGGCTCGGCAAGCTCGTCAACCGGATGCGCACCAGCGATACCTGCGAGCCTTGGAGTTTCGGTGTTGGTGCTTTGATGCAAAATCTGGCGCGGCGCGGCTTGCTCGACTGACGCGGGCGCGCTGCTTGCGGTCAATTGAAAAAGCCATGGCGCAGCAAGTCGGCGCCCGCAGCAATGACCGCGATCAACACAAGCGTGCGGAAGGTCTCGGGTGCGATCTTATCGCGCGTATGTCGTCCGACAGACATGCCGAGCCCGACCGGTAGCATCGCAGCCGCCGAGACTGAAAGGTCAAGCCAATTGAACTCGCGGCTGGCGGTCAGGAGAACGGCCAGCACGCCCGAGGAAACGACGAGGTACAGCGACGCTTCCTTCGTGAAGGCCCGTCCGCGCAGTCCCTTGGCGAGCAGAAATATGAAGACAAGCGGTCCCGCCATCGCTGCGATGCCGCCCAAAATCCCGCCGAAAAATCCGAATGTGATGCCGGCCGGTAGAATCAGGCGCGGCCGGATCTGCAGCTTCGGCGCGAGCAGGGTGAGGCCTGCGACACCGATGAGCACCATGCCCGCGATGATCTTTGCCACGTTCGCGTCCATCGCCAACAGCACGCGAACGCCGACAAAGAGGCCGGGAGCCATGCCGAGAAGCACCGGCAGCAATTGCAGGAAGCAGCGTGCAGTTTTTCCGCCCTCCAGCGCTTGCGGCAGATTGCTCAAGAGCAAAGGCATGCTCAGCAGCATGGCCGCTGATTTGATGTCGATGAACAACGAGAGCAGCGGCAGCGCGACGATCGGCATGCCAACCCCGATGATCCCCTTCAGCAGGCCGGCAACAATGAGGCTGCACACCACGGCAGCAACGATGGTTGCTTGCTCGACATGGAGAGTGTGGATCAACATGGCCATCCCGACTTTGCGCCGCTGTCGAAGGAACAACGCAAGTCTTGCCGCGACGCCCGCTATTGTCTCGCGCGAACGGTTTGATCCGTGCCAAACTCTCGTCGATTGATAAGCTTTCGGTATCACCTATATGGTTTGGAATGGTCGCAGCGGCAAATCTGGTGGAAGTGGCCGCGCTCGTGGGCGATACCGCGCGAGCGACGATGCTCAATGCGCTGATGGGCGGTCAGTCGCTGACGGCGACCGAGCTTGCGTACTGCGCCAATATCTCCCGCTCGACCGCGAGCGGTCACCTGAGCAAGCTGGTTGCCGCGCGGCTTTTGACCGTCATCCGCAACCGGCGCTTCAGCTATTATCGGATCGCGTCGCCGCTGGTCGCGACCATGCTGGAGAGCATCAAGGTCGTTGCCGCCATCGAGGTGCCGCCGCGCCGTGCGCCGCGGTCAGCCAGCGAGGAGGCGGTGCGGTTTGCCCGCAGCTGCTACGATCATTTGGCCGGCCGGGTCGGCGTCGCCGTGACCGATGCGCTCCTCGCCATGGGGCACATCGTGCTCACCGATGAAGGCGGGGAGGTCACGGCTTCGGGCGAGCGTTTCCTATCGGCGTTCGGCGTCGATCTGCGGCCGCGAACGCGGCGGATGTTCTGCCAGCCTTGCCTCGACTGGAGCGAGCGCCGTTATCACCTCAAGGGACTTGTCGGCGCGCGGATCCTGGAGCGTCTGCTGGCGCTCGGATGGCTCAAATCCGTGTCGGGCAGCCGCGCACTTCAACTCACGTCGGCTGGAAGAACGGGCCTCTCCGAAACCTTCCAGATCGAGATCGACGACGCGGGCGTGCCAACCCGTCGATCAGCCGACGCGCCACGGTTGACAGCATAACTTGAGCGGCTAGTTGCCGAACGGACGCTCCTTGTCGAGCCGCGCCTTCGCTTCTTTGGCGATGCTCACATCGAACAGCTGTGCCTCCGGCACTTTCTTCTCGACGAGATGGAAATAATCCGCCCAGTAGTCCTGCTGCGTCATCACCGATTTCACGTTCGGCAGGCCATCTTCATTGGTGTGGGACCAGTGCGGTGCGATGGCGCGTACCAGCTCAGGCTTCTGCAGCGCGGTTCGCTTGGCCAGGATCTCCACGATATCCGGGTGCTTGTCCGGCTCCGCGGCGGCCGCGTTGAACTCCTTGGCACCCTGCAGGAACGCCATCGCGAAACGCACGAGCGCGTCGCGGTGCTGCGTGATGAAATCCTTGCGCGCGGCATAGAGGCCGACGGCGCCGTCCGGATCGATCTGGTCATCGACGACGACGATCGGGCCCCATTTATTGTTCTGCGCGAAATAGCCGAACTGATAGGCGAGGTCGGTCGCATCGACGCTCTTCTGCCCGAGCATCTTCATCAGATCGGGCTGCGGCACGTTGGTGATCCATTGCACGTCCTTGCGCGGATCGAGCCCGGCCTTCTGCAAGCCGCGCGCGAACAGATACTGGTTGATGCTGCCGGTGGCGCCCAACCCGATGCGCTTGCCCTTGAGCTTGGCGAAATCGGCGAGCGACTTCACGCCGCCGTCGTAGAGCTCCTGGGTCACGTTGATGACGGTGTAACCGCGCCCGCTCTTGTTGTTGCCGCGATCGAGAATGAAGACGATCGGAGCGCCCTTGGCGATGCTGTTGAACAGGGCGGCGGACGCGGTTGAGAACGAAATGTCGAGCTCGCCGGAGATCAGCGAGGGCACCGCCATGGCGCCGTCGATATACGACTTCGGCTGCACGTCGAGGCCGAGCTTCTTGAAATAGCCTTTGCCTTCGGCGACGTAATAGGCGCCTCCGGTGATGAACGGGCCTTCGCCGACGCGGATGACGTCGTCCGCTTTCGCCTGCGCGGCGAACAGCGCGGAGGCCGTCAGCAGCATCGTCAGCGTGGTGCGGGTGTTCATGGTGTCTCCTCCCTTATTTTATCGTTGCGGCTCGACCCAGGGCGCCAGCCGCCGATCGATCCATTTCTGCACATTGGTGACCGCCGCGCCGAAGATCGCAAGCACGATCAGGGCGGCAAAGACCTTTTCCGTCTCCATCACCTGTCCGGAATGCACCAGGATGTAGCCCATCCCGCTCTCGCTCGAGCCGCCGATCATTTCCGCGGCGACGACCATGATCACGGTCACCCCCATGCCGAGATGCAGGCCGGACAGGATGCCGGGGAGTGCAGCGGGAATGACGATATTGGTTTGGATCTGCCGCGCATTGGCGCCGAGGTCCCTGGCCGCCTTGATGAGGCCGAGGTCGACCTGCCGAATGGCGGCGTAGGTGCTGATCGCCACAGGAAAGAAGGCCGTCACCGCGCTGATCACGATCTTGTAGCTCTCGCCGGTGCCGAGCCAGATGATCAGCAGCGGGATCAGCGAAATCTTCGGCAGCGGGTAAAGCGCCGCGATCCAGGGATCGACGATGCGCGCCACGAGCTTCGACATGCCCATGGCGACGCCGACGAGGATGCCGCTCACCGCGGCGACGACAAAGCCGCCGAGGATGCGCATGAAGGTCACGCCGAGGTTGTAAAGCAGCGAGCCGTCGGCGAGCATGGCGATGAGATAGCGCAGGATCGAGCTCGGCGCCGGCAGATAGATGGGCGCGATGCCGTTGAGCCGGACCAGCATCTCCCAGACGAGGATCACCGCGGCGATGACGAGGTAAGGCAGCGCGGCGTACAGCAGCGCCCGGGCGTCGCTTCCTTTGCGATTGCCCCTCATGCCGCACCCGCCATGGCGTCCTGCTGGCGCATTGCGTTGAGCACCTCCTCACGGATGAGATGCAATGCGTGGTCGTAGAGCCGGCCGAATTCCGGCGTGTTCACCATCTCCTGCGCGCGCGGACGCGGCAGGTCGACCCGGATCACCTCCTTGATGCGGCCCGGCCGCGCGGTCATCACCACGACCTCGTCGCCGAGCAGGATGGCCTCATCGATCGCATGGGTGACGAACAGGATGGTCATCTTGTTCGCCTCGTAGATGCGCACGAGCTCTTCCTGCATGACGATCTTGGTCTGCGCATCGAGCGCAGCGAAGGGCTCGTCCATCAGCATGATCGGCCGTTGCATGATCAGCGCGCGGGCGAGCGCGACGCGCTGGCGCATGCCACCGGAGAGCTGCGGGGGCCGGTGGCGCTCGAAGCCGCGCAGGCCGACCGAGGCGATCAGCGCCCGCGCGCGCTCGTGCCGCTCGACTTTCGCGACGCCCTGCATCTCCAGCCCGAAGGCGACATTGTCGATCACCGTGCGCCAGGGAAACAAATTGAGCTGTTGCCACATCATCACCGAGTTTGTGCCGAGCGGCTCGTCGATCTTGCCGCCGATGCTGATGTGGCCGGACGTGTAAGGCTCGATGCCGCCGATGATCTGCACCAGCGTGCTCTTGCCGCAGCCGCTCGGACCGAGAATGCAGCTCACCTTCTGTGACGGAAAGCGATGCGTGACGCGGTCGAGCGCCACGACCTCGTTCGGCGGAGCGCCGAAGACTTGCACGAGGTCGGTGACGGCGATCTCCATCCGCCGCCCCGTCAGGACGCCGGCAGTGTCGGGCGCAGCGGCGCACTCATCCTGCGACCACCGCGATGCCTTGAACCTCGATCATGATGGAGGGCTGCGCAAAGCCGCTGCAGGTGATCGCCGCGCTCGCCGGAAAATCCTTGCCGAAAATCTCGCTGCGCAGCTCGGTCATGCGTGTCGTGTAGCGGGAGTCGATCAGGAACACCGTCATTGTGACCAGATCGGAGAGCTTGGCGCCGGCTTCGGAGAGCGTCTTTTCGATGTTGCGAAAGGTCTGCCGGCACTGCGCGTCGAAATCGCCGGCGAGGGAACGCCCGTCGTCCGCGGCCTGACCGGTATGGCCGGCGACATAGATCGTCTTGCTCTCGCCGCTGACGATCACCGCGGGGGAAAAGGCCCGCGTCTGCTGCCACGTGCCGCGTACGAACGTTTTTCTCATGCTGGGCTCCTGCCACAGGATCATGGCGGCGCGTCAAAGGCTGTCAAGCGAGCCGGCTGCCTCCGGTTTTTGCATTAGGGTTCAACCGGCGCGCGCGGTCGCCGACGCCATGGGGATGAAGACTGTGAAGTCGACCATCGTGCCGTGGCGGGAACTGCTGCAGTAGCCGCTTCCGTGATTGGTCCAGCCGGATCGAAATCGATGGCTGGCGCGGCGGGGCCCTGTTACTCTTTCGCTGTGTCAGAACGCCGCTACGAGGGGGCGGGATATGCGCAAGAGCCTGTATCTCGGGATCACAGCCGTTTGTCTGGCGCTGTTTCCGGCATCGCGAGCCGCTGCGTTGAATTGCCAGCCCTATTGGACTGAAGCCTATAAGCGCATGCAAGGCTGCCTTGGCGGCGGTGGAGGCGGCGGCTATCAGGCGCCGCCGGTCTACGTCCCGCCGCCGCCGTCACCGCAAGAGTTGCAGCAACGCCAGTCCACCGCTTTCAACAATCAGGGGACGGCGGCGTTCAAGCGCGGAGATTACGCCGAGGCCATTCGGCTCTTCCAAACCGCGCTGCAGCTCGCGACGAATGCTGAAAGCATCCGGGTCAATCGGCAGAACATCGCCGCCGCGCGGTCTCACTTGGCCGATGCGGCGCAAAAGCGCGGCGATCTCGAGACGGCGCTTCGCGAGATCGACCAGGCGATCCAATTGAACCCGCAGAACAAATGGAATTGGCAGGGTTGGGCCGAGAATTTGCGCTACGCCATCGCCACCCGAAAACGGGAAGCCGAGGAAAAGCAAAATCTCGAACGTGCACGGCAAAATATGGCCGGCCTGCTCACGACAGGGGCGCCGCAACCTGCGGCGGCCGTCAACGCGCCGTCGCCTGCTTCGGCCGCCGGATCGGCTGCCAATCCGAGTACCGCCGGCAAGTCGGCAGCGTCGCTCGACTTCATGGATGCCGCGGCGCCGCCGCCCGCCGGCCAGCCGCAGCAGAAGGGGATTTTCGGCACCAATGCAACGCCGACCAATCCCAATCTCGGGCCGGCCGTGGGCACGGGCGGGACGACCTATCAGTCGGCCAGCGCCCAGGCTGACGCGGCTGCGAAAGATCCCAATCGCGTTTTTGACGGCCGCCCCGGCGCCGCGACCGGCACGCCGTTGACGTTTCCCAAGGCGGAGTCGCCGGCAGCAACGGTGAATGCCTTGGCCTATCGTCTCGCCAAGAACGAGCAGGCGATGAAGGACCCGGTGATCAAGACAAGTCTGGCGTGGTATCTGTCGCTGGACGCGCAAGTGAAGGAAAAGCAGACGCAGATCGCTGAAATCCAAAAACAGATCGACAGCGGCACGGGCGACGTGGGAATTCTCAAGGCGCAAAAGGAGACGCTGACCAACGACGTCAAGCGATCGCAAGCGGATCAAACTGCCGCCGAGAAGCAGATCAAGGAACAGGTGAAGAAATTGAATCTCTCCATGGATTTTCCCGACGAGGCACCGCCCGAGCCGCCGACGGCCGCAACCGCAAGCTCGAGCGAAAACGGCGCTGCGGCCGCGGCCAAGCAATGACCGTGTGGAATGCCCTGCGCGGACTGTCATCGCTCGATCGGTGCCGCGCCTTCCTGGCGGTGACTGCCGTCATCCTGGGTCTCGCGACGCCGGTCGAAGCACAACAGCCGGCGGCCAGCGCCGCGCCGCTTCCCTCGCTCGCGCTTCCAGCGGCGCTGGCCGCCAAATACGCCTGCCTCGCTGATCGCAGCAAAGCGCTCATAAAGGAGCGCAATGACCTGAAGACCGGATATGCGGGCTTGAAGAAGGATGGCTGCGCGAGCGTCGATGAGCGAGACACGGCGAAGATCAAGGCTTGTACCGACAAGAAAGAAGAGCTTGCCAAGGAGACGGCGCTGCATCGTCAAAGGAGCGAGGAGTTCGTCAAGGATTGGAAGCGGATCCCCGCGAACAGCGGCTGCGTCTTCGAGGGTCAGCTCCGGCCGTCGGGCGTAGCCAGCCATCTCGCGTTGAATTTCGTCAATTACTGCAACGCGCCAAAATATGTCAGCCTTTGCACCGAACTCACAAACGGCGCGAAGAACAATCTCGCGAACAACATCGACCCGTGCCGTTCGGTCGACTTCAAGATTCCGGCAACCGTCGCAAATCATTGCTGGGTGGAAGGTGTGAATGCCTGTCCGTGCAAGACGTCGCCGCGCCGATAGAGGCGCGAAATGATTGAACGCGCTAACGCGTGGCGTCGTAGGCCTCCCCGGCGGACATGCCAGCTTCGGCTCGCCATCGTCGCGACCCTGATTTTGCTCGCTCCAGTATCGGCGCCGGCGCAGGAGCCATCGCCCGAAGTTCGCGAAGCGCTGCAAAAGGGCATCGCGGCCGCGCGCGCACAGCAATGGACCCTGGCGCTGCAGCAGTTGGATGTTGCCCGCGACAAAGCGCCGATGCTGCCGGAGGTGCTGTTCAATCTGGCGCTCGCCAATGACCGCATGGGTGGCCGCGACATCCGTGCGCTCGGGTGGTATCGCGCCTATCTGGCCGTCGCGCCGAATGCCGGCAACCGCGAAGCGGTCGGCGCCAGGATCACTGCTTTGGAGGAGGCGGCGCGGACGACCGCCCACGGACTGATCGATAAGGCCGTGGCGGCGAACAAGCTTCTGCCAACCGAAGACAACCGTAACGGCGGCTTGGCTGAGATTGCGCGGGCGCAAGCCGAGATCGGCGATATCGACAGCGCCTTTGCCACGATCGCGAGTTCGGCCCCGGGAACGATGGGTACCTATGTCTATGACGGCGGCTACAATTTGCTCGCCGGCGTATTTGCCAAGCTCGGTGACCTTGCCAGCGCCGACAAGGCCGTGCGCAAAATCATCGCGGTCGATAAGCGCGACGACGCAATCGACAGCATCGTCAAGGCTCTGATCGAGCAGAACCGGATTGCCGATGCACTGGCCTATGCCGCAACCATCAATGGCGGCAGCTATCGAATCCGCAGCTATCTGGAAATCGCGGAAGCGCAAGCCAAGGCCAAGGACCAGGCCGGCGCCCGCCGCAGCCTCGACATTGCGGTCAGCGCGCGAAACGGAATGCCGCAGAAGGAGCGGACGACATGGCACGCGGAGTCGATCATCGAGTCCGCAGTGAAAATCAATGAACGGGACGTCGCGACGCGTGAGCTCGATCTCGCGGTCAAGGCGATGAACGCGCTGCCCAAGGACCCGCGTTCGGTGGGCGACGTGGCGAACCTGATGAAGGCTGCCATCAGCGTGAACGATTTGCAGACGGTGAAGCGACTCTACGCTGGCATCAACTGGACGCCGGACGCGATCAAATACGGCAACCGGCCGCTCGTGACGTATCTGATGGCCAGCGCGTACGCCAAGACAGGGCAATTTGCCGAGGCGCGGGCGCTCGAGCCAAAAATCACCGACCCGTTCTGGCGGGGGCAGGTCGGGAACGACATCGGCAGCGCCAGCCGCGACGCGGATTCGAAACGCAGCGCCCAGTTCAAAGCACTCCTTGCCCAACAGAAATTCTCAGAAGCCGAAGCCGTGGTGACGCGCGGACTGCAAACCGACGCGCTCATCCAGATGCAGGTCGAGCTGGCGAACGCGCTGCGCAAGGCCGGCAATGTGGCAGCGGCAAGCCGTATTGTGTCGATGATTGCCGCGTCCGTGGCGAAGCAGCCGCCGGCCGAGTCCATCGAGGCGCGACTCTCTTTGGCCTTTGCCTATCGATCCGCCGGCGATTTCACGGCGGCCCAACATATGTTGGACGCGGTGGCGACCCCAGCGGTCATGGGCCTGTTGCAAAAGGATTCCTATCGCTCGTCGAAGATCCGCTCGATCGTCGACGGATTCGTCAGGTTGATGGTGACGGCGAGCGAGGCTCGAAATGCCGCGGCCGCCAGGCAGGCGGCGACAGCGGCCATCCACGCGGCCGCCTTCATCAAGGATGCGTCGACGCGGGGATCGGATCTGGAATCCTTGGCTGCGCATGCCGACACGCTCGGCCTCGACAATGAACTCAACGCCATCGTCGGCGGTCTGCCGCCCGGCGCGAGCCGCGACCGGTTCCTGGGCCGGCTCGCCAACGCCTATGTGGCGTCAGGGAACATCGACAAGGCTGCGGTTTTCGCAACGCAGATCGCCGATGCGAATGCACGGGCGGACGCCATCAAAGCCATCGTCCAGCAAAGATCCTCGGTCGCCGATTGGAAAGGCGCGCTTGGCTTTGCCGCCAATTCGCCGCAGCCCGCTAAATCTTACGCTGCAATCGCAGTCGACATGCTGCGTGTCGGCTTCGTCAACGAGGCCATGGCATTGGAGCCGAAACTGGCCGGTTCGCCGGCGGATTTTGACATGTATCTCGCGGCGCTCGCGTCGCACTTTGCCAACAATGGCGAATTCGAACGGGCGGTGGAGACGGCGCTCCGCGAGTCGACGGCAATGGGACAGCTCTCAAGCCTGCGCAGCGTGGTTTATGCCGCGGATAAGCTCGCGGGCCGGGCAAAAGCGAAAGCGGTTTTTGACCGCGAGCTCGCGCTTGTGTCCGGTCTGTCGTCCGCAGATCATGCCGCCTTGTGCAAAGCTCCGTACCATCTGATCGCCGAGGTGGATAATAAGGCGGCCTATCAGAATCTGCTGTCGCAATGTCGGGCCGAGGTGGTTTCCGCCCTTGCCGATGCCCGGGCGACCCCGCCGAGCGCGAAGCGCAGTGAAGCTCTGGCGAAGGCGCTCGAGCAGTTGAACGAGCGAAAATACGTCGGATGGATGCTGCTCAACACCGCGTCGATGCCGTCGTCCTCCGACCGTTCCAGTGCGGTGACCGGCGCACTCAACCTCCTTGGCAAAACAGGCGCGACTGAAAGCCGGATTGCGCTTTCGCGCAGCCTGGGAACGCTCGCCGACGCCGATTATCTGGCGGCAATGTCGGACGCGGCCGTCGACGCCGGGAATACGTCGGTGGCCAATGATCTGCTGCACAAATGGTATGACCGGCTCGCCGCCGACACCAATGAATACACTCGGGATTCGGGTTTCGCGACCATCGCCACCAAGCTGGTCGCCATCGGCGAGTATGATATCGCTGCAGCCGTGATCGCCCGCGTGACGTCGGCGAACAATCGCTTTTCGCCGCTGCGTGCGCTGGCAACGGCACTGGTGAGAGCCGGGAAAAAGACCCAGGCCCTTGTCGTCATCAAACAAGCAGCCGGCGCCGCCGAGGAAGCCGGTTACTATTATTATCTCAGTGACCTCGCCCGGCTGGCGGCGGAATGCGGAGACTTCGCTCAGGCGACGGCACTGCAGGCGCAGGCGCGCGACACCTATCGGTTCACCGCACAGGTCGCCATCACCGAGGCGCTGATCAAGAGCGGACAACGCGACAAGATCGGCGGCGCTCTGGCCACCGAGGAAGCCGAACTCGCCAAGCAAAAGGGCAGCTGGCGCCCGTACGGCGAGGGCTTGTTTGCTGCCGATCTTGCCTGGAGCGGGGCCGACGTTCGTCTGGAAAAATCGATCACCGGCGCGCGGCAACCGGAGTTGGCGGCCGCCACACTGCTTGCCGCGGCCATCGGATATGCCAAGGCCGGCAGACCCGATGCCGCGCGAGACGCTTTGTCGCGCGCGCTCAAGCAGCTCAACATTGCGAGGCCCGACTTTGCCGCGTGGGCGGCTTACAACATTGCGCTTGCCGAAGCCGACATTGATCCCGACAAAGCCATGCAGCGGATGCTGGCCATCGACGATGTCGAGTGGCGGCTCCGCGGCGCGGCAGAATTGTCGGCGGCATTTCTCGGGCGGGGCCAGGTCAAACAGGCGGTCGATGTCCTGCGTCCGCTGCCGCCCTCGGCCCTCGCGGACGACGCGCGGTTCGCTGCAATTCCCTCCCTGACCGCGCACGCGACCGTGGCCGACGCTCGCGCTTTCATCGGCAAAATCACAAGCGCCACCTTGCGCGATGGCGCGCGACGGCTGTTGGCATTGAACGAAGCGCGGCGCGGTGAGACCGAGCAGGCCATGGCCGATGCGAACACGGTTGAGAGCGTCGCCGAGCGCGCTTATCTCCTCGTCGATCTTGGCGCGGTGTTCTCAGAGCATGACATGAAGTCGCAGGTGCAGTCGGCAAACCTCGCGGCCGCGAAAGTTGCGGACACAATATCGGATCTGTTCGTGAAGTCGGACATCTTGACCGACATCGCTCAGAATGAAACGCACACCGACGCTGGCGAAGCCCAGGTGGCGAGAATGAAAGCCATCGCCATCGCGACGACGATTTCCGATCCCGCGGACCGCGATATCGCCGTCGGTTGGGCGACAGGAATCGACCTTGCGAAGATCACTGCCGACGCAGAACGAGCGTCGAAGTATGCCGACGATTTCCGCGATCAATGGACCTATTACCTGACGAGCACATTGAATCGCGATCTGTATTCAAGCGTCGATACCTACGTGCAATCGTTGAGCACCAAGGATCCGCGGCAGATTGTGTCAGGCCTGGCACAAGCGGCCGGCGAAATCGGAGATCGACTTCGCGAATTGCAGGCACGCTCCGCCGACTGGACCAAGAAGTATAGAGCGGCGGCAAACTGACGGGCTGCAACAGGCGCTGCGAGACGTCGAAGGTGTCGCAGGCATCTGGACGATTCAACCGCTTGTTCAGCGCGGCGATCTTTGCAAGGTTATTCCCCGACCGGGAGGTGCCAAACCATGCGTGCTCATCGCCACGGGAATCCCCCAAAATCCATTGCGACATGCGGCCTTGCGCTCGTAGCGTCTCTCGTCGCATTCGTGAGCGTTGCGCAGGCGCAACAATTTCCGACGCATCCGATCCGGATCATCAGCCCTTATCCGGCCGGCAGCGCCTCGGACACGGTCACGCGGGTGGTCGTCGATCAGGCCTCGCAACTGATGGGCCAGCCGATGGTGATCGAGCTGCGGCCCGGCGCCGGCGGCAGCATCGGCTTTGCCACGGTGGCGCATGCCGATCCCGACGGCTACATGCTGGTGACGAGTTCCTCATCCATGGCGACGGAAAAAGTCCTGCACAGCCATCTCGCTTATGATGCCGTCAAGGACTTCGTGCCGGTGGTGCTGCTCGGGACATCTCCGAGCATCCTGGTGGTGTCGAAGAAGTCCGGCTTCAAGACCGTTGCCGATCTCGTGGCGGCGGCGAAGGCGAAACCGGGGACCATCACCTTCGCCTCCGCCGGCGTCGGCTCCTCCTCGCACATGGCCGCCGAACGGTTTCGGCTGGCAGCCGATATCAATGTTCGTCACGTCCCGTTCCGCGAAGGCGGGCTCACCGAGGTGATGGCCGGACGCATCGATTTCTATTTCATTCCGCTGGCGGCCGCCGCCTCCGCGCTGCACAACGAAAATCTCGTCGTGCTCGCAGTCAGCTCGCCGAAGCGCTCACCGCTGCTGCCCAACGTGCCATCGGTTGTGGAGGCCGGTTATCCGAAAGCCATCTTCCGCTTCTGGAACGGACTTTCGGCGCCGGCGAAGACGCCACCCGACGTCGTGAAAAAAATCCATGACGTGACCGAGAAGGCCATGGAGGTGCCCGCCGTCCAGCAGAAACTGGCGCAGCTCGGTGTCGAACCATCACACATCAGCGTCGCGGACTTCGCCAAATTCTTCAACGATGATTTCAAGGCGACCCTCGATCTTGCCAAGCAAGCGAATCTCCAACCCGTCGATTAGGAATAGCCAACATGAATATCGTGCCGCCGCGGATCGGTCCGCAGCCGTGGGACGTCGTGCGCAGCAAGCTCGACCAGTCGCTGCCTTTCGCCAATATGCGCGACACGCCCTACTATCGCGATGCAGTCTGGGAGCAATTTTCAAAAGGCGAATACGACCGCCGCTATCGCGCGCTGCGCGACAAGATGCGCGAGCACAAGCTCGACGCGGTCATCGTGCCCGGCGGGCCGAGCCATTGGAGCTTCGGCGGCGGCATGCTCTGGCTGACCGGCCATTGGGAATGGCACGCGCTGTCGAGCTACGTGCTGGTGCCGCTCGATGGCGAGCCGACCATGATTTATTCGATGGGCGGCACGCATGCCGAAGCGGTGCGCCGTCAGGTTGAGATCGCCGTGCAGGATGTGCGCCACAGCCGCAACGGCCGCTACGCCGATATCATGGTCGAGCGGCTGCGCGAGCTGAAGCTCGAGCGCGGCCGCATCGGCCTGATGGAGATCGACCCGCGCCACGCCGACTATCTGCCGGTGAACCAATATAATGTCCTGCGCGAGAATCTCCCCCACGCGGAGCTCGTCTTCACCAAGGGCTTTCTGCACGAGCTGCTTTCGATCCACAGCGCCGAGGAGCTCGGCTGCGTGCGCAAGGCCGGCAAGCTTTGCGAAGACGCGATGCATGCCATGGTGGCGCGCGCAAAGCCTGGCGTAAAGGAATATGAGCTCCGCGCCGCGGCCGGCGCCGCCATTCTCGAAGGCGGCGGCGATATCGATTTTCTGATCATCGGCTCGACCCCGATGGACAATCCGAGCATGATTTTCGGCAATCCGCGGCCGTCAGCCCGCGTGCTGAAAAAGGGCGACATCATCAATATGGAGCTTGCGGCCGGTTACCGCGGCTACACCGCGCAGATCGGATCGCCCATTTGCGTGGGCGAGCCGACCGAGATGGTGAAGAAATTTTGGAACGACGTGACGCTGCCCGGCTACAACAAAATCATCGCCGAGATCGCGCCGGGCAAGCCGGTCGAGGCGATGCGCGAGGCGAGCAAATTCTTCCGCGACAATGGCTATCAGTCACGGCCGACGCAATGCCATGGCATTGACCTGGTGACCGACAAGCCGCATGTCGTCGCCGAGCACGTGTCGGCGGAGAAGTTCGAGGAAGTGCTCAAGCCGGGAATGGTGATCATGGCCGAACCCAATCCGATCACGGCCGATGGCTTGTTCGGGATCTTTCTCGGCCACACCTTCATCGTCACCGACAAAGGCCACGAGGTCGTCGACAAGTTTCCGTTGGAGATCGCCGTCGCCGGGAAGTGACAGCAGGCGCACGTTGCCGGGCGTTCATCGGGGCGGATTTCCGCGATCACGGCCAGCCCGCAGTTCGCGATGCCGCAGGGCGTCGACAATGACCTTGAACGCCGCAGAATTCTGCCGCGAGCGCGGGTAGTAGATGAAGTAGCCCTCAAACGTCGGCGACCAGTCGTCGAGCACGGCGACCAATGCGCCTGATTCAATGTGTCGGGCCACCATGTCCTCGGGAAGATAGGCGATGCCGAAACCTTGCAAGGCCGCCTCGATCATCGGGTAAGAGTTGTTGTAGGTCAGCTGCCCTTCGACGCGGACGCGCAGCTCGGGCCCGTTCTTCGCGAACTCCCATGCATAATGACCACCGGCCGCCTGACGCCGCTTGATGCAGATGTGCCGCACGAGATCTTTGGGATGCTTGGGTTTCGGATGCTCTTGCAGATAAGCAGGCGAGGCGACGGCGACGAGGCGCCAATCCGGCCCGATGCGCACCGCGATCATGTCCTTTTCGACGCTCTCTCCGAGGCGTACGCCGGCATCGAACCCGTCTTCGACAATGTTGCGGAACTCGGTGTCGAGGCTGAACTCGACCTTGATGTCCGGGTACTGCTTCAGCACCGGTGACAATTTCGGCCAGACGACCGTCTCCAGCGCGTGATCGGACAGTGTGATCCGGATATTCCCGGAAGGCGTATCGCGCAGCGACATCAGCGCGGCGATGTCGTGCTCGATTTCCTCGATGCGCGGTGCGAGTGATTGGCGCAGACGCTCGCCCGCCTCGGTCAGGCCGACGCTGCGCGTCGTACGCGTCAGCAGCCGGATGCCCATCTGCGTTTCGAGCCGCTTGATCGTGTGGCTCAGCGTCGACTGCACGATGCCGAGTTTCGCCGCGGCCTTGGTGAAGCTGCGCTCGCGGGCCACGGCGAGGAACGCGAGCAGGTCATTAAAGTCTTGGTCAGCCATGGGATTTTCCGTCCTTTTGGCGCTTGTATTTATGGCTGTGGTCGATCAATGCAAGCGAATTATACCGACTAATCGAAAGCCCTTCGGCGCGCTATCTCCCGCACTGAAGGGCGCCCCAGCTTGGCGCCTTGCCGCAAATGAGGTGCTTCATGGACATCACGGACCAAAAGGACGCAGCACAGCCGGTAGCGGCCTGGAGCGCCGTGTTCGCGCTGAGCCTCTGCGCTTCGACGCTCATCGCTTCCGAATTCCTGCCCGTGAGCCTGCTCACGCCGATTGCAACGAGCCTCCACTTGACCGAAGGGCAGGCCGGGCAGGCAATTTCCGTCTCGGGACTGTTCGCCGTTCTGACCAGCCTGTTCATCTCAGCCGCGACGCGCGGGCTGGATCGGCGCTTGCTTTTGTTGTGCCTGACCGGACTGATGCTCCTCTCCGGCATCGTGGTTGCGTTCGCCCCCAACTATGCAGTGCTGATCGGCGGGCGGGCGCTCGTCGGGATGACGGTCGGCGGGTTCTGGTCGATGTCGGCGGCGACCATCATCCGCGTCGTTGCGGCCAAGGATGTGCCGCGCGCACTCGCGGTTCTCAACGGCGGCAACGCGCTTGCCACCACGATCGGCGCGCCCTTGGGCAGCTTCCTTGGCCAGTATATCGGCTGGCGCGGCGCTTTCTTCTGCGTCGTGCCGATCGCAGCGCTGACGCTCATTTGGCAATTCCTCGCTCTCCCGAACATGCCCAGCCGCGAGCACTCCGGCGCCGCAGCCGCCTTCAAGGTCTTGCGCCGGCCGGAAGTGCCCTATGGCATGCTCGCCGCAGCGCTGTTCTTTCTTGGACGGTTTGCGCTGTTCACTTATCTGCGGCCTTTCCTCGAAACCGTTACCCGGGTCGATGTGTCCACCTTTTCGGCGCTGCTCCTCACGCTTGGCGTGGCGGGATTTTTGGGAACGTTGCTGGTCGGCTTTGTGCTTGGAACACGCCTCAACGCTGCGCTCATGGTCATGCCGTCTGCCTTGGCGGCGATCTCCGTAGCCTTGACAAGCTTCGGGACGTCGCTTGGCGCAACCGCTGTGCTGCTCGCACTGTGGGGCTTCATCAGCACCGCAGCTCCGGTGGTCTGGTGGACCTGGCTCAGCAAGGCTCTGCCCAATGACGCGGAAGCCGGCGGCGGGCTGATGGTCGCGGTGATTCAACTGGCGATCACGACCGGCGCGGCCACTGGCGGCGTTCTCTTCGACCGCAGCGGCTATCAAGCCACGTTCCTGTTCAGCGCCGTCATTCTCTGCATCTCCGCGGCCGTCTTCTTCATTGGCACGCTGCGTCGCCAGAGGGTGATGCGGCCGCCGGTTGGGTGCACGTGCGTCGAAGCTTTGTAACGTTCGAAGGAGAAACGTCATGTATGCGACAGTCATGCACGGACCCGGCGATGTCCGTTTCGAACGGGTCGACGATCCGAAGATCGTCAAGCCGACCGATGCCATCATCAAGCTTTCGGCGACCTGCATCTGCGGGTCCGACCTTTGGCCCTATCGCGGGCTGCAGCCGAGCGAAGGCCCCGCCCACATGGGCCACGAGTATTGCGGCGTGGTGATCGAGGTCGGCAGCGAAGTGCGGACCGTGCGGCCGGGACAGTTTGTCGTCGGCTCGTTCTGCCTTTCCGACAACACCTGCCCGCATTGCAAATTTGGCTTTCAGTCATCCTGCGCGCAGCGCGAGTTCATGAGCGGAGCGCAGGCGCCCTATGCCCGCGTTCCGCTCGCGGACGGAACGCTGGTCGCGACAGCAGAGTTGCCGTCGAACGATCTCGTGCCGCATCTGCTCGCCACATCGGACGTGCTCGGGACCGGCTGGTATGCCGCCGATGCGGCGAATGTCCGCGAAGGCTCAACCGTGGTGGTCGTCGGTGACGGCGCGGTGGGTCTCATGGGCGTCCTGTCCGCCAAGGAAATGGGCGCCGGGCGCATTATCGCGATGAGCCGGCACAAGAGCCGGCAGGATCTCGCGAAGGAGTTCGGAGCGACAGACATCGTCGCCGATCGTGGAGATGCGGGCATCGAGCGGGTCAAAGAGCTGACGCGCGGTGTCGGAGCGGAGTCCGTCCTCGAATGTGTCGGTACGCAGGAAGCCATGACGCAGGCCATCAACTGTGCCCGACCCGGCGGGACCATTGGTTATGTCGGCGTGCCGCATGGCGTGACGCTCGAGGGCCAGGCCATGTTCTTCGCGCAACGGCGCATGCTGGGCGGCCCCGCGCCGGTGCGGCGCTTCCTCCCCGACCTCATGGACCGCGTGCTGAAAGGCCGGATCAAACCCGGCAAGGTGTTCGATCTCACATTGCCACTGGCGCAAGTCGCCGAGGGCTACCGCGCGATGGATGAACGCAGGGCGATCAAGACACTGCTGACCGTCTGACGGCGAAGGCAAACGCGCAAACACGGAGGTTACCGATGAAGATCAAACGCACAGGCGAGCAGCCGTCGCAGAAGGGTCCTGACGCCTGGTTCACCGGAACGGTTCGTATCGATCCGCTGCACTCGGCCCCGCAGCCTGGTCGTGTCAGCATGGCCGCCGTCACGTTCGAGCCGGGCGCGCGTACCGCGTGGCACACGCATCCGCTCGGGCAGACGCTGATCGTGACGTCCGGCCTTGGGCACGTGCAGCGTTGGGACGGTCCGGTCGAAGAGATCCGCCCGGGTGACATCGTGTGGTTCGAGCCCGGCGAGAAGCATTGGCATGGCGCCTCGCCTAGCACCGCGATGACGCATATCGCCGTTCAGGAATCGCTGAACGGAAGTCCGGTCGATTGGCTGGAAAAGGTCAGCGACACGCAATACGCGCTCTGATCGCCAGGAGCAGAACCCCGCTCACCTCCGCGGCGGCGGTGGCGGCGGTGGCATCTTCGGGGTTTTGTTTTGGAAGTGACCGGGCCCGAAACCGGATTTTTCGCCCGACTCGAATTGTTGGATGTTCGAATGCTGCAATTGTGTGGATTGACTGGTTGAGGTTGGCTTCTTCGGCTTCTTGGGCTTGTGGGTTCCGTTGATCTGGTAGTTAGGGCTGGTTTGGAAATTTGGCGCGGGCTGCATCGCCGAAGCGATGCCGCCACCAAGCGCGAGACTGAACGCCGCGGTTGCTCCGATGAGCAAACGCCGCCTGCTTCCGTTCGCCAAGGTTGGAATGGCGCATGAAACGGATTTTATTTTGTGGCGCATCGCTGACACCGTGCGCTGTTCAATGATGGCGTTACTATAGCGCCGCCCGGTTTTCTGACGGTGGTTGGATTTTACTGTCGACAAAATGCCTCAGGGAGACAGGGCTGGAACAACGAACGAGATGAGCATGTCAGTGTCCGAGCTAGCCAACGGAAGCGTCTTCTCCCCGGGCTGGAACTCGATCGTTCGATCCACGCCCCTTGCCGACACGCGGGCACGGGATGCGAGCTTCGACTATCTGCGCACCAGCATCATCCTGCTCGACGTGCTTTATCATTCGGTGCTGGCCTATGCGGTCCCTTGGCAATCGCAGCCCGGGACATCCGGGATGTTCGGTGCGGCGATCGTCGACGCCCAGGCTTGGATTGGGTTCTCTTTCCTGGCCACTTTCACGGATTCATTTTTCATGGCGCTGATGTTTCTGCTGTCCGGCCTTTTCGTCTGGCCGAGCCTGCAAAGAAAGGGATGTGCCAAATTCCTGCGTGATCGGAGTGTACGGCTGGGCCTGCCGTTCGTCGTCGTCGTCGGGCTGCTGATGCCGCTTGCTTACTACCCGGTATATGCGGTCACCGCCGACGATCCGGGCGTGCTTGCTTACGCTCGAGCGTGGCTGGCTCTGGGATATTGGCCCGGCGGTCCCGCCTGGTTCATCTGGCTGCTGCTCGTCTTCGATGCGCTCGCCGCCGGACTCTATGCCCTGCGGCGTCGATGGCCGTCTCGTTACGCTGCGCGCCACGCCGGTGTGTTGCAGCGTCCAACTGCTTTCATCTTGGTGCTTCTCGTCATCTCGGCGCTGGTCTATGTCCCGCTGGAGCTGACCCTTGGCGCGGAGCGTTGGTTGACGCTCGGTCCCTTTGCATTTCAGGCAAGCCGTCTCTTGCTCTATGCGGTGTATTTTTTCGCTGGGCTGCTCTTGGGCGCCTATGGGATCGAGGCCGGATTTCTTGCACGCGATTCCGAGTTGGCGCGGCGCTGGCCGATCTGGCTCGCGGCGGGGCTTGCCGCTTTTGCGTTCCGGCTCGCCGCGATCGCCCTTCTCCCTGCATCCGACGATGTCTTGCCTCTGCCGCTGATCCCGCGCCTGCTCAGCGACATCAGCTTCGTTCTCTGCTGCGGCACCATCAGCTTTGCCTTCTTCGCAATCTTCCGCCGGTTCGCCGATGCGCACCACTTCGTCTTCGACAAGCTCAGCGCCTGCTCCTACGGCATCTACCTTGTCCACTATCCGATCGTCGTTTGGCTGCAGTTCACGCTGCTCGCACTCGTGCTGAGCCCACTGGCCAAGGCCGGCATCGTTTACGCCGGCGCAGCCACCCTGACTTGGGGAATAGTGTTGGCACTCCGCCGCGTTCCGGTCATCGCACGCGTGGTCTAGTTTCCATACCTCCTTGCGGCGCGGGCAGGTTTCGATGTTTCATCATGTTGCCTGTCCGCGCGGGGGATACGATGAGCGTTCCGGCCCTGTTTCGACGCCTCCTCCTCGACGAGGTGCCGGCTGATCCGGTGCTGTTCCCGACATGCCGCATTCGGAGTTCTATTTTCGCGTCACATTCAAGCCGCTGATGTTGTTGTAGAAATCGGCGCGGGTCGCGCCGCCTGTGCGTTCTAGTAGAGGGAGGAAACCGTGCGCCACATTCCCAAGATCCGAGGTTTCGGACTGATCGCCGCCGCCATCATCGCCGCTGCGCTTGCAACGCCAAGCGATGCCGTCAGCCAGGCGAACAAGAAAGAGCCGGCAGCCGCGCCGGCCCCGGCCGGCGCTCCGAGCCTCGCCTCGACAACCGCCGCACAGGTCGAGGGCTTTCGCTCGGCCAGGTTCGGTATGAACGAGGCGGACGTCAAAACTGCGATCATGAAGGACTTCAACGTCAAGGCCGACGCGATCCACGAGCAGGCCAACCCCGGCGAGCGCACCAAGGCGCTGCTCGTGCGCGTGCCGGATCTGTTGCCGGGCGGCGGCACCGCCGAGGTGTCCTACGTCTTCGGCTATCAGTCGAAGAAGCTCATCCAGGTCTCGGCGTCATGGTCGAAGGCCAGCGACGAGAAGATGACACCGGAGCAGCTGTTCTCGAATTCGAGCATCCTGCGCGCGCATTTCATGGGCGAGGGCTTCAAGCCTGACACCGTCGCCACCAACATGCCGGTCAACGGCGGCGTGCTCATGTTCCGCGGCAGCGACGCCAAGGACCGCAGCGCCATCCTGATCCTGCAGGGCACATTCACCGAGGGCGAAAACAAGCAGCGCATCCTCACGCCGACCGGTCTGCTCCTGTTCTATGTCGCAGACGCGAAGACGCCGGACATCTATAAGCTGCCGCCCGGCTCGTTCTGAGAGACGCACGTCGGCTACTTCGCCTTCGCGGCCTCGATCGCCTGCCAAATGCGGAACGGCGTCGCCGGCATTTGAATGTCGCGCACGCCGTATTCGCGCAGCGCATCGACGATGGCGCTGACGATCACCGCCAGCGCCGGCGTGGTCCCACCTTCGCCGCCGGCCTTGATGCCGAGCGGATTGGTCGGCGAGAGCACCTCGACGATTTCGGTGGCGAAGCGCGGCAGCCGCGCCGCGCGCGGCATGCCGTAATCCATGAACGAGCCGGCGAGCGGCTGGCCACTGTCCGGATCGTTGTAGCAGAGTTCCCACAGCGCCTGGCCGACGCCTTGCGCGATGCCGCCGTGGGTCTGCCCATGCACGATCATCGGATTGATGCAGCGGCCGACATCGTCGACCGCGGCATAGCGAGTGATGGCAAGCCCGCCGGTCTCCGGATCCACCTCGATCTCGCAGATGGCGCAGCCATTGGGAAACACCGGCTCGTGCATCTCGTTATCGGAAGTGACGCGCAGGCTGCGCACGAGCGCCTCGTTGTGCTCGGCGGCTTCCCTGGCGAGCTCGAGGAAATCGAACGTCCGATTGCTGCCGGGTGAGCCGAAGCGGCCGTCGCGGAAGTCGATCTTGTCGGGCGCCGTCTGCAAGAGCTCGGCCGCAACCTGTTTGCCCTTGGCAATGAGCTCGATCGCGGCCTTGGAGAACACGGTGGCCGCATGGCGCATCGAGCGGCCGGAATGCGAGCCGCCGCCGGCACTGACGATATCGGTGTCGCCGATGATGATGTTGATGGTCTGCACCGGAACGAAAATCAGGTCGGCCACCACCTGGGCGAAGCTCGTCTCGTGGCCCTGGCCGCTCGGCTGCGTGCCGATCACCACGTCGACGCGGCCTTCGGGCGTCACCGTCATGTCGGTGCGTTCCTTTGGCGAGCCGATCGAGGATTCGACGTAATTGGCGAGCCCGAGGCCGAGCCGCTTGCCGCGCTTCTTCGCCTCGCGCCGCCGCGCCGGAAAGCCCGGCCAGTCGGCGATGCGCATGGCGATATCCATCGCGTTCTTGTAGTCGCCGCTGTCATAGGTGGCGCCGACCGCGTTGGTGTAGGGCATGGCAGTGCGTCGCACGAGGTTCTTTCTTCGCAGCGCCACGCGGTCGATGCCCAAATCCTGCGCGGCGAGATCCATCAGCCGCTCGATGGCGAAGTTGACCTCGGGCCGCCCGGAGCTGCGATAGGCATTGGTCGGCATGGTGTTGGTGAACACGGCACGCGCCCGCAGCGTCGCCACCGGAATGTCGTAGGAGCCTGTGATCAGGCCGGCGCCCTTGCCGAGCGGCGACAGCGACGCGCACAGCGCGCCGGCATTGCTGAGATTGTCTGCGCGCATAGCCAGAATCTTGCCGTCGCTGCGCAAGGCCAGCGAGACCTTGGTGACAAGATCGCGGCCCTGATAGTCGCTGATGAAGGCTTCCGAGCGCGTGGCGGTGAACTTCACCGGGCGGCCGAGCTTCTTCGACGCCCACAGCACCAGGCCGAACTCGGGATAGGGCCGGTTGCGCGCGCCGAAATTGCCGCCGACGTCGTAAGAGAGAACGCGAACGCTCTCAGCGGGAACGCCGAGCACCTCGGCCATCTCGATCTTGTGGCGCACGGCGCCGCCGCCGCCGGCGTAGAGCGTGTAGCGCTGCGTTGCCGCGTCGTAATGGCCGAGACACGCGCGTGGCTCCATGGTCACGGCGGTGACGCGGTCGATGTGGAATTGCGTTTCCACCACATGGTCGGCACTGGCGAAGGCGGCGTCGGTCGTGCTCACGTCCCCGAAGGTGGTGTCGACGAGCACGTTGTCCTTGACCTCGTCCCAGATCGTGGGCGCGCCGGGCGCGGCCGCCTCAACTGAGGAGATCGCGAAGGGAAGCTCTTCGTAGTCGACCGCGACCGCTTCGGCGCCGTCGAGCGCGGCGGCGCGCGTGGCGCCAACCACTAGGACAACGCCTTCGCCGACGTGTCGCACCTTGCCAATGGCGAGCAGGTGATGCGGCCCGATGAAGATCGGACCGCCACCGCGCGCAGTGAGCTTCATGTCGAATTTCGTGGACGGTACCGGCTTGTGCGGAATTGGCTTGAGCCCTTCGGCCTCGCAATCGGCGCCGGTAAAGACGCCGAGCACGCCGGGGAGCGCCAGCGCGCGCTCCTTATCGACATGCAGGACGCGCGCATGCGGATGCGGCGAGCGCACGATCGCGGCATAGGCCTGACCCTCGAGGCTGAAATCGTCGCTGAACCGCCCCTGTCCGGTGATCAGGCGCTGGTCTTCCTTGCGGCGGAGGGGTTGGCCGATGGCGCCCAAGTTCTGGTCCTTGTCGTTCCTTGCACGTGACGCATCGCACGAAAGCCGCGCGGTTTTCAATTGCGCCGGGGCAGGGGCTTCCTGCAAACTGCATCCCTGCAATGCTGAAAAAAGCCGCCGATCAAACGGCGGCATCATTGGGGAAGCGCCATGAGAAATCTGTTTGCTGCCGTCATCGCGGGCTGTTGCGCGCTGGCAGGGTTTGCGGTGCCTGCAGCCGCGCAGGACTATCCGCAGCGGCCGGTCCACATCATTGTCGGCTTCGGCCCTGGCGGCGGCGCCGATATCGTCAGCCGCATCCTCGGCCAGGCGCTGCAGGACAAGTTCGGCCAGCCTTTCGTGGTCGAGAACAAGCCCGGCGCGGCGGGCACGCTCGGCAATGAGCTCGTCGCCAAGGCCGACAAGGACGGCTACACGCTCGGCATGATGACGGCGGGGCAGATCATCGCTGCCACGACGAACAAGGGGCTGCGCTACGACACGCTGACCGCCTTCGAGCCGATCGGGCAGGTGGCGACGGCGAGCCTGCTCATCGTCACGCGCCCGGATTTTCCCGCCTCCGACGTCAAGGGCCTGGTCGAATATGCCAAGGCCAATCCCGGGAAGGTGGTGTTCGGCAGCGCCGGTTTCGGCGCCACGCAGCATCTCTCCGCCGAGCTGTTCATGCAGACCGCGGGCATCAAAATGCTGCATGTGCCGTTCCGCACTTCCCCGGAAGCAATCAATGCTGTGATCAGCAAGCAGGTCGACATCCTGTTCGACACCGTGTCGGCGCTGATCGGCCAGGTGCAGTCAAACCGCCTCAAGACGCTGGCGGTCACCGGCAAGGATCGCTTCCCCGCAGTGCCCGATGTGCCGACCGCGATCTCCTCCGGTCTCGTGCCGGGCTATGATGTCACCACCTGGTACGGCGTGTTCGGTCCCAAGGGGATTCCGCAGCCGATCGTGATGAAGCTCAACGCGGCGATCAACGACGTGCTCAAGGATGAGGGCGTGCGCAAGCGTCTCGCCACCGCCGGCGTCGTGGTGCAGGGCTCGACGCCGGAGGCGTTCGGCGCCTTCATGGCCAGCGAATACAAGCGCTGGGACAAGGTGCGCGAGGCAGCGGGGATTCCGAAGCAGTAGGCCGGTGCTCAGGCGACCTCGATCGGGCACCCATCGCTCACTGACTTCACCGTCGCCTCGAACGCGCTGACCACGTCGAGCATCTGCTGCATCGTCACCGGAAACGGCTTGCCGGTCTCGATGGTGTCGGCAAAGGCCTCGATCAGCACGCCGAGCGAATCGACCTGCGGGAACGTCTGCGTCTGCGGCTTCTGGTGCATGGGCGCGACGGTGAGCGTCACCTCGTCGCGGGCCTCCGCCCAGCCTTTGGTGCCGAAGACGTGGATGCGCCAATAGGCCGGGCCGGCGCGCACCGTCGCCAGCAAGCCGGTGGCGCCGCTGCGAAACGTGATCAGCGCCGCGGCGGCATCACGCGGGTCGGGCGAGGGTTTCTGCGCGAAGAGACGCGCATCGACCCGCGCCACCGGGCCGGCAAGATTGACCAACGCGTCGAGCACATGCAGCCCGGCACCGGTCATGCCACCGGCGGGCGACTCCAGCGGATCGTCGCGCCAGCCGCCCGATACTCGCGTCGAATGCTCATTGGTGAAATTGCCCTCGACATGCAGGATGTCGCCGAGCGCGCCGGTCTCCACGAGGCGCTTGAGCTCACGCATCGACGCAAAGGCGCGCTTGTTGTTGCCGAGCGCGAACGGCACGTTCATTTGCCGCACTGTCTCGATGGCGCGCTCGGCCTCCTCACGCCGCAACGCGAGCGGCTTCTCGCACCACACCGCGCGGCCGCTCTTGGCCACCGCGCGGATCTGCTCCACATGCAGTGAATGCGGCGTCGCCAGGAACACCGCGCGTACGCGCGGATCGGCGAGCACGTCGGCGAGCGCGGTCGAAAGCTCGAACTGATGCTTCGCGGCGAAGTCGCGAACGAGCTCCGGCTCCTTGCTCACACCGCGGATGAAGCGCAGCCGTTTGCTTTTGCCCTGCACGGATTCGACCATGCCCTTGCCCCAGCGGCCGAGCCCGATCACGGCGGCATCGATCATTGGTATCCCCTCGTGCGATAGTCCACACATCCTAGCGTTCGCGGCGCCGCGGACAATCACCGCTCATACTCAAGGAGATGCACAATGGATACGCAAGAATTGCATGACCGCGGGCTGAAGCTGCGGCAGGAGATGTTCGGCCGCGAGGCGGTCGAAAAGCGCATGCATGCGTTTGGCGAGTTCGGCAAGCCGCTGCAGGACATCATCAACGCTTATGCCTATGGCGACGTCTGGAGCCGAGATGCGCTGCCGTTGGCCATGAAGTCGCTGGTGATGGTTGGCATGATGGCAGGCGCGGGACGCACCAATGAGCTGCGCGTGCATATCAAGGGCGCGCTCGCGAACGGCTGCTCGGCAGAGCAGATCCAGGAAGTACTGCTCCTGCTCACGCTCTATTGCGGCATTCCGCTCGCCAACGAGGCGCATCGCGTCGCCGTGGATGTGCTGAAGGAAAACGCAGCCGCTTGAGGAAAGACGGATCAGCAGAACTCTGCCGTCATGCCCCGCGCATGCGGGGCATCCAGTAATCGGTGACAAATTGGCGTTTACTGGATCGCCCGCCTTCGTGGGCGATGACGCCCAGGTGTGAGGCGGACGTCTACTCGACGACCATCTTTACCTTTTCCCCGGGCTTCACCGCCTGTCCGGGCTCGAGGCCGTTGAGCACGCGGAAGCGCTCGAGCGGCTTACTCACCACGGCCATGCGGCTCGCAAGCTTCTCCACCGTGTCGAACGGCCCGACGGTGACGATCTTCAGCTTCAGCGGTCGCGCCGCCTCGGCTTCGGCGAGGCTCATGCGCCGGAAGCTCGATACTGCCGCGCGGAATGATTTGTCGGCCTCCGGCGTCAGCGTCTTGGCGGCGAAGATGAAGCGATAAACCTCGCTGCCGAAGCGCACGGCGAAGACGCGGAATGACCATTGCTCGCCCTTCGCGGTCGCGCTGGCGACCGGGAAGCCATTCACCGTGAAATCCTCAATGCTGTGCGGATCGACGTTCTCCATCCAGCCGGAGACCAGATAGTTGTCGAGTGTTTGCTCGGCCGGCACCTGCACCACGTCGAGCCGCAGCGCCTGATTTCCGCCGTCCTTGAGGCCGAGCACGGCTTGCGCGGTGTTGTCGAGGGTGAAGCCCTCCGGCGCCTGGAAGGTGAAGCCGAGCTTGGGATGCAGAAAGCGGCGCCCGCGCACGAAGCCTTCGCTCGGGTCCTCGCCATAGACGAGCCCGTCGAGGAGCCCGATGTATTCCTTGCGGTCGCGCTCGCCCGCGGTGCCCGGTGCGTTGAACTGCCGCGCGTTGGCGAGGGCGTTCTTCACGCGGTCCGGCGTCGAGGGATGCGTGGAGAGGAAGTCGGTCGCGCGCGGGTCTGCCGCCGAGCTGCCAGATTTGAGATCGGCATTGTGGCCCATGGCGGTGAGGAAGCGCGGCGCGCCGAACGGATCGAAGCCGGCGCGCGCGGCGATGCCGACGCCGATGCCGTCGGCTTCGAATTCCTGCGCCCGCGAGAAGTTGGCAAGCGCGAGCTTGGATTTGGCGAGCGCCAGGGCGCCGAGATTGGGATCGCTGAGCACATCGGTGACGACGGCGCTGAGGATCGCCGCCTGGCGCGCCTGCGCCTCGCGAATGGAGGCATGGCGCGCGATCACATGCGCCATCTCGTGCGCCAGCACCGAGGCGAGCTCGGACTCGTCGTTGGCAAGCGCGATCAGGCCGCGGGTGACATAGAGACTGCCGCCGGGCAGCGCGAAGGCATTGACGGCCGGCGAGTTGAGCAGCGTCACTTTGTATTTGAGGTCGGGCCGCTCGGATGCGGCGACCAGCCGATCGACCACCTTTGAGATCACCGCCTCGAGCTTCGGATCGTCATACTGTCCGCCATAAGCGGCGAGGATGCGCTGATGCTCGCGCTGCGCCGGGGTCTGCGTCTCCGTGGTCTGCGGCGCCGGCGGCAGCGACACCTGCCGCTGCTCGGGAATGCTGGCGCAGCCGGCCACAAGCAGCAGCGCGAACAGCCACAAGGCGCGCACGGTCATCGATGCGGGGTGGCGGACGGTAGACACGGTTGCGCTCGTCAATTCAACTCGGCCGTTTCGATCTGCTCGGGACGCGTAGCCTCGATCACCGGTCCGCCGCGCATCTCGAGCGTGCCGCGAACCCGAATCCGGCGGCCCTCGAGCCTTTTCGGCTCGATGCCGGCCGCCTTGAACGTGCTCTCATTGCGTTTCGAAATCGTGACGGTGAAGCTCTCGCTCCAGCGGCGCCCGAAATTCATATAGATGGTGCCCGTATTGTCGCGCACCGACAAGACCTTGCCCTCGACAAGGGTGAAGCGACCGAGTTCCGCCAGCAATTCCGCGGGCTTATCCGCCGGGTGGGCCTGGAACGCGGGCTCGCCCCAAAGCCCCAAACCGGCCTTGCGGGCGCGGCGCTCTTGCGCGAGCAGGGCCGCGGCGCAGGCCTTATCGCCGACATGGGCGGCGACGCGGGCATTGCCGCTCGCCAACAGCGCCTGCTGGATTGACCGCTCGGTGCCGGGCTCGGCGGTAAAGGCATATACCTGCAGGCGTCCATAGCGGTCGGCCTCGATGCCCAAGCGCTTGATGATCAGCGGCCGGTCGGCGAGCAGCTCCTGCAGCCGGTTTTTGGCGGGCGCATAGCCGTTCGGCACGTCGAGGCCGGCGAGGCGCACCTCGCGTCCATCGTCGAGCACCACGGTACGGCCGTCGCGCACGGCCGCGACCCTGGCCGGCGCCATGGACTGAAAGCTGCATGCTGAGAGCGACAGGAGCTCCTCCCCGTGAGCGACCGGCGCCGTCAGGCAAGAAGCGACCAACAATGACGGCAAGAACGGCCGCCCCTTACCCTTGGACACGATGACCCCACTGAACTGAGGCGATGCAATAGCCGGATTGCGGCTGCACTGCGGCACTACCCATCGGCGAGATGGATGTTAGCATGCGCTGAAATGCGCTTCAGCCCAGCAATGAGAGCTGAAAGTGCTGAAAAAGCTGGGAGGACACCACCATGTCAGCGCAGAAATTTCATACCACACGACGCGGCGTCATCCGCGCCGCCGCCGGTCTTGGCGCCTTCGCGATCACCCGTGCCTCGGCGCAGGACGCCGCCGCCAGCTGGCCGGATCGCCCGGTGCGCGTCATCGTCACCTATCCCGCCGGCGGCTCGACCGATGTGTGTGCGCGCCTCCTCACCGAGGAGTTGAAGAAGATCTTCAAGCAGGCCTTCGTCGTGGAAAATCGTCCGGGCGCCGGCGGCAATATCGGTATGGCCGTTGTCACCCACAGCACGCCCGACGGCTACACCATTGGGGCGGCGACGGTCGGCCATTTCGCCATCAACCAGTACCTCTACAGCAACCTGCCTTACGACCCCGATCACGACTTTGTCGCCGCTTCGATTACCTATGAGATGCCGAACGTGTTCGTGGTTTCCAGCGATCACTGTCCGGCGAAGACGTTGCCCGAGTTCATCGCCTGGGCGAAGACGCGCGGACGCATCTCCTACGGCAGCCCCGGCGTCGGCACCTCGCCACAGCTCTGCGGCGCGCTGTTCGCCAAGCGCGCCGGGCTCGATGCGGTGCACGTCCCGTTCCGCGGCGCCGCACAGACCATTCCAGCCATGCTCGCCGGCGACGTCACCTACGCCATCGACAATCTCGCCTCCTACGTGCCGACGGTGCAGTCGGGAAAGATGCGCGCGCTGGCGGTGACTTCGGCGCAGCGCTGGCCGACATTGCCGGACGTGCCGACCATGGCGGAAGCGGGCCAGCCGGATTTCGTCGTCACCTCCTGGGGCGCTTTCGTCGTCCCGGCCGGAACGCCGCGCGGCATCATCGACAAGCTCGTCGCGGCGCAGAAGAAGATCGCCGTCGACACCGATGTGCAGAAGCACTTCCTGGCCATTGGTGCGCGGGTTCTGTTCAGCACGCCGCAACAAGCCGTCGCGCAGGTCGTGCGCGAGCGCCCGATGTGGCAGGAGATGGTGAAGATTTCCGGCGCGCGGGCGGATTGAGGACGGCTGCGAGGCACAGCGAGAAAAGACATGGGCGTCATCAAGCTCTTTGCCGCGCCGATCCGCAGCGTGGTGCGGTTTCCGCTGTTCCAGCTCCTGGTGGTGATCGCGATCATCCTGTTCCTGCAGGCGGCCGATGACGCCTCGGTGCCCGGCAGGATCTTCGCCGGTCTCGACAAGCTCACCGACGCGTCGGTGCAATTCGTGTCGGCGCTGATCACCGTGAAGTCGTTCACGCGCTCCTGGCTCGTGACTGGCTTCATGATCGCCTACGTGTATCTCGCCTGTCTGCTGATCCTGTTTCTGCTGCGCCTCGCGTTCGGCTTCGCCACCGATGTGGTCGGACGGCACAATATTCTTTGGCTGCGCAGATCGATCGCGCGCGAGCGCGGCATCGTCGCCTATCGCGCCTGGGAGCCCTTTGAGCGCATTCGTCCGGAGCACATTCCGCAGCAGGAATGGGAAGAAACCTACGCCTGGCCGGCGGACAACAGACCGCCTTATCTGCCGTTGTCGCAGCGCATCCTGCGCGCGACCATCATTTATGTGGTGGTGATTGTCGTTGTCGTAGCCGCGCTGCAGCTCTTCACGCCGTTCCCCGTCGCCACCTGGCTCGGCGACATCGGGAAGAAGCTGATCGGGCAATGACGGCGTAGGGCGGTCAGTTCGCGCCCGGCCTCGGGCCGTTGCGCGCACGCTCGCGCAGCTGATGGAACTGCAGGCCTTTGGCGGCGGCTTCGCGTGAAATCGACTGGAAGCGCGTGCGCAGATATTCGATTTCCTCGAAGGTCTTCGGGCGCACCCGGTTCATCAGCAGGATCAGGCGCAGGCAATTCCACGGCAGCCCGACGGCCTTGGCCACGACGATGAGGCGTTCGCTGCCCTCTTCGAGCAGCATGCTCTCGGTTTCGGTGGACGACAGCCGGCTCAATTCGGAGAGAGCGACCACGACCTCCTCGAATTTCTGCTGACTGGCAAAGGTCAGAAGGTGGCTCTGCGAGAGCCCGCCGGTTTCCTGCAGCGAATCGATATGGGCCCGCGCGCTCGCATAAGCGCTCGAGGTTTCCTGCGACTTCTCCTGCAGCTTGCGGCGCGCGAGCATGACGGCCGCCGCGACTTCCGGGGCCCTGGTGCCGGCCGCCTCGAATTGCTGCCGCACCAGCTCGGACACTTTGTCGAACAGCGCCAGGACTTCCTGGCGCGGAATGTCCTCGCGATTCCAGACGACATGCGCGAGGTCCGCGTTGTCCTTGGCGCGCTCGACAATCAAGGCGCGGCCGTGCGTCGAGAATTCGGCGCCGCGATTGCGTGCCAGTGTGAGCACGACCGCATCGTCGCCGCGGTCGACGAGGGCGTCGCTGAGGCGAGGGCCGACACTCGGACGCGACGAGATGGCCACCAGATGCGCCTGGCTCTTGGTCTTGGCGCTGGTCACCAGGAAGCTTTCGTCGAGGCAGGGCGATTGCGCCAGCATCGGGCCGGCGACGCTGATCGCCTCGTCACTCGCCAGATGGCGCACGATCTGCCGCGGCGCGTTGCCCACCGCCGATAGCCCCTCCGAGAGATGTGCGCGGACCTCTTCATCGATCTGGTCGACCATCTTCATCAAGACGTTATCGAACAGCTCGATCTGCTCGTTGGAGTAGCTCGCCGGCTGCCGCAGGAACAGATCGGCGATCTCGCGCACGACGCGGCCGCGGTCGCCAGCCGTGCGATCCGCGAGCGCGTCGGTCAATAGGCGGGATGTATCGACGGCGGGATTGGCCATGCGCTAAGCCGCCTGTGTCTCGGCCGTCGGAAATGGGCGGACCGCGGCGAGGTCTAGTTCGGCGAGCGGCACCGGCCGCGAGAACAGATAGCCCTGGCAGAGCTCGATGCCGAGTGCCTTGATCTCGGCAAGCTGCCCGGCGGTCTCGATGCCCTCGGCCGTCGTGGTCAGGTGCAGCGAATGCGACAGCTGCACGATCGAGGAGATCACCGCCTTGGACTCGGTGCGATCGAGCTTCTCCACGAAGGAGCGGTCGATCTTCACCTTGTCGAAGGGAAACGAGGTGAGATAGCCGAGCGAGGAGTAGCCGACGCCGAAATCATCAAGCGCGATCGAGACACCGAGATTCTTGATCTGGCGGAGCACCTCGAGATTGTTCTCGGTTTCCTTCAACAGCACGTTCTCGGTGATCTCGAGCTCGAGACGTTCCGGCGGCAGTTGCGATTCCACGAGCGCCAGGATCACCGCGTCGACGACGCTGGATTTGGAGAATTGCACCGGCGACAGATTGACCGACACGGTGACGTCCGCCGGCATGCGCGTGGCATCGAGGCAGGCGCGCGTCATGGCCCAGCTGCCGAGCTGCACGATCAGCCCGGTCTCTTCGGCGAGCGGAATGAAACTGTTCGGCGCGATCAGCCCCTTGGTCGGATGCCGCCATCGCATCAGCGCCTCGACGGCCCTGGTGCGCCCGGTTTTGACGTCAACGATGGGCTGATAGAACAGCTCGAACTCTTCACGCCAGATCGCGGTGCGCAGATCGTTCTCCAGCGCGTCGCGGCGATCGGCCTCGGCCTTGAGCTCCTCGCGATAGACGTGGAAGCAGTGGCGGCCGGTCTCCTTCGACTTGTAGAGCGCGAGGTCGGCGTTCTTGAGGAGCTCGTCACTCTTGTCGCCGTGCTCGGGCGCGAGCGCGATCCCGATGCTGCAGCCGACCGCGATGGTCTGGCCGTCGATCTCGAAGGGTCGGCCGATTGCTTCGATGAGCCGCGAAGCGAGCCCCGTGCAGGCATCTTCCGCGCTGCTGCCGCCCGGCTGCACGATCAAGGCAAACTCATCGCCGCCGAGCCGTGCCGCGACGTCGACTTCGCGGATTTCGCCCTTGATGCGCCTGGCCACCTCGCGGAGCAGGACGTCTCCCGTCTGATGGCCGTAAGCGTCGTTGACGCCTTTGAAGCGATCGAGGTCGAGCAGGAACACCGCGAACTGCGTCTGTTGCTGCGCCAGCAGGTCCAAGCAATCATTGATGCGCTCGCGGAACAGGTTGCGATTGGCGAGATCGGTGAGCGTGTCGTAATGCGCGAGCTGAGCGATCTTTGCCTCCGAGCTCTTGCGCTCGGTGATGTCGTCGACGATGGCGATGATGTATTGCGGCCGGCCGGCACGATCGCGGACTGCGATGCGTGTCGTCGTGACCATGCGGCGGCCGTTCGCCTTGGTATCGACGGGGAATTCGTTGGTGACAATGCTGTCGACCGCCGCGACCGCCTGATCGTCGTAGGCTTGCGCCGAGGTCACGATATCTTCGGAGTAGAGATCGGCGAGCGTTTTCCCTAGGATCTGCTGCCGCTCCATCCCGAGGAATGTCTCATAGGCGCGGTTGACCAGGATGAACTTCCGGGTTTCGGTGTCGCGGATCGCGATGGGGATCGGGATGTTCTGGACGACAGTGTCGAGGAAGTTCTTCATCTTGGCGAGCTCGTCCTCGGCTCGCTGGCGATCGGTGATGTCGTAATGGGTTGCGACCCAGCCGCCCTCATCCTTCGGACAGGCGATCACGCTGATGGCGCGGCCATCGGGCAGGTTGAAGACGGTCTGCAGGCGCTCGCCCTCCGCTATCCGGGCCTTCAGGTCACGAATGAGCGTGTCGGGCTCGCAATCGAAATTGCCCGCGGCCCTGCGCTGCTCGAGCACCTCCGTCACCGAGCTGCCGAGCCGCAGCGTGCCGGCCGAGATGCCGTACATTTCGAGATAGCGCGTGTTGTAGGCGACCAGCCTGTCGTCCTTATCGAACATGATCAGGCCTTGCGACATGTTCTCCGTCGCGCTGCGGAAGCGCAGCGCCATGTCCTTCAGGTCGATTTGAATCTGCTCGAGCTTCAACCGCCGGCGGATGTCGAGGAACGCCGCGATGCAGAGCCCGATGGTGAACAGGCTCAAGGTAGCCAGCAATTGCCGTTGATGATGCCAGTAATCGCCGAAGATCGCTTCCTCGGAGGTGCCGACCGTGAAGCTCAGCGGCAGCGCGTCGGAGGTTCGATAGCTGACGAGCCGGTTGACCCCGTCGACTCCGCCCTTGCCCCAATAAAATCCGTCGCGCGACTTCGCGATCGCGGCCGCCAGACGTCCGGTATTGGCTTGCTGGCCGATCACGGATCGTTCCAAACCGCGAGCACTGAGGATGACATAATCGGAATTGCGCAGGATCAGCGTGCCGCCCTTGCCAAGCTGCGCATTGGCGAAGAACTCGCCAATCCGCTCGGGATCGATCGATGCCATGATCAGACCGCCGAAGCTGCCGTCGGGGCGCTGCAGCCGCCGCAGCAGATGCACGACGACTTGCCCGGAGAGACGACCGACCACCGGCTTTGAGATGTAAAGTGCGTCGTGGTCGAGGGTCTTGCCTTTGATGAAGTGCTCACGGTCGCCGACATAGATCGGCGGTCCCTTGTAGTCCCGAGTCGTCGGTCCAGTGAATCCGTCAGGGCCGATCAGCCCGATCTGGGCGGTGACGCCGGCCACCAGCGCCGCATTGTCGGCCCACGACTTGATGTCGAAGTTGTCGGGATCCTTCTCCCAGAGCATCCGCAGGAGCCGCAGGGATCGATCGATGCCGAGCAGGGTGCGTTCGGTGTTCTCCTGAAAGATCTGCGCCACGCCGGCGCCGCGCGCCTTCGCGTGCTCGAGTGTGTGCGCGCGTTCGGCCGACGAGTTGATCAGGAAGCCGCCCCAGAACAGCGGCACCATGGCCGCAGCGAACAGCAGCGCCGGGCTTCGCCACGCTATCGATACGACGCTCGGGACAGACCTGCGTTCCATGATCACTCGAGACACGGCGGGACGCTGGCTCAACCGCCTGCATATGCCAGTTTTATCGCTGTGGAATTGAAAAGTTCGCTAAGCGGAAGGGCCTTCGGGCGCTCAAGGCCACGCGCTGGATTGTCAACCTAGGCTAAGACGTGGGCGTCCGGATGCTGGTCTTTAGGCGGTTTCCTTCGGCAATACGTCCCTGCCGCGGCCGGCTGCGCCGCCGCGGCCGTTGGCAATTCCTTAAGGTTGAAACGCGAAGGCCGCGGAACTTCGGCTCGATCGAGCTAGCCGCAGATCAGCGCCGCCCCAGCCGAGGCGAGGCCGGCATCCTGTCCGGCGGCACGCAGCTGAGCATAGCGGGCCTGATAGCAGCCGAGGTTGAGCGTCATCCTGTGCTTCATCGGGACCGGCGGACGAACGGTCTTGCCCACGGCGTCGGTGCGGTAGCCTGAACCCATTCCCGTCGAACTCCCGCCGATTGGGCCGGATGGTGGCATATGCGCGGCGCCACCTCTGCTGGACGCGAGACCCGGCGAGGCGGCAAGCGCCAGCGTAAGCAGCGTGATCGGAACAATGCGAAGCATGGGTGGCCTCCCTGGTTGGACCATCATTCGTCGCCAGCATGCGCTCACTGGTTCACGCGCCGCCCAGGTGCGGGTCCCGACGAGTTGTGATAGATCGCGGCGCACGGTCCCGTAGCTCAGCTGGATAGAGCAGCGGTTTCCTAAACCGTTGGTCGGAGGTTCGACTCCTCTCGGGACCGCCATTTCCCGCGCCAGCCCCGTTTTCTGCGGATTCTGCGGCCCCGCTTCGCGTTGACATTCCAGCCGGCGCTTTCACAATACGAGAAAATTCGGCCGCAGAAGCCGCACATCCGGGAGGGAAGTCATGGCGATCTCACGCAGGTCACTGGTTGGGAATTCCATTGCCGCAGGCGTCGCGCTCGGGGTGGGGCCCCGTTTTGCGCAGGCGCAGGCGGAGACGGTTCGCATCGGCGTCATCTACGATCTTTCCGGCCCGTTCGCGGCTGGCGGCTCGGTGGCCTCCTCGGTCGGCGCGCAGATCGCGATCGATCTGTGCAACGAGGCTGGCGGTATCGGCGGCAAATACAAGGTGGTGCCGGTCAATGCCGACTCGCAGAGCAAGGCCGACGTCGCCATCAACGAGGTCGAGCGGCTGATCAACCAGGAGAAAGTCGACATCATCCTCGGCGTCTATGCCAGCGCCCATGCGGTTCCGCTGTCCGCCAGAATTGAGCAGGAGAAGAAGATCCTCTGGATCACCACGGCGGTCGCCACCGCGGTGTTCAAGGACAAGAACCTCAAATACGTGTTCCGCGCGCAGATCCACTCCGACCAGTACGGCGAGGCTTTCGCCAGCTTCATCTCCGAGCATGCCAAAGGAAAGCTCGGCAAGGACGCAAAGGACGTGAAGGTCGCGTTGATCCACGAGGACGGACCGTACGGCGTCGGCGTCGCAGCGGCGGACGAGGCCTACTCAAAAAAGGCCGGCCTCCAGGTCGTGCTGCACGAAGGCTATTCGGCGGCGGCGCCGGACCTTTCGTCGATGGTCACCAAGCTCAAGCGCGCCAATCCCGACATCATCTCGCATGCCGGCTATAACCCCGACATCACGCTGTTCCTGCGCCAGGCGCGCGAAAGCGGGCTGCATTTCAAGATGCTGATCGGCGCCGGCGCCGGCTACAGCCAGCTCGACAAGCTGCGCGCCACCTTCGGCAAGGACATCGACAATTTCTGCAACATCGATCCGGTGCCGGCACAGCTGCTCGATGCGAAGAAGCTTGCGCCCGGCATGGGCGATCTGATCAACACCATGGTCGAGCGCTACAAGAAGAAAACCGGCGCCAACGACGTGCCGCCGCACTGCTCGATGGGCTTCAACCAGACCTGGATCCTGCTCAACAAGGTGCTGCCGGTCGCCAAGGCGAAATACGGCGGCTTCGATCCCGAAGCGGTGCGCAAGGCCGCGCTCGACGTCGACATTCCCTCCGGCGGCACCATCCAGGGCTATGGCGTGAAATTCTTCCCGCCGGGCACGCCATTGTCCGGACAGAACGAACGCTCGACGCCCGTGGTCATGCAGAATGCCGGCGAGCACATTTCCGTGGTGTGGCCGACGGCGATCCGCACCCAGGAACCGGTGTTGCCGCTGCCGAAGTCGTCGATCTACGGCGCGTAAGCCATCGTCGCAGCGATGCTCGCGGTCGAAGGGCTGACCAAGCGCTTCGGCGGATTCCTGGCGGTGAACCAGGTATCCTTCGAGGTGCGCGAGGGCGAGATCCTCGGGCTCATCGGCCCGAACGGATCGGGCAAGAGCACGACCTTCAACCTGATCGCGGGCAACCTGCGCCCCTCCTCGGGCTCGATCCGCCTCGAGGGTGCCGAGCTCGGCGGGCTCACCGCCTCGGCGATCTGCCGCCGCGGCATCGGCCGCACGTTCCAGATTCCGCGGCCATTCCGTAAACTTTCGCTCATTGAGAACGTGACGCTCGCCGCTTATTTCGGCCAGGGCGGCCGCATCAGCCGCGCGGAAGCGGGCCAGCGTGCGGAAGAGGCACTGGCCATGGTCGGGCTGCCGACGGAGACCTCCGTCGGCACCACCGGGCTCGGCGCGTCGGCGCTGAAGAAGCTCGAGCTCGCCCGTGCGCTGGCGACGCGGCCGCGGCTCCTGCTCGCCGATGAAAGCCTCGGCGGCCTCGACGCCACGGAGATGGAACGCGCCGCGGACATGCTGCACGACATCCGCAAGCGGCTCGGCATCACCATCGTCTGGGTCGAGCACATCATGGGCGTGCTGATGCGCATCGTCGATCGCGTCATCGTGCTCGACCACGGCGAGAAGATCTTCGAGGGCGCGCCGGCGCAAGCCGCGGTCGATGCGCGCGTCGTCGAGATCTATCTCGGCAAGCCGCGGACGTGACCTGATGCTCTCGCTTGCCGCTGTCTCCGCCGGCTACGGATCGTTCCAGGCGCTGTTCGGGGTGTCGCTCGACGTGAAAGCCGGCGAAGCGGTCGGCGTCATCGGCCCGAACGGCGCGGGCAAGACGACGCTGATGCGCGTCATCTCCGGCCTGGTGCCGATGCGCGAGGGCACGATGGCGCTCGAAGGCGCGTCGGTCGCCGGCCTGCCCGCGCATCGCATGGTCGAGCAGGGCATTGCGCATGTGCCTGAGGGACGGCGGCTGTTTCCCAAGCTCAGTGTGGAGGAGAATCTGCGCATCGGCGCCTTCATTCCGCAGGCGCGCGCGCGCTTCGCCGAGCAGCTCGACTGGGTGTTCGGCTTGTTCCCACGGCTGAAGGACCGCCGCGCGCAGATCGCCGGCACGATGTCTGGCGGCGAGCAGCAGATGGTCGCCATCGGCCGCGCGCTGATGTCGAAGCCGAAGATCCTGCTCATGGACGAGCCGTCGGCGGGGCTGGCACCGCTGATCGTGCAGCAGGTGTTCGAGCTCGTCCGTCGCATCCGCGCCGAGGGCCTCACCGTGCTCATCGTCGAGCAGAACGTGCAGCAGGTGCTCGACGTCGTCGACCGGGCCTATCTGCTCGAGGTCGGCAGCATCAAGCTTTCCGGAACTGCGGCGGAGCTCAAGGACAATCCCTTCATCCGCAAATCCTATATGGGGCTCTGAGGGAAAATGGACATCTATCTCCTCGAAGCGATCCTCAACGGCATCCTCCTTGGCGGAGTTCTGGCGCTGCTTGCGCTCGGCCTGAACTTGATTTTCGGCGTCATCGATGTCGTGTGGATCGCCTATGCCGACATCGTCATGTGTGGCATGTATGGGCTCTATTTCATGTATGCCGAATACGGCGTGCCGCTGCCGATTGCCTGCCTCGTCACCGTGGTGGGCATGGCGATCTTCGGCGTCATCGTGCATCTGATCATCATCGCGCCGGTGCTCAATTCGGCGCCGATCAATCAGCTGCTGGCGACAGGAGGTCTGCTCTTCTTCCTGCAGAATTTCGCGACGCTGCTCTTCGGCACCGATTTCCGCAATATTGGCGTACGGCTTCCGGTGCTGGAGATCGGCGAAATCTTTGTGAGCTTCGCGCGGCTCATCGCTTTCGCGGTGGGGTTGATCGGCGCGGTGGCGCTCTATCTGTTCCTCAAGCACACCTATGTGGGTACGGCCATCCGCGCCATCGCACAGGATCGCGACATTGTCGGCCTCATGGGCGTCGACCAGCGCCGCATCTATCTGGTGACGTCGGGGATCGGCGGCGCGCTCGCCGGCCTCGCGGCGTGTCTCCTGGCCCTGCAATATGACGTGCATCCGTTCATCGGCAACACCTTCGGCCCGGTGATCTTCATGATCTGCGTGCTCGGCGGGCTCGGCAACATGATCGGCGGCTTCATCGCGGCTTTCGTCATCAGCCAGATCATCGCCATCGGCGGCTACTATTCGAGCACCGAACTTTCGTATGTGCTCGCCTTCAGCTTCTTCATCGTGCTGATGTTCGTGCGGCCGCGGGGCCTGTTCGCACCATGAGGGGAACGCAGTTCATCGCGCTTCTCGGGATCGCGGTGCTCGCCGTGCTGCCGTTCGGCGTGCCGCCCTATTACCTGCACATTCTCATCCAGGTCCTGCTCTGGGCCTTCATCTATACCGGCTGGTCGCTGATGGGACGCTTCGGCTTCGTCTCCTTCGGCCACGGTGCATTCACCGGCGTCGGCGCCTATGTGCCGGCGCTACTCTGGAGCTACTACGGCGTCACCCCCTGGCTCGGGATCCCGGCCGGCGTGGCGTTGACCGTCCTGCTGGCACTGGTCATCGGCTATCCGTGCTTCCGGCTGAAGGTCGTCGGTCATTATTTCGCGCTGGTAACGCTTGCGCTCAGTCAGGTGGTGCTGCTCTCGCTCACCGCCGCGCGCGACATCACCGGCGGTTCGCTCGGCTTTACGCCGAAGGCCGTCGGTTATTCCTGGTGGGCGCTGCAGTTTCCTGACAAGCGCATTTTCTATGGCATCACGCTGTTGCTCTGGCTCGTCGGCTTGTGGACGTGGTGGCGCATCGATCGCAGCATCAGCCGCGAAGCGCTGGAGGCGATTTCCGAAGACGAGGACGCCGCGGCGGCGATCGGAATCGACGTGCTGCACGAGAAACTGCGCGTCACGGTCGTCAGCGCCGCGCTCACGTCGCTCGGCGGTGCGCTCTATGGGCAATACATGATGTATCTCAACCCGGAAACGGTGTCGGGCATCGCGGTGTCGCTGCAGATCGTGTTCGCCGCGATCGCCGGCGGCGTCTACTCGATGCTCGGCCCGACCGTCGGGGCGCTGCTGACGATCTCGCTGAACGAGGGCCTGCGGGTGTGGTTCGGCGCGACCTTCATCGGCGCCGCCAACACAATCTATGGCGTGCTGCTGGTGCTGTGCATCATTTTCATGCCGCAAGGCATCGTCGGCGCCATCGAACGGATGCGCTCGCGCAAGGCGGAGAACAAAACGGAGCGGGCGAAGCTGCTGCCGACGGCCATGTCTCCCTAAAGCGGGATAGCTTTAGGTTGACTCGCTATCCCGCTCTAGAGTCTTGCTGGCGCATGATCTTTTCCGAAAACCGGTATCCACTTTTCGGGATCATGTGCTAAAGCGTGACCCGCCGTCCGTCCTCAGCGGCCCAATAGCCCGCGTAATTCACCTTGATCGTCTCGTAGGCGAGATCGAGGCCGGCGCGCGGCTCGCGTCCGATTGCCGCGCATTCCATGAAGTCTTGGATCTCCTGCAGATAGCCGCGAGTCCATTCCTCCTCGAGGCAGATGTACTGCCAGCCGGTCTTGCGATCGACTTTTTCGGTGATGTAGACGCCCGCGAGCTTCTCTTCCTCGGTCATGTAGCTCGTGAGGTGGTTGTTCGGCGTGATGTTGGCGAACAGCGAGCCGCCATTGGTGTAGGTCTCGATCACATTGCGCACGCCGCCCATGATCATGTCGCCGGAGAACACAGTCGCCTTGGTGGCATCCGAGAAGGTCATGGTCAGCATGCCCCAGTCCTCGACGTCGACCGGGTTGGCTTTGATGTATTTGCGTTCATGCGCGGCAAGCCCCGCCGCGATATTGCCGACATCGGCGGTGACGGCCGTCACGCTGACGCGCTCGCCGCGCGCCTTGGCCTCGACCTGCTTGAGATAGAGCACGGCGGAGAGCGGATGGCAGCCCATGCGGATGAGCGAGCCGCCGCCGGTCATCGCCCATTGCGCGGCATGTGCCGCGTGCGAGCCGCTGTGGCTCTCCTCGCCTTTCATGAACAGGATCTTGTCTTTTGTCGCCTCGAGGATCTCGACGATCTTGGCGACGGCCGGCGCATAGACCCAGTCCTCGGCATACATGAACAGCCGGCCGCTGGCTTTCACAGCGTCGCGGGTCTTCTCCATCTCCTCGACGACGCGCGCGTACATCTGCGCCTTGGGCACGCGCCTGCCGATCGGCTCGGGATCGCCGGGACGGCCGAAATAGCCGGCGAACGGCTTTTCGCAAATGACATGCTTGCCGGCGCGTGTCGCGGCAACGATCATCGCCGTGTGCAGCATCGGCGGCGTGCAGATGTCGACGACGTCGATCGCCGGATCCGCGATCAAGGCCTGGAAATCGCGATAGACGGTGGGGATGTCGTGCTTCTTGGCGAAGCCGAGCACCTGATCGCCGCGCGCCGCGACCGCATGCACCTGCGCGTCGACGCCGTAGACGCGCTTGTAGGCGTACATATGCAGCTCGGCGACAAAGCCGCAGCCGACAAGCCCAACCCTGACCTGTGCCATTCCTCCGCCCCTTTGCGAGAGTGCTTAGATGAGCAATGCAGCGGTATTGGAATGTGAGGAACGATGCAATCGACACACGTGCCGAGCCTGGGCCCGCGCTATTGGACCGCGCTGTGCCTCGCCAGCATTTTCGGCGCCAATATGGGCGACTTCTTCGCCCATGATCTGGGCCTCGGTCACGTCGCCGGACTGCCGTTTCTCGCGGCGGCGTTTGCCGTCGTGGTCATCGTCGAGCGGTTCGACCGCCTGGCGCATGAAGCCTATTACTGGCTCGCCATCGTCATCGTGCGCACAGCCGCGACCAACTCGGCGGATTTCCTCTGTGGCGATCTCAAGCTGCCGCGGCCTTGGGTCATCGCCGGCCTTGCTGTTGTGCTCGCGGCGATCGTGTCCGCAGCCTGGCAATTGATCTGGCGCCAGACGGACGCGATGGGTCGAGCGAATGGACCGCTGCGAGCCGATTCCGGCTACTGGCTGGCGATGTTCACCGCAGGCACCTTGGGAACCGTCATCGGCGATTACGCTTCGCACAATCTTCGTCTCGGCAACACGTGGGCGTCGATCTGGCTCAGTCTGCCGCTGGCCTGCTTGTTCATCGTCGGACATCACGGGCTGATGTCCCGACTGACGTTCTATTGGCTCATCATCTCCATGGTGCGCGCCGCCGGTACGAGCGTCGGAGACCTCTTTGCCCAGTGCACCATGCTCGGTCTGGCTACCAGCACCCTGGTCACCGGGCTGGTCTTTGTCGCGACGCTTGCGCTGTGGCGAACGAGCGCTGGATCAGCCCGTCTGGCCTCGCGCTAACCCGAGCACAACCTACGCATTGAGTTCTCAAGGGTTTTCAGCTTGGGATCGTGGCGCATCGAGCAAGAAATTTGCAGGCGGGGTCTGTTGAAATAAAGCCGCCATGCATGGATAGGCGCGGCCCCGATGCACACTTCCTAAGCAGTCGCCGCCGGCCGAGAAAGAAATCTGTAACCCGCTGAGCACGACCGCCGCCTGAGCGGCGGTGGATGCATGACGACAACTGAAGGAAAACTTCGTTTTATTTGGCGAGCGCGGTGGCCAGACGGTCATCTTTCTGTATCGCGGGCCGGGAATACTTTCGAGCTTCAAGTATATCGGAAGACATAAATTCGCGATGACAACTTAGATTAACAAATACCCAAGGCGGCCTCCCTTAGGTCAATCAAATCATAACGAATTTACTTCAAATTTCCTGAGCTTGCAGGGAAGGGGGCATCCGCGCGGGTTTCCGTGCCGGTCCGCCGTGCGCCTTCGTCCCGACATTCGTGCTGCCGCCGGCTGATCGATCGCCGGCGTGTGCGCAGAAGCTATGGGAAAGAGGCCATGAGCAACACCGAGTCTGTCGCAAACAAAGGGGCTTCGCCGTTCGATTGGGGCTCCGATCCCAATCGCGCCGCCCCCGGCGCCGTCACCCAGCTCATCAGTTTCGCCATCGGCGACGACCAGTACGGCGTCGACATCATGGCGGTACGCGAGATCAAAGGCTGGTCGGAGATCACGCATCTGCCGAAGCAGCCTGAATATGTGCGCGGTGTGCTCAACCTGCGCGGCGCCATGGTTCCGATCATCGACCTGCGTTGCCGCTTCGGTCAGGGCCTCACCGTCGCGACGCCTATCCATGTCGTCATTATCGTGCAAATCGGCCCCCGCCTGGTCGGCATCCTCGCCGACCGTGTGCTCGACATCGTCTCCTTCGACAGCGCGCGCGTGCAACCGGTGCCGCGGGTATCGCAGGCCACGCATCTCGATTTCCTCTCCGGCCTCATCACCATCGACGGCGGCGGCATGATCGCGCTGATCGATCTCACCAACCTGCTGTCGCTGCCCGGCAGCGGCGCAGCGCAAGAGGCGCAAGGCGCACAGGCCTCCGCGGCCTGAGCGCGAAGTTTGTCGCGACGGGAATGCAACAGGAATTGCCGACCCGCAGCTAGCCGACCACTGCCGATGGCCAGGAGGCCGACCACGTTGCGACTGATCCCCCGACATCTGCTGCATCGCCAAGCTTGCACCGACCGCGTGCGGGCGAGCGCAGCCGCGCCACGCTCACAGTTGGAATGCCTGCGAAATCCCATTTCCGTTCGAGGATCCCAATGCTGAACCGTCTTTCGGTCAACGCGCTGCTGAAGTCCGTCATCGTCATCTTCAGCGTTGCCGTCGTCACGTTGCTCTCCTGGGCGGCGTGGAGCTCGTGGACGCGACTCACCGCGATCGATCGCATTTCCACGGTCGCCAACGTGTCGAGCGAGTTATTCACCGGCTTGCATAATCTGCGCGTCGATCGAGCTTCGACGACTCGCGATCTGATGGCCGACAAGGTCTTCGCCGACCTGAACGTACCGTTGAAGAAATCCCGCGCCGAAGAAATGCCGGCTCTGCATACGGCTCTGCAGGTGCTGACGAGCACGGGTGCCGCCCCGCAGGCGGATATGAAAAGCTTCGCCGATCTACTCAAGAAGATCGAAGCGCTGCAGACGGAGTCCGCGGCAGCGCTGTTGCAGCCGAAGGCGCAGCGCCGGGCGACCCTTGCGAAAGAATTTGAAGACACCGCGAGCGCGCTGATCGACGCGATCGACCATCTGTCGTCGCATCTCACGCAGTCGGTAAAGCTCGAGGATGCCTATATCGACCAGCTCCTCGAGATCAAGGACATCGCCTGGATCGTGCGCAATTCCGGCGGTGACGCGTCGGTACTCGTCTCCAACGCTCTCGGCGGGCGTGCGTTGCCGCCGGAGCCGATGCTCGTCTATCAGACCAATATCGGCAAACTGGAATCGGCATGGCACGCGCTCAAGGGCATCGCTTCTGGTTTGCCTTTGCCCGCGAGCTTCATGACGGCTGTCGAAAAGGCCGAGCAGCATTTCTACACGGGAGAATATCCGCAACTGCGCCTGAAGACGCTCAAGGCGCTGATTGCGCACGAGCCCGTCAGCATGAACGTCGACCAGTGGTCGACGATGTCGATTGCTAATCTCGCCACCTTGCAAGGTGTTGCCGAAGCCGCGCTCGAGGTCGCCCGCGGCCACGCGGCGGCACAGCGTTCGACGGCCACCCGCGATCTCGCGGTTCAGCTGGGATTGCTGCTTGCTGCCGTGGCGCTCGCCATCGGCACGATGCTGGCGGTGACGTTCCGGGTCAGCGGCCCGTTGGTTGGCATCCGCGACGCCATGCTCAAGCTCGCCGACGGCGACTTTGAGGTCGTGCTCCCCGGCCTCGGGCGCAAGGACGAGATCGGCGACGTGGCTTCCGCGGTCGAGCGTTTCAAAGTGCTCGCGGTGGAAAAGGCCAAGCGTGAGGCCGACGAAGTGGTGCAGCGCCAGCAGGCCGAAGCCGATCTGCGCGCCAAGACCGCCGAGGAGCAGGCCAAGGCGGCGGACGAGCAGTCGCGCGTCATGCGTACGCTTGCCGAGGGCCTCGGCAAGCTCGCTGAAGGAGACCTCGACCATCGCCTGAAGGATCTGCCCGCCGCCTACAGTCAGGTCGAGCAGGATTTCAACGCCGCGATTGGCCGCCTGCACGAGACCATCGGCACGCTCGCGTCGGCAACGAAGGAAGTCGCTAGCACCGCCGCGGAGATCGCCACCTCGACGACCGACCTCTCGCAACGGACCGAGGAGCAGGCCGCGAGCCTGGAGCAGACCTCGGCGTCCATGGAGCAGATGGCGGCGACGGTGAAGCGCAATGCCGAGAACGCGCAGCAGGCAAACCAATTCACCGCTGGCACCCGCGAAGTCGCCGACAAGGGCGGCGCCGTGGTGGCGCAGGCAGTCGATGCGATGGCGCGCATCGAAGAATCTTCGCGCAAGATCTCCGACATCATCAGCGTCATCGACGAGATTGCGCGGCAGACCAACCTCCTCGCGCTCAACGCCGCCGTCGAAGCGGCGCGCGCCGGCGAAGCCGGCCGTGGCTTCGCGGTCGTCGCCTCGGAGGTGCGCACGCTGGCGCAGCGCTCCTCGCAAGCCGCCAAGGACATCAAGGACCTGATCACCAACTCGACCGGCCAGGTGTCCGAGGGTGTCGAGCTCGTCAACAAGGCCGGCGCCTCGCTCACCGAGATCGTCGAGTCCATCAAGAAGGTCGCCGACATCGTCTCCGAGATCGCCAATGCCTCGGCCGAGCAGGCGACCGGGATCGACCAGGTCAACACCGCGCTCAATCAGATGGACGAGGTGACACAGCAGAACTCGGCGCTGGTCGAGGAGAACGCGGCCGCCGCCAAGGCGCTGCAGCAGCAGTCGATCGGCATGGAAGAGCAGATGAGCTTCTTCCGCATCGGGCAGGCGGCGCAGGCGCCCGCCCGTGCCGGCGCGCGATCGGGCGCTGTGCCCGCCGCGACGAAGACGAATGGTGCAAAGCCGCCCGCCAAGACTAACGGCGCCGCTAAGCCCGCTCCGGCGAAACGCGGTGTCGTCGGGCGTATGCAGGCCGCGGTCGCCGCTGCCTTCAAACCCTCCGAGCAGGAGTGGGAAGAGTTCTAGTCGGCAAGCCGCGTCAGCGGACGAGAGCATGATGAAGAAGATGCAACACAGGCCGTCAACGTTATGCGCCGCCGGCAGCGGCCGCGGCGCATCGTGTGTGGCCGCGTGTCGTGCACGCCGGGAGTCATGGCGATGACAGTGTTTGAGAAATTCCGCAGCCCTTCGATTAAGGCCCTGCTGTTCGCGGCGATCGGTTGTCTCAGCGTGCTCAGCGTCGCACCGCTCGGTTGGATGGCGCTTGCCGCCTGGCAGGGATACCGCGAAGCGATCACGCAAAAGGAGTTAGACGCGGGCGGCAATCGGCTGATCACCGGGCTTTATGAGATGTTCCTGGAGCGTGTCGATACCAACAACGCACTACGTGCTGCTGCGCCGGCCTCCGATCAGGTGAAGCAAAAACTAGCCGCTCACCGCAAGATTGTGAAGGACAATATCGGGCCCGGTCTTGCTGCGATTGAGCCGTTGGACTTTCCCGACAAACAGAAGCTGACGTCGAGCCTCATTCTCGCGAACAAGACCGCCGATGACTATCGTGCAAAGGCCGACGCGGCGATCGCTCTGCCCCTCGATCAGCGCGATAAGGCCGTCGTGCAGACGTTCTACGCGTCGCTGACGGAAACGATTAACGTCTCCCTCGAGGTTTGGTTCTCGGCGCTGTTCAGCACAGCCAAGCACAGCGCGCAGCTCGAGCGGCTCGCCTCCATCAAGGAAATCGGCTGGCGCATGCGTGACTATGCCGGGCAACAGCGCGCCAGCGTGGCGGCGGTGATCACCACCAAGACGGCGATGCCGGCTACCCGGATCAACGCAAATGCCGCGCTGGGCGCCCGGATCCACGTGCTCTGGTCGGCGCTGGAGAATCTCACCAAGGACCCAGACACCGACCCGCGCATTCTTGCGGCCATGAAGGGCGCGCAAGAGCACTACTTCAAGGAGTTCCTCTCGCTCGCCGACGAGATGGTCAAAACCGGGGAGGCGAGCAACGGCACCTATCCGATCTCTGCCTCGGACTGGGTGCAAAAGACGACACCGCTCATCGGGTCGTTGCTGCAAGTTCTTTATGCCGCCTGCGAGGCCAGCCAATCGATCGTGGACGTGGAAGCGCAAACCGAGCTGCGCAAGCTGGCCCTTATTTCAGGCCTGATCGCCGTGATTCTCGGGCTGGTCGGCTGCTGCATTTGGGTCGTGCGCTCGCGCATTTCGCGGCCGCTGATGGCAATGACCTCGGCGATGCGGGATCTCGGCAACGGCAACTTCAACGTCGTGCTGCCAGGTCTCGGCCGCAAGGATGAGATCGGCGAGATCGCCGGCGCGGTCGAAACCTTCAAGATCAAGAGCGCCGAGAAGGCGCAGGCCGAAGCCGACGAGGTGCTGCGGCGCCAGAAGCTCGAAGCGGAAGCGGCCGCGAAGGCAGCCGAGGAGCGCGCCAAAGCCGCCGAAGAGCAGGCGCAGGTGGTTCGCTCGCTGGCGGATGGTCTCGGCCGGCTCGCCGCGGGCGATCTCAGCACACGTCTCGATGAGGCGGACTTCACTGCGGCCTATGCGCAGGTCAAGGACGATTTCAACGCCACCGCCACCCGCCTGCAGGACACCATTGGTGCGCTGGCGGTGGCGATCAAAGAGGTCGCCGACACCGCCATCGAGATTTCCACCAGCACCACCGATCTGTCGCAACGCACCGAGGAGCAGGCCGCAAGCCTGGAGCAAACCTCGGCGGCGATGGAAGAGATCGCCGAGACGGTGAAGCGCAATGCGGAGAACGCGCAGCAGGCCAACCGGTTCACCGCCGGGACCCGCGAAGTTGCCGACCGCGGCGGTGCCGTCGTCGCCCAGGCGGTCGATGCTATGGCGCGGATCGAGCAGTCGTCGCGCCGCGTCGCCGACATCATCAGCGTCATCGACGAGATTGCGCGGCAGACCAATCTGCTGGCCCTCAACGCGGCCGTGGAAGCCGCTCGCGCCGGCGAAGCCGGTCGCGGCTTCGCGGTCGTTGCGTCGGAGGTACGGTCGCTAGCGCAGCGATCCTCACAGGCGGCGAAAGACATCAAGGATCTGATCACGTCATCGACGGGTCAGGTCTCAGAGGGTGTCGATCTCGTCAACAAAGCTGGTGCGTCGCTCAACGAGATCGTCGAGTCCATCAAGAAGGTCGCCGAGATCGTCTCCGAGATCGCCAACGCCTCCGCCGAGCAGGCCACCGGCGTCGACGAGGTCAACACGGCGCTCACGCAGATGGACGAGGTGACCCAGCAGAACTCGGCTCTGGTGGAAGAGAACGCCGCCGCGGCCAAGGCGCTGCAACACCAGGCCGAGAACATGGATTCGCAAGTGAGTTTCTTCCGCATCGAGCAAGCGACGCCGGGTAATCCGGCGCAGACAAACCAGACGCGGCGTGCCGTCGCATAGGACAGATGGGAAGGACGATCATGTTCGGCCTCGACAAGATCAGCAATCTTCGCATCGGCTGGAAGCTCGGGCTCACCTCCGGGCTCGGCGTGCTGCTCGTTGTCGCCATGCTTGGCACCGAACTCTTCGGCAACAGCGAAGTGCGGACGGGCATGGCCAGCGTCTCGCGCAGCGAGCAAACAGCGACGCTGTCGGTCAATGCCAAAGCTTCCATGCGCGGCATGCAGATTTCGATGCGCGACGTCCGCCTGGCGACCTCGCCGGCGGATCTCAAGAAAGCGTTCGATCTGGTCAACGAGCGCTACGGCATGGCTCGCAAATTCGTCGACACTCTGCTGGCGACGGTGGCGATGCCCGACACGCGCGAGCGCGTGGAAAAATTGAGCGGGCTGATCGAAAAGTTCTACGCCGCCGGCAAGGACATGTACACGCTCAAGGGCGACGCGCTTAATTTCGAGGCCAAGGGTGCGGGAGACGCCGCGGCGGTCAAGCGCGCGGCAGAGCTGAACGCGCAATACGACGAAGTTCTTTTTAAGCGCGCCCTGCCGACCACCCTCGAGCTCGAGGCAATCGCGCAGAAGCTCGAAGACGTCGCCAAGGAGCGGGCTGCGGAAAAAACGAAGACAATGATGAGCGAGCTTGCCACTCGCGAGCGCGTCGGCCTCGCTCTCGGGATCTTCGTCGCGCTGGTGCTGATGGGATCAGTGATCTTCAGCACCATGACCATCGCGCGCCCGGTCCGTGCGCTGACCGGCGGCATGCTGCAGCTCGCCGACGGCAATTTCGACGTGGTATTGCCCGGTCTCGGACGCAAGGATGAGATCGGCGACATCGCAGCTGCTGTCGAAACCTTCAAGGTCAAGGCGGCGGAGAAAGCCAAGCTCGAAGCCGACGAGGTGCTGCGGCGGCAGAAGATCGAGGCGGAAGCCGCGGCCAAGGCGGCGGAAGAGCGCGCGAAAGCCGCCGATGAGCAAGCAGCGGTGATGGGCGCTCTCGCCGACGGCCTCGGCAAGATGGCCGGCGGCGATCTTACGCATCGTATCAACGGCGTGCCGGTGGCTTATGAGCAGGTCGAGCGCGATTTCAACGGGGCGATCGGCCGCCTGCAGGAGACGATCGCGGCGCTGGCTACAGCTACCAAGGAGGTGGCCAGCACGGCCAACGAGATCGCCGGCAGCACCACCGATCTCTCGCAGCGCACCGAGGAGCAGGCCGCGAGCCTGGAGGAGACCTCGGCGTCGATGGAGCAGATCTCCGCGACGGTGAAGAAGAATGCGGAGAACGCGCAACAGGCCAACACGTTCGCCTCGGGAACCCGCGAAGTCGCCGACCGCGGCGGCGCCGTGGTGGCGAAGGCGGTCGGCGCCATGTCGCGCATCGAGGAGTCCTCGCGCAAGATCTCCGACATCATCAGCGTCATCGACGAGATCGCGCGGCAGACGAACCTCTTGGCGCTCAACGCCGCGGTGGAAGCCGCACGTGCTGGCGAGGCCGGCCGCGGTTTCGCGGTGGTCGCCTCGGAGGTGCGTACGCTCGCTCAACGCTCCTCGCAGGCGGCGAAGGACATCAAGGATCTGATCACCTCGTCGACCGGCCAGGTCGCGGAAGGCGTGGACCTCGTCAACAAGGCCGGCGCCTCGCTCACGGAGATCGTGGAGTCCATCAAAAAAGTCGCCGACATCGTCTCCGACATCGCCAATGCATCGCGCGAGCAGGCGACCGGAATCGATCAGGTGAACGTTGCGCTCAACCAGATGGATCAGGTGACGCAGCAGAATTCGGCGCTGGTCGAAGAAAATGCCGCTGCGGCCAAGGCGCTGCAGGAGCAGTCGGCCGGCATGGAAGAGCAGGTGAGTTTCTTTCGTGTCGGGACGAGCGCTGCACGTGAGCCCACGCAGTCGGCCAAGGTCGCGCCTGCGTCGACGCCAAAGGTGGTGACGCCGAAGACAAATGGCGCGGCCAAGCCGGCGCCGGCCAAGCGCGGCATCGTCGGCCGCATGCAAGCCGCCGTCGCCACTGCCTTCAAATCCGAGCAAGAGTGGGAAGAGTTCTAACGCATGGCCGTGAACTCTGCCGCTCTTGCTGCGCCGCCGGGCCTGTTGCTGCCCACGCCGACGCGCGAGTTCGAGTTCGCGGAAGCGGACTTCCGTAACCTCGCGAAGCTCGCGCGTGAGCAGACCGGCATCGTGCTGGCGGAGACGAAGAGTAACCTCGTCTATAGCCGTCTGGCACGACGTCTGCGCGCGCTCGGCCTGACGTCGTTCGGCCAGTATTGGGATTACCTGCAAGGTGAAAAGGGCACGGGCGAGATCGAGAACTTCATCAACTCGATCTCGACCAACCACACCAAGTTCTTCCGCGAAGAGCATCATCTCGAACATCTGCACAGCCATGTGGCGGCACCATTCGCCAAATCCGTCAAGGGCCGTGGCCGTCTGCGTATCTGGTCCGCGGGCTGCTCGACCGGCGAGGAGCCATATTCGATCGCGCTGGTGCTGCAGACCACCGTTCCGGATATCGAAAAACACGATGTCCGTATCCTGGCGACCGACATCGATACCGACGTCTTGGCGAAGGCGTCTGCCGCCGAGTATCCCGCCAGCGGTCTCGGCGATATCCCGGCGAAATATCACGGTGACGTCGAGACCGACGACAGCGTGATGGTCATGAGCGATCGCGTCCGCTCGCTGATCGCTTATCGGCAGCTCAACCTGCTGACACCCTGGCCATTCAAGGGACCGTTCGACGCGATCTTCTGCCGCAACGTGATGATCTATTTCGACAACGATACCAAGACGGCGCTGGTCGAACGCTTCGCGCAGATGCTCAAGCCGGGCGGCTGGCTGTATATCGGGCACTCTGAGACATTGTTGACCGTGCATGCAAATCTGCAGCTCGTCGGCCGCACGACCTACCGGAGGAAGGCATGAGCCTTGCCGGTGCGCCGACTCAGCTGGTGGCTCCGGCCACGGCGAATGAAGGGATCGGCGGCAGCCGCCGGATCTTCGATGCCGAGTCCAGCTCGTGGGTCGTGCGCATTCCGCCCGGCGAATATTACGTCACGGGAAAGAAGGACGAGGTCATCGCCACGATCCTCGGCTCCTGCGTGGCAGCTTGCGTGCGCGATCCCGACAGGGGCATCGGCGGCATGAACCATTTCATGCTCCCCGAGGGTAACGGCAACGGGAGCTGGGGCGGCGATAACGGACAATCCACGCGATACGGCAATTTCGCGATGGAGAAGCTGCTCAACGAGCTGATCAAGGCCGGCTGCCGGCGCGAGCGGCTGGAAATCAAGGTATTCGGCGGCGGCAATGTCACCAACGCACGCACGCAGATCGGCACGCAGAACGCCCAGTTCGTTCTCGATTATCTCAAAAGCGAAGGTCTTCCCTGCATCGCACAAGATCTCGGCGGAAGCCTCCCGCGACGCATTCACTACAACCCGCAAAATGGACGCGTTGTCCGCCGTCTCATGAAGACGATGGAATCCGACATGCTCATCAAAGAGGAGTCGGATTACGCGAAGAGCATCTCCTCGAAAAAGATCGCCGGAGACATTGAGCTCTTCGGCGTGAATGGGTGACCCGCATGACCAAAGTTCGCGCTCTCGTCGTCGACGACTCGGCTCTGATCCGACAGCTGATCACGTCCGTGCTGTCCGATGATCCGGAGATCGAGGTCGTCGGCGCGGCGCCGGATCCCTACGCGGCGCGTGACATGATCAAAGAGCTCAATCCCGACGTCATCACGCTGGACGTCGAGATGCCGCACATGGACGGCTTGACGTTTCTCAAGAACATCATGCGGCTGCGGCCGATGCCGGTGGTGATGATCTCGACGCTCACGCAAGCCGGTGCCGAGGTGACGCTGGAGGCGCTGGAAACCGGCGCCGTCGATTTCATCGCCAAACCGACGACCAACATCGCCAACGGCCTCGCCGAGCTCGCGAGCGAGCTCATCGCCAAGGTCAAGAACGCCGCGCGCACGAAGGTCCGCCAGACCCGCGCCGTGCCCGCCACGCCGCGCCGCTCACCGCTCGCGCGCGCGACGGGAAAGTTCATCATCATTGGGTCATCAACCGGCGGCGTCGAGGCATTGAAAGTGGTGCTGATGGGCATGCCGGCAGACGCTCCGCCGATCCTGATCACGCAGCATATGCCGCCGCGCTTCACCGCCAGCTTCGCACAGCGGCTCGACCGCGAATGCGCGATGAGCATCTGCGAGGCGACGCATAATCAGCCCATCGAGAATGGCCACGTCTATATCGCGCCGGGCTCGCATCATCTCGAGCTCATGCGCGACGGCACCGGCCTGGTCTGCTCGCTCAACGACAGCGCGCCGGTCTCCGGCCACCGGCCTTCGGTCGATGTGCTGTTCCGCTCCGCGGCGCGCACCGTTGGAACTCGCGCGGTCGGCGCGATCCTCACCGGCATGGGCAAGGACGGCGCCGAAGGTATGCTGGAGATGCGCAAAGCCGGAGCGATCACCATCGGCCAGGATGAGGCGTCGTCGCTGGTCTATGGCATGCCGCGGGTTGCCTTCGAGCGCGGTGCGGTGATGCGCCAGTGCGCGCTCGACCATATGGCCGAAGCCATTCTCGAAGCCTGCTTGTCCGATGCCAAGGCATCGGCCGGCAAGGCCTACGCATAAGTCTCGAGTTCTGGGGGGATTTCGAATGAGTGCCACGAACGCGATGAAGTTGCCGCCTTCGCTCGATGGCGCCGGCGCCGGCGAGGTTGCCGCCAGCTTGCGAGCTGCGATGCAGGCGGGCAAACGCCTGACCGTCGATGCGTCCGGCGTCGAGCAGGTCACGCTCGCCGGACTGCAGGTCATGGTGGCGGCGGCAAAAAATCCCGAGCTCTTCGCCATCGAAAACCCGTCCGAGCTGTTTGTCGGCGCATTTCGCGAATGCGGTCTCGACTGGAACGTCATCTACGTGGCCGCCCCGCCGCTGGCGCCGGCGGAGCCCGCAACCATGGCAGAGCAACCCGCGGAAGAACCCGCATCGGACCAGGCACAGAACGGAGCCGCCACTATGGCCAAGCGTATCATGACCATCGACGACTCGAAGACGATGCGTGACATGCTGATGCTCACGCTGGCCAATGCCGGCTTCGAGGTATTCCAGGCCGTCGACGGGCAGGACGGCGTCGATGCGCTGCGGCAGCAGGCGGTCGACCTCATCATCACCGACATCAACATGCCGAAGATGGATGGCTATCAGGTCATCAAAGAGCTGCGCAGCCGCCCGGAACATAAGACGACGCCGATCCTGGTGCTCACCACAGAAAGTGAAGGCGCCAAGCGTACTGCCGCGCGCGACCTCGGTGCCACCGGATGGCTGGTCAAGCCGTTCGATCCCGAGCGACTGATCGAGACTGTGAACAAGGTTTGCCCGTAAGTCGAAGGATTTGACTCATGGCTAGTTTGGACGACTTGCGACGTACATTCTTCGACGAATGCAGTGAATTGCTGCAGGACGTCGAAGCGTCGTTGACGCAGATCGACGAGGGCACCGGCTCCGAGGACACAATCCACGCATTGTTCCGGGCGGTGCATTCGATCAAGGGCGGTGCCGGCATTTTCGGCTTCGACGTGCTCGTCAGCTACGCGCATGTGTTCGAGACCGTGCTCGATGCCATGCGTCACGGCACGCTGACCGTCGGCCCCGATGTCACGGGCGTGCTGTTCACCGCCGGCGACACGCTGTCGGACCTCGTCACCATGGCGAAAGCCGGCGATGCGGTTCCGGACGGCTATGGCGCGGAATCGCGCTCGGCCCTGCAACAGCTGCTCGGTCAGGACGGCGACGCCGCGGCTGGCAACGCCGGGCCGGCCGAGGATTTCGACATCGCATTCGTGCCGGTGCGTATCGACGATTTCGATGGGCCGCCGGCCGAGCCGCGCTCGTTCAGCATCGGCTTCAGGCCTAAAGACGGGATGCTCGAAAACGGCCACGATCCGCTGGCGCTGATCCAGAGCCTGCGCGGCCTCGGCGAGCTCGAGCTCGTTGCCGATGCCACGGCGGTCCCCGCCATCGCCGAGCTCGATCCGGCGAAGGCCTATATCCACTGGACCGGAACGCTGCGCAGCGGCTCGGCGCAATCCGCCGTCGAGGAGCTGTTCCAACCGGTGCAGGATCACTGCGAAGTCGAGATCAACGACGTCTCGGCCCCGGCGCTCGTCCCCGATATGCCGCAACCGATCGGCTTCCCCGGCGAGGCGCCGGCGGCTAGCGATCTGGCTCCCACCAACGATCCACCGCCCGCACCCATCGTCGCTGAGGCCGCGCCGGCACCGGCAGCCGCTCCTGCCAGGCCCGCCGCCGCGCCGGCGAGCGCTGCCGGCGGCGCCAAAGCCACGCCGATGACCACGCGCGTCGAACTCGAGAAGATCGACCGCGTTGTCAACATGGTCGGCGAGCTGGTGATCGCGCAGGCGATGCTCGGGCAGGCGATCAACGGTTTGCACGAGAACGTCAGCGGTCAGTTCGCGCAAGTGCTCGAAGCGGTGATCCACCACACGCGTGAGCTCAAGGACAGCGTGATGTCCATGCGCGCGCAGCCGGTGAGCGCCGTGTTCCAGCGCATGCCGCGGCTGATCCGCGAGCTCTCATCCAAGACCGGCAAGAAAGTGCGGCTGGAAATGGCCGGCGAGAACACCGAGGTCGATCGCACCATCATCGAAGGCCTCAGCGATCCGCTGACCCACATCATCCGCAACTCCGTGGACCACGGCATCGAGACGCCCGATGTGCGCAAGGACATGGGCAAGGACGAGGAAGGCACGATCCGGCTTGCCGCCGAACATCGCGGCGGACGCATCGTCATCGAGATCAAGGATGACGGTCAGGGCCTCGACCACGATCGGGTGCTGAAGAAGGCGCGCGAACGCGGCCTCGTCGATCCGGAAGCGCAGCTCACGCCTGACGAGATCAACAACCTGATCTTCCTGCCCGGCTTCTCGACGGCGGAGCAGATTTCCGACATCTCCGGCCGCGGCGTCGGCATGGATGTGGTCCGCCGCAACATTCAGAAGCTCGGCGGCCGCATCCTCATCCAGTCGGATCGCGGCCGCGGCATGACCATCCAGTTCGCGCTGCCGCTCACGCTGGCGGTGCTCGACGGCATGGTCATCAAGGCGGCGCAGGAAACCTACGTGATGCCGATGGCATCCATCGTCGAGTGCCTGCGTCCTTCGAGCGCCGATCTGCACCGCTTGCACGGCACGGCCGGCGTGCTGCAGCTGCGCGGCGAGCTGCTGCCGCTGGTGCAGCTCTCGACGCTGCTCGATCTCGAAAATGCCTCGGCGAAGTCGGAAGAGGCGGTGGTCATGATCACCGATGCCGGCGACGGCCAGCGTTTCGGTCTCCTGGTGGACGAGCTCTGCGGCCATCAGCAAGTGGTCATCAAGAGCATCGAGGAAAGCTACACCGCGGTGCCCGGCATCGCCGGCGCGACCATTCTCGGCAATGGGCGTGTCGCATTCATTCTGGACGCCGAGCGGCTCTCGGAGCTCGCGGCGGAGCGGCAGTCGGCCGCTTCGCGCAGCGCCAGAGTCGAAGCTGCATAAGTAAGAGCAAAGGAGAGCACCATGCCATTGGCAGCAGCATTCAAGGTCATGATCGTCGATGACCAATTCAGCGTGCGCCAAATCACCCGCAATACGCTCGAACAGCTCGGGATTCGTCACATCTTCGAAGCCGAGCAGGGGAAGGAAGCGCTTGAGAAGGTCACCCTGCAGCCCGTCGATCTCATCATCTCGGACTACAACATGCCGGAGATGGACGGCATGGCACTGCTGCTGGCGGTGCGCGGCAATCCGGCCGTGCGCAAGATCCCATTCATCCTGCTCACCGGACGCGGCGATCGCGAGCTGGTCGTGAAGGCGGCGCAGGCCGGCGTCAACAACTACCTGGTCAAGCCGTTCACCACGGAAATCATGCGGCAGAAGATCGAGCAGGTCGTAGGGAAGCTTTCATGACCGAAAAGGCAATGGCGGCGTCGGAAGTTCCGAACGAACAAGCAGAAACGGGAAAGACGCCCGGCGACCATATCGGCACAATCCTGATGGCGCTTGCCGACGCGTTGCACGAGACTGTGGCGCGCTTCGAGGAGACCGCCGGCGGGGTGACGCATCTTGTTGCCAAGCCGGTGAGCGGACCGAACAAGGATCTCGTGGTCACGCTGCAGAATTTCGACCGCTTGCAGCAGGAATTCGCTGCGCTCGCCGGCGTGCTCAAGCGTTATGGCGGCTTGGCCACCGGCCTGACCTCGGGCGAGAATTGTCCCGTGGCAGCGGCGCGCGAGCTCATCGAAGGCATCACCGTTGCGGAGTTCAGAGACCGGCTGCTCAATCGCATGCCGACCATGGTGCCGGTTGCGAGTGCCGAGCCGCCCGCCGATGAGGACGAAGAAAAAATCTTCTAGGCGCTATTTGGCGATCGGCGGCGACGCGATCATCTTCCCCATCTCAACAAGCCCGGCGCTGAGCTCGGGCACCTGGTCGGGCTTCATATTCCGATAGCGCTCCTGCCGCGACAGCAGCAGCGCCTCCAGGTGACAATCGACCAGGTTCTGTCGATATTCCGCACCGGCCTCGACGGCCTCGAGGATCTCGCACAGCTTGTCGGCGACGAAGGTGAGCAGCTCGTAGCCCATGGTCGTGCCGACGTCGCGCACGCGGCGGGCGTGGACCGCAACGGCCTCGACCAGCACTTTCAAATCCGGCGACTTCGGATCGATGCAGCGCACCGCTGCGATCAGCTGCTCCAGCTCGCGGTCCGCCCAATTGCCGAAATCCGGCGCGATCTCCTCGACCGCGGTCTGCGCCGCCTGTAGGGCTTCTTCCCGGCGCAACCCGCCGGGCCGCCGAGCTAGGGTCTCGAAACGCGTGGTGACGGTAAAGGTGTTGGCATCGTCTGCGGTGTTCTTAGCCATTATTCCTGCCCTGTACGTGCATTGCTGAACAGGCTGTCGATATCACCTTGCGACAGCGCCGGTCCTTCGGCGTCGCCGATTTCGACGGCCGCCTTGTCACCCTTGCGGCGGCCGACGCCGCCCGGATAGCCCTCGATCTTGAAGCGGCGATCGGGGCCGAAATAGGTCTCGGTGTCGACGAACTTTCGCGGATTGAACGCGATCCATGCGAGCCGGTCATAGAGGCTCGCAGGCGAGGTCGGCTTCGTCAGCACCATGTTGGCGCCGACGTCGCGCGCCGTCTTCACGGTGCTCGAGCGCGTGTCGCTGGTCAGCACCAGGATCGGGACGGTGCGGTTCTCGTTGTTGCGGTTGTTGCGGATCGCGTGCGCGAGCTTCAGCCCCCCGTAGGGAGGCAGCCGCGCATCGCAGAGCACCACGTCGACTTTCTGATTGTTGAGGATCTGCAGGACGCCGAGGCCGTCGCGGATTTCGATCACCTTGTTGGCGCCGAAGCTGCGCAACATCCCGTGGATGACCATGCAGAAATAAGAATTCGGGTCGGCGACCACGATCACCAAGTCGCGAAAATTGATGGTCGGGTTGGCCATCCGGAGTTCGCCGTGTTCCTGTTGCCGTTGCACTCGAGAGCGTGCGCATGATGGGCGGCACCGCCGTCATGTGCGCGATGGCGTGCATCAGGACGGTCCCGCAACCACCGATACACAGGGCCGCCAATCGCCATTACGCTAGAGTAAAGCGGTGATTCGCGGAAATCGCGCAATCGGCTGGAACCTGGATAAAAACAGCAAACGGCGTTGATAACCTGGACTAACGGGTGGGCGGGAAAGTCTCTTGGCGAAGCTTGAATTCGCTCGATAATTTCACGACGTGCAAAATTTTGACCTAGATCATTCTTTATTACTTTGCTTTCGCGTAAATTACAGTGGTACCGCAGAGTCGACTGTTCAGTCAGTTTGGGCACGCGCCCAAACGCATTTTTCCAGTCCGTTCAGTAGTTTCGTGAGTTGTGAGGCCGGGGGGCTTCGCATCACAGCGATGGATTCATTGCGGCGGTGGGCAACTCCGCCGGCAAAAGGGGGAATTTGAACGATGGGACAACCTGCAACGGCGCTCGACTCACCCTGCACGACGTGCTCGGTCCGGGAGCTGGGCGTTTGCAGCACTGTGCTGAGCCGACCGGTGTCGCCGGCCGCCTCGGCCGCTCCGGCACCGCGGCAGCAGCATCGCGGCGCGCGGGCCCGCCAGACTTTCTATCGCGCCAACGACGCAATGGACGGCGCCAGCCTGCTGTGCCGCGGGTGGGGATTCGCCTTCTCCATTCTCCCCGATGGGCGCCGGCAAATCCTGTCATTCCTGCTGCCCGGCGATTTCATCTCGACCGTGGGCGTGCTCAAGGAGCGCGTCGGCGTTTCGGTGCAGGCGCTGACCGATGTGCGCTACTGCGCCTATGACCGCACCGACCTGATCAACTGCATCCGCACCGACTCCAAGGTGTTCGACAAGTTCTCCGAGCTGTGCAACGCCGAGCGCGACGAGGCCAATGAGATGGTCGCCGATCTCGGGCGGCGCACCGCGGATCAGCGCGTCGCGCGGCTCATCCTCTCGCTGATGACCCGGTTGTCGGTGCGCAAGCAAGTGCGCGACAACGCGTTCGAGTTCCCGCTGCGGCAACAACACATTGCCGACGCCACCGGGGTCACGCCGGTCCACGTCAGCCGCGTGTTCACGGCGTTCCGCAATGCGGGTCTCATCGAAATCAAGGGGCGCTTCCTCAAGGTCCTCAACCTGCCGGAGCTGCGCCGCATCTCCAACGCGCGCTGATCGTTTGGCATCGCTGATCTGACCCGCGCGCCGCTGGACGGCAGCGCCCGCCGCAGGCAACATCACCGCCGAACGTGGAGTTCGGTCTGGTGTCCTGTCTTTTTCGGACGATCTTTCATGCGCTGATCGGTGCTGCGCTGATCTTCTGCGCGCCGGTTCACGCCGCCGACTATCCGACGCGGCCGATCAGCCTGGTCGTCGCCTTCACGCCCGGCGGGCCTAGCGACGTGCTGGCGCGGATTGTCGGCAAGAAGCTCGAAGCGATCCTCGGCCAACCTTTCGTCATCGAGAACCGGCCAGGAGCAGGCGGCAATATCGCGGCGGAGAGCGTCAGCCACGCCGCGCCCGACGGCTACACGCTATTGATGGGCAACAACAGCATCCTCGCGACCAATGCCAGCCTCTATAAAAAGCTGGGCTACGATCCGCAGCGGGACTTCGTGCCCATCAGCCTGATCGGCTCGCAGCCCAACATCCTCGTGGTCAACCCCTCGGTGCCGGTGCATTCGCTGGCCGACCTCATCGCCCTGGCCAAGGCCAATCCCGGCAAGCTCAACTTTGCCTCCTCCGGTTACGGGGCGGCGGCACATATGGCCGGCGAGCTGTTCAAGAGCGAGGCACATGTCGACATTGTGCATATTGCGTACAAGGGAGCGGCCCCGGCGCTGCAGGACGTGATCGGCGGACGCGCGCAAATGATGTTCGCTACGTCCGCGTCGGTCATGGGCTTCATCAAAGGCGGCGTGCTGCGGCCGCTCGCGGTGACGACGCTCAAGCGCACGCCCTTGTTGCCCGATGTGCCCACCGTCGATGAATCCGGCATCAAGGGCTTCGAGGCGACCACCTGGCATGGGCTCGTCGCCCCTGCCGGGACGCCGCCTGAGGTGATCGAGAAGCTTTATCGCGCCACCGTGACGGCGCTTGCGGACGAGAACGTGCGTCAGGCGCTGGCCAAGCTCGGTGTCGACATCGTCGGCAATTCTCCGCAGGAGTTCAGAGCTTATATCGCGGCTGAAATTCCCAAATGGAAGGCGATCGTCGCAGCCTCGGGCGCTTCGCTGGATCACTAACCAACCCAAGCGGCAATCATGACAAGCAGTACTGGCGCAGTCGCGCACAAGGTGAAACGGCTGGCGCATCTCGATCTCGCCGGTGCCGGGCAGGTGACGGTGCGCGGGCGTCATGCCTTTGTCGGGCACATTCCCAACAAGCAGAATCTCGGCACCTCGATCCTCGATATCTCCGATCCGCTCAATCCGCGCGTCGTATCCACCATCACGCTCGATGATCCGACCTCGCACAGCCACAAGGTGCGCGTTGTCGGTGATGTGATGATCGTCAATCACGAGCGCAATGCGACGCCGGTCGGCCGGCGGGCTGAGCAGTTGCCGGGGACGCGGGCGGCGCTGAGAGCGGCGCTCGGGCGCGAGCCGACGCCTGCCGAGCTGGCCGCGAAAATGAACGTGACCGAAAGCGATCTCCAGGACATCCAGGAGGCGGAGCGGCGCGGCTACCACAATGGCGGCTTCAAGATCTACGACATCGCCGACCCGGAGCGCCCGCGGCTCGTCGCATATCAGAAGACCGGTGGCATCGGCGTGCACCGTTTCTCCATGGACGAGCGCTACGCCTACATCACCACGGAGATGGACGGCTTCATCGGCGCGTTCCTCGTCATCTATGACGTCCGCGACCCTGCACACCCGGCCGAGGTCTCACGCTGGTGGCTGCCGGGACAACATCTTGCCGGCGAAGAAAAGCCGAGCTGGTCTAGCAAGCGCCATCGTCTGCACCATGTGCTGCGTTTCGGCGACGAGCTGTGGGCGAGCTGCTGGCACGCTGGCTTTCGCATCATCGATATCGCCGACATCGCCAAGCCGCGTACGATCGGCGCCTACAATTATCATCCGTTGCTGCCGGAGCCGACGCATACGGTGATGCCGCTCCCGACGCCGATTGCCGGGCGACGCATTGCCGTGAGCGTCGATGAAGAGGACCAAGCGCTCAACGCCAGCGAGGAGAACGCGCGGCGCGGCCGCTTGCATGCCGGAATCGCGACGTTCGACGCGAGCGATCCCGCTGCCATCAAACCGCTCGCGGTGTTCTGTCTCAGCGAGCTCGACTCGCCATTCGCGCGCGTTTCCGGCGCCCGCTTTGGTGCACATCAGTTCCACGAGCGGGCGGAAGGCACGCTTGTTTACGCAACTTGGTTCGGCGGCGGGTTGCGCATAATCGATCTCGCCGATCCATCGGCGCCGCGCGAGATTGGCTGTTTCATCCCCGATCCTGCCGGCGGGCGACCGGCGCCGCAGAGCAACGACGTCATCCTCGACGACCGCGGGCTGATCTACCTCGTCGATCGCCACGTCGGCTTCGACGTGCTGGAGACCTCGCTATAGCAGCGCCTGCAGTTGCCGGAGCTCGCCGTCGTTGAGGTCGGACACTGCCCAATAGGCCATGCCGCCTTTGGTCCACGACAGGATGTTGTAGCCGTTCACTGTCGCGCGGTGCGGTGCGGTGTCGCCGCCCGATTCCGGCCAGGTGAACACGCTGATCTCGTGCAGGCGCCGGCGATAGACCAGCGCCGCGACGCGGTGGCCCTCGACATAGTCGAGCCGGCCTCCGACCAGCTGGAAACCTTCCGCCGAGAGGTCCTTGACCACCGGCGTGTATTCCAGGCGTCCGGCAAACCACGGCTTCACGGTGTGCGTGTCGAGCGAGGCGACCTGCACCGCATTGTCCTGCAGCAGCGAGCGCATATGCGCGGACATCACGTCCTTCGCCAGCAGCGCCTGCGTGTCGCTCTCCTGCGTCAGCCAGAAGGTCATGCCCGCGGTGAAGATGCAGGCCACGAGCACCGCGGCGGCCTGCACGATGAGTGGCCGCAAGCGGCCACGCATATGCGCGGCCATGCGCGTCGGCAGCGTCTGCGGACGGCGCGCGACCGCAGTCCCCGGCGCCGCTTCGCTCGCCAAGGCGCCACGCACGCGATGCAGCAGCGCGCGCGGAGCTGGCTGATGCGCCTGCGCCAGATGCTGCTGCAGGCGCTTGAGCTCGTCGCGATAGCGGCGGCAGGTCACGCAGCTCTCCACATGCTCGAGCAGAGCACGGCGCTCGTCGCCGGCAAGCTCGCCGTCGATCAGCAAGCCGATCCGCTCGCTCGCCTCATCACAACGCATTCTTGTCCTCCTTCGCAATCAACGCGGTCAGCTGTTCGCGCAGCTGGTCGCGCCCGCGCGACAGGCGCGACATCACGGTGCCGACCGGAATGCCCGCAACTCTGGAAATCTCCTGATAAGAAAGCCCTTCGAGCTCGCGTAACACGATCACCTCGCGGAACGCTGGCGGCAGCTGCGCCAATGCGGCGAGCACGAGGGTTTGCTCGCCCTTGCCGATCAGCAGCGCCTCGGCCGAAGGCTCTTCCGAGGCAATCTCGAAGACCGCCACGCCGTCATCGCGTCCGCCAGTCGCGCCGTCGAGCGAGATCACATTGGCGCCGCGGCTCCGGTTCGACAGCCAGCGATAGGCGACATTGCGCACGATGGTGAGCAGCCACGGCCGCACATCCCCGCCCGTCAGCGTGCCGAAGGCGCGGAAGGCGCGCAGATAGGCGTCCTGCACCACGTCCTCGGCGTCGGCGCGGCTGCGCACCAGCCAGAGCGCGAGGTTGTAGGCCGCATCCATGTGCGGCAGCGCGACCCGTTCGAAATCTTCCAGTCCGTACATAGGGTTAGCTGACCGGCGCGACCGGCCCACCTGTTCACCTATCAGACTCCGGCAAGCCTCAGATTATTCCATTCCGAGGGCGCGGGGGCGGCCGAGGTGGCGCCATGGTCAATGCGGGAATAAGCAGCGGGCGAAGCGGATCACACCCTTGCACGTGCGGAGGAGCGTCGTGGGGCGACGATGCAGCCCTGGCAATGGTCGGTCTCGTCGCCGATCGCGTTGCCCCCGGCGCTCCTCTCTCGCCTATTCGCCGGCGCGGAGAAAGGCGGCCGCATCGTCGGTGAAGGCTTTGCGCGAGGCCGGATCGAGATAAAGCATGTGCCCGCCGCGATAGAGCTTGAGCTGCACGCGATTGGGGGCGCCGATTGTCGGCAGATGATCGAGCACGTAGCGCGTCATCCCGTAGGGCGTCACCAGGTCCGAATAGCCATGAGCGATGAGCAGACGGAATGACGGCGTGAATGAGAGCAGCACGCGGATATCGTTTTCGCTGTCGGCCCGCTGGCGGCCGCCGTGCCCCCAGTCCCAGTGACCGCCGACATCGGAGGAGAGCAGCGTGTAGGTCATCTCGGTCTTGAAGCCGAGCTCGTTGCGCGCATAGGCGGCAAAGGCGCCGCTATAAGCGCGCACCACGCCGTCGAGGATTGGATCGCCGCCGTGGCTCGAGCGCTGCTCGGGAAACGGATCGTCCACCGCAAAGGTCGCATCATAGATGCTGACCACCTTGTGGTCGGCGGCGCGGAATTCCTTGGCGTAGGCGTCGGAGATGAAGCCGCGTGCTTGCGCTACGTTGTCGGCGGAAAGGCCAGTGAGTCGTGCGACCTGCGCGTAGAACGCTCGCGCCTTATCGCCCTGCGGCGGCGGGCCGGCGAGCGTCGTCAGGTAATCGGTCATGGCAAAGTGTTCCGCCTCGGCGAGCGCCGATGGCGTGAACGTGCCGCGACGTTCGAGCTCGGCGGCGGCGAGCGAGGGGAATTGCAGCGCGGCTCCGAGCGCGTAGCGGTCGCCGCCGAAAGTCAGCGCTCCGTCGAGCAGCGGCGACAGCATGACGATCCCGGCGACGACGATGCCCTGTTCGCGCTGCAGCGCGCGGGCGACTTTTACGGCGCGAAAGCCGCCATAGCTTTCGCCGAACAAGTATTTCGGCGAGCCGGTGCGGTTGTTGTGCGCGACGTAGAGCGCGATCGCCTTGGCGATGGAATTGGCGTCCTGCTGCACATTCCAGAAGCCTTTGGCGTCGTCGGGCTTGGCAGTGCGGCTCCACCCGGTACCGATCGGGTCGATCAGCACCAGGTCGGTGAAAGCGAGCCAAGTGTCGGGATTGTCACGCAGCTGCGCGGTCGCAGCATCGCGCGCGCCCGGCCCGAAATCGAGAATCTTCGGGCCGACCAGGCCGAGATGCAGGAAGGCGGATGCCGCGCCGGGCCCGCCATTGAACACGAAGGTCAATGGGCGATTGGCGCCCGCGTCCTTGGCCACATAGGCCGTGTAGAACACCGAGGCGCTCTGCTCGCCAGATTGATCGTAAAGCGCCAGCGTGCCGGCGGTGGCGGTGTAGGTGATTTTGCCGCGCGCCGTCGTCAACGAATGCTCGGTGACAGAATCGGCGGGCAGGAGATGCAGCAGGCCGCCATGCGCGGCCTTCGGCGGCTCGCGGCGGTCCGGTCGATCCTGTGCGGCCGCGGTGACGGCCGCACAGGCGATGATCAGTGTGACAATGCACCGACGAATGAACGCCATCGGCACTCCAACACGTGGCTGAATAATCAGCGGCGGCGGAAGTTCTGCTGCCCGCGCCGTGGTGGTGCGCCGGCTGCCGGCGCGTCACCTTTGTGACGGAAGCTGATGCGCCCACGGCCGAGGTCATAGGGCGACATTTCCACAACGACACGGTCGCCGACGCCGGTGCGGATGCGGAATTTCCGCATCTTTCCGGCGGTGTAGGCCAGCACTTCGTGCTCGTTGTCGAGCTTCACGCGGAAATTTCCGTCGGGAAGCACCTCGGTGACCGTCCCATCGAATTCGAGCAGTTCTTCTTTCGCCATCTATCGAGCTCCGTTCCCGTTCGGCGATCAGCGCGGCAGACGATGCTCGGCGTTCCTGCGCGGCCCCGGCTTTCGCTGCAGGAATGTAACATGTCCGAGTTCGCCTTGCGCGTCCTTCGATGGCTGCGTTTGCGAATGGCTCTGATGCCCGTTGGGGCCACGCCGCTCGCCCCGATGCTTGTTCCCGGCATGCTTGCCGTGGTCGCGCTGGCTCCGGCCGTGCTCGCCGTGGCCCCGACCGTGATCGCGCTGACCTCGGTGCGGACGTTGCCCACGATGTTCATGGCTGCGGTGCTCGTGACCACCTGCGCCCTTGGTCGCGGAATGATGGGCCCCGCTGCGCCGGTCGGTCTTCGGGATCGACGTGCGGATCAGCCGTTCGATGTCGCGCAGATAGGCGGCTTCCTCATGGTCGCAGAACGAAATGGCGATGCCGTCGGCGCCGGCACGCGCGGTGCGGCCGATGCGGTGCACATAGCTCTCCGGGACGTTCGGCAGGTCGTAATTGACCACATGGCTGACGCCGTCGACGTCGATGCCGCGGGCGGCAATGTCGGTCGCCACCAGCGTGCGGATACTGCCGTTGCGGAACGCCGAGAGCGCGCGCTCGCGCTGATTCTGCGACTTGTTCCCGTGGATCGCTTCGGCCGGGAAGCCGGCCTTCACCAGGCCACGCACAACCTTGTCGGCGCCGTGCTTGGTGCGGGTGAAGACGAGCACGCGGTCGATGGTCTCGGTCTTCAGCACCTCGGCAAGGAGCGCGCCCTTGGCGGCGCGTTCGGTGAGGATGACGCGCTGCGACACGCGTTCCGCGGTGGTTGCCTGCGGCGTCACCGACACCTTGGCCGGATCGCGCAGCATCTGGTTCGCCAGCGCCGTGATCTCCTGCGGCATGGTGGCCGAGAAGAACAGCGTCTGCCGCTCTTTCGGCAGCATGGCGACGATCTTCCGGATGTCATGGATGAAGCCCATGTCGAGCATGCGGTCGGCTTCATCGAGCACCAGGATCTCGATCTGATCGAGCCGCACGGCGCGTTGCGCCACGAGGTCGATAAGCCGGCCCGGGGTTGCGACCAGCACCTCGGCGCCATGTGCCATGGAGCGGACCTGCCGGTTGATCGGGACGCCGCCGATGGCGAGCTGCACCGAGAGCGGCCGGATGTGGCGGCCATAGGCGCGGAAGCTGTCGCTGATCTGTCCGGATAGTTCGCGGGTCGGGGAGAGCACCAGCACGCGGCAAGCTTTACGCTCGGGCCGGCGACGATTGCTGACCAGGTGATGCAGGATCGGAAGCGCGAAGGCCGCCGTCTTGCCGGTCCCGGTCTGCGCAATGCCGATCACGTCGCGACGCGCGAGCACCAGCGGGATGGTTTGTGCCTGAATGGGAGTGGGGGTGACGTATTTCTCTTCGGTGAGTGCGCGAAGGATCGGCTCTACGAGGCCGAATTCGTTGAATGAGTTCAAGTCAGTCTTTCTTATATGGCGAAGCGCCCGGGCGCGCTGTGCGGCCGGTGCGTATCGCGGGGTTTCGACATCCCGCGTGGCCAGGGTTGTCAGTTTCGGAGAATTCGGATGTGCGGGGCGAAATCCGGTTCGGTTTCGTGCACGCGCCCGCGTAACGCCTGAAGAATCAGGTCATCCGCAACGCTGATATGACAGCGCCCTGTGTTCATTTCAAGGCCGGTCCGCCGTAAAAGTGCAAGATGATGAATACTTTGGCCGCTAACCCCCGTCCCGCCCGGTAGACAAGCCGCACCGGATTGGGGATTGTCTTTTGCCCAATTCAGGCTGGAAAACCACAAATCGCTTCGCGGAGACGTCCGAAATGCCGTTCCCTCGGGCCTCGGAGGCCCTGACCCGCTATACCGTCCTCGACCTGACCCGCGTGCGTTCCGGCCCGACCTGTGTGCGCCAACTCGCCGATTGGGGCGCCAATGTCATCAAGATCGAGACCCCACCGCACCTGGAAAAGGGCGAGGGACCGGGCGGCCCGCGCGAAGGCTCCGACTTCCAGAACCTGCATCGCAACAAGCGCAGCATCACTCTGGATTTAAAATCGCCGCAAGGGCTCGCCGCCTTCCAGCGCATGGTGGCGAAGGCCGACGTCGTCGTCGAGAATTTCCGTCCCGACGTGAAGGATCGTCTCGGCATCGACTATCAATCGCTGCGCAAGATCAACAAAGGCATCATCCTCGGCAGCATCTCCGGCTTCGGCCAGGACGGTCCCTATCGCGATCGTCCGGGCTTCGATCAGATCGCGCAGGGCATGGGCGGACTGATGTCGATCACCGGCCTGCCCGGGCAAGGCCCGGTGCGCGTCGGCATTCCGGTCGCCGATCTCACCGCCGGTTTGTTCTGCGCCATGGGCATCCTGCTGGCGCTGCTCGAGCGCGAGAAATCGGGCGAGGGGCAATGGGTCTCGACCTCGCTGCTGCAGGCGCAGATCTTCATGCTCGACTTCCAGGCGTCGCGCTGGCTCAACGACCATCACGTTCCGAAACAGGCCGGCAACAATCACCCGACCAGCATTCCGACCGGCGTATTCAAGACCGCCGACGGCCACATCAACATCGCCGCGACCGGGCAGGTGATCTGGGAGCGCACCTGTCGCGCGCTGGAAGCGCCGGAGCTCATCGACCATCCCGATTATAAGAACGGCGCGCTGCGCTCGAAAAATCGCGACGCGCTCAACGAGATCATCAATCAGCTCACGGCGAAGAAGACCAGCGTGCAGTGGATCGACATCTTCAACGAGGTCGGGGTGCCGTGCGGGCCGATCTATTCCATCGATCAGATGTTCGCCGACCCGCAGGTCACGCATCTCGACATGGACAAGACGGTGCAGAAGCGCGATGGCTCGACCCTGCACCTCGTCGGCCAACCGGTGAGCCTGTCGCGCACGCCCTTCTCGGTCGTGGCGCCACCGCCCGGCCAGGGCCAGCACACTGACGAAGTGCTCAAAGAATTCGGCTTTGCCGCCGACGAAATTGCCGCGCTGCATGCCGCCAAGGCGGTCTGACGCAACGCCGAACGAACGAGAGGGCGAGAGGAATGAGTCAAACGGACAAGATGCTGTCGCGCAAGGAAGGCGGCGTCGGCTACGTGGTCTTCAACAATCCGGAACGGCACAACGCTGTCTCGCTCGACATGTGGGAAGCGGCGGCCACGATTCTCGACGATTTCGTGCATGACCCGAAGATCCGCGTCGTCGTCTTCACCGGCGCCGGCGGCAAGGCCTTCGTGTCCGGCGCCGACATCTCCAAATTCGAGAAGGAGCGTTCGAGCAAGGAAGCGATCGACCGCTACAATGTGATCGTCGACAGAGCCTACGGCTCGATCGCCGACTTTCCCAAGCCGACCATCGCCATGATCCGCGGCTATTGCATCGGCGGCGGGTTGGGGCTGGCCGTGTGCTGCGACATCCGTATCTGCACCGAGAATTCCCGTTTCGGTGTGCCGGCGGCGAAGCTCGGGCTCGGCTATGGCTTCAACGGCATCAAACGGCTCGCCGACATCGTCGGCCCGAGCTTCACCAAGGAAATCTTCTTCACGGCGCGGCAGTTCAGCGCCGCCGAGGTGGCTGGCATGGGCCTGGTCAACCGCGTCGTTCCTGATGCGGAGCTGGAGACATACGTGAAGGGCTATGCCGACACGATCAGCGGCAACGCGCCGCTCACCGTGAACTCGGTAAAGTTCATCACCGGCGAGGTGTTCAAGGACGAGAGCAAGCGCGATCTGAAGAAATGCGCGGATCTCGTCTCCGGCTGCTTCGCCAGCAAGGACTATACTGAAGGCCGCACCGCCTTCATGGAGAAGCGCAAGCCGGTCTTCACCGGCACCTGAGAGTTGGTGCTGCGCCGAGGGAAAACGCCCGGCGCGGTGTTGATACGCGAGAAGGCCGCGGCAAGCGGCCCGGGCGGAGCGGAGGGAGGACGCGCGTGGCGGCGGTCGAGCTGCAAAATCTCACCAAGCGTTACGGCGCACAGGCCGTGGTCGACGACGTGTCGCTGCGCATCGCGCATGGCGCGCTGGTCTGCCTGCTCGGCCCGTCGGGCTGCGGCAAGACCACGACGCTGCGGCTGATCGCCGGTTTCGTCGAGCCGACGGCCGGCGAGATCCGCGTGGGCGACAAGCTGATGTCGTCGCCAAGTCGCACGCTGCCGCCCGAGCGGCGGAACATGTCGATGATCTTCCAGAGTTATGCGCTGTGGCCGCACATGACCGTCGCCGAGAACATCGTTTACGGGTTGCGGCTGCGCAAGGTCGACCGCGACACCATGGGCAAAAAGCTCGGCGCCATTCTGGCGACGACGAAGCTGGCGCCGCTGGCCGAGCGCTATCCCGGCGAATTGTCCGGCGGTCAGCAGCAGCGCGTGGCGCTCGCCCGCGCGCTGATCGTCGAGCCGGAGACGCTGCTGCTCGACGAGCCGTTGTCCAATCTCGACGCCAATCTGCGCGAGGAGATGCGCTTCGAGATCCGCCGGCTGCACGACCAGTACCGCTACACTACGGTCTATGTGACCCACGACCAGTCGGAGGCGATGACCACCTCCGACGTCATTGCCGTCATGAATGCCGGGAAGATCGACCAGGCCGGCTCGCCGGAAGATATCTACGATCGCCCGCGCTCCGAATTCGTCGCCCGCTTCATCGGCTCGAGCAATGTGTTTCGCGGCAAGACGCTCGACGGCGGCCATATCGAGCTTGCGGGCAAGCCGCTGCGGGTGACCGGCGCGACACGCGGCGGCGAGACCGCGGTCTCGATCCGTCAGCACGAGATCCGCCTGTTCGCCGCCGCACCGGGCGACACGGAAAACGTGGTGCCGGCGACGGTGACGCGCGAAGTTTTTCTCGGCGACAGCCGCGACTACATGGTGGAGATCGCCGGCGGCATTGCGCTGCGCGTCGTCACGCCGCCGGGCGATCGGGTCGCGCCCGGCGCGGGCGTCTGGCTGCAGCTGCCGCCGGAGCGCTGCCGGGCTTTGCTGGATTGAGAGTTCGACGTGTGTGGGGCGCATAACAAGAACGACCACAGGGAGGATCAATCAATGAAAAAGCCGACAAGGCGTGACATCCTGCAGGGATCCAGCGCATTGATGCTCAGTGCTGCTTTCTCGACACGGGTGCAGGCCGCCCCGGCCGCGAGCCCGGTGACGCCGCAGCTCATCGAGGCGGCGAAGAAGGAGGGCAAGGTCGTCTGGTACACCTCGATCGATCTGCCGCTGGCGGAGAAAATCGCCAAGGCCTTCGAGGCGAAATATTCCGGCATCAGCGTGCGCGTCGAGCGTACCGGCGCGGAGCGCGTGTTCCAGCGCATCGGCCAGGAATATGCCAGCAACATCCACGCCGTCGACGTCGCCAACTCCTCTGACGCCGCGCATTTCATCGTCTGGAAGCGTGACGGCCTGCTCGCGCCTTACGTGACCGAGGACGTCGCCAAGTTCTATCCGGTCGAGCACAAGGACCCGGACGGGATGTTTGCGAGCTTCCGCGTCTGGGTGTGCATCATCGCCTACAACACCAATCTCGTGAAAGCCGCGGAGGCGCCGAAGAGCTTCGCCGATCTGCTCGATCCGAAATGGAAGAACAAGATCGTCAAGGCACATCCGGGCTACAGCGGCACCATCATGACCGCGACCTACCAGATGCAGCGTGATCTGGGCTGGGGCTTCTTCGAGAAGCTCGCGGCGCAGAACGTCATGCAGGTACAGTCCTCGGCCGATCCGCCGAAGCGGCTGGCGCTCGGCGAGCGCGCGGTGATGGCCGATGGCAACGAGTACAACATCTTCGAGCTCAAGGAGAGCGGGCGGCCGGTGGAGCCGGTCTACGCCACCGAAGGCTCACCGCTGATCGTCGGGCCGACCGGCATGTTCAAGGCAGCGCCCAATCCCAACGCCGCGAAATTGTTCTGCAGCTACAGCTTCAGCCCGGAGGCGCAACAGCTGATCATCGACGTCGGCGGGCTGCGTTCGATGCATCCGCAGACCAAGGAGAAGGCCGGACGCAAACCCTTCAAGGACATCAAGACCATGAAGGACGATCCCGCGGCGGTCGAAAAGATGGCCGACGAGATCAAGTCCCGCTACAGCAAGATCTTCCACGTGTGATCGCCATGGGCACTTTTTCCAGACGCCACATGCTCAAGGCCTCGGCCGCGCTCGCCATGAGCGCGGCCGGCGCCACGCGCGTCGTTGCTGCGGCGCCCGCCGCGGAAGCGGTGACGCCGGCCCTGATCGAGGCTGCCCGCAAGGAGGGCAAGCTCGGCTGGTACACGGTGATGGACTTGCCCGTCGCCGAAAAGTTGGCCAAGGCCTTCGAAGCCAAATATGCCGGCATCGCGGTGCGCGTCGAGCGCTCCGGCTCGGAGCGCAACTTCCAGCGCATCATGCAGGAGCAATCGAGCCGTATCTTTGCCGTTGATACGGTCAACAGCGCCGACGCCGCGCATTTCGTGGTGTGGAAGCGCCAGGGTCTGCTGGCGCCGTATGTGCCCGAAGAGGTGGCGAAATATTTCCCGCCCGAGCATCGCGATGCGGACGGCTTGTTCGCCACCTCGCGCGTGTGGCTCTCCTCGCTCGGCTACAACACCAGCCTGGTGAAGCCGGAGGAAGCGCCGAAGAGCTTCGCCGATCTGCTCGATCCGAAATGGGCCGGCAAGATGGTGAAGGGGCATCCGGCCTATAGCGGGACGATCATGACCGCGACCTTCCAGATCGCGCGCGATCTCGGCTGGGGCTATTTAGAGAAGCTCGCGCAGCAGCGGGTGATGCAGGTGCAATCCTCGACCGATCCGCCGAAGAAGCTGGCGCTCGGCGAGCGCGCGGTGATGGCCGACGGCAACGACTACAACGTGGTGCAGCTCAAGGAATCCGGGCGGCCGGTCGAGGTCGTCTATCCGAGCGAGGGTACGCCGCTGATCGTCGGCCCGAACGGCGTGTTCAAGTCGGCGCCCAACCCCAATGCCGCACGGCTGTTCCAAAGCTTCCTGCTCTCGCGCGAGGCGCAGCAACTGCTCTGCGATTTCACCGGCCAGCATTCGGTGCACATGCAGGTGACGGAAAAGCCCGGCCGCACCCCGCTCTCCAAGATCAAATTGATGAAGGACGATCCGGCCGGCGTCGAGGCGCAGAGCGAGGAGATCAAGACCCGCTACAGCAAGCTGTTCAAGGTGTAGTGGGGAACGAACGATGGCAATCGCAGTGACACGGCAGCCGGCGGAGCGGCGCTTTCGGATCGATCTGACGCGGCCGATCCTTTACCTGTTCGCCGTGGCACTGTGCGTGCTTATCGTCTTGCCGCTGTCGTGGCTGATCGCTTACAGCTTCACCGACAAGAACGGCGCGCTGACGCTGGCGAATTTCACCCGGCTGTTCACCGAATCGTCGTTCATCGATCCGCTGATCACCACGGCGATCATCGCCACCTCGTCGGCGTTCCTGTGCTGCGTCTTCGCGGCTCCGATGGGCTGGTTGGTGGCCCGCACCGACATGCCGTTCGGCCGTATCATCCGCGCGCTGGTCACGGCATCCTTCGTGACGCCGCCGTTCCTCGGGGCGATCGCCTGGGAGCTCCTCGCTGCGCCGAACAGCGGCTTGCTCAACCAGCTGTTCCGCCTAGTCACCGGGGCCGAGCAGGACGAGCATCTGTTCAACATCTACACGCTGCCCGGGCTCGTCTTCGTCATCTCCTGCTACACCTTCCCCTATGTGTTCGTGCTGGTGGCCAATGCCCTCGACCGCACGCCGGGTGAGCTTGAGGACGCGTCCTCGATCCTCGGCGGCAATCATTGGTACACGGCGCGGCGCATCACCATCCCGCTGGTGCTTCCCGCGCTGCTCGCCGGTGCGCTGGTTTCCTTCCTGCAGGCAATGACGCTGTTCGGCTCGCCGGCGATCCTGGCGTTGCCGGCCGGCTTCCACACCATGACCACCAAGATCTGGAGCCTGTTCCAGTATCCGCCGAAGCCCGAGCTTGCCGCGGCGGCCTCGCTGCCGCTCCTGATCCTCACGGTCATTTTGCTGCGCGCCGAGCACATGATCCTCGGCCGCCGCGGCTATTCGGTGGTCGGCGGCAAATACGGCGCGCCGCGTCTCATTCCGCTCGGGCCTTGGCGCTGGGTCGCGCTCGCCGTCTGCCTGATCGTGCTGCTCAACCCGGTATTCCTGCCCTATGGCGCGCTGCTCAACGCCGCCTTCGCGCCGATCGCCTCGCAATTCGTGACCTTCAAGACGGCGACCCTACACAACATCGAATTCGTGGTGTTCGAGCTCTCCGCGGTGCAGCTGACGCTGCGCAACACGGTGATCCTCGGCACGGCGACGGCGACCATCGGCACCATCCTCGCGCTGGTGATCGCCTACGTCACCGCGCGCAAGGCGGTTACCGGTCATCGCGTGCTTGGCTTCCTCGCCACGGCGCCGATCGCCATTCCCGGCATCGTGCTCGGCGTCGGCCTGTTCCTGAGCTACACGCGGCCGCCCTTCGTGCTCTACGGCACGCTGTGGATTCTGATGGTGGCCTTCGTGACCATTTCGCTGCCTTCGGCCTATCAGCAGCTGCAGGCGACGTTTCGCACCATCCATCCGGAGCTCGAGGACGCAAGCCGCATCCTCGGTGCGACGCGCATGCGCTCGCTGTGGGAGATCACCGCACCGCTGATGCGCACCGGCCTGATCGCCACCTGGTGCTTCGTCTTCGTCGGCGTCATGCGCGAATTGTCCGCCGCGATCATCCTGTTCACCTCGCAGACCAAGGTGATCTCGGTACTCATCTACGACCTCAACGAAAGCGGCGACCTCGGGGCCATTGCAGTGATCGGCATCGCCATGCTGATCATCACATTCACCGTGGTGATCCTGGTCAATCGGATTCCCGGTTTCGGGGTCACCCAATCCCGCATGCGGACTTGAGAATCATCTGATGGACGCGAAACTTCCCACGACCGCCGTCGCGGAAACCCTGGCTGCGCGCATTGTCGCGCTCTCGCCGAGCGATCTGCCGGCAGCTTTGAAGCGCAAATGCGAGGACCTGCTGGTCGACGTCGTCGGGCTCTGCGTCACGGCGCGCCGCGAGGATTATGTGGCGGCCGCGCTCGCCGGCTGGGACGATGACGGGCCGTGCACGGCGATCGGCCACGCGCGTACGCTGAGTGCGGCGGGCGCCGCCTTCGTCAACGGCACTGCGGCGCATGGCGAGGATTTCGACGACACCTTCGAGGGCGGGCCGGTGCATGCCGGCGCCGTGGTGGTGCCGGCGGTGCTCGCGGCTTGCGAGAAGCACAGACCGAGCGGGCAGGCCGCGCTTCTCGGCATTGCGGTGGGCACCGAGGTGCTCTGCCGGCTCTCGCTGGTGGTGCCAAAAGCCGTGCACAAGGCCGGCTTCCATCCGACCGCGATCTTCGGCGCCATGGGCGCCGCGGCGGGCGTCGGCGCGGCGCTCGGCCTCAATCAGAAGCAGCTGGTCGATGCGCTCGGCATTGCCGGCAGCATGGCGTCCGGCATCATCGAATATCTCGCGGAAGGCGCCTGGACCAAGCGGCTGCATCCCGGCTGGGCGGCGCAGGCGGGCATGCGCGCGGCGCTTCTCGGCCGCGCCGGATTCCTCGGGCCGCGCACGGTGTTGGAGGGCGTGCACGGCCTGTTCCATGGCTTCGCGCACACCACCGAGGGCGACTACGATGCTGTCGTCGGCGACTTCGGCCGCCGCTGGGTCACCGAGACGCTGGCCTTCAAGCCTTACCCATGCGGGACCATGGCGCATCCTTATATCGATTGTGCCAAGCGCCTTGCCGCGCGCGGCATCAAGGCCGACGACATCGCCGAGATGGTCTGCGAGGTGGGGGAGGGTACGGTGCACCGGCTGTGGGAGCCGCTTGCCGACAAGCAGAAGCCGCGCAATGGCTATGCCGCGAAATTCGCGGTGCCGTATCTGCTCGCCGAGGGCTTCGTCCACGGCAATGTCGGCCTCGATGCCTTCACCGAGACTGCGGTGCGCGACCAGGCGGTGCTGGCGCTCGCCGCCAAGGTCCGTTACGTGATCGACCCGGACAATCCCTATCCGAATGCATTCACCGGCCACATCCGCGCGACGCTGCGAGACGGCAGCGTCGTCGAGGAGCGCCAGCCACACTTCCGCGGCGGTGCCAATGAGCCGCTGACGCGCGACGATATCCAGGACAAGTTCATGCTCAACGCCAAGCACGGCGGCTGGGATGCGTCGCGTGCGAAAGCCGCACTCGCGAGCCTCGCCAGGCTCTATGATGGTCCGATCGACCTCTCGGGATTGCGGGGCTGAATATGAGCGCTGAGCAGGAGCTGCAGGGCGTGGTCGCGATCGTCACCGGCGGCGGCCGCAACATCGGCCGCGCCATCGCGCTTGATCTCGCGCGTGGCGGTGCCGCGATCCTAGTCAACGTGCGCAGCAATCGTGCCGAGGGCGAAGCGGTCGTGCGCGACATCGAAGCGCTCGGCGGCAAGGCGCTGCTTTACGTCGGCGACGTTGCCGACGCTGAGGCGGTGGCCGGCATGGCGGAGGCCGCGCTGAAGCGCTTCGGCCGCATCGATTGCCTCATCAACAATGCGGCGCTGCGCCGGGAGAAGCCGTTCCCTGAAATGAGCTACGCGGAATGGCGCGAGGTCATGGACCTCACCCTCGACGGTCCGTTTCATTGCGTGAAGGCTTGTCTCGCCGAGCTCAAGCGCAGCGGGCGGGGTGCCATCGTCAATATCGGCGGCATGAGCGCGCATACAGGTTCGAAGAACCGCGCGCATGTGGTCACCGCCAAGGCCGGCGTCATCGGCTTCACCCGTGCGCTTGCGCACGATCTCGCCGGCGACAAGATCACTGCCAATTGCGTGGTGCCCGGCCTCATCGGCACGCCGCGGCCGAAGGGCGCGCCGGAGCCGCAACATCATCTGGTGCATTCGACCATCAGCGGCGAGCGCGGCACGCCCGAGGATGTCGCCGCGGCGGTGCGCTATCTGTGCGGCCCAGGCGCGCGCTACGTCACCGGACAAGTGCTGCACGTGAATGGCGGGGCCTATCTCGGGTCCTAACCTCGCCACCACGCGGGGTGGCCCGGGGCCCCTGGAAATGCTAACTCCTGCGCCCAATTACCCCTGAAATACCGACAACGGTGAGGAACGACATGTACACGCAGCTGGGTCTCTTTATCGACGGCAAATGGCTCAATGGCGACGGGCGCAAGGGCGAGGACGTGATCAATCCGGCGACCGGCAAGACGCTGGCGCATCTGCCGCATGCCTCTACGGCCGACCTGGACGCTGCATTGGCTGCCGCCGAAAAGGCGTTCGCGACCTGGAAGGCGACATCGGCCTATGACCGCGCCAAGATCCTGCGCAAGGCCGCGGATCTGCTGCGCGAGCGCCACGACCACGTCGCCAAGGTGCTGACCCAAGAGCAGGGCAAGGTCTATCCGGAAGCCCGCATTGAGGTGCTCACCAGCGCCGACATCATCGACTGGTACGCCGAGGAAGGCCGCCGCACCTATGGCCGCATCGTCCCCGGGCGGCAGAAGGGCGTGCGCCAGATCGTGGTGCAGGAGCCCGTCGGCGTCGTCGCCGCCTTCACGCCGTGGAATTTCCCGACGCTCACTCCGGTGCGCAAGATCGCCGGCGCGCTCGCCGCCGGCTGCAGCATCATCCTCAAGGCCTCCGAAGAGACGCCGGGCGCCTGCGTCGAACTAGTGAAATGCTTCGCCGATGCGGGGCTCCCGGCGGGCGTGCTCAATCTGGTGTTCGGAGTTCCGGCGAATGTCTCCGAGCATCTCCTCGCCAAGCCGGCGGTGCGCAAGATCTCCTTCACCGGCTCGATCCCGGTCGGCAAGCATCTCGCCGGTCTCGCGGCCAAGGGCATGAAGCGCGCCACCATGGAGCTCGGCGGTCACTCGCCCGTCGTTGTGTTTGGCGATGCCGATCCGGAGAAGGCGGCCGACACCATCGCCGCGTTCAAGTATCGCAATGCCGGGCAGGTCTGCATCTCGCCGACCCGCTTCTATGTGCAGGAACCGTCCTATTCGAAATTCGTCGCGCGCTTCACCGAATATGCCAAGAGCATCAAGCTCGGCGACGGCCTGGAAAAGGGCATCACCATGGGGCCGCTCGCCAATTCGCGCCGGCTCGACGCCATGGAGGGCTTCGTGAACGACGCCAAGAGCCGCGGCGGCAAGATCGCCACCGGCGGCACGCGGCATGGCAACCAGGGCTACTTCTTCGAGCCGACCGTGATCACCGATGTGCCGGATGACTCGCGGATCATGACCGAGGAGCCGTTCGGCCCGCTGGCGCCGATCGTGCCGTTCAAGACCTTCGACGAGGTGGTCGAGCGTGCCAACTCGCTGCCCTTCGGGCTTGCGGCTTATGCGTTCACGTCGAATGCTGCCACGGCGACCGCGATCGGCGATGCCATCCAATCGGGCATGGTTGGTGTCAACAGTGTCGCCATCTCCACGCCGGAGACGCCGTTCGGCGGCATCAAGGAATCTGGCTACGGCAGCGAAGGTGGCATCGAGGGTCTCGAGGCCTACACCAACGTGAAGTTCATCTCACAGGCTTAGTCGCCGTTCGCAGCGATGTTCGACGTCATGGCCGGGCTCTTATCCGGCCATTTCGTTTATCCCGTTGGCGCGAATCCGGTGAGCCGAATGCGCGACTGTACGACGAAGACGATAAGCCGCGACAGCAGATCCATGTCGGTCGGCATGTGCGGGCGCCAGACGTCGAACAACAACGCAATGCGGACCTGGTCGCTGCTGTTGAGCACCTCGTGCGGGAAGGTGTCGTCCCAGAGCAGCGACTGGCCGTCGCCGAGCCGATAGGGCTTGTCGTCGATATAGAGCACGCAGGCAGGAACGCCATCGGCACCGTTCGGCATCGACAGCATCAAATGAAACCGCGTGATGCCGCGAAACGGTCCGCGATGCCGCGGGATGTGCTTGCCGGGCGCCAGGAATGAGAACGAGCAGGACAGGATTTCCGGCACGTCGGCGATCAGCGACTTCAGGAACGGGGCCTGGCTCATATTCTCGGGAAACTCGACCCCATAAGCCTTCATGATGAAGATGCGCCAGTCGCGGCCGTCATTCGCGGAAATGTCGGCCTGTGACGGCATGATGTCGTGAAAGCGCGGCACGCTGGCGAGTCGCGCGCGTATCGCGAGCGCTTCATCGCGGATCTTCTGCCAATTCTCGACGAAGCGCGGCGCGGCGGGAAAGAAGGTCGCGGTGTCGAGGATCGCCGGCGTGTCGATGCGGCTGTCGGAAAACGCGCGCAAAGCGTCGCCGGCGCGATCGTAAACGCGCGTCAGGAATTGCGGCATAAGCCGAAGAACCCCCTCAAAATCGCCCCGCAACCGATTTAAGACAACCCGACCCGCAACGTCGAGTGGTCTTCGCGCAAAACCGGCTCAAATCACTACCTTGCCGCCGCCTTCTGGCAGGCTTCCCACACTTTTGCGGGCGTCGCCGGCATGTCCATATGCGCCGCCACGCCACCGGGAATGGCGTCGGCGATGGCGTTCATCACCGCCGCGATGGCCGCGGTGGTGCCGGCCTCGCCGGTGCCTTTGACGCCAAGCGGATTGGTGGTCGCCGGCACGGAATGCACAGCCTCGCGCAGGTCGATTGCCATGTTGTGGGCGCGCGGCATGGCGTAATCCATGAACGAGCCGGAGACGAGCTGGCCGCTCGATGGATCGAAGACCGCGTTCTCCAGCAATGCCTGGCCGAGCCCTTGCGCGATCGAGCCATGCACCTGGCCCTCGACGATCATCGGGTCGAGCATGGTGCCGCAGTCGTCGATGGCGGTGTAGCGCGCGAGCTCGATCGCGCCCGTATCCGGATCGATTTCCACTTCGGCGATGTGACAGCCGTTTGGGAAGGTGAGCGGCGCCTCGGATTTCTCCTTGGTGTCGAGACCGCCTTCGATCTCGCCGCGCGCGGCGAGCTCTTTCGCACGCGCGGCCGCGTCGAACAGCGACAGCCGCCGATCGGTGCCGACCACCTCGAAATGCCCGTTGCGATAAGCGATGTCGCTTTCCGCGGCTTCGAGCATCAGCGACGCCACTTTCTTTCCTTTCTGCAGCAGCACCTCGATGTTGCGCACGATCGCTGCACCCGCCGTCATCGCTGAGCGCGAGCCGACCGAGGCGAAGCCGATCAGGCCCATGTCGGTATCGCCCTGCTTGTGCTGGATTCTCTCGAACGGGATGCCGAGCCGCTCCGCGACCAGGCGCCCGAACACCGAAGCATGGCTCTGCCCCGTTGACTGCACGTTGCAGCCGAGGATCAGTCTGTCGCCGGCAAAGGTGAGCGAAGCGCTTTCCGTCGGCATGGCGCCGGCATGTTCAAGCATGCAGGAAATCCCGATGCCGCGATATTTCTTGCGCTTGCCCGCTTCGCGTCGGCGCTTGTTGAACTCGCGATAGTCGGAGAGCTCCAGCGCCTTGTCGAAGATGGAGACGAAATCGCCACTGTCATAGGTGTTGCCGATCGCGGTCTTCAGCGGCTTGTTCACCTTTGGGATCAGATTACGCCGCCGCAGCTTCGCCGGATCGATATTGGTGATGCGCGCGGCCTCTTCGATCACTTTCTCCAGCACGTAATTCGCCTCCGGCCGTCCGGCGCCGCGATAGGGGCCGATCGGCACGGTGTTGGTGAAAATGCAAACCACCCCGGCGTCGACCTTGGGGATCGCATACATGCCAGGGAAGCAACGCGCGAAGTTGTTGGTGTTGATGTTGACGCCGGCGGTCGACACATAGGCGCCCTGGTTGCACAGATGGCGCACGCGCAGCGCCAGGAATTTTCCCTTCTCGTCGAGCGCCAGCTCGGCCTCGGTGATGGTGTCGCGTGCTTGCGTGTCGGTGACGAACGCTTCCGAACGCGTCGACATCCAATGCACCGGACGGCCGAGCACCTTCGCAGCCACGATGACGGCGGCATATTCCGGATAGGGTGGCGTTTTCATGCCGAAAGCGCCGCCGACATCATCGGTGAGGAGCCGGATTTTCTCGGGCGGGACGCCCATCACCGCCGCCATGGGGCCACGCAGTGCCTCGGCGCTCTGCGAGCACACGCGCAAAATCGTGCGGTCGGCCGCCGCGTCGTAACTCGCAGTCACGCCGCGCGGCTCCATGGAGGCGACGACGATGCGCTGGTTGGTCACGCTCACCCGCGCCACATGCGGCGCGCTCTTGATGATGGCGTCGACCGCGCGCTCGTTGTCCTCGCTCGGCATGGTGCCCGGCCAGTCGACGACGAGATTGCCCGGCGCGTCGGGGAAGAGCTGCTGCGCGCCCGGCTTCATCGCCTCGCGCGCATCGATCAATGCCGGCAGCTCCTCGTAATGCACGACGACGAGGTCGGCGCCGTCCTGCGCCTGCGCCGCGGTTTCGGCGACCACCATGGCCACCGGCTCGCCCACATGCATGACCTTCTCGGCGAGCGCCGGACGGAACGGGATCACCATCTTCTTGCCGTGCCGGCCTTCCACGGGCGGATGCCGCGACACGCTGCCGACATTGCCTGCCTTCATGTCGGGAGCGGTGAAGACTTTGAGCACGCCCTTGGCCTTGCTGGCGGCTGCGGTGTCGATCGAGGTGACCCGGGCATGGGCATGCGGCGAGCGGACGAAGGCGGCGAAGACTTGGTTGGGCTGGCGCAGGTCGTCCATGAATTTCCCCGCGCCGCGCAGCAGGGCATCGTCTTCCACCCGCGGATGACGGGGGCGGGTCTCGTTCGGTGCAGTCATGGTGTTGTCCGGCAAAGCATTGCGTGGGGGCTCCGTTTATAGCGCATGGCGTCGTGCAAGGGAGGGGCTTGCGCCCCCGCCGGACCTGCGGCACTTGAGACACCTCTCTCCACGACAAAAATACCTTTTCAGGGGGCGAAATGAGCGCGGCGCGTACCATCGACGTCCATACCCATGTGCTGACCGAGGAGACCGTCCGCCTCCTCAACAAGGAAGTCCCGAAGGTCACGATCAGCATTACGCCGATCGATCAGGATTTCGCCACGCTCGATGTGGCCGGCACGCCCTACAAGCCGTTCCCGCGCGGCGGCTTCGATGTCGAGCGCCGGCTGCGCGACATGGACGCGACCGAAGTCGACGTTCACGTGCTCTCCGCTACGCCGCAGACCTATCTCTACAATCAGGATGCGGCGGTCACCGCCACCACCGCGGCGATCCAGAACGATCAGATCGCCAAGCTGGTGAAGGCACATCCGCAGCGCTTCTGGGGCATCGCCACGCTGCCTATGCAGGCGCCGGAGCAGGCCGCGATCGAGCTCAAGCGCGCCATGCGCACGCTCGGCCTGCGCGGCGCCATGATCGGCTCCAACGTGCAAGGCAAGAACCTCGACGATCCGAGCTTGGAGCCGGTGTGGGCTGCGGCGAACGAGCTCGAGGCCTTCATGCATCTGCATCCGGTGAGCGTCGCCGGCGCAGACCGGCTCAAGGGCTATTATCTCGGCAATCTCATCGGCAATCCGCTCGACACCACTATCGCCGCCGCGAGCCTTCTGTTCGGCGGCGTGCTCGACCGCTATCCGAAAATCAAGTTCCTGCTCGCCCATGGCGGCGGCTTCGTGCCGTACCAGGCCGGTCGCTGGACCCATGGCTGGAAGGTGCGGCCGGAGCCGAAGAAGAACATCAGCGCGGCGCCGGAGAACATCATTCAGCGCTTCCTCTACGACACGATTTGCCACTCCAAGGCGTCGCTCGAATTTCTCGTGCAGCAAGCGGGCGCCTCGCGCGTGCTGCTCGGCAGCGACTATCCCTATGACATGGCCATGCTCGACTGTGTGAAGGCGGTGCGGGTGCTGTCGATCTCCGACGCCGACAAGGACAAGATCCTGCGCACGGGGCCGCAAGCGATGGTCAAAGGGTGAGCTTCATGAACGTGCAGACCAAAGCTGCGCGGATTCCTTGCGGTGCGGTCACATCGCTGATCGTCGACGCTATGGGTGCGGCCGGCGTTGCAGCGGCCGATGCTGCCAAGATCGCCGAGCTGATGCTCGAGGCCGATCTGATCGGCGCCGACGCGCATGGCGTGTTCCGCCTCTCGCAATATGTCACGCGACTGAAGCTCGGCTCGACCAACCCGAAGCCCAACATCACCGTGAAGCGCACCGCACCCGCCACCGCGCTGGTCGACGGCGACAACGGCATGGGTCATCTCGTCGTCGCGCGCGCCGCGGAGACCGCGATCGAGCTCGCGCGCGAGAATGGTCTCGCCTGGGTCGGCTGCCGCATGTCGGGCCATGCTGGCGCCGCTGGTGTCTACGCGGCGCTGCCGCTCAAGGCGGACATGATCGGCGTCTATTCGGCGGTGGCGAATGCCAATCACATGCCGCTTGCCGGCGGCGCCGATCCGCTGCTCGGCACCAATCCGTTGGCGATCGCGATCCCGGCCGGCGAGGAGCCGCCGCTCGTGCTCGATATCGCTACCTCCATTGTCTCCTACGGCACGATCAAGAACCACAAGCTGCAGAACAAGCCGCTCAAGGGCGACTGGATGGTCGACCCGAAGACCGGCGAGGCGGTGACCGATCCGCAGAAGAGCGCCGAGGCGCTGCTCCTGCCCATGGCCGGCTACAAGGGCGCTGGCCTGGCGCTGATGCTCGGGCTCCTCGGCGGCACGCTCAACGGCGCGCTATTCGGCCGCGACTGCGTCGATTTCAATCTCGAGCCCGGCAAGGTGACGAACACCGGCCAGTTCGTGCTCGCGCTCGACCCCGCGCGTTTCCGTCCGCTCGGCGAGTTCAAGGCTGAGGTCGACCGCCACATCCGCGACATGCGCGCCTCGAAGCCGCTCCCCGGCCACGAGGTGCGGCTTCCCGGCGAGCAGCGCGCCAAGCGTCGCGCCGACCGCTCGCGCAACGGGCTGGTGCTGTCGCCGGAGCTGCTGGCACAGCTCGACAAGCTCGCGGCCGAGTTGAAGATCAAGCCATTGGCGGCGCGCTGAACTACGCCGCCTTGCGCTCCTCGTCCGGATCAAGCGGCAGAGCCACCGGTTTCTTGCGTTTGGCGGACAAGTCGAGCGCCTTGGTCAGCATCAGCCGATTATGCGCTTCCTCGACCGTTGCCGCGGCCGTCGGCAAGCCAAGCGAGACGCGGTTGAGCCAGGACATGGTCTCTTCCGCCATCGGCCCGCGCAATTCGCCGAGCGCCATGTCGCCCGGCGGATAGCTGCCCATGAAGTCGACGAGCCGCGAGGCGTCGGGGTTGTAGCCTTCCGACTGCGCCTTCGACACCGCGAGCACGATGTCGCGATGCGTGTCGTCGATGGTGAGCACGCCGGTGGTGCCGACGATGCCGACCTCCAGCGAATAGACCGCGCCGGGCCAGGTCACCGGGAGTGCCCAGGAAATGTTGAGATGGTAGACGGTGCCGTCCGAGAAATTGATCATGCCGGCGGTGGCGTCGATGCCCTTGTAGGCCGGACCCAGCACCTTGTCGATCGAGCGGGCGTAGCATTCGACCGCCTGCTTGCCATCGAGGCACCACATGCAGATGTCGAGCGCATGCGTGCCCGAGATCACCATCGGCGAGATGGTGGTCGGATCGTCGGTGCGCTTGTAGTTGTCGATGGCGACGAGCCGGTTCATGAACGCGCGCGAGGTGACCAGCGTCACGTCGCCGAGAGAGCCGGTGCGGCACTTCTCCTTCGCGGCGAGCCAGCGGCGGCGAAAGCGCTGTGTGTAGCCGACCACCGCATCGAGCTTGGCGTCCTGGATCGCTTTGAGCACGCGGGCGGATTCGGCAAGATCGGTGGCGAGCGGCTTCTCGATCAGCATCGGCACGCCGGCTTCGACGGCGGCGAGGATCGGATCGACATGCAGATGCTCGTCGGTGGCGATGATCACGGCGGTCACCTCCGGACGCCGCAGCAGCTCGCGGTGATCGTGGGTGACGAAATCGGCCCCGATCTTCGGAGCCACTTCGCCGGCGCGATTGGGATTTTTCTCTGCGAGCCCGATCCACTCCACCGCCGGATGCCGTGCCGCGACTTCGCCGCGGAACAGGCCGACGCGGCCGCCGCCGATGATGGCGAGGCCGACGCCCTTGGCGGACGACTTCATGGATGCGCCCCGGAAGCATTGCGCTTCTTGTAATCGGCGATCGCCGAGATCGTCTCGTTGGACAGCGGCAGATCAATCGGCTCGCCGCGGTCGGCGGAGAGGTCGGCGGCGCTGTAGGTCTCCATCACCATGCGCGCGCTTTCCGGCGACACCATCGGCGGGCGGTTCTTGATGCAGGCCTCGAGGAAATGCAGCGTCTCCGGGCCCATCTGCCCGGCATAGACGTGGTCGACCTGCTCGCCGGGCATGGTCGACATCGGGAACTGCTGACCGCCCTGCATGGTGTTAAGCCAGTTGTCGCGATGCGTGTCGTCGAGAATGAGCGCGCCTTCGGTGCCGAGAATCTCCACCCAGGTGGCGCAGTAGTTTGGGTAGCTCGGCGGCAGGTTCCAGCCGCCGCCGATGGTGACGACCTTGCCGTCGTCCATGGTGATGATCGAATACATCACGTCGTAAGAGCCGTTCACCGGCTTCATGTAGCCGTAGGAGCCCTGCGAATAGACGCGAATAGGCTTCGCCGGCTCGAGCAGCCAGAACACGAAGTCGAGGTCGTGCGTCGATTCCATCACCACAGGGGAGAGCCGTATCCGTCCTGCGATCTTCTTGCCGAGCGAGCGCGACAGATGCCGGCTCACCATCACCGACACCACATTGCCCAGCGTGCCGTCGGTGATCTTCTTCTTGGCGTAGGCGAACTTGGTGTTGAAGCGCTGCGAATAGCCGATGGTGAATTTCAGATTGCCGCGTTTGGCGAGGTGGATGAGCTCGTCGGCTTCCCACAGCTCCAGCGAGATCGGTTTCTCCAGCAGCACGTGCTTGCCGGCTTTGAGGCAATCGCGCGCGATCGGGTAGTGGTTCGACTCCGGCGTGGTCGAAATATAGACCACCGAGATGTTCTCGTTCTTGATGATGTCCTGATAGTCGAGCGTTGCCGTCGCGGGATTGGTCAGCGCCTTCACTTCGGCGAGGCGTTCCGGGCGGATCTCGCAGATATGCAGCTTGTCGACCAGCGCCGAGCGCGACAGCGTCTCGGCACGAATGCCGCCGCACCATCCCGTACCGATCACCGCAGCTTCCACAGTCTTCACAGGCGTATCCTCGTGCTTTTCAGGGATTTGTTGGATCAGCCGAGAGGCCGAGCGGGCGGGACATTAGAGGAAGTTTTCGTCCAGTCCATAGGCCCCACGCCCCGCATGGCGGTACATGGGCTATGCGGATTCGGCGGCCATCGGCGCGTTTCGTATGCCGAAAACCTTCTCGGCAAACTGCGGGTAGACCTCCGCGAGCTGTGGCGCCACGGTCTCACGCATCAGCCGCAGCGTGTCGGCGGACGGTGCCGGCGTCGGCGGCACCTGCGCCGGACGATCGAACTCGAAGCCGGTGTTCTCCAGCACTTCCTCGACCGTGTGCCCGGGATGCACGCTGTCAAGATGGAAGCGCCCCCGCGTGCGATCGAAGCTGAACATGCAGCGATTGGTGATGAGCGCGATCGGACCGCCCGGCCGATACACATTCGGCGGGCTCGCGCCTGGCGCGCTGACGAAGCTCACCTTCGGCACCAGCGTGCGCCGTGAATGCTCGGTACGGAACAGGATCACCTTCGGCACGACGAAGTAGAGATAGGCCGAGCCGAAGGAACCCGGGAAGCGCACTTTGGGGCGCTCGTGGTCGCCGATGCTCACGAGATTGATGTTGCCTTCGCCGTCGATCTCGCCGCCGGAGAGGAAGAACACATCGATGCGGCCTTGCCCGGCGCAGTCGAACAGCTCGCGCGCGCCGTCAGTGAAGAAATTGTGCTTGCGGCTCTGCAACAGCGACACGTAAGGGCGGCCGTTGCCGCGCTCGCGCGCCAGCAGCGCGGCGGTCGCGGGGATCGGCGATGCATTGCCGACGGCGACGTGGCGGGAATCGCCGATGAGGTCGGCGATCACCGCGGCGAGCAGCTCCTCGTCGCGAAGCTCACGCGGCGCGGCGGTCATAGACATAGCGCTCGAGATAGTCGGCAAAGCCATCCGGCGTTGCCGCCATGCGCGCATACTCCGCAAGATGCGCGGCGTCGAGCGCATAGTGGTCGGGCAGCGGTAGCGGCCAGCAGCCGCGCTCGGCAACGGCGATGCTCTCGACGTAGAAGCCGGGCAGGACGCCCGGCGCCATCACCGGGTCGTCGAGCAGGTCATTCTCCACGATCCTTTCCACGGTGACGATCGTCTTCGCCGCGGCATGTGCCATCAACGAGAGCTCGCGCTGACGGCCGATCCAGACATTGCCGGCGCGATCGGCCATCGGCGCGTGCATCAGCGCCACGTCGGGCTTGAGCGCGGGCAAGAGTGCGATCGGGTCGTGATTGGCGAACGGATTGTCGATCACTTTCCAGTCGTCGCGATAGCCGAGCACGTCGGAATCGAGGAGGCCGCGCAGCGGCATGAAGGGCACGCCTTTTTCCGTGGCCTGCAGTGCCGTGAGCAGAGCTGGGCAGGTGGCGTCCTTGATGCGGATCGTCCCTGCCGTGGCCGCGGCGGTGAAGCGCGGCGCCAGCCCGAATTCGCCGAGGCTGACTGCGGAGGTCTCAAGCGTCTCGACGCAGCCGGCGCCAATGAGGAGATCGGTCTGCAGCGTCGAGGTCGGCAGCGCGATGAGGTGCAGCCGGCGTACGCCGCGGCGAATGAGGGCGCGCGTCGCCTCCATTGGCGCGCCGGCGACCTCGCGCGGCACGACCAGCATGCAGCCGTCCGTGATCGGGGCGAGGGCGTCTTCCAGGGACTTTGCAAACACCGGCATGTCGGGCCATCCGCGGCTTTTACATGCTCTTTTCCCATTCCTGCGCTTGCAAGGTCCACTGGATTCTGCTGCTAGGGGGAGACCCTTGGCAGCCGAGAGCTCGCTGTGAACTCGACATTCGAAGCCAAATTGCGCGGCGGACGCTTCGTGCTCACGGCGGAAATTACGCCGCCCGTGGCCTTCGATGGCAGCGAGCTGCTCGCCAAGGTGATGCCGCTCAAAGACCTGGCGGATGCCGTCAACGTGACCGACGGCGCCGGCGCGCGGCCGCATCTCGGCGCGCTGACGGCGGCGAAGCTCCTGCTCGACGCCGGCATCGAGCCAGTGCTGCAGATCACCTGCCGTGACAGAAACCGAATCGCGCTGCAGAGCGACCTCATGGGCGCGACGGCCTTCGGCATCCAGAACCTGCTGATGCTGCGCGGCGATAATCCGAGCGCCGGCGATCAGCCCGACGCAAGGGCGGTGTTCGATCTTGACGCTCGCGGCCTTATCGCCACCGCGCGGCTCCTGCGCGACAAGGCGGAGTTGCCGTCGGGCCGCAAGATTGCGGGGGCCGCTCAGTTCTTCATCGGCGCGGCCGACAATCCGATCGATCCGCCGGTGGACTGGAAGCCCGACGGGCTTGCCGCCAAGATCGCAGCCGGCGCGCAATTCGCGCAGACCCAATTCTGCATGGATGCGGCGGTCGCACGGCGATACGTGGCGCGGCTCGCCGAGCATGAGCTTACCGAGAAGATTTTCCTGCTCATCGGCATCGTGCCGCTGAAGTCGGCGCGCTCGGCACGTTGGATCAAGGACAGGCTGTTCGGCTCGATCATCCCCGATGCGTTGATCGCGCGCATGGAGGCGGCGCAGGATCCGGCCGCCGAAGGGCAAGCGATCTGCCTCGAACTCATCGCGGCGCTCGCAGACATTCCCGGCGTTGCCGGCGTGCACATCATGGCGCCGAATAACGAGGCCGTGGTGCCAAATGTGATCGCGGCCGCACGGAAGACGATCACGCGCGCGGCCGAATAGGCGTCATTCCGGAGCGTGTGCCCCGGAATGACGGATGTCGTGCCTACTACGACAGCGCGGCCTTCACCCGATCCGGCGAGAACGGCACGCGGCGGATGCGCACGCCGGTGGCGTCGAAGATCGCGTTGGCGATCGCCGCCGCAATCGGGCGGATCGACGGCTCCCCGGCGCCGGTGGACGGCAGCTCCGGATGATTGATCAGCACCACGTCGACCTGCTCCGGCGTCTCGGTGATGTCGAGGATCGGATAGGTCAGCCAATCGACGCTGGTCACGGTCTTGTCGTCGAAGGTGACCTCTTCCCAGAGCGTGCGGCTGATGCCCTGCACGATATTGCCCTCGATGCATTTCGTTAGCCCGTCCGGGTTGATGATCTGCCCGCAGTCATGCGCGACGGTGAACTTGCGCGCATGAATCTTGCCGCTGGAGCGGTCGATCTCGACCTCGGCGATGATGGCGACGCGGGTGCCGTTTCTCTGCGCATAGGCGATGCCGCGCCCCGAGACGACATTGCCGGCCTGGTCGCGTCGCGGCGAGGGCCGCGACTGCCAGCCGAACTTCTCCGCCGCGGCCTTGATCACCGCAATGTCGCGCGGGTCCTTCACGTGCCGCAGGCGGAACTCGATCGGATCGACATTGAGCGCCGCCGCCACCTCGTCAATGAAGGATTCGCTGGCGAAATGGATCTGCGGTCCTACCGGATCGCGCAGATGCGCGCTGCGCAACGGCGATGAACGATCGAGCAGCGGCGCGATCGTCTCCCAGCCCATCCGCCGGTTGGCGAAGTCGTACGACTCGACGGGAATGCCGAAGCCGTCGCCGGATTTGAGCGTGACACCACGCGTCTGCCCGGCGAGCACGTCCCATGGCTTGCCGCCATTGGTGTTGACGTCGAGTCGCGAGAAGCCCTTGCTGAAGAATTCATAGGCAATGACCTTGCCGCTGGCATCGAGCGCCGCGCGGGCGCGATGCACCGAAGCTGGTCCCTTCGGATCCCAGCCGGTGCCCTGCTCGCGCATGTATTGCAGGCGGACCGGCTGGCCGGTCGCTTTCGCCAATAGGGCTGCGTCACAGGCGCAGTCGTCGGCGTCGTTGCGGCCATAGGAGCCGGGACCCGCCGTCCAGATCACCCGCACCTTCTCGGGCGGCATGTTGAGGACCGAAGCGATGCCCTCGCGCACGAAATGGGACTTTTGCGTCCCGCTCCAGCAGGTCACCTGGCCGTCCTTGATCTCGACCAGCGCGCAGGCCGGTCCCATCGAGGCGTGCGACTGGAACGGCCATTCGTATTCCGCCTCGATCACCCGCGCCGCGTTCTTGAAGGCGTCGTCGACCGAGCCGACCTCCTTCTCCACGGCGCGTTTGCGCACCGGCGCCTTGCGGATGTGGTCATAGAGCGAAGCCTGCTGCGGGAACGGCGGCTTCACCTCCGACCATTCCACCTTGAGCTTCGCCATCGCCTGGATGGCGTCCCACTCCTTCTCGGCAACGACGCCGAGGAACCCTTCGTCCCACACTACCTTCGCGCCCGGGATGTCCTTGATCGAGCTCTCGTCGACCTTCACCGGCACGCTGCCGGCGACCGCAGGACGAATCATGCGTCCGTGCAGCATGCCCGCCACTTTCATGTCGGTGCAGAAGTCCTCCTGGCAGAACACCTTCGGCGCGACGTCTTCGCGCTTGATCGGCTGGCCGACGACTTTGTGATCCTTGTAGCTCTTCGGCTGCGCCTTGCCCGGCGCGTAGAGCGTGTTGCCATATTCCTTATTCCAGACGAGCTCGACGTTGAAATAGCGGCCGCCGAGCATCTGCGCGTAGCTGATACGCTTGCTCGGATCGTTCGCCGCGCTGACCGTGCCGTCATGTGTGGTGAGCTGGTCGGCGGGCGTGCTGAGCAGGCCCGCGGCCATCTCGACCAGCACGCGGCGGGCTTCCGCGGCCGCCATGCGCATCTGCTTGCCGCCGAGCTGGATGCCGGTCGAGCCCGACGCGCCGCCCTGGTTCACGCTGGTGGCGGTATCGGCAAGAACGACTTTGACGCGGTTGAACGGCACGTCGAGCTCTTCGGCGACGATCTGGCCGATGGCGACGGTGAGACCGTGGCCCATGTCCATCTTGCCGAAATAGGCGGAGATGCTGCCGTCGGCATTCACCGCGATGTAGGAGGAGAGCTGATCCGGCGTCAGCGGCGGCTTGGCGCCCTGCGCATAGGCGGTCTCGATCGAGATCAGGTTCTCGACTGTCATCGCCGCGCCGACGGAAACGACGAGCGCGCCGCCGCCGAGCAGCACCGAGCGGCGGGAGAAAGCGGTGATGTTTTCGAATTTCGTCATGGCACCCTCCCTCAACCCATCATCGCGGCGGCACGCTTCACCGCCTTGAGGATGCTGATATGTGTGCCGCAGCGGCATTTGAGCCCGGACAGCGCGTCCTTGATCTGCGCTTCGGTCGGTTTCTTGGTGTCGCGCAGGAACGCGGCCGCGGTCATCAGCCAGCCATTGATGCAGTAGCCGCATTGCGGCACCTGCTCTTCGATGTAAGCGGTCTGCAGCGGATGCGGTTTCTCCGGTGTGCCGAGCCCGGCGAGCGTCGTCACCTTGCTGCCGCCGACGGCGGACAAGGGCGTGATGCAGGAGCGCACCGGTTGGCCGTCGAGGTGCACGGTGCAGGCGCCGCATTGCGCCAGCCCGCAGCCGAAATGCGGATTGTTCAGCCCGAGATCGTTACGCAGCGCGTAAAGGAGCGGCATGTCCGGATCGGCGTCGACCGTGTGATCCTTGCCGTTGACGTTGAGGGTGATGCGTTGAGTCATGGCCGCACAGGCCTCCCTGATATTGGGGCATCGTTCGCCCCGAGGCGGCATATCCGCTTGCGCCTGGACGACGCTTATGGGGCTGGGAGGCTAGTCTCCCCGGGCGGCATTGGAAACGTCACTCCCGCGTAAAATTTTGTTATTGTGGGCGGGAAGAAACGAGAAAAACAAAGGTACTCGGAGGATGTCGATGCGCACCTGGCAGCAAACAACGGCCGGCTGGACGATGGTTGCCTTGGCAACCGTCGCCGGGATGACCTTGGCCAAGGCCGAGGACCTCAAGGTCTGGCGCCACGGCCTGCTCAATGCCAAGGCCGACGCCGGCTTCTTCATGATGTCGGCGAAGCACGGCTTTGCCGAGAAGCAGGGGCTCAAGATCGAGCTCATGCAGATCAAGGACGATCAGATCGGGCTGAAGGCGCTGATCGCCGGCGAGCTCGATAGCTTCGAGGGCGGCCCGCAGGGCGTGATCTCCGCGGATGCACGCGGCGCCGATGCTCGCATCATGGGTTGCCACTGGGTGGTGGTGCCGCACGGCATCTATGTGCGCGGCGACATCTCCAAGGTCGAGGACCTCAAGGGCAAGTCGATTGCGGTGTCGGCGCCGAACTCGATGCCGGACGTGCTGGCGCGCGCCGCGCTGGCGAAATATGGGCTCGGGCCGAACGATGTGAAATTCGCCGCGGTGGGCGGCGATCGCGAACGCTATCAGGCGCTGATTGGCGGTGTGGTGCAGGCGGCGGTGGTCTCGAACGAATATCAGCCTTTGGCGCCGAAAGACGTGCATCTTCTCATCGCGGGACGTGACGCAGTGCCGAATTTCGTGCGCGTGTGCATGGTGACCAGCGCCAAGCTCCTTTCGACGCGCGCCGACGATGCGGTGAAGTTCCTCGCCGCCGAGATGCAGGCGCTGCGCTTTGCCGTGACCCACAGGGACGAGACCGTGGCGCTCACCCGCGAAATCGCGCAGATGAAGCCCGACGATCCGCGTCCTGCCTTCGTCTATGACGACGCGGTGGCACATTCGGCGGTGGCTCCGGATCTGCCGATCCCGATGGACAAGCTCGCCTGGTTGCAAAATCAACTCATCGAATCCGGCAAGCTTGCCAAGCCGCTCGATCTGACGACGATCGTTGCGCCCGATATCCGGGCGAAGGCGCTGCAACGCGCCGGACAATGAAGTGGGCTACGAAATATGGGTGAGGTGACTTTCGCCGACGTCTCCAAGCGCTTCACGCTGCGCGTCGACGGTGTGGCGCAGACGGTGCAGGCGTTGGATCGCGTCAACTTCTCGGTACGTGACGGCGAGATCGTCGCGCTGATCGGGCCGTCCGGCTGTGGCAAGACGACGGCGCTGCGCGTCGCCATGGGGCTCGACGGCGCCACCGGCGGCCGCGTCAGCGTCGATGGTCGCGAGGTGCGCGGCTGCGGCCACGATCGCGGCATGGTGTTCCAGCACGCTGAGCTGCTCCCCTGGCTCACGGCCATGCAGAACGTCATGTTCGGCCTGGAGATGAAGGGTATGCGCGGCGGGACGCTGCGCGACACCGCGACGCGTTATCTCGATCTGGTCGGACTCAAGGGCTCGGAGAACCGGCGCCCGCATCAATTGTCCGGCGGCATGAAGCAGCGCGTCGGCATTGCCCGCGCGCTCGCCATCGATCCCAAGGTGCTGCTGATGGACGAGCCGTTCGGCGCGCTCGATGCGCAGACGCGGGAATCCCTGCAGGCCGAGCTCCTCGATATCCACGCGCGCACCAAGAAGACCGTGCTCTTCGTCACCCACGATCTCGACGAGGCGGTGCTGATCGCCGACCGCATCGTGGTGATGCGGGAAGGCCGCGTGCAGGAGGTGATGGATGTGCCGCTCGGGCGTCCGCGCGGCGATCTCGGAGTGGTGCGCGGAATGCCCGAATTTGCCGAGACCCGCTATCGCGTCTGGAAGGCGCTGCACGCGGAAGCCGAAACGGAAACGGCGCATTGAGGCAGCATGGCTGAAATCGCCGATCACGCCAGACCGAAGGACAGCGCGGCCCCTGCCGAGCGCCGGCCGCTGCCGCGCTGGCTCATCACCACCATCTCGGTGTGCCTGCTGCTGGCGCTGTGGGAGTTTTTCGGCCGCGGCATCAATCCGGTGTTCGGCTCCTATCCGAGCGCCATTGCCGTGGCGTTCTGGGAACTCCTTGTCAGCGGACAGCTGTGGTCGGCGCTGTACGAAAGCCTGCGGCCATTCGTGCTTGGCTATGCGCTGGCGATTGTCTTCGGCGTGCCGCTCGGGCTGGTGATCGGCCGCTTCCGCGTGCTCGAAGCGGCGCTCGGCATCTATGTGACCGCCGGCTACGCCATGCCGCTGGTGGCACTGGTGCCGCTGCTCATCCTCTGGCTCGGCCTCGGCTTCGCCGTGAAGGTCGCAGTCGTCTTCCTGATGTCGCTGTTCCCGATCACCATCAACACCTGGCTCGGTGTCATCGCGGTGCCGAAGACTTTGATCGAGGTCGGCAAGTCCTTCGTCGCGCCGAACCACGTAATCCTGCGGCGCATCATTCTGCCCGCGACGCTGCCTTACATCATGGCCGGCATCCGTCTCGCCGTCGGCCGCGCCGTGGTCGCCATGGTGATTGCCGAGTTCTTCACCACCATTTCCGGTCTTGGCGCCGTGATCATCAACTCGGCGAATAATTTCGACACCGCGACCATGTTTGTGCCGATCCTGGTGCTCATGGTGATGGCGATCGGGCTCAATTCGCTGATCGGCGTCGTCGAGCGCAAGGTCGCGCCATGGCAGGCCGAGATCGCGGGACGCGATCGCGAGTAATCAGGTCAATGCGCGAACCGCGACGAGGAGATCGCGCACGCTCCTCTCAGAAATATTCCGGGTAATGAACACAAGGCGGCTGCGCCGATCTTCGTCCGGCCATTGCGCGAGCTCGACCGGCGGATGCGCCAGGTGCTGCACGAACTGTACCACCACCGGGCCGCGGCAGCCTTCGACGTTGAGGAAGCCCTTCACCCGCAGCAGGTCGCTGCCGCGTAACGCGGTGAGCGTCTCCATGGCGCGGGCGAACGTTCTCCAGATGATGGGCTTCTCATCACTGATCACGAAGCTCACGATGCCCTCGCTGTGGCTCGCTTCGGCGATGAAGCTTGTGGCCTCCCCGCGCTCCACTGGCTCGCTCAAGGTGCGCGGATCGACAACGCCGTTTTGGGCCACGTCAATCGATGCGCGGGGATTGAGCGCGCGCAATTTGGCCGTCAGTGCGTCGCGCGCATCGGCGCCCCCAATATCCGTCTTGGTCAGGATCAGCCGATCCGCCAGGATCGCCTGCTTGCGCGCCTCTGCTGACCACTGGAGTGTTGTGAGCCCGGTCGCGGCATCGATCACAGTCACCACCGCGTCCAGGTGACATTCAGCACCGAGCGCGCGGTCGGTGGCGAAGGTCTGCAGGATCGGTGAGGGATCGGCGAGCCCGCTGGTTTCGATGACGATCCGGCGGAAGTCGGGAATTTCTCCGCGCTCACGTTCGGTGATCAGGCGGCGCAACGTGTTCTGCAGATCGGTGCGGGTGTTGCAGCAGAGGCAACCATTGCCGAGCAGCACGGTCTCCTCCGCGCTGCTGCGCAGCAGCGCGTCGTCGATGCCCACAGTGCCGAACTCGTTGACCACAACCGCCGTGCCCTGCCCCTCGGGGGTGCCGAGGAAATACCGCAGCAGCGTGGTCTTGCCGGCGCCGAGGAAACCGGTGAGCACAATGACCGGAATGCGCGCCCCGCGCTCGCGCCGCTGCCGGCGGCCGAACGGGCCGGCTGCGGAGGACGGAAACAAGTCAAGGACGGCCGCGGTCAGAAATCCATCTCCAGGATGTAGAGCCCCCCGGTGTGACGATCGACGGTGTAGACGATCTCGCGCTCGTCGACGAACACGTCGTTGAGCTGCACCGAACCGGCCGGCGTGCCCGCCGGCGCCGGCGGCACGAAGGCGGCGACTTCCTTCGGCTGATACGGATTGGAAATGTCGTAGGCGCGCAGGCCGCCGTTGAAGAAGGTGCCGATCACGATCTGGTCAGAATGCCAGGCGGTCGGCACCGGCGTGTTCTCGAAGACGTTATGCGCGCCGAAGCGGCCGCCCCGCTTGGCGAAGGCGTCGACCGGCGGCATCGGGCAGGTGGCGATCGGCACCAAATTGCTTTCGTCGCGCGCGTCGACGACCCAGACGAGCTTCGGCCAATCCTTGGCGTTGTCGACCGTCGACTCGTCGGTGACGATGAGCAGGTTGCGCTCGAACAGGGGCAAGATGGTGTGCATGAAGCCGGTATAGGGCGGCGAGTTGGTCCAGTGCGCGATCGGCGTCGGCCGCGATTTATCGGCGATGTCCATGATGAACATGCCGCCGTCGATGTAAGCGAGATAGAGCCGGTCCGGCCGCCGCGGATACACATTGGTATTGTGGGCGCGATAACCCTTGTCCATTGGATGCCGCGGCGGCGGCGCGACATTGTCGCCCTGGCGCGTGCCCGGCAGCCACCAGCGCCCGATCTCCTTGGGCTTCGACGGATTGCGCACGTCGAAGCAGCGATAGAACTGATCGTCGAGCTCGTGTGTCGGCGTGAAGTCGGCGGCGCCGGCGGCCATGTGCACATACTCGCCGTCGCAGAACCAAAGCTGATGCACACCGCGCGAATGTGGTCCGGAGCAGTCGACCAGGGCAATCGAGCGCGGCTTCTCCGGCGTCGACACGTCGAACAGCTCGAAGCCTGCCGGCCGTTGGCCGACCTTCTGCGTCTGATAAGCGACCGCCATGATGTCGCCGGAGAGCTCCAGCGAGTTCGAGCGCATGAAGCTCTTCGGCAGCTCGGTCTGCACCACAACCTTGGGCTTGCGCGGATCGGAGACGTCGACGCCGGTGAAATTCTTCGGCGCGCTCTCATGCGCCAGCCAGATGATGCGCCGCCCGTCCTTGGCGATCTGCACCGACATGCCTTCGCCCATGCCGCCGAAGCCGTCGAGCGTGTGCTGGGCGAGAAGCTTGAAATTCCAGCACACCGATTCTGCGTTGCTCAGCGGGCTATTCATGAACGTCTCCGTTACACTCTAAGGAAAAGCCGGCGCGAGCGCGCCGGCCACGGTGCTCATCGATTGTGGCTCACGCGCTGGCGCGCTGCCAGAGGTCCGGACGCAGGGCCTTGTTCCAATCCGGTATGGCGTGGATCTTCTTCGCCTGCAGCAAGATTTCGGCCTGCTCCTGCATGTAAGGCTTGAGATCGGCGGGAAAGCCCGGACTCACCTCCACCGTCGCCAGCGCCTTTTTGAATGTGGCCTTGGACATGTTGTAGCCCTTGGACGTGAAGAACGAATAGATCGCGTCGGCGACCTGGTCCGGCTTCTCCTTGAAGTCGCGCGCGGCTTCGCGCCAGGCCTTGAGGTAGGCGACGACGGTGTCGGGGCTCTTCTCCACGAACTCCGGAGTCGACGCCATGAACACCGGCATGTTGTCGACCTTCGAGTAGTCCATGAGCCCATAGGCGAGGCCGTCGGCCTCGGCGAGGGCGTTGTACGGCTCGACATTGACCATGACGTCGACGGTCTTGGCCGCCAGCGCCGAGATCATGTCGGTGACGTTCATGCGCACTTCCTGGTAGTCGCCTTTGTTGAGGCCGGCATTCTTGGCGATGGTGTCGACGAACACATTGCCTATCGACGAGCCGGTCTGGTTGGCGATCTTCATGCCGCGCAAGTCGGCGATCTTGGCCGCCTTCACGTCCTTGCGCACCATCACCCGCGCCGTACGTCCGACATGCTCGATCACGGCAATGCCGACGAGCCCGCCTTTGTCGTGGCCGATGATGAAGGATTGCGCGGCATAGGTGCCGAGATCGACCTGCCGCGCCACCATCTGCTGCATCGTGAGATTGCCGGAGGGCACGGCGAATTCCTCGAACTTGAGGCCTTGCTTTTCAAGCAATCCCGAATGCGTCAGGTAATACGTGGGCATGCCCCACATATTGGTCTGATAGCCCTGGCGGATGGTCTCGAAGGCCAGTGCTGGCCGCAGGCCGCCGACGCCGGCGGCAGCCATCGCTGCGCTGGCGATCAAGTAATGCCGTCGCGTGATTTCTGTGCTCATGCGGGTCCTCCGTTACTTGGTTCGGCTGCTGTGTGGCCGAGATGGCGCAGCAGCTCTTTTTGGCAGTCGAGAAATTCAACGCTCAGCGGGTTGCGCGGCCGCGGCAGCGTGATCGGCAGCTGCGCCTTCACGCGTCCCGGGTGCGGGCTCATGACGATGACACGGTCGGCAAGGTAGACCGCCTCTGCCACGTTGTGCGTCACATAGATCACGGTCTTGCGTGTCTCCCGCCACACGTCGGCGAGAAGTCGCTGCATGTCGTCGCGGGTCAGTGCATCGAGCGCAGCGAACGGCTCGTCCATGAGCAGGACGGCGGGATTGTAGGCGAGCGCGCGGGCGATGGCGACGCGTTGTTGCATGCCGCCGGAGAGGTGGTGCGGATAGGATTGCGAGAACTTGTCGAGCTTCACTAAGGCCAATTGCTGGAGCGCAATGGCTTCGCGCTCCGCCTTGGCGATGCCTTTCATCTCCAGGCCGAAGGCAACATTGCCGAGCGCGGTGCGCCAGGGAAACAGCTGCGCGAAGTCCTGGAAGACCACGCCACGGTCCATGCCCTGACCATTCACCGGCTTGCCGCCGATCCGGATCTCGCCGGCGCTCGGCGGCAGGAAGCCGGCGATGATGTTGAGCAGCGTGGACTTGCCGCAGCCGGAGGGCCCAACGATGCAGACGAATTCCGATTGCGCGATGTCGAAGCTGACGCCGTCGACGCCCTGCACGCGCCCGGAGGGCGTGTCATAGGCGAGCGAGACGTCGTGGATTTCGATATGCGCCATCACTCAGCTCTTTGTCGCCTGCACCATGCCCCAGCGCAGCACCGTCGAGCGCTCGAGCGAGCCGAACACCACGCGTTCGAACACGAAGCCGAGCAGCCCGATCACCGTGAGTGACGCCAGCATCACGTCGGTGTTAAGGAATTCCTTGGCGTCGAAGATCATCCAGCCGAGGCCCCAGTCGGATGCCGCGATCATCTCGGCGCCGACCACCGCGATCCAGGAGCGCAGGAAAGCTTGGCGCAGCCCGGTGATGATGAACGGGAAGGTGCCGGGGATGATCACCTTCCAGAACAGCGCGTTCTCATCGGCGCCCATCGCGCCGGCCGCGCGCAGCCACAGCTGGTTGACCGAGCGCACGCCGGACCAGGCGTTGAGCAGCATCGGGAACATGGCAGCGTAGAACACGATCAGGATCGACACGGTGTTGCCGAGCCCGAACCAGAGAATGAACACCGGCACCCAGGCGAGCGAGGGGATCGGCATCAGCGCGCTTGCGAGCGGCAGGATGAAATTCTCGATGGCGCGGTAGCGTCCCATGAGAATGCCGAGTGGCAGTCCCACAGCGACCGCGAGCGCGAAGCCGGCCAGCATGCGGTAGAGCGTGTAGCCCGCATGGGTGAGCATCGATCCGTCGGCGATCAGGCCCCACAGTGTTGCCAGGACCGTCGGCAAGGTCGGCAGCAGCGCGGGCGGGAAGGCGCCACTGCGCGCGGTGGCTTCATAAAGCGCGGCGACGACGAGCAAGGTGGCGCCGCCGCGGATGATCGACTGTGTCCGCTCGCGCTTCATGAGACCATCATGCCCCAGCGCACCACAGTGAACTCTTCGAGCCGCTTGAACGCGACCTTCTCGATGGCGAGCCCGATGATGCCGATCACCGCGATCCCCGCGAGCATCACATCGGTGTTGAGGAATTCGCGTGCGCCGAAAATGAGCCAGCCGAGGCCCCACGGCACGGCGGCGAGAAGCTCGACGACGACAAGGATGCGCCAGGCTTGCGCGATGCCGAGGCGCAGCCCTGTGAGGATGTAAGGCAGCGCGCCGGGCAGGATGACATGGCGAAACAGCTTGCGATTGTCGGCGCCCATCGATTGCGCCGAGCGTACCCAGATCTCCTTCACCGCCTTCACCCCGGTCCAGGTGTTGAAGATGATGGAGAAGGCCGAGACGAAGGCGACCAGCAGCACGGCGGACACATTGCCGAGCCCGAACCACAACAGGAACAACGGCGCATAGGCGACGCCGGGGATAGGCGCGCCAATGCTGACGAGCGGCAGGACGCAGTCCTCGATCCGCCGCGAGCGGCCCATCGCGATGCCGAGTGCGACGCCGACGATCGCCGCCAGCGCGAAGCCGGCGAACAGACGGAGCAGTGTCTCGGCGGCATGGTGCGGCAGGATGCCCGATACAGTGAGGCGCACGAATACCGCGGCCACCTGCTCGAGCGGCGGAAACAGGCGTGGCGGGAAGACCTCGAGCTTGGCGACGAGTTCCCAGATCGCGGCTACGACCACGAACGGATAGGCGGTGAGCGCGAATGCGCGGGCGCGTGCACCCGCGGCGGCGGGCGTCAGCGCGGCAGATGCGGAGGCGGCCGCGTCTTGCATCACAAACCGAGCGAATCCTCGACCCTGACAAGCGTTCTTATTGTGTTGCCAAGAGCATAGGGCGGCGGACTGCGGTTGGACAAGACGCAGTGCCCGACCATCGCGCCGACTTTGACCTCATCAAAATCGCATGCAGGGGTCGCGGTTGCAGGGATGTCACGCTGTGCTAGAGAGCGCGCCAACGCGACCACGAACACGAACAAGGAGATGAGGAATGGCCACGAGCAAACCGAAAATCGGCTGGATCGGCATGGGCCGCATGGGCTTTTCCATGGCGGAACGCCTGGTCAAGGCCGGCCATGACGTCTCCATCTGGAACCGCACGCGCGCCAAGGCCGAGCCGCTGGCGGCCAAGGGCGGCAAGGTCGTCGACAAGCTGTCCGATCTCGCGGGCTGCGACATTGTGTTCTCGATCGTCTCCGCCGGTCCTGACCTCATCGAGGTCCTGTTCGGGCCGCACGGGCTCGCGCCCAACGGCAAAGGCAAGGTGCCGCCGGTCGTCGTCGACTGCTCCACCATCGCGGTCGAAGAATCTGTGTCCGTCCGCGAGCGGCTCAAGGCGCTCGGCTGCGATTTCGTTTGCGCGCCGGTCTCGGGCAACGCCAAGGTGATCAAGGCCGGCAAGCTGTCGTCCGTCGTGTCCGGTCCGGAGGCGGCGGCCAAGCAGGCGATGCCGCTGATCGAAGTGTTCGCCCCGCAGGGCGTGTCCTATGTCGGCGACGGCGAGCTCGCACGCGTCTGCAAGATCGCGCACAACGTGATGCTCGGCGTCGTCATCGAGAACCTGATCGAGATCACGCTGCTCACCAACAAGATGGGTGTGCCGCGCGAGGCGTTTCTCAAGTTCCTCAATAACGGCGTGATGGGCTCCATGTTCACGCGCTACAAGTCGCCGGCGCTGGTCAATCTCGACTGGACCACGACGTTCACACCTGAACTGCTCATGAAGGATCTCGATCTCGGGCTTGATCTTGCGCGCGAGATCGACGTGCCCATGCCGGTGACCGCGGCGACGCGCCAAGTCCTGCAGGGACATTTCGGCGCGGCGACGCTGCAGAAGAATCCGGAAGAGTATCTGCAGAAGGATTTCGCGGCGCTCGCCGAGACCATGGCGCTTGCGGCCGGCATGAAGCTCGAGAGCGAGAACAAAAACGTGCCGACGGGCTTGGAGTGAGATCGGCCGCTTTCACTGTCGCCAACGCACAAAAAAAGAGGGCCGCTTTCGCGGCCACTATCCAATAAAAAAGAGGGCCGCTTTCGCGGCCCTTGTGCATAAGGTGGAGGATTCACGCCGCCGTCCTCGTCAACATAGGGAGGGAACGGCGACTGCGCACAATGTCAGTGAACCGACAGGGCGCATGTCGAACAAGTAAAAAGCCCATAAATTCACCGGTTGCACGCGCGCGCACCATCACACTGCCGTTACCAGATACCGTTCTCGCATATCTGCACTGCATGCCAGCTCCTGCGCACTTTCATGCGTGCTGGACGGCAAGGCGTCGGCGCAACTGGTGTGCTGTACACCACGGGCGTCGTGACGATGGTACGCACGCGATAGGCCGGAAGCCAGTACACACCGATCTCCGAGCCGTCGTTGAGGATGGCTCCGCCGGGCGGGCCGTAGCCGCCGTAAAATTGCACGAAGCGGTTGGCGTAGATCGTGCGTGTCTGGTCGAACAAGACGGGGCGGCCGACGAAAACTTCGCCGGCATCGGCGAGCGCGGGCGCGAACATGCCCAGCGCCAGGACGCGAAGGATGCATCGTCGCATGCTGGTCAACGCCCGGCACGGCGGTCCGGCGCAACTCGTCGTTCAGGATGGTTGAGAGAGCGTTGCGAGTGCCGCGATTTCGTCGCGGAATTTGATCCACATCAACGCGCCGCCCGTCGGTTTCGGGCTTTACTCCCGGGCCGGTCGGGGGGCCGGCTCTGTGCCGCTGAGCGCCGCAGCCGGGTTCTCCGAAGCCGGCGGTGGCGCTCGCGGCCAGATTCTTGCCCTGGCGTCGTATGCCGCGCCGCGCTCAGCTCCCATTCACGTCATGAATTTCCGGGAAGAAATAATCCTTCCAGGATGATGGTGCGGCTTTCAGCGCACCAGTCTCCACCATAAAGTGCGCGAACTTCATGGTGCTCTGCGGCGTCATCGTCCAGTGCACCTGCGATCCGGACACTACCTTGGTCACCATCTCTGGCGCTAGCTTGGAGTGGGAATCCTCGATCCACAGCTTCGCCGCGCCTGCCTTGTCGGCATTGACGATCTCGGTCGCCTCCTTCAGTGCCTCGACCAGCGCCTTGTAGAGCACCGGATTGCCGGTGCGGAATTTCGCCGAGGTCCAGGCCACGGTGAAAGTGTGCGGCCCGTCCATCACGTCGAAGGAGTTGAGCACGGTATGTATGTCCGGCTTCTCCAATTGTTGCTGCTGAAATGGCGGCACCGAGAACGCGGCGGTGATCTCGCTCTTGCCGCCCATCAGCGCCACCGTCATGTCCGGTGGCGACATCGACACGGTCTGCGCATCGAGCTTGCCGAAGTCCTTGGCGCCGAACGCCTTGGCCGCCGCCATCTGCAGCATGATCGCCTGCACGGAGACTTTCACCGCCGGCACGGCGATGCGGTCGCTGGCCTTGAAGTCGGCGAGCGTCTTCACATCGGCTTCGCGCGTGTTGAGCAGGAACGGCTGCGATGACAGCGCGGTGATGCCGCGCACCTCCTGCGGCGTTCCTTTGGTGCGCGACCAGAGGACGAGCAGTCCCGGCACGCCGCCTGAGGCGATATCGATATTGCCGGAGATCAGCGCGTCATTGACCGCGGCGGGACCGTTCAAGGTGATCCACGAGACCTTCACCTGCGGAATGCCCAGCGCCTTGGCGTGCTTCTCGATGAGCGCCCGATGCTCCATCACATTGAGCTGCAGGTAGCCCATGGAATATTGCCGTGCCAGCCGGATCTCCGGCACCTGCGCGGCGGCGACGCCGGCGCTCGCTGTGGCGAAAGCAAACGCCAGAATGGCGCGTCGTGTAGTCGACATGACGTTCCCCACCTATGCTTCGCGCTTCTGTGGCGCGACCAAGAAAGGCTAGCACTGTGATTACGGAGGGTGAACCGCGCTTTGCGCGGCCGCGTGTCACGTACAGGAGGAGTGCGGCGCGGTATACTCGCGGCAGTGTTAGCCCCTGGTGTAACGGAGCCCCCCATGAATCCGATTACCGCGTTGATCACCATTGTCTTCATCGTCATTGGCGCGCTGCTTTTAGCCGCGCATCTGGCCATACCCGGCGTCATCCTCATTGTGCTCGGCGTGCTCACGGCCTTCGCCCTGAAGATGGCGAACAACTGGGAGCGCTTCGTCGTGCTCCGCGTCGGAAAGCTGCACGCCGTCAAAGGTCCTGGCCTGTTCCTGATCGTCCCGATCATCGATAGCATCACCGCGGTGATCGACGAGCGCATCCAGACCACGGCGTTCAATGCCGAACAGGCGCTCACCCGCGACACTGTGCCGGTGAATGTCGATGCGGTGGTGTTCTGGCATGTGCACGACGCGCAAAGTGCCGCGCTCAACATCACCAATTATCGCGAAGCCATCGATCGTGTGGCGCAGACCTCGCTGCGTGAAACCATCGGCTCCTCGATGTTGTCCTCGTTGTTGGCTGACCGCAAGGACGCCGACGACGTGTTGCGCGCGGAGATCGCGCGCAAGACCGCGGACTGGGGCATCTCGGTCAATTCCGTCGAGATCCGCGACGTTGCCATTCCCGTAGCGCTGCAGGACGCGATGTCGCGTCAGGCGCAGGCCGAACGGGAGAAGCAGGCGCGTGTCATTCTCGGTTCGGCGGAGGCGGAAATCGCCGCCAAATTCGTCGAGGCGGCGCGCACCTATGCCAGCGACCCGGCGGCGCTGCATCTGCGCGCCATGAACATCATCTACGAAACCACCAAGGAGCGCGGCGCGACCATCCTCATCCCGACCACGATGGTGGATTCCATGAGCGTGGCGCTGCCGGCGGCGATGATGGGGCAAAGCAACACGGCTGCCCAATCGTTAGGCAGCAAGCCGGCGCCGGCGTCATCCTGAATCCGAAAGCACAGCGTCGCATCGTGCAATCGCCCGCTACGGCAGTAGCATCAAGCGAGTATGACAGCATGCTTAACACCCGCTCAATATGTTGGCTTTAACACGGAGCAACACCCTTCGAGCATCGGTCAATGCTTTCCAAACTCGGGCGCCTTCGGCTCAGCATTGCGGTCAAGGCCGTCGCAATCATCGTCGCGCTCGGCATGATGTCGGCGATCGCCAATTGGTTCTGCTTGCAGAGCCTCGCGTCCCTCGACCGCACCAAGACGACGCTGGTCGCGCAGGTGGCGCCGGCGCGCCTCTCACTCGCCGAAAGCCGTGCCGCCATCCAGGGGATGGGGCTCGCCACTTACAAGCTCCTCGCCGCGACCGAGAAGAGCGACGTCGACGAAGCTGCTGCCGCACTCAGGGACGAATATCGCGCGGCGAAAAATTCACTGCACAATGTGATCGATTATTTCCCCAGCCGCGGCGATGATGTGCGGCGGATTCTCAGCAAGCTCGAGCTCGCCTATTCGATCGCCGAAGAGGTGCGCGGCTCCGTGGCCGCGGGCGCGCGCGACCTGGCGGCGCATACACTGACGATCAAGTTCGACGCCGCGCAGATCGACGCCGGTGCGTCCATGTACCGGCTGATCAATATGCTCGGCGGTGAAACCAAGGACGTGATGACGCGCGCCGGGGAGTCGCAGACCTTCACCTTCCGCGCCATCGTGCTGGTGCTGGTGCTCGGCACATGCGGCACGCTCGTCGTTGCTACCGTGGTGACGCACCGCTCGGTGTCCAGCCCGTTACGCCGGCTCGGCGCCGTAATGACGCGGCTCGCCGAAGGCGATTTCAACGTCCGCATCGAAGGCCTCGACCGTCAGGATGAGATCGGCACCATGGCCCGCGCCGTGAAGGTATTCCGTGTCAATGCGCTGGCGCTACGCGATGCCGAACTCCTGCAGGTGCAGGATCGCGAGCAGGCGGAAGCGGAGAAGCGCTCGGCGCTCAACGGCGTCGCCGAGACCTTCGAGCGCGAAGTCTTGAGCGTCGCCGGCGCTCTCGCCGACTCGGCGAAGGAGCTCGATGCCTTTGCCCGGGCGATGAGCGTGATCGCCGACGAATCCGGCCGCCATGTCAAGATAGCGACCGACGTCGCCGGCGAGACCACCGGCAGCGCCGCGGCCGTCGCCTCCGCCGTGGAGGAGCTTTCCGCTGCGATGGGCGAGATCGGCAGTCAGGTGGTCAATGCCTCGGAGGTCGTGGCCGAAGCCACGCGCTGTGCCGATGCCGCCGTCGGGCACGCGACCGAACTGGTCACGGCTTTCCAGCACATCGATCAGGTGGCGACACTGATCACCGCGATCGCCAGTCAGACCAATCTGCTCGCACTCAACGCCACCATCGAGGCGGCGCGCGCCGGGGAAGCGGGCCGCGGCTTTGCCGTGGTGGCGCAGGAAGTGAAATCGCTGGCGGCGCAGACCACGCGCGCGCTCGCGGAGATCAAGGAGAAGACCAGTTCGGTCGATCGCGTCGTTGTCGGCGTACAGGATGCGACCGCAGCGATCTCCACGGTCATCGGCAGCATCGAGAACATATCAGGCGTGATCTCCGGCTCGGTCGAGCAGCAGCAGCAGGCCACCGCGCGCATCGCCGAGAACGTCGATGGCGCCGCCGAGCGCACGCGTCAGGTCTCCCGTACCATCGCCGGGGTGAGCGAATTCGCGCATCAGTCGCGCCGCGGTGTGCAGCAGCTGCTGCACGCCGTCGCTGAGATCAATCGTCAGGCTGATACGTTGCAGCGCGACGCCGAGCAGTTCATCGCCCGCGTGCGCGCGGCGTAGGATCGGCGGCGATGAGCCGGATGGGATGAGTTACTTGCCGCGCCAGGTGAAATCGTGCTGGCGGCGGATCGAGGGCACTTCGGAATCGCACGGCGCGGTGGCGCTCTTGATGATGTCGCCGCTGCTGCGGTCGAACACAGTTTCCCGACAATTCTTGCCGCCGGCGAGCGGGTAGCGCGAGCGCGTGATCGTGTCGTCGGGCCGGTTCAATGCGTTTTGCTTGTTCGCGGCGGGCACCGGCCGCAGCGCGCTGTCGACGAGCAGCGCCGTGGCGAACAGGCCGGCGAAGACCAGGCACACGACCGCGACCCGCAGCACCTTGGCTTGGGATTCGCCGTAGCCGGCCAGCGCCTTGTTCAGGTTTAACATCGCCATGCCGTGATTAAACGGCAGCGAGGTTTACGGACCATTAAGCACGGTGGATTGATATCCCCGCGCAAGAGGTACTCTACAACCTCAGGTCAGTAGCGGTGCGCGATCGGCAGCTCCTCGGCGGGGAACAGCGAGATCACGCGGCACCCCTTGTCGGTGACCACGACCTCTTCCTCGATGCGGGCGGCAGAGAAGCCGTCCTTGGCCGGGCAGTAGGTCTCCAGCGCGAACACCATGCCCTCCTTGATCTCGGTCGGATGCGACAGCGAGATCACCCGCGAGATGATCGGCCGCTCGTGCAAGGCGAGGCCGAGACCGTGGCCGAACTGCAGACCAAAGGCCGAGGTCTCATCGGGGAAGCCGAACTCTTCCGCTTTCGGCCATACGCTGCACACCTTGTCGGTGGTCACGCCAGGCTTGATCAACGCGATCGCATTGTCGAGCCATTCGCGCGCTTTCTTGTAGGCGTCGTGCTGGCCGGGCGTGGCGCGGCCGACATTGAAAGTGCGGTAGTAGCAGGTGCGATAGCCCATGAACGATTGCAGGATGTCGAAGAACGCCTGGTCGCCGGGCCGCAGCATGCGGTCGGTGAAATTGTGCGGATGCGGATTGCAGCGCTCGCCGGAGATGGCGTTGATCGCTTCGACGTCGTCGGAGCCGTTGCGATAGAGGAACTCGTTGACCTTGGCGACGATGTCGTTCTCGCGCACGCCCGGCTTGAGCTCTTCATTGATCAGGTGATAGGCGCCGTCGACCATCGCCGCGGCGCGGTTGAGCAGCGCAATCTCGTCGACGTTCTTGATCTCGCGCGCCTCCAGCATCACCTGCTGGCCGTCCACGATCTTGATGCCGGCCTTCTGCAACTCGAACAGCATGGGCGGCTCGACGATGTCGAGGCCGACCGGCATCTTCTCGACGCCGGCTTCCTTGAGCAGCGAAAAGATCTCCTTGGCGTGCTTCTCCATCAGGCCAAAGGACGGCGACACCGTGCCGCGCAGGCCGAGTAGCCCGGCCTTGCAGTTCTGCGGCTCGAGCCACGGGCAGTAGAGCTTGTGGTGCACGGCGGCGGAGCCGAAGTCCCACAGGATCGGCTCGCCGGTGCGGGTCAGCAGCGCCCAGCGGCAGATCTTGTCGCGTTCCCATTCGCCGATTTTAGTCGAGGTGATGTAGCGGATGTTGTTGACATCCATCACCAGCAGCGCGCCGAGCTCGGATTTCTCCAGCGCCTGCTTGACGCGGCCCAGCCGGTAGCGGTGCAGCCGGCGGTAGTCGACGCGTTCCTCGAAATCGACACCCATCGTGCCAAGCGCCGGCAGCGCACGGCCCCAGTTGTAGCGCGGGTTGATGTCTTCGGCGGTGATCTTCAGCGGCTGGCGTGTGCGCTCGTCCATGGACGTCTCCTGTATTGTTCGTGGCCGGCGGGCACCGGCGAGCTTTGTCGCGGTTATAGCAGTGTCGCAGGCGGGGTACAGGGTCCCCTCGACGGGCGCATCCGCGCATAAGGCCGCAGATTTTCGAGCCCTGAAAGGTCGCTGCTTAAGCCACCTTCTTCCCCCACAGCCGCGCCGAGGCGATGTCGGCGCCCTCGCGCAGCGCGCGCAACTTCAGCCACACCACCGGCTCTATTACCCATTCGCGATTGGTGAAGGTGCCGAAGCCGCAGTCCGTCGAGGCGATGACGCGTTCGCGATCGCCGACGACCGAGACGGCCTCCTCGATGCGCCGCGCCACAACCTCCGGGTGCTCGACAATATTGCTCGTCGTCTCGATCACCCCGGGGATCAGCGCCAGGTGCTTGGGCAGCGGGTGCTTCCTGAACGCCGCATATTCGTGCGCGTGCCGTGGATTGGAAAACTCAATCGACAGCGCGCCGACCTTGGCCTGGTAGAGGGCGGGCAGGATCTTCTCCAGTGCGACGTCATGGATATGCGGACCTTCCCAATTCCCGTAGCAGCAATGCAGCCGCACGCGCTCAGGCGCGATACCGGCGATGCCCTTATTGATCGCCGCCACATGCAGCTCGACCATCTTGACGAAATCCGCATCGGAGAGATCGCGGAACATCATGGTGCGGTCCATGGCGAGATCGGGCGCGTCGATCTGCAGGATCAGGCCGGCATCGGCGATGGCGCGATATTCCTTGCTCATCTCTCGCGCGATGGCGTCGAGATATTTTTCGTGGCTGTCGTAATAGGCGTTGAGCATGGTCGACGAGATGATGCCGGGCGAGGCCGCCGTCATGAACAGCTCGGAGAACTTGCCGCCGGCGATACGCTTGAAGCGCGCGATCTCGCTCTTGATGTCGCTCGTGTCCTTGTAGTGGATCTCGGCCTGTGCCTCCGGCGCGTTCTGCTGTCGGCTGGTGTACGGGAAACGGTGCAGCAGATATTGGACGAGCTCTGGGAATTCCTCGAATTCGCGCCCGCGCCGCCGCTTCGACACCCCGGCGAAGCCAGTCATGCGTGCCGGCACATAGGTCTGGAAGCCCACGCGCTGCTGCTCGCCGTCGTTGCCGATGTCGATGCCGGCCGACGCCTGCTTGTCGATGACATGCGCCACCGCCTTGTCCATCTCGGCGTCGAAATTCGCCGTGTCATACGGCGCGCCCGCTTCGCGCGTCACCAGAAGCTCGGACAGCTTCTCGTTGCGCGGCAGGCTGCCGACATGGGTGGTGAGGATACGGTCCCGGCTGAAAATCATGCGTTACTCCGTGAAGCTTTTCGCCACGTTGCGGCCCTTGACCCGCAGAGGTAGCTTTGCCCGACAATAAGAAACAGCATTTCCAGAGGAACGCCATGGCTCTTGCAGCCGAAGCCGCCGTTGCGGCGCCCGCGCCAGTGGGCGACATCCCGCGGCAATACAATTTCGCCGCTGACGTCCTGGCGATGAATCTCGCGGCCGGCCGCGCCGAGAAGCCGGCCTTCATCGACCCCTGCGGCAGCTGGAGCTATGGGCGGCTTGCCGATCGCGTCGAGCGCTTCGGCCACGTGCTGCTCTCGCTCGGCGTGCACCGGGAAGAGCGCATCCTGATGTGCATGGTCGATTCGATCGACTGGCCGACGGCGTTTCTCGGCGCGCTCAAGGCCGGCATCATCGCCGTTCCGGTGAACACGCTGTTCACCGAGGACGATTATCGCTACATGCTCGAGGACAGCCGCGCCAAGGTGCTGGTCGTCTCCGACGTGCTGTTTCCCAAGTTCGCCAACATCGTCGGCGCGCTGCCGGATCTCGAGCACGTCATCGTCTCCGGCCAGAACATGCCGGGGCAGCAGAATTTCGAGCAGCTGCTCAGCGCTGCGAGCAACGAGCCTTTCACCGCGCCGACCACGCGCGACGACATGGCGTTCTGGCTTTACACCTCGGGGTCGACCGGCAAGCCCAAAGGGGCGGTGCACGTGCATGCGAGCCTCAAGATCACCGCCGACCTTTACGGCTCCCCGGTGGTCGGGCTCACCGAGAGCGACGTCATCTATTCCGTGGCCAAGCTGTTCTTCGCTTACGGCCTTGGTAACGCCATGACCTTCCCGATGTCGGTCGGCGCAACCACGGTGCTGTTGCCGGAGCGCCCGACACCGGACAGTGTCGGCGCGCTGCTACGGGCGCATCCGGTCACGGTATTCTTTGGCGTCCCGACCTTCTACGGCGCGTTTCTCGCCAATCCGAATGCGCCGAAGAAATCCGAGGTGAAGCTGCGCCGCTGCATCTCCGCCGGCGAGGCGCTGCCGGAAGAGATCGCCAAGACCTGGCGCGAGCGCTACGGCGTCGAGATTTCCGACGGGCTCGGCACCACCGAGATGCTGCACATCTATCTCACCAACCGGCCCGGCGCGACCAAATACGGCACCACCGGCCGCGCCGTGCCGGGCTACGAGATCAAGCTCGTTGGCGAGGACGGCAATGTCGTCGGCAAAGGCGAGATGGGCGAGCTTTATGTGCGCGGCCCGACCAGCGCCGTGATGTACTGGAATAACCGCGAGAAGTCGCGCTCGACCTTCATGGGCGAGTGGACGCGCTCCGGCGACAAATATATCGAGGACGAGGACGGCTACTACATCTGCTGCGGCCGCGCCGACGACATGCTGAAGGTCTCCGGCATGTACGTCTCGCCCTTCGAGGTCGAGGCGGCACTGCTCTCGCATCCCGACGTGCTCGAGGCCGCGGTGGTCGGCTGGAACGACGAGCAGAAGCTGATCAAGCCGAAGGCCTTCGTCGTGCTCAAGGCGCCGGACAAGGAGAGCGATGCGCTCGCCCGCATGCTGCAGGATCACGTGAAGGCGAAGCTCGCGCCGTTCAAATATCCGCGCTGGATCGAGTTCCGCCGTGACCTGCCGAAGACCGCGACCGGCAAGATTCAGCGCTTCAAGCTGCGCTCCGAAGGGCAGGGCGCCGGCCCCGCATAACGAAATGGCCGGCAGAACGCCGGCCATTCGCAACCAACAAGTTGGCGTAGAGCTATTCCGCGGCGGCGCGCGCCGGGCTGCCGTGCTGCGCGGTGAGATAGTCCATCGCCGCCTGCACACCGCCCTTCTTGTGCGGGATGCCGGCAAGCGACAATGCCATCTCGGTCACGGCGAGGCCGCCGAGCAGCATGGCGTCGTTGATGTCGCCGAGATGGCCGATGCGGAACATCTTGCCCGCGAAGCGGCCGAAGCTCGCGCCGTAGGAGATGTTGAACTGCTCAAGCGCCAGCGCGCGGAACGCGTCGGCGTCGTGGCCTTCCGGCAGCAGCAGCGCGGTGATCGTCGGCGAGTAGTATTTCGGATCGCGGCAGATGATCTCGAGGCCCCAAGCGCGCGCGGCGCGGCGGGTTGCCTCGGCGAGGCGGTCGTGACGCGCGAACACGTTGTCGAGACCTTCCTCGTGCAGCATCTCGATGCCTTCGAGCAGGCCGTGCAGCATCTGCGTCGCGGGCGTGTAGGGAAAGAAGCCGATCTTGTTCATCGCCAGCATCTCGTCCCAGGCGAAGAACGACTTCGGCAGCTGCGACGTCTTATTGGCCTCGAGCGCCTTGTTGCTCACCGCATTGAACGACATGCCGGGCGGTAGCATCAGGCCCTTCTGCGCGCCGCCGACGGTGACGTCGACGCCCCACTCGTCATGCCGGTAGTCGGCCGAGGCCAGCGAGGAGATGGTGTCGACCAGGAACAGCGCCGGATGACCGGCGGCGTCGATCGCTTTGCGGATCTCGGCGATCGGCGAGAGACAGCCGGTCGAGGTCTCGTTGTGCAGAACGCAGACTGCCTTGATCTCTTTGTTTTTATCCTTGCGCAGATGCTCTTCGACCACGGCCGGATCGGCGCCGATGCGCCAATCGGTGGCGATGAATTCCGGCTTGAGGCCGAGCTTCTCCGCCATCTTCTTCCACAGCGTGGCGAACTGACCGGTCTCGACCATCAGCACGCGGTCGCCGGGATTGAGCGTGTTGGCGAGCGCGGCTTCCCAGGCGCCGGTGCCGGTCGCCGTGTAGATGATCACCGGGTTGGTGGTCTTGAAGATGGTCTTGATGCCGTCGAGGCAGCGCTTGGCGAGCTTCTGAAACTCAGGACCGCGATGGTCGATGACCGGGGTGTCCATGGCCCGCAGGATGCGGTCGGGCACCGGGGTCGGCCCGGGGATGTGCAGGAAATGGCGCCCGACGCTGCGCGAGGAATTCTGAGCCATTGCAGTCGCTCTCCTGAAACAGGCGGTATCTAAGGTTTTCGTGGAAAGGCCACGGACCGGTCCCGGCCAGGGGAGCGGCGCTTGTGGCGTTGAACACTGAATGCGACAGTCGGGTCAAGCGATTTTCGGCATAGCAAACAAGCCCTTCGCAGGGGTCTGAGTGGGTTAAAGAATTCTATGCCGATGGGTGAATGTAGGAGCGGACTGTGGTGGCCGTTGTAATGCCGGGCCTGGAGCGGCGGCTTCGGGCGGAAATCAGTGGTGACGTTTATTTCGACCGTTTCACCCGCGGCCGCTATTCCACCGATGCCTCGCACTACCAGGTGATGCCGATCGGCGTGGTCTGCCCGAAGACCATCGAGGAAGCCGAGCGCGCGATTGAGCTCGCGCGCGAAGAGGGTGTCAGCGTGCTGCCGCGGGGCGGCGGAACGTCGCAGTCCGGGCAGACTGTCAATGCCTCGCTGGTCGTTGACTGCTCGAAATACCTCACTCGCATCGTCGATCTCGACGCGAAGCACGGCCGCTGCACTGTCGAGCCCGGCATCGTGCTCGACGAATTGAACCGCGCCCTCAAGCCGCACGGGCTTTGGTTCCCGGTCGACATCTCGACGGCATCGCGCGCCACCATCGGCGGCATGGCCGGTAACAATTCCTGCGGCGGCCGCTCGCTGCGCTACGGCACGATGCGCGACAATGTCATCTCCATCGAAGCGCTGCTCGCCGACGGTTCGTTGGCGCATTTCGGTCCGGTCGATGCTTTCCTCTCGGCCATTCCGCGCACCTCGCCGCTGCGCGATCTTGCCAAGGATCTGCTGGCGATCGGCGCGCGTGAAGCCGACGAGGTGAAGAAGCGCTTTCCCAAGGTGCAGCGCCGCGTCGGCGGCTACAATCTCGACGCGTTGCTGCCGGGGCACAACGACATCAACCTCGCGCACATCCTGGTCGGCGGCGAAGGCACGCTTGCCTTCTCCGAGCGCATCGAACTGAAACTCTGGCCTGTGCTCGGCCGACGTACGGTGGGCGCCTGTCACTTCGGCAGCTTCTATGAAGCGATGAACGCCGCGCAGCACATCGTGCGGCTGGCGCCGATCGCCGTCGAGCTCGTCGATCGCACCATGATCGAGCTTGCCCGCGACATCCCGATCTTCCGTCCGACCATCGAGCGCTTTGTGCGCGACCTCCCCGAGGCGATCCTGCTGGTCGAGTTCGGCGAAGAGGATCACGAGGAAAATCTGCGCCGGCTGGCGCGGTTGAAGGAGCTGATCGGCGATCTCGGCTTCAATTGGGAGCATGCCGGCGCCAAATGGGGCGGCGTTATCGAGGTGCTCAATCCGGAGCTGCAAAGCGCGATCACCGAGCTGCGCACCGCCGGCCTCAACATCATGATGTCGATGAAGGAGCAGGGGAAGCCCGTCTCCTTCGTCGAGGACTGCGCGGTGCCGCTCGAGCATCTCGCCGACTACACCGCGCGGCTGACGCAGGTGTTCGAGAAGCACGGCACCCGCGGCACCTGGTATGCGCACGCCTCGGTCGGCTGCCTGCATGTGCGCCCGGTGCTCAATCTGCGTCAGGAGAAGGACGTCAAGGCGATGCGCGCCATCGCCGAAGAGGCCTTCGCCATGGTGCGCGAGTACAAGGGCTCGCATTCCGGCGAGCACGGCGACGGCATCGTGCGCTCGGAATTCCACGAGGTGATGTACGGGCAGCGCCTGGTGCGAGCCTTCGCGCAGGTGAAGGATCGCTTCGATCCGACCGGGTTGCTCAATCCCGGCAAGATCGTGCGTGCCCCCAAATTCGACGACCGCGGCTATTTCCGCTACGGCCCGGATTATCGCGGCGAGCCCATCGCCACGCAGCTCGACTGGTCCGCCTATACCGGCGTCGGCAACGGATTCCAGGGCGCCGTCGAGATGTGCAACAACAACGGCGCCTGCCGCAAGCTTGCCGGCGGCGTCATGTGCCCATCCTATCGCGCCACCCGTGACGAGAAGGACGTGACCCGCGGCCGCGCCAATACGCTGCGGCTGGCGATCAGCGATCAGCTCGGGCCGGACGCGCTCACCTCCGACGAGGTTGCGGACACGCTGAAGCTCTGCGTCTCCTGCAAGGCGTGCCGCCGCGAATGCCCGACCGGCGTCGACATGGCGCGCATGAAGATTGAGGTGAAAGCCGCGCGCGCCAAGAAGCACGGGCTTTCCCTGCACGAGCGGCTGGTCGGCTATCTGCCGCGCTTTGCGCCTCACGCGGCGAAATATCCGTGGCTGTTCAATCTGCGCGACCGCATTGCGCTGCTGCGCCGCTGGTCGGAGACGCTGGCGCGGTTCTCCGCCCGCCGCAGCCTGCCCAAGTGGCGCAAGGATATCTTCCAGGATCCCGCGGAGCCGCTCGGTCCTGCCGACGGCCGCGAGGTGGTGCTGCTCGCCGATACGTTCAATCGCTATTTCGAGCGCGAGAACCTCGACGCCGCGCTCAGCGTGCTCACCGCCGCCGGCTATCGCGTGCATGTCGCCAAGCCCGTCGACGATGAGAACCGGCCGCTGTGCTGCGGACGCACCTTCCTCGCTGTCGGCGCGCTCGATGAGGCGCGGCGCGAAGCGCAGCGCGTGCTGGCCGCACTCGAGCCTTTCATCGCCCGCGGCGTGCCGGTGATCGGGCTCGAGCCGAGCTGTCTGTTCACCTTCCGCGATGAGCTGCCGGCGCTGATCGTCTCGGAAGCGACCAAACGGCTGTCGGTGCAGGCGCTCCTCTTCGAGGAGTTCCTGGCGCAGGAGCTCGCCGCGGGGCGGCTGCAGCTCGATCTCGCTCCAATCGGCGAGCGCGCGCTGCTGCATGGCCACTGCCACCAGAAGGCGTTCGCGGCGATGGGGGCGGTGGAGAAGGTGCTCAAGCTCGTCCCCGGCCTCAAGATCGAGACAATCGAGTCGAGCTGCTGCGGCATGGCCGGCGCCTTCGGCTTCGACGCGCAGACCATCGACGTGTCACTGGCGATGGGCGAGCTCTCGCTCCTCCCCGGCGTGCGCAAGGCGCCGGAGGACGCGCTCATCGTCGCCGACGGCACCTCGTGCCGGCATCAGATCAAGGACGGCGCCCGGCGGGATGCTGCCCACGTCGCGCGCTTGCTGGCGCGGAGCCTTGCCGCCGGTCGCGAGAACTCTGCTAGCATCAACCAGCAATGAGACGTGCCGGTGAACGGCCCCCCGACGGGAGGTGATCATGCTGCCGCTTTTACCGACCTCGCTGGTCGGGTCCTACGCGCAGCCGGATTGGCTGATCGATCGCCAGAAGCTCGCCGGCCGCTTTCCGCCGCGCGTGCGTGCGAGGGAGCTGTGGCGCGTCGCCCCGGAATTTCTCGACCAGGCGCAGGACGACGCGACGCTGCTGGCCATTCGTGATCAGGAGCGTGCCGGCCTCGACATCATCACCGACGGCGAGATGCGCCGTGAAAGCTATTCCAACCGCTTCGCCACCGCGCTCGAAGGCGTCGATATCGACAACCCCGGCACTGCGCTCGATCGCTCCGGCCATCCCAACCCCGTGCCGCGCGTCACTGGAAGGGTCCGCCGCAAGCATCCCGTCGAAGTCCGTGATCTCGAATTCCTGCGCAGAAATACCGACCGCACCATCAAGATCACCGTGCCCGGTCCCTTCACCATGTCGCAGCAGGCGCAGAACGACTTCTACAAGGACGAAGAGGAGCTCGCGCTCGACTACGCCGCCGCGGTCAATGCGGAGATCAAGGACCTGTTCGCTGCCGGCGCCGATATCGTGCAGATCGACGAGCCCTATATGCAGGCGCGGCCGGAAAAGGCGCGCAAACACGGGCTCAAGGCGCTCAATGCAGCGCTTGCCGGCGTCACCGGCACCACTGCGATACATATTTGCTTCGGCTACGCCGCCATCATCCATGTGCGGCCGGAAGGCTATTCGTTCCTGCCGGAGCTCGCCGGCTCTCCCATCAAGCAGGTCTCGATCGAGACCGCACAATCGAAGCTCGACTGCGCGGTGCTGGAGAAGCTGCCGGCCAAGACCATCATCCTCGGCGTGCTCGACCTCTCCAACATGAGCATCGAAACGCCGGAAACGGTCGCCGCGCGCATCCGCCGTGCACTCCCGCATGTCTCGGCCGAGCGCATCGTGGTCGCGCCCGATTGCGGGCTCAAATATCTGCCGCGCGACGTCGCCTACGGAAAAATGTGCGCCATGGTCGAAGGCGCGAAGATTGTACGCAAGGAACTGCAAGGACACGCATGAACAAGCTTCTCCCCACCACACTCGTCGGCTCCTATCCGCAGCCCGACTGGCTGATCGACCGCGAGAAGCTGTCGAAGCAGGTGCCGCGTGTGCGCATGGACCTGTGGCTCGTCGACGATGCGCATCTCGAAGCCAAGCAGGACGAGGCGACGCTGCTTGCGATCAAGGACCAGGAGAGCGCCGGACTCGACATCATCACCGACGGCGAGCAGCGTCGCGAAAGCTATTCCAACCGCTTCGCCACGGCGCTCGCCGGTGTCGACATCGACAATCCCGGCACCACGATCAACCGCAGCGGCAAGCCGATCCCGGTGCCGCGCGTCACCGGCAAGATCACGCGCAAGCGTCCGGTCGAGGTGCGCGACGTCGAGTTCCTGCGGGCCAACACCAAGCATCCGATCAAGATGACCGTGCCCGGCCCCTTCACCATGGCGAAGCAGGCGCAGGACGACTTCTACAAGAGCGAAGAGGCCATGGCGCTCGACTACGCAGCGGCGGTGAATGCCGAGATCAAGGATCTGTTCGCCGCCGGCGCCGACATCGTGCAGATCGACGAGCCGTGGATGCAGCAGCATCCGGACAAGGCGCGCGCCTTCGGGCTCAAGGCGCTCGCGCGCGCGCTCGACGGCGTCAACGGCACCATCGCCATCCATCTGTGCTTCGGCTACGCCGCGGTCGTGCACGAAAAGCCGGCCGGCTACTCGTTCCTTGCCGAGCTCGAAGGCGCCAAGGTCGATCAGGTGTCGATCGAGGCGGCGCAGCCGAAGCTCGATCTCAAGGTGCTGCGCGAGCTGCCGTCGAAGACCATCATCCTCGGCGTCATCGACCTGTCGACCAAGGAGGTCGAGACGCCGGAGAAGGTCGCCGCCCGCATTCGCAAGGCGTTCGAGCATGTGCCGCCTGAGCGGATCGTCATCGCGCCGGATTGCGGGATGAAATATCTCCCGCGCGAGGTCGCCTTCGGCAAGATGAAAGCCATGGTGGATGGCACGGCGATGGTGCGCGCGGAACTTTCACGCCCTTGAGCGGGCGTGCTGCATAGCAGCATGAAAGCGCAACACTGGCGTCGATTGACTCGACCACGACAGCGTGCGTATGCGACCATGACAGCGTCAAGACGAACAGGCCGAGCAAACGGCCGGCGCACACACCGGGATGAAAACCATGCAAAGCTCAGTCTCCGCCACGGCGTCGACATCCGCTCGCCGCAGCTATGGCCGCTGGTACGTGTTGCTACTGATCAGCCTGATGTACCTGATCACCTATCTCGATCGCACAAACATCTCGACCGCGGCGCCGATGATCGCCAAGGAGTTTGGCTTCGACAAAATCACAATGGGTTGGATCCTTGGTGCATTCGGCTGGGCCTATGCGATGTTCCAGGTGCCCGGCGGCTGGCTCGGGGACCGCTTTGGCGCGCGCAAGATGCTGACCATCATCGTCATCTACTGGTCGTTGATGACAGGGGCGACGGCGCTGGCGTTCGGCTTCGCTTCGTTCGTCGTTGTGCGCTTCCTGTTTGGCGTCGGCGAAGCCGGTGCTTTCCCAGTGGCCACTCGCGCCATGCAGCTCTGGTATCCGCGCAAGGAGCGCGGTTTCGTGCAAGGGATCACTCACAGCGCCAGCCGCGCCGGCGCGGCGATGGCGCCGTTCGTTGTCGTTACCATCATGTCGATCTGGGGCTGGCGCGAGGTGTTCTACATCTGCGGCGTCGTTGGCATCGTCTGGGCGGTGCTCTGGTATTTTACCTATCGGGATCTGCCCGAGCAGCATTCGATGGTGAACGAAGCTGAGCTCGCGCATATCCGCGGCGTCGATGCTGCCGGCAATGTGAATCAAGTAGTCACCGAAAAGCCGAAGGTCCCATGGTCGACGCTGCTGCGCTCGCCGAATATGTGGGCGATCATGTGCGCCTATTTCACCTACGTGTATTGCCTGTGGATCTTCTTGAGCTGGCTGCCGTCTTATCTTGTTGAAGCGCGAGGCTTCACCCTCCTCAAGCCTGGTTTCGGTCTCCTCGCGGCGCTTCCGCTCATCGCCGGCGTCGTCGGCGACACGGTCGGAGGGCTGGCCACGGACTGGCTCGTCCATAGGACCGGTAACACGCGGCTCGCGCGGCGTTCGGTAGCGATTGTCGGCATGCTCGGCTGCGTCTGCTTCATCGTGCCGGCCGCACTCACCGCAAATGCGTACACTGCGGTCGCCTGTCTCACCGGTGCAATGTTTTTCCTCGAATGCACGATTGGCCCGTCATGGGCGGTGCCGATGGATGTCGGCGGCAAATTCTCCGGCACCGTGTCGGGCATGATGAACATGGCCGGCAATATCGGGGCCGCGCTGTCGCCGGTCGTGTTTGGCTACCTGGCGCAGATCGGCTCCTGGCAGGCGCCGTTCATCGTCGCCGCTGCGCTCCTGGTTCTCGGCGCCGCGGTCTGGGCATTCTGGCTCGATCCGGAAAAGTCGGTGCTGGAGTCGGCGCCTTAAGCACCGGGCGGCGTCGCTGCCCGGGTGGCAATCGCGACGGGAACGTGACACGTTGTCAAAGCGTCACGGAGCGTTGCTAGCTCCTGGGGTTTCCTGCGCGAGCCGCGCCGCGGCCGCAATCAAGACTGGTCGATGCGTTTGCGCCGTACTGTTTGCGCCGCCCTGATGGCTATTGTGTGCGAGGTCGGATCGGCCGGCGCGGCCGATCGCGCTCTGCCTGCGCCAGGTGCGACCGCGTTCGACTGGACCGGCTTCTATCTCGGCGGCCATGTCGACGTCGCGCGAGGACGCAACAGCGTCGCCGCCGCCGATCCCACGCCGTTCGCGGCAAGTCGCTCGTTCGGCACGCTCTATGGCGGCATCGACTTCGGCTACACCTACCAGCTTGCCTCGGGGCTCGTGCTCGGCGCCGAAGCGGACATCAGCTTTCCCGATGCTTATCCGTCCGGCTCCACCATCTGGGATGCGCCGACACCGAACGGCGGCATTCGCGAAGAGGTCGACTACGTCGCCACGCTGCGTGGCCGCCTCGGCTATGCGAGCGGCCGCTGGCTTCCTTATGTGACCGGCGGCTTCGCCTGGTCGAGCGCGCACCAGTTCCGCACCGACGCGGCGACCGGTGATGAAGAGCACCGCTCGCGCCTGCGCACCGGTTGGTCCGCGGGCGGCGGCATTGAATATGCCTTCCAGAATGATTGGAGCGCGCGCTTCGAATATCTCTACACGCGCCTCGGTTCGGCCAATGTGATGTTCGCCAACGGCTCGACCTATGGCGGCAGCTTCGACATGCACATGCTGCGCTTCGGGCTCAACTGGCGGCCCGGAGCTGCCGGCGGCAAAGGCGGCGACAGCCTCAGCGGCAGCGACCGCTGGGAGATCCATGGCCAGACGACTTACATCCAGGAAGCCTATCCGCGGTTTCCGGCGGCCTATACGGGGCCGAACAGCCTGACACCGTGGGCGCAGACGCGCGAGATCTGGAGCGCCAGCGCTTTCCTCGGCGTCAAGCTTTGGGATGGCGGCGAGCTCTACTACAACCCCGAGCTCCTGCAGGGCTTCGGCCTGAGCGACACCGTCGGCCTCGCCGGCTATCCCAACGGCGAGGCGCAGAAGTCGGGCTTCCTGTTTCCGCGCTACAGCACCTCGCGGCTGTTCCTGCGGCAAACCTTCGGGTTTGGCGGCGGCGAGGACAAGGTCGAGAGCAGCTATGGGCAGATGGCGGGCAAGCGCGACGTCGATCGCCTGACCATCCAGGTCGGCCGCTTCTCCGTGCACGACGTGTTCGACAACAACGCCTATGCGAGCGACTCGCGCAACGACTTCCTCAACTGGTCGGTCTGGGCGGCCGGCGCTTTCGACTATCCGGCAGACAAGATCGGGCTGACTTACGGAGCGACCGCCGAGTTCAACCGCAAGGATTGGGCAGTGCGCGCAGGTTATTTTCTCCTCGGCGACAAGCCGAATTCGAGCAATTTCGACGAACGCGTGCCGGATCGCGGCGGCTACGTCGCCGAATTCGAGAAGCGCTACCAGCTGTTCTCGCGCGACGGCAAGCTGCGACTGACCGGCTGGTTCACGCGCTCCTTCGCCGGCAGCTATGGCGAAGCACTCGATCTCGTCGCTGCGACGCCGGGCCTCGATCCCACCACCGCGATCATCGCCACGCGACAGACGCGCACCAAATACGGCTACATCGTCAATCTCGAGCAGTCGGTCACCGATGATGTCGGCGTGTTCTCGCGCTGGAGCTGGAATGACGGCAGGAGCGAAATCAACGCCTTCGCCGATATCGACACGTCGCTCTCAGCGGGCGCCTCGATCAAGGGCAAGCAATGGGGGAGGCCAGACGACAAGATCGGCATCGCCGGCGTCGTCAACGGTCTGTCAAAAGGTCATCGCGATTATCTGGCGGCGGGAGGCCTCAGCATTCTCCTCGGCGACGGCGCGCTGAACTATCGCAACGAACAGATCATCGAGACTTTTTACGCCTACCAACTGAAGAAGGACGTGACGCTGACCTTCGATTATCAGTTCATCGCCAATCCCGGTTACAACGCCGATCGCGGCCCGGTGCATTTCTTCACCGGGCGCCTGCACGCGGAATTCTGAGCTGCTTATTTCGTCAGTCGCGCCGTCGCCACGACTTTCTGGAACAGCGCATTCATGGCGGTGGAAATGCCCTGTGTCGGCGACACTTCGAAGTAAAAGCCGGGCGAGGCGCAGGCCTGCATGTTCTGCGCGATCTTGCTGTTGACCGACGGGTTGTACGGACCCTGGTTGAACGGGTCGATCCAGGTCATGTACCAGGCGTTGGTCGGCAACGCGAGATAAGTCGTGTACAGCACCGCGATCTTGATGCCGCGATTCTTCATGGTCGTGCAGTTGGCGACCGTCAGCGGTTCCTGGCAGCGTCCACCGTTAGTCGGCTGACTGCAACTCGACGGGTAGTAAGCATCGGCGACGCCGTCGGAGACGAAGAACAATATCTTCTGCGGGCTGCTCGCTGAGGTGCCGTCGCCCGGCGTGGCGATTTCGCCGTTCATGGACACGAGCGCGTTGTCGAAGTCGGTGCCCTGGTCGCTGTTGTAGTTCTGGTAGGGAGTGGACATCAGGTCGATATTGCCGGCCGCTGTCTTCGCGCTGGACAGGCTCGACGACAGCGAGAAGATCTTGGTCAGCCCGGCGTTCGAGACGCTGGTGCCGAAGTCGTAGATCGCCATGCGGAACTGTCCCGACACGGCCGCCGTGCTCGTCGCGGTGTCCATCAGGTTCTGCGTGGCCTGGCGCACCACGTCGATGCGCATGGTGACGCCGAGGCTCTTGGCCAGCGAGTAGTAGTCGTTCGGTGCCGCTGACATATCGTGGCACGCGAACGCGCACTGGTCCGGCGTGTTGTTGACCATGGTGGAGACGTCGCTTGGCGTCGCGCCGACGCCCATGGACGGCGTATTGTCGAGCAGCAGATAGAAATCGATGTAAGTCGGGATGCCCGAGGCGGCATAGGATTTGCCGTTGATCGCCATGGTCTTGATGCCGACGATACCGACGAATTTGGTCGGGCGGCTGGCTGTATAATTGACATCGACACTGCGGCCTTGCGTGGTGTCGGTCACGGTCGCGGTGACCGTGCCGACGCTGGCGTCGGTCAATGTCGAGGCGGCCTGGTTGAAGACGCTGATGGCGAACGCCTGCGCGTCGGTCGCGCTGAGCTTCAACGCAGTATGGCTCGCCGCAGCGAGCGCGGCGGCGTCGGCCGCTGCATCGAGCTTGGCTTTCGCCTTGCTGGCCAGCGTGTAGTCGACAGAAGCGCCGACAGCGAGCGTGATGGGGATCGCCGAGATCCCGAACATCAGGGCGACGTTGCCGCGACGGTCGCGCAGCAGATGCGCCGCCACGGCAGCGGCGTTTCGCCCGAGCGTCCGAACCGCGTGCAGGACTGAACCGATCATGGTTGCCTCGCGAGGATTGCAACCAGATCATCGCGCGTTACAGGCAATAAGCGCTTAAACCGTGCGCGGATTCGCCGCGCTTTTTCCAAAACCGGTAAAGCAAATCTTCAACATCATGAGCGGCCGCCGCCCTTCGGCCTTTAGGTATTGTTTACCGACTGTTCATTGCTTTACCGATCCTTCATCGCGCGCGGGCATGCTGGCGCGATGATGCAGAAGCTTCGCGCTTTCCTCGCCGATCAGACGGCCGCCACCTCGATCGAATACGCCATTATAGCGTCCGGCGTTGCGGGGGTGCTGATCGCGGTCGTCTACGGGATGGGCCCCAAGCTCAACACGACCTTCTCGTCGGTCTCGACGCAGCTGAAATAACCGCGCGCCGCGCCGGCTCTCGTCTCATCGCCATTGTTGGAAAGATTGACCCGCCCGGCGGGGAGACCGGGCGGGTCTATCATGATCGGCGCTGGATGGACGGGGGCGGTGGGCGCCGATCAGAGCCGTTGAGCTCGAATTTTTCAGTAGGCGTCGCAGACGCGCACGGTGTGCGGATAGCCCCAAGCGTCAAAGCGGCGAACGAAGTGGCAGCGGTACACGGGGCCGCCGACATAGACCGGCTCGGCATAAGTGGAGGCGGCAGCGGCGCCGATCAGCGCGCCTGCGGCGATCCCCGCCCCAATGCCCCAACCGAAGCGCGGATGCGCTTCTGCGCTCGATGCGGCGAGGGTGGTGGTCAAGGCGAGCGCAAGGAGCGCGGCGGCGGTGGTCTTACGGTTCAACATGGGGTTCTCCATCCGGCTGAATATGAGGCGGCCGTCAGCGACCGCATGCCTGTTGGTCGTGGCGTCCGGACAGAAGGTTCAAAGGATTTTTGACCGGCCGGCTTAGAACTCGACGGTGAAGCCCACGGTCACCCAATGGGCATTTTCACCGTTGATATTGCGGCCATAAATGACGTCGATATCGAGCTTGTCGGTTGGCGAAAGGCGCACCCCCGTCTGCAGGCGCGGAGTGTTTACGGTCCTGGGATCGACTGTTTTGCCGGATTGCTGAAACAGCTCGACGGTGAGCTGCACATAACGGTTGAGCGTGTATTCGGGGCTGATCCCCCAGGTGGCGAAGGACTGCCCGAAGCCACGGTCGTAGAGCCAGCCGCCGTTGACGTGCAGACGCAGTTGGTTGGTGAGCTCGAGGGTGACCGGCAGGTTGATATTCGTCGAGGCACTGGCGCCGGTCGTCGTGTCCCACAGCGCGGTGGTGGAAAGGCCGATGCCGACATGATTGGTCATCGGCAGCAGCACCGCCTTGACCGTGGTCCCGGCATTCGCCGTCCAGACGTCCGACGCTCGCGTGCGCTGGAATTCACCATCGATTTCCATCGGCAGCTTACCGAGCTTGAAGCCACAGCCCGGCGTCGACGCCGCGATGATGTCGCCGTTGCGCGCGGCACCGTAGGAGGCCTCGAGCGTGCAAATGCCGGCGTCGTTCACATCAAAATCGTCGACCATGTAGGAGCCGCCAGCGGCCCGGGCCTTCTCGAGGCCGGGCGCGAGCCAGAAGCCGCAGGCGAGACCAAGGACATTGGTCCAGCGACTGTGTTTGGATGCGCGCATCATGACGCAGGGCATCGGATCAGAAGGCTTTCCCAGCCGCAATCGACCTGCGATATCTTCCGCAGGGATTTTCGCAACGGATGACATGATGCGGTGCATTCGATCGGGGTTGGTTCGCGCTCTTGCGGCAGGCGTAATGATTGCGGCGGTCGCGCTTCCGGCTACCGGACAGACCCTCGACAAGGTGCGCTTCGGCACCAACTGGGTCGCCGAAGGTGAGCACGGCGGCTTTTATCAGGCGCTCGCCGACGGCACTTATCGCCGCTACGGGCTCGACGTTACCATCGTTCCTGGCGGCCCCAATGTGAACAACCGCATTCTGCTGCCGGTCGGCAAGCTCGACTTCTTCATGAGCGCCAACTCGCTGCAGGCCTTCGACGCGGTGGAGCAGAACATCCCGACCGTCGTGGTGGCGGCGAGCTTCCAGAAGGATCCGCAGGTGTTCATCGCGCATCCGGATCAAGGCATCGAGACATTCGCGGACTTGAAGAAGCTGACGCTCTTCGTCTCCAAGGAAGGCATGGCCAGCTATTTTCAGTGGCTGAAAGCCGATTTCGGCTTCGACGAAAGCAAGGTGAAGCCCTACACCTTCAACCCGCAGCCGTTCCTCGCCGACAAGCACTCGGCCATGCAGGGCTACGTCACCTCCGAACCTTTTGGCATCGAGAAGCAGGCCGGCTTCAAGCCGAAGGTTTTCCTGCTCGCCGATCAGGGCTTCTCCAGCTACTCGACACTGATCGAGACCCGTCGCGATCTTGTCGAGAAGCGCCCGGATCTGGTCCAGCGTTTCGTCGATGCGTCGATGATCGGCTGGTACAACTACATCTACGGCGATAGCCGGCCCGGCAATGCGCTGATCAAGCAGCAGAACCCGGAAATGACCGATGAGTTGCTCGCCTATTCGATCGCCAAGCTGAAGGAATACGGCATCGTCGATTCTGGCGATACGCTGAAGCTTGGCGTCGGCGCCATGACCGATGCGCGCATGAAGGATTTTTTCGACAAGATGGTGCGCGCTGGCGTGGTGAAAAGCTCGCTCGACTACCGCAAGGCTTACACGCTGCAGTTCGTCAACAAGGGTGTCGGGCGCGATCTGCGGCCGAAATAGTAAGGATAATTCGCGCCCGGATGATGTGTCGGCTTTATACCGGACGCCGACATCTTTACGCTAAGCCATGGCCGCTGCCTCGCCACCTGAACCTGGATCAGTGATCGTCTCGCTGCGCGATGTCGCGCGGTCGTTTCACTCGACCGTGGCCATCGACGAATTCAACCTCGATCTGCGCGCGGGCGAGTTCGTGTCGCTGCTCGGACCGTCGGGCTGCGGCAAGTCGACGGCGCTGCGCGTTATCGCCGGGCTCGTGCCGCCGTCGCGTGGCACGGTGAGCTGGAACCTCGAAGACGGCTTGCCGGCGGCAGAGCGGCTCGGCTTCGTGTTCCAGGAGCCGACGCTGATGCCCTGGGCGACGGTTGCGGAGAACGTGCGGCTGCCGCTCAAGCTCATGGGCGACACGCGCAGGGAATCGACGCCCCTCGTCGACAAGGCCATCGATCGCGTCGGCCTCGGCGACTTCTCCGCCTATTATCCGCGCGAGCTCTCCGGCGGCATGAAGATGCGCGTTTCCCTCGCCCGCGCGCTGGTCGCCGAGCCGCGCGTGCTGCTGATGGACGAGCCGTTCGCCGCGCTCGATGAGATCACCCGCTTCCGTCTCAACAACGACCTGCTCGCTCTGTGGCAGTCGCTGCGCAAGACGGTGGTGTTCGTCACCCATTCGGTGTTCGAATCGGTCTATCTGTCGCAGCGCATCCTGGTGATGACGTCCCGCCCCGGCCGCGTGTTCAAGGAGCTGGTCATCGACGCGCCCTATCCGCGCACCGAGGCGTTCCGCACCTCCGCCGAATATGCCTCGCTGTGCCGCCAGGTGTCGCAGGTGCTTTCCCAGGTGATCGAGCCAGGAGTGGTCGAGCCATGAGTGCGACCGGCATCGACCTCACCGACCGCCGCCGTAATCGCCGCGGCTGGCGCGTGCATGCGCAGCGCATCATCCTGCCGCTCGTCGTCTTCGCGATCGTGATCGGCGCCTGGGAGCTCCTGGTCCGTGCGCTCAACCTGCCGCCCTACCAGCTGCCGAGCCCGAGCCTGGTGTTCGACACGCTGATCGCCGATTGGGGCGTGCTCTCCGCGTCGCTCATCGTCACACTGATCACCACGCTCGAAGGCTTCGTGCTCGCCGCGGTCGGTGGCATCGGGCTTGCGATCGTCTTCAACCGTTCGCGCCTCGTCGAATACTCATTCTATCCCTATGCCGTGATCCTGCAGGTCACGCCGGTCATCGCCATCGCGCCGCTGTTGTTGATCTATCTGCCGCAGCAGCTTGCGGTGCTGGCCTGCGCCTGGATCGTCGCGTTCTTCCCGGTGCTCGCCAACACCACGTTCGGGCTCAACTCCGTCGATCACAATCTCGCGGCGCTGTTCCAGCTCTATGGTGCGCGGCGCGGTGAGGTGTTGTGGAATCTGAAGCTGCCCTCGGCGCTGCCGCATATCCTCGCCGGCCTGCGCATTGCCGGCGGCCTCGCGCTGGTCGGCGCGGTGGTTGCCGAGATCGCCGCCGGCGCGGCGGGCGCCGGCTCGGGCCTTGCCTACCGCATCGCTGAATCCGCCTATCGCCTGAACATCCCGCGCATGTTCGCGGCGCTGGCGCTGCTTTCGCTCTCAGGCGTCATCATCTACGCGATCCTCGCCGCGATCTCGACCTTCTTGCTGCGCCGCTGGCACGATAGCGCGGTGCAGCCGGTGGGGTAGGAGAGTTCGTAAGCCGGGCTTCAGCGTGCGTTGGCGATGCGTTCCAGCTCCGCCTGGCGCAGGATCTTGAGCCGGCGATTGCGCAGGTCGATCACGCCGGCATCGTGGAGGGTGGTGATCATGCGGCTCACATGCACGGAGGTCACGCCGATCGCGTCGGCCATGTGCTGTTGCCGCAGCGGAAATTCGAAGCTCTGGTCGCGCACCAGGTTGCGGCTGGTCAACCGCGCCTTCAGCCCGAGAATCAGGCGGGCGAGACGCTGCTCGGCGCTGCGCCGGCCCATGTCGGTCGCCAGCTGATTGGCGCTCTCGAGCTCGGCCACGCAAAGGTCGGAGAATTGCTGGAATACGTCCGGCTTCTCGCGCATCGCCGCGATCAACTCTGCGCGCTCGAAGCTGCAGTGGCGCACCTCGGTGAGCGTGTGCACCGAGAACGGCAGCCGATCCTGCAGCACGCTGCGCACGGAGACGAGATCGCCAGGCAGCAGAAACGAGATGATATGCCGGCGTCCGTCGGGCAGCAGCGTGAAACTGAAGGCCCAGCCTTCGCAGATCATGCGCACGCCGTTGAGTGGCTCGTTGGCGCGATAGATCGTCTGCCGCGGTCGTGAGGTCGCGTGCCCGTGCACCTTCGGCCGCACCGCGCTGCAGATGCCCTGCGCCCGCACCGCGCAGCTGCTGCAGGCCGAGAGCGCGGCAGCGCGCCAGTCGGTCGGCTGTGCGGCCCCGACCATGCCATTGCCCCGGGCGTATTCGTCGAATTGCCGTTCCGTCTTGATCATTGCTACGCATCCATCGCTGTCGGACGCGTTGCGGGATGCGTCGGTGAGGCTCGATCTGAACTATCCGCGACTGCGGACCGCGACGTTCTCGGCCCTGTTCGGGGGGGCGAAGTCCGGTGCTGCAGCGATCTGCCCTCAGGCAGCACGGGTTTGCGCGAGATTGCTGCATCGCGGAAGAAACTTACTGCTGCAATCGATGTTAATTGCGCAAAGAAATCAAATTATTTCAGTTAGTTAGTTCCTCGCGGCACTTGTACGATGACCGAATGTACGGACCTTGTTACCTGGCCAGGTGGTCAAATTTTACCCCTGTGGGCTTAGGCCGGATTACTAACCCAGGTTGTATGTTCCGGTGAAGTTCTCGTTTTTGGATAACGTCCTAATAATTTTTTTCCCGCAAATTGATTCGTGAAATCCCGGCGAAGCGAACGGCCATTCCACGTCGGAAACCGGCGCAGACCCTCAACAAGAACCGCAAGCAATAATCAGGAGCTCCCAATGGGTGTGCTGACGCGCAAGGTGACTGCGAAATCACTCGGTATCCGTGGAAAGATACTGACTCTGTTCGCAACGATCGTGTTGCTTCTGGCGGCCGCCGTGGCCTTCGGCTTCTGGCAGTTTCAAGTCACCCTGAGCGCCTTTACGCAGGACGTCCGAGCCAGCCAGGACGCCGCGGTCGGCATTGCGGTCGTGGAGAGCAGTTTCAAGAAGCAGGTCCAGGAATGGAAGGATACGCTGCTACGCGGGAAGCAGCCCGAGGCGCTGAACAAGCATTGGAGCGGCTTTCAGGCGCAGGAGCGCAATGTTCATGCCGCCGCTGAACGGCTGCTGCCGATGATCGCGGATCCTGAGAGCGCCAAGCTGGTCAAGCAGTTTATTGACGCTCACGTCACCATGGGCGAAGCCTATCGGCGAGCGTTCGAGAAGTTCAAGGAGCACAATTTCGACAGCTCGGTCGGTGATGCCGCCGTTGCCGGCATGGATCGTCCGCCGACGGAGTTGCTGACCCAGGCGAAGGACCGGCTGCTTGCGCACGCTTCGGCGTTGGCCACAGAGGCGGCGGGGAGCGGCCATCGGGCCATGCTGCTGAGCGGAACGCTCTTCGTCGTCGTGACGATCGCCAGCGTGGCGCTGTTCTTACTCGCCCTGCAGAAGGGTGTTTCCGGTCCCTTGGCCAGGCTCACCGCCGGCATGCTGCAGCTTGCCGACGGTAAGTTCGATGTCGTGCTGCCCGGGCTCGGACGGCGCGATGAGATCGGTGCGATTGCCTCCGCCGTCGAGACCTTCAAGGTGAAGGCGGCGGAAAAGGCGAGGCTCGAGGCCGATGAGGTGCTGCGCCGGCAGAAGGTAGAGGCTGAAGCCGCGGCGAAAGCCGCCGAGGAGCGCGCCAAGCTCGCCGAAGAGCAGGCGCAGGTGGTGCGCGCGCTCGCGGAAGGTCTGGGCAAGCTCGCAGAGGGGGAACTCGCGTTCCGTCTCAACGATGCCGATTTCACCGAGGCCTACAAGCAGATCAAGGACGACTTCAACGCGGCCATCGGCAGGCTGCAGAGCACCGTCGGCGCGCTGGCCAAGGCCACCCGCGAGGTCGCCGACACGGCGGCCGAGATCGCCTCCGCCACCACCAACCTGTCGCAGCGAACCGAGGAGCAAGCCGCGAGCCTGGAAGAGACCTCGGCCTCGATGGAGCAGATGTCCGCGACGGTGAAGAAGAACGCGGAGAATGCGCAGCAGGCCAACACCTTCACCAGCGGCACGCGCGAGATGGCGGATCGTGGCGGCGCCGTGGTGGCCCAAGCGGTTTCGGCAATGGCGCGCATCGAGGAATCCTCGCGCAAGATCTCCGACATCATCAGCGTCATCGATGAGATCGCGCGCCAGACCAATCTGCTGGCGCTCAATGCCGCGGTGGAGGCCGCGCGCGCCGGGGAGGCCGGCCGCGGCTTCGCCGTTGTCGCCTCGGAGGTGCGCACGCTGGCGCAGCGCTCCTCGCAGGCGGCGAAGGACATCAAGGACCTGATCACCAATTCCACGGGTCAGGTGTCCGAGGGCGTCCAGCTCGTCAACAAGGCCGGCAGCTCGCTGACCGAGATCGTTGAGTCGATCAAGAGGGTGGCAGAGATCGTCGCTGAGATCACCAGCGCCAGCGCCGAGCAGGCGACCGGCATCGATCAGGTCAACACGGCAATCACGCAGATGGATGAGGCGACCCAGCAGAACTCCGCTCTCGTCGAGGAGAATGCGGCGGCCGCCCGTTCACTGCAGCAGCAGGCGCAAAGCATGGACGAGCAGGTGAGCTTCTTCCGCGTCGGCGACGTCGTGGCATTGCGCACGCCCGCACCCTCGCAGCGCGCGGAGGCCGGCAAACCGGCGGCTGAGGTACCTCCTGCCAAGCCGGCGAAGGTGGCGCTGCGCGCGGTCAGCCGCGGGCCAGCGGCAGCTGTTGCGGCGCAGGAATGGGAGAAGTTCTAGCGGCTTCGCCCCAGGCCCGCGACGCGGTTGGCGCCGCCGCGCCTGGAGCCAAAAATCAATCCAGATCAAAGGCTTTTGTCGTGTTTCAGGGGTTTGGTAATCGCCTACTAATGGTTTTCCGCGAAATTTAATCGTGGAGTCTCAGCGCCGTGCGCACCGCCGCAACCTGTGAATCCTGCGTAGCCGCCGCCGCGACGCAGGAATGAGAGGAGCTCAAGGCCGCGCCCGTCGGAGTGAAACGCGCCCTTACGTCCAACAATGTCGACCCCCCGCATCCGCATCAAGGTCACGCATAAGATCGCCGCCATCGGCGCCGCCGGCGTTGTCGGTCTGGCGGTGGTCGGCATTTGCTATTTCCTCGGCACCGCGCGTCAGGTTGAGTTGCAGAACCGTGCCGACCGTGCCGATGCGATCAGCGCGCTGGCCCGCGAAGCTCGCATCGACATGCTGGAGGCACGCGGTCTGGAGAAGGATTTCCTGCTCCGCCTCAAGGAAGCCGATGCCGCGCGTCATGCCCAGGTCGCCGGCGCGGTGTCCGCCAAGCTCTCCGTGCTGCGCGATCATCTCGTCGAGATCCGGCAACCCGAGCTCGCCGATCATGTCGATGCCATCCGCAAGGCCTTCGAGGTTTATGTCGGGGAGTTCAATGCTGTGACCGAGCACCACCGCCGGCTCGGACTTGATAAAAATGGCGGACTCGAAGGCTTGCTGAGGACTTCGGTACATGCCATCGAGCACAAGCTCGATGCGTTCGATGAGCCGCGCCTGAGTGCGCTGATGCTGATGATGCGCCGGCGCGAGAAGGACTATCAGCTGCGCTTCACGCCGGACTATCTCGATCAGATGCGTCACGTCGCTGCGGCCTTTGCCGAAGCGCTGGCCAAATCCGATCTGACGGCAGCGGACAAAAGCGAGCTCACCGCAAAGCTCGCCGACTATCAGCGTGACTTCTTCGCCTGGGTAAAGGTCGCGCAGGAGGCGGCGGAGGCGCAGCAGGCAATGTCCAAAACGTATGCGGGGATCGAGCCGATGCTGGCGTCCTTCGCCGCCTCGATCGCCGAGCTTAAGAACACGACGCAAGCCGCCAACCTCGAGACGCGCGTGTCAACGAGCCGCAATGTCCAGCTCGCCATTCTGGCCACGCTGCTCGCGGTGGCCGTCTTCGTGCTATGGGTCGGCCGCTCGATTTCCAAGCCGCTGCGGGCCATGACGCGCGGCATGGCGCGGCTCATGGACGGCGATTTCGACGTGAAGCTTCCGGAGATCGTGCGCGGTGATGAGATCGGCGAGATGGCGCGCACCGTCGAGGGCTTCAAGGTCAAGGCAATAGCGAAAGCCCGGCGCGAGGCCGAGGAGGAGGACGCGCGCCGCCGCGCGGCGGACGAGGCTCGCAAGATCGACATGCACCGCATCGCCGACGCCTTTGAGAAGGCCGTCGGCAACGTGGTGGAGACCGTCTCTTCCGCCTCGACCGAGCTCGAGGCCACTGCCAAGGCGCTCACCAACACTGCAGATACCACCGGTCAGCTTGCCGGCGCCGTCGCCAACGCCTCGGAAGAGGCGTCGATGAATGTGCGCTCGGTCGCAGCAGCCACCGAGGAGCTCACCGGCGCCGTGAACGAGATTGGGCGGCAGGCGCAAGAATCCACGCGTATTGCCGGCGATGCCGTGCAGCAGGCGGAAGAGACCGATGGCCACATGGCCGAGCTCTCCGCGGCGGCCGATCGTATCGGCGACGTCGTCAAGCTGATCACGGCGATCGCCGGGCAGACCAACCTGCTCGCGCTCAATGCCACCATCGAAGCGGCGCGTGCCGGCGAATCCGGCCGCGGCTTCTCCGTCGTTGCCTCGGAGGTGAAGACGCTGGCGACGCAGACCGCCAAAGCCACCGAGGAGATCAGCAGCCAGATCGGCGGCATGCAGGCGGCGACGCGCGACTCGGTCGCCGCCATCAAGGCGATCGGCGGCACCATCGGCCGCGTCTCCGAGATCGCCGCGTTGATCGCCGCGGCGGTGGAACGCCAGAGCGCGGCGATGCTGGAGATTTCTCGCAACGTCCATAATGCCTCGCTTGGCACCGCGCAGGTTGCGAGCAACATCACTGACGTCAACCGCGGTGCCGTCGACACCGGCTCCGCATCGGTACAGGTTCTGGGCTCCGCGCATGCGCTCGCCAGCGAGAGCGCACGCCTCAAGATCGAGGTCGATCGTTTCCTGGCGACCGTACGCGCCGCCTAAGCTCCGGCGGCTGCGTCCTACGCCCCGCCGGTAAGCCCGGCCGCCTTCAGGTCCTTGACGAGCCGGTCGACGATCTCGGGCGAGGAGATGTATTTCTCCAGCTCGCTGCGCGAATTGTTGCGCCAGGCCGGCCGCAGCGCCACGAGCTTCTTCAGCGCCGCCTGGGCTTTGTCGCGGTCGTTGTTGGCGGCCGCCGCCAGCGCGCGGGCCACCAGCCCGTGCGGGTAGGTGTCGCTCGTCATCTCCGCCGCCTGCCGCGTCGCCTCGGTCATGTCTCCGGAGAGATAGTGGCCGAGGAACAGATAGAAGTGATGCCACGACGGGTGCACGTCGGTATCGTTCTCCACACGCTGCAAGATCGCCATGCCGCGCGCGATCTGGCCGCTGGTGATCAGCCGCCCTCCATACTCGCCGGCGATGATGGTGTCGTATTTGTTCAGCGCCATCGCCTTCTCGACGGCGGCGAGCGCCGCGGCTGTTTCGTGGCGGCTGAACAGCACGGTGCTCAGCACCTGGTAGTTGCGCCCGCTCGTTGGATTAAGTTCGACGCCACGCCGCGCCAGCTGGAGCGCCCGGTCGAGCACTTTCGGCTCATCGGCCAGATCGCCGAAACCGTAGAGGAATTCACGATTGCAGAGCGCGGCGAGATAGCTGAAGCCTTCGCTCAGGCTGGGATAACTGACGATGATCTGCTCGAGGCATTTTCGTGCCTGGTCATGCTCCGCGGGGTCGAATGAGCGGAATGCGTCGGAAGTCAACAGCAGGCATTGGTAGCGCGGGTCGCCTTTCCCGGTCGTCAGATACTTGTTGCGCGCGTGCGAGCGCAGGATGCCGAATGGCTTCAGCAGCGCGGTGGCGAGATCCTGGACGATCTTCTCCTCGGCGCCGGATCGGCCGCTGGATGTGTCGATGCGCTCCAATGCCTTGGTCCATACCACGCTGCCGTCGTCGACGTCCTGCAGGCGAAAGCGGACGCTGGCCGTTCCGTCGTCGTGATATTCGAAGAAGGCAAGCAGGCGGTAGTCGATATGATCGCCCGAGCGCGGCGCATCGGAAACGACATTGATGGCGTCGAAACGGGCGAACGCGTCGCGCAGCCGGTCGAGCAGGGATGGCGCAGAGATCGTCTTGCCCGCCGGCGTGCCGATGACGGTCGTGCTCTCCACCGTGAGCACCGGCATGCCGTTGCCGGATTGTCGCGCGCTGTTGGCGTCGCCACCCGTGACCGCCTTCGGTGACTCGTTGGATTTTGGAGGCGCCAGCATAACGAGCCCGCCGATGATCGTGATCGCGGCGATAGCCCCGGCCGCGAAGAACAGCGCGCGGCGCGCCGCGATCGAAAAGCGCGGCGCCGGCTCCGTTGCGGCCGCCGGTAAAGCTTCGAGCGGCTTGCGCACGCGGATCACCGGCATATAGGAGCCGCGCGGCAGCTCGATGATGATCGGATCGTCGCGTCCCGGTCCGGCGAAATAGCGCTCGATGGCGTGGCGCAGCCGCGTTGCCTCGACGCGCACGATCGGGTCGATGTGCGGGTCGAATTTCACGTCGCGGCGCAGGACCTCGACGCCGATGGTGTAGGCTTTGAGGCGCTCGGCTTTCCCGTGCAGCAGCGCTTCGACGACGTAGCGGAGAAACGCGCCGAGCTGCACCGAGCGGCTGAACACGTCGCTCACGATCATGCGCTCGACCTGCGCGCGGATCTCGTCCGCGGAGGGTTGCGGGGGTGTCGGTTCGCTATCGGCAGACATGCGACCTTTGCGGGTACGGCTATGGGCCGACCGGTAAAACCCCGGACGATGCCAATTTATCGGAGTGGAATACCTCCGACGACGCGTTTTTTCCGTCGTGCACCGCTGATTGACACTCGGAACCGCCGTCGTATTGTTACACAGTAACAAGTGGGACCGACGTCGCGGATGCGCTGGATCAGGCGGAATCGGCAATGGGGTGGTCGGCTGGCGTTGTTTGCGCTGGCGCTGCAGCTCATCCTGTCGTTCGGTCATGTCCACGCCGAAGACCTCGGACTTGCCGCCCCGGCGGCCGTCTCTCAGGCGCAAGGCGCTTCGGGTGGCAACAGCACGCCCTCGCATAGCCGCGACGCGCACGACATCTGCGCCATCTGCGTCACGCTGAATCTGACGGCGGCCTCGTCCCTGCCCACCGTCGCCGCGCTGGTGCTGCCGGTTGCGCGCGAGTGGGACTGGCCGGCGGATATTGCCGCCACTCGCGCCGCCTTCGACCTCACCGCATCTTTCCAAGCCCGCGCGCCTCCGCGCGCCTGACATCGTCGTTCGTCTGCAACGGGCGCGCGCCGTGAACGGCTGCGCGCCGCAGTCCGATGGTCAGGTCATGTTTGGGGAGTTTCATGTCACCGTTTTCTGTTCGCGCGCTCGCGCTGGCGAGCGTGAGTCTGTTGCCGTTGCTCGGCAGTGAGGCGCAGGCGCAAACGGCACTGCCGGAGATCGTCGTCCAGGCGCAGCGCGCGGCGCCGCCGCGCCCGAACCGCACGCCGCCGCCCGCTGCGACAGCGACGCAGCCGGCCGATCCGAATGTGCAGCTCGCCAACGAGAACACGGACCTCGACGTCAAGCGAGACAACCTGTCGCCGCGCATGGGCGCTTCGACCTTCGACATGAACAAAGCCTTCATCGAAGCGCTGCCGCAGGGGAGCAATGCCAACATCAACAAGATGCTGATCCAGGCGCCGGGCGTGTCACAGGATTCCGCCGCGAGCGGTGAGATCCACGTGCGCAACGAGCACGGCAATGTGCAGTACCGCATCAACGGCATCACGCTGCCCGACGGCATTTCCGGCTTCGGCCATGTGCTCACGCCGGATTTCGTCGGCAACCTGACGCTGATCACCGGCGCGTTGCCGGCACAATATGGCCTGCGCACCGCCGGTATTGTCGACATCCAGACCAAGAGTGGCAACGCGCTCACGCAGGGCGGCCAGATCGGCATCTATGGCGGCAGCTTCCAGACGCTGACACCGAGCTTCGACTATGGCGGGCGCTTCGGCTCGACGGAGTATTTCGTTGCCGGCCGCGGCTTCACCAGCGCGCTCGGCATCGAGAACCCGACCGATGCCCGCGAGGCGCTGCACGACCGCACCTTCCAGGGCAATTTCTTCAGCTACACCTCGACGCTGCTCGACAAGCAGTCGCGCGTGGTCACCATCTTCGGCAATACCAGCAACAAGTTCCAGATCCCCAACAACCCGGGACAGACGGTGGCGTTCGGTCCAGCCTTCGGCTTCACCGACTATGATTCGCGGGCGCTGGACGAGAAGCAGAACGAGCAGAACACCTTTGCTGTGGTGGCGCTGCAGCGTTCGGTCGGTGAGGTCGATTATCAGGTCGCCGCGTTCTCGCGCTACAGCACGCTGCACTTCATTCCCGACATCGCCGGCGACGTGCTGTTCAACGGCATCGCCTCCGACGTCTATCGCCGCAGCATCGCCAATGGCATGCAGGCCGACGGGTCTTATCGGATTAACGATGCGCACACGCTGCGTGCTGGTTTCACGGTCACGGGCGAGTCGACGCAGAACAGCAGCGTGTCGACGGTCCTCGATGGCGGCGGCGCTCCGCTCACCCTCATGGACGGCGTCAGCAGGTTCGGCGGCGTGGCCGGCATCTACCTGCAGGACGAATGGCGCCTCACTGACCAGCTGACGGTGAATTACGGCGCCCGCTTCGACCAGATGTGGCAGTTCGTCAATGCCAATCAGCTCTCGCCGCGCGTCAATATCGTCTACAAGCCGTTCGAGGGAACGACGCTGCACACGGGTTATGCCCGCTATTTCACGCCGCCGCAGCAGTCGATTGCCGCGCCGGTGAATGTTGCGCAATTTGCCGGCACCTCCGCGGCTCCCGACACCTTGCAGCAAGATCCAGTGAAGCCGGAGCGCTCGCATTATTTCGATGCCGGCATCGTGCAGCAGATCGGCCCCAAGCTGCAGGTCAGCCTCGACGCTTACTACAAGATCGCGCGCGATCTGCTCGACGACGGCCAGTTCGGCGCCGCTCTGATCCTGCAAGGCTTCAATTACGAGAGGGGGGAAAACAAGGGAATCGAGCTCAGCGCCACCTACAAGGACGGCAATTTCACCGCCTACGGCAATGTCGCACTGGCGCGCCAGGTCGCCACCAACATTGTCTCCAACCAGTATCTATTCGCGGCCGACGAGCGCGCCTTCATCGCCGGCAACTGGGTCTATACCGATCATGCCCAGCAATGGACCGCATCGTCAGGCGCGTCCTATCTCTGGCATGACACGCGTTTTAGCGTCGACATGGTCTATGGCAGCGGGCTGCGTTCGGGGTTCGCCAACACCGACCACGTCGCGCCTTATGCCACGGCGAATTTCGGCGCCTCCCACGAGTTCAAGATTCCCGACGCCAAGCCGGTCACGCTGCGCTTTGACATCGTGAACGTCACCGATGCCGTCTATCAGCTGCGCAGCGGCTCCGGGATCGGCGTCTTTGCTCCGCAATATGGCATGCGCCGCGGCTTCTTCGTCGGCCTGTCGCAGAGGCTCTAATTCTGCCGCATCTCATGGTAAGGTCCGCAAACATGCAGAAAGATCGAATGCACCGACGACTTCTGGCGCTCGGCGTCTGGCTAATGCCGGGGTTTGCATTCGCGGAGGACCAGGCGGCCACGCCGGCCATCGGCACGGCGGCGCTGCCGCGCGATTTGAGCCCGGTCGGCATGTTCATGAATGCCGATATCATCGTGAAGGCGGTGATGATCGGGCTCGCCTTTGCCTCGGTCGTCACCTGGACGGTGTGGCTCGCCAAGACCATCGAGATCATGCTTGCCAAACGCAAGGCGCGTGCAGCGCTGCGCGCGCTCGGCGAGGCCCGCTCATTGAGCGAGCTCGATGCTTCGACCACGACCGCTGCCAATTTTCAGGCCGCGGCCGTGGCCGAAATCCGGGCATCGCTCGGCGCCGTTGACAAGGATGGTCTGAAGGAGCGCGTCGCCTCGCGGCTCGAGCGCATCGAAGCGGCGCTTGGCCGCCGGATTGCCCGCGGCACCGGCGTGCTCGCGACCATTGGCGCCACCGCGCCTTTCGTCGGCCTGTTCGGCACCGTCTGGGGTATCATGAACAGCTTCATCGGCATCTCGAAGTCGCACACGACCAATCTGGCCGTCGTCGCGCCCGGGATCGCCGAGGCGCTTCTCGCCACCGCCTTCGGTCTCGCCGCGGCGATCCCGGCGGTCGTGATCTACAACATGTTCTCGCGCTCGATCGGAAGCTATCGCGCGCTCCTTGGCGACACCTCGGCCGAAGTGCTGCGGCTGGTGAGCCGCGATCTCGATCGCGGCTTGCTGCGCAAGCCAATGTCGACAGCGGCGGAGTGACCGCATGAGTGTGCGTCTCGATCACGGCAAGGACGAGCTTGAGGAAGTCCACGAGATCAATGTCACGCCGTTCATCGACGTGATGCTGGTATTGCTCATCATCTTCATGGTGGCGGCGCCGCTCGCCACCGTCGACATCGCCGTCAACCTCCCGGCCTCGGCCGCGCAGCCGCAGCCGCGTCCCGACAAGCCGTTGTTCCTTACGGTGAAGCCCGACCTGTCGCTGACCTTGGGCGATGACGCGGTCTCGCGCGAGGGGCTCGGCACAGCGCTCAACGCGGCGACCAATGGCGATAAGGAGACGCGCATCTTCCTGCGCGCCGACAAGGTCGTCTCTTATGGCGATCTGATGCAGGTCATGAACCTGCTGCGGGGCGAGGGGTATCTGAAGATCGCGCTGGTCGGGCTCGAGCAGGTGCAATGACGGCGTTGGCTCTCGAACGGCGCGACGATTGGCGGCTGTGGGCGCTGAGCGCGGCCGTCATCGTCGCCGTGCACCTGAGTGCTGCGCTTCTCCTCGCCACCTGGCATGAGCCGTTGATCGGAACCGACCTCGGCGAGGCCGTCGATGTCGATCTAACCGCATTGGAGGGTCCGCAGAACCCGGCGAAACAGGATATCACACCAGGAATCGAGCAACAGTACGCCCCTCCGGTCCCACAAGAACAGCCTCGAGAGCGTGAGCAGAAGATCGAAGAGAAAGTCGAGCCTCCGCCACCTCTGCCTAATGCTGAAGTGGTGCTGCCAAAAGAAACGCCGAAACCGGTCGAGAAGCCGAAGGAACATGTGCGGCCGCCATCCGTGGAAAGCGCGCCGGCGCGGACGCGTCCCTCGGCCTACAGCATCAACGCCTGGAAAGGTGGGATCGTCCAGCGCATTATCCGCGAAAGGAGATACCCGCAGGCGGCGAGGGCGCAGAATGAGTCAGGGAAGGTCACGGTCGCGTTCTTGCTCGATCGCAGCGGCAACATCGTCCGCAGCAGCGTTATGCATAGCTCTGGTCATTCGTCATTGGACGAGGAAGCGTTGGCGATGATCCGCCGCGCGGCTCCTTTTCCGGCCGCTCCGCCGGGCTTACCGGATAGAGACCTCTCCTGCAGCATTCAGATTCCGTTTGTTCTGCAGTAGCAGGGTGCACTTCAACGGGTAGCACCGATAGCGCTTCTGCGCCGGTGCCGCTCGCGCTACAGTGATTTGGGGCGCGCCGGGGAATCCCATGAAATCTTCCACGACACCGATCTTGTTGGGGCTTGCCGCTATTTTCGTCGCGGCTTGCAGCACCAAAGAGCCGCCGCAGGTTGATCCGAACCTGTTTCCCAAAGATTATCGCAGGCAGCTGGTCTTCTTCCTGCAGGAGAATCTGAGCGAGCGCTCCGAATTTCTCACCGCCTCGATCAGCGAGCCGACGCTGACGCCGGTCGGCGACGCGCAGCGGTATGTCGTCTGCATGCAATTCACCAGCAGTGATGGACGTCACCAGAAGGCGTTCATCTATCTTGGCGGCACCGTCCAGCAATACATCGATGCCACCCCGGCGCTGTGCGGCAAGGCCGTGTACCGGCCGTATACGGAGCTCGCGACCGCGGCGCCGAAAGCATAGCGGTCAGCGTCAGTCGGCCGCGGGCGCGGCGCTGGCCGCGTGGCCTTCCATGCGGAAGCTTTTGGCCAGCTCCTCGTCGAGATCACGATAGACCTGACGTTCGATGCTGCGGAAATCATCCGACGTCGCGTCGCGCGGATGCGCGAGCTTCACCGGGATCACGGATTTGATCCGGCCCGGCCGCGCCGTCATCAGCACGATCCGGTCGGCGAGATAGATCGCTTCGACGACCGAATGCGTGATGAAGACCACGGTCTTGCGGTGCCGCTGCCAGATATCGAGGAGCTCGTGCTGCAGATGCCGGCGTGTCAACGCATCGAGCGCACCGAATGGCTCGTCCATGAAGATGATCGACGGGTCGGTCGCATAGGCTCGCGCAATGGCGACGCGCTGCTTCATGCCGCCGGAAAGTTCGCGCGGGCGCTTGTCGGCAAAATCCGCGAGCCCCACCATCGCGAGATAGCGCATCGCGGTCTCGCGGCGTTCGCGACGCGGCATGCCCATGCGCTCGAGGCCGAATTCGACATTGCCGAGCACGTCGAGCCAGGGAAATAGCGCGTAGTCCTGGAACACCATGCCGCGGTCGATGTCGGGGCCCTGTACCAGAACGTCGCCGACCCTCGCTTCTCCCGCCGACGGCGTCGTCAGGCCGGCGAGGATATTGAGCAGCGTCGATTTTCCGCAGCCCGAGGGGCCGACTACGACGAGGAACTCGCCGGGCGCAATATCGAGGTCGGTCGGCAGCAGCGCGTCAACCACGCGGCCGTCGGCGGACACGTATTGCTTCGCGAGACCGCGGACGGTGAGCGGCTTGGCGGTGCTGGCAGAGGCCGTCATTCGCCGATCCAGTTGTAGCGCGCATCGACCCAGCGAAAGACGCCGTCGAACAGCACGCCGAGCGCGCCGATGGTGACCATGCCGACGAGGACGAAATCGGAGCGCAGCACCTCCATGCCGTTGGAGATGAGGTAGCCGAGGCCCGAGCGCGCGGCGACGAGCTCGGCGGCGATGATCGATGCCCAGCCGGTGCCGAAGGAAATGCGCAAGCCGACGATGACTTGCGGCAGCGACGCCGGCAGCACGACCTTGCGGAACAGCGACGCGTCGTCGGTGCAGCCGAGAATGCGGCCGGCGCGGATCAGCACCGGATCGATGCTCTTGGTGCCGGCGATGGTGTTGAGCAGGATCGGAAAAAACGTGCCGATGAAGATGACGAAGATCTTGCCGCCTTCGTCGATGCCGAACCAGAGAATGGCGAGCGGGATCCAGGCCAGTGGCGAGATCGGGCGAAACAGCTCGACGACAGGATCGAGCACTCGTTCCAGCCGTTGCCAGCGGCCCATGGCGAAGCCGAGCGGCACCGCGATCAAGGCCGACAGCACCCAGGCGGCCAGCACCCGACAGACGCTATAGGCCGCATCCCTCGGCAATTCGCCGTTGGCGATCAATTGCACGAATGTCTGCGCCGTCAGCCAGGGCGAGGGGAGCAGCGACATGTGCGGCTTGAAGACGAGCACGACCGCCCACCACACCGCCACCACGCCGATCGCGGCATAAAGATACGGCAGCAGCCTGGCCAGGCGGCTGCGCAGACGCCCCGCAAAGCTGCGCGGCTTGCGACCGGCGAGAGCGTGCGCGTCCGTCATTGCACCGCAAGCGACGTCACTGGACGTCCTTCAAGGCTTGTTCGGCGAACTTGGTCTCGATCTTGGGGTTGTCGTCCGCGTTCAACAGTCCGGCCTTCTTGAGGAAAGCGCTGTAGGCATCCATCGTCGACTTCGACGGGACGATGTTACGGTCGAACACCGAGATCTTCTGCTTCAAGGCATATTCGATCACCGGCCGCGGGAATCCGTTTTCCTTGGTCCAGATATCGATGGCGCGGTCCGGGTCCTTGAGGATCAGGTCGATGGCTTTGACCTGAACGGTGATGAGGTCCTGGACGATCTCCGGATGCGCCTTCATGAAGTCATCGCGCACATAAATGCCGTCGCCGACATAGTGGCCGTTCTTGATCGGCATGATCTCTGCCGAGTTGGCGAGCACAGTGGCGACCCCATCGGCCAGCGCGCGCGACACATGCGGATCCCAGGTGATGCCGGCATCGACGCTCTTGTTGGCGAGCAACGTCGCCACTTGCGATCCGTCGGTCTTGAACAATTGCACGTCGTTGAGGCTGAGCTTGGCGTCGGCGAGCGCCTTGATCAGCAACGGATATTGTTGCGAGCCTTCGCCGGGAAACGCGATCTTGGCGCCCTTGAGCTCCGCGACCTTGGTGATCTTCGAGCCCTTCGGCACCAGGATCGCGGTCTGATCGAGGATGTCGATCGCGACCAGCGTCGCTGGCAGGCGCGCCGCGGCAAGCGCAGCCGGTCCCATGCCCGCCGAAGCGATCTGCAGCTCGCCGGCGGCCAGCGCCTGGTTTTCCGGCGCGCCATAGGAGAATGAGCGAAGCACGATCTTGATCTTGTGCTTCTCTTCGATCGGCTTGAGGAGGCCGGCGCCATGCGCGATCAGGATCGTCTGCGTCGACGGCTGGACGCCGAAGTTGACGACGTCTTCTGCCATCGCGCCGGTGGAAACGCTCGAGGCGATCCCGAACGCGGCGACAAGCGCGAAAACGTGCGGTGTGCGGATCGTCGGCATGCGTGTTGCTCCTCTGAACAGATTTCACGGGTCGTGAACTGCGCGAGCTTGCCGGCTCAGCATGCCCAGTTTTTCGGGGCCGATCGCGAAGGATCGCGTGGAACCTGACGACTGTCAACGCGACGCTTGCGTCTCACTTTGTGGGACCAAACTGACGCGCCCGCAGCGGAGAGCGCGCCGCGGAGAGTCGGCCCCTTGCTGCGAATTAATCCGGGCGACAGGCCCTCGCAATGTCGTCGCACTATGTTCTCGCTAACGGCTCATCCATTCCGTTTGCGGAGATTTCGTCATGACAGACCATGGCTCTTCTTTTCCCACCCGTCGCAAGATCTTCACGGCACGCCGCCTGACCCTGCTCGCATCGGTCGCCGGCCTTGGCATCGTCCTGACGCTGGCCGGGCCGCTCACCAATCACTCGAGCAATCTTCCGGCCTGGACACCCGCTGCCCACGCCGCCGAAGGCGCGCAACATCCGGCAGGTTTCGCCAATCTCGTCGCCAAGGTGAAGCCGGCGGTGATCTCGGTGCGTGTGCGCATGGACGGCGTCGCACAGTCCACCGGGCTTCGCGGCGACCAGGAGGAGAACGGCGTTGCTCCCGGCTCGCCATTTGAGCACTTCTTCCAGCAATTCGGCGACAACGGCATGCCGAACGCGATGCCGCAACGCCACGAAGTGATCACCGGCGAAGGCTCGGGCTTCTTCATTTCGCCCGACGGATACGCGGTCACCAACAACCACGTCGTCGATCATGCGCAATCGGTGAAGGTGACGACCGACGACGGCACCACTTATACGGCGAGGGTCGTCGGCACCGATCCGAAGACGGATCTCGCGGTGATCAAGGTCGACGGCAAGAGCGACTTCCCCTACGTGAAGTTCGCCGATCAGGCGCCGCGCATCGGCGATTGGGTGGTGGCGATCGGCAATCCATTCGGCCTCGGCGGCACCGTGACCGCCGGCATCGTTTCGGCGCGCGGCCGCGACATCGGTTCGGGCCCCTATGACGACTACATCCAGATCGACGCGCCGATCAACAAGGGCAATTCGGGCGGGCCGGCCTTCGACACCAGCGGCAATGTCGTCGGTGTGAACACCGCCATCTATTCACCGTCCGGCGGCTCGGTCGGTATCGGCTTCGACATTCCGGCGGACACCGCGAAAATGGTCGTGGCGCAGCTCGAGGACAAAGGCTCCGTCACCCGCGGCTGGATGGGCGTGCAGATCCAGGCCGTCACACCGGCCATCGCCGACAGTCTCGGCCTGAAGACGGCGAAAGGAGCGATTGTCGACGAGCCGCAGCCCGGCAGTCCCGCCGCGAAGGGGGGCATCGAGGCAGGCGACGTCATCACCGCGCTCAATGGCGCGCCCGTGAAAGACTCACGCGATCTCGCCCGCAAGGTGGCCCTGATGGCGCCCGGCACCAGCATCAAGCTTGATGTGCTTCGCAACGGTGCGAACAAGACGCTGAACGTGACGCTTGGTGTGATGCCCGATCAGCGTCAGGCCAAGGCCGATGCGGTCAGGCCTGCCGGCGATGCGCCGCATCTCGGTCTGTCGTTGGCTCCGGCCGCTGAGGTCGCGGGCGCAGGAGAAAACGGCGTCGTCATCACCGGTGTTGAGCCGGACGGTCCGGCCGCCGATCACGGGCTCAAGGCGGGCGACGTCATCCTCAATGTGGGCGGCAAGGCCGTCGCCAATGTCGGCGACGTCCGCAAGGCGCTCGTCGAGGCCAAGTCCGCAGGCAAGCACGATGTGCTGATGCATGTGAAGACTGCGAACGCACAACGCTTCGTGGCCTTGCCGCTCGGCAACGGCTGAACAAACAACGGCTGAACACAGTCGCCCGGTACTCCGTGGCCTTGCAGCGAGCGCGGGGCTGCGGAGTACCGCTTATTGATCGGCTCACGCCGCGAACTGCGAGCCGGCGACGAGGTCGCGAAGCACGTTGGTTTCGGCTTCGGATTCCTGCAGGCGCAGCGCCAGCGTGTCACGAATGGACAGCATCCCGAGCAGGTTTTCGTCCTTCACCACCGGCAGATGACGAAAATGGTTATTCAGCATCAGCCGGTGCGCGCTGCGCATCGTATCGTCCGGCGCGCAGCTCACGACACGCGTCGTCATCAGGTCGCGGGCACGCAGATATTGCAGCTCGTTCAAATCCGTGCGTGCGAAAGCGCGGACGAGGTCGCGCTCCGAGATGATGCCCAGCATGCGCGTGGCCAGCTGGCAGACTGGCATGGCGCCGATATTATGGGCGTACATGAGCTTGGCGACGGCATTCAGCGTGTCGTCTGGCAGGCAGACCACGAGCCGCCGCTGTGAGCGCTTGAGGAATTCGCCGATTGTCATGGCATGCCTCCTGGTCGTTGCAGCAACGATTACGATGCCTACGATTGACGTAGGAAGGCTATTAGACTTTGCCAATGAGGTATTTTTTCGCCTCTTGGGAACGAAGCGATGAAGACATGGCAGGAAGCCTGGGACTGGGCCGCCGACGAGTGCGCTGCTTGGAACAAGCGCGATCTGGACGCGATCATGCTGCACTACGCCGACGACGTCGCGCTGTCGTCGCCGGCGGTGATCGCGCGCATGGGGCGCGCCGATGGCTGGCTCCGCGGGAGGCAAGAGGTTCGCGACTATTTCGCCCTCGGCCTGCAGGCCCCGAACCTGCATTTCGAGCTCCTCGATGTGCTCCTCGGCATCAACACGCTGTGCGTGGTCTTTCGCCGCGAGACCGGCGTGATCGTGTGCGACGTCTTTGAGCTCGACGACCAGGACCGGGTCGTCCGCCTGCTGGCGTGCTACGGCCGGCAGGGATAACCGTCGCTAGCGCTCTCGCTTCTCCGTCAGAAAATCGATGAAGGCGCGCAGCTTCGGTTGCGTCTGGCTGCGGCTCGGGAAGTAAAGATAGAGCCCCTGCGTCGTCGGCATATAGGGCCTTAGCACCTCTCGTAGTGCGCCGTCGGCGAGCGCTTTGCCGGCGACGAGGTCCGCGGTGTAGGCGAGGCCGGCGCCGGACCTCGCCAGCGCGACCATCGACAGGTGGTCGTTGACCACGATGCTTCCAGGCGCGTCGACCGAAAAGGCGCGCCCGTTCTCGATGAATTCCCAGCGATAGACCGCCTGCGCCGACGGGAAGCGATAGCCGATGCATTCATGCGCCAGCAGATCCTTGGGCGCGCGCGGCTTGCCGCGGGCGGCGAAATAGTCCGGCGCGCCGACCACGCACCAGCGGAAATCCCGCGTCAGCCGCACCGCCACCATGTCGCGCTCGATGAAGCTGCCGATGCGGATGCCGGCGTCGAAGCCCGCCTGCATCAGGTCGACCGAGGCGTCGTTGACGTCGACCTCGATCTTGATCTCCGGAAAGGCGGCACGAAATCGCGGCAGCGCGGGAAACACCACCAGATCGAGCGCGATCCGCGGCACCGAGAGCCGCAGCGACCCCGCGGGCTGGCTGCGCAGCGCGTTGAGGTCTTCGAGCGCCTGCGTGATCTCCGTTGCGGCTGGCCGCAGCCGCGCCAGGAGGCGCAGGCCCGCCTCGGTCGCAGCGACGCTGCGCGTCGTGCGCACGAACAGCGGCATGCCGACGCGTGTCTCCAGCGTGCGCACGGCCTGGCTTACGGCGGCCGGGGTCACCCGCAGCCGCGCCGCAGCGGCACGGAAGCTTTTGAGCTCGGCGACCGCGAGGAACTCGGAAAGTCCGGTGAAGCTGTCGGTGCGCGCCATGATCAACTCATTAGATCATCTTAACAAAGCATAACGATCTTCAATATTTTCTGCAATCCGCTCCGGGACCATGTTGCGGGCCTGCGGCGCGTGGCCGCGACGGAGAGACGCCAATGAACAGCCCGCAGGACCTGGTCGAGCGCTACGTGGCCGTATGGAACGAGCGCGACGCGCAAGCGCGGCGCCAAGCCATAGCCGCCGTGTGGCGGCCGGACGGCGCACATTTCGTCAAGGAGCGCGAGGCGCGCGGCTACGCCGCGCTCGAGCAGCGCGTCATCGGTTCCTACGAGAAGAACGTCCGTGACAAGGGCAACCGCTTCCGCGCGCGTCCCGGCGCGCAGCGGCTGCGCGATATCGTCATCTTCCATTGGGAGATGCTGCCGGCGAATGCCGAGACGGTCCTCGCCGTCGGCCTCGAGGTCCTCGTCCTCGATGCGCAGGACCGCGTCATCACCGACTACCAGTTCATCCTCGCCTGAGACGAGAGCGACCACCCGCCGCTTTCGATCGAGAACGCGTGCGCATCACGCGCAGGAGACAAGCCATGTCCACGACTTGCACGACCTTATCACTGCCCGTCCGCGTCGCGTCGTCCGCCAGCGGCAGCGCCTCGCGCTGGTGGGCGCTCGCCATTGTCGTCGCCGCGCAATTCATGTTTGTGGTCGACGCCTTTATCGTCAATGTCGCGCTGCCGTCGATCCGCGCCGATCTGCATGCCACGGCCGGCGACATGCAGGGCGTGCTCGCGCTTTATCAGATCGCCTTCGCGGTCCTCGTCGTCGCTGGCGGCCGTCTCGGCGACATCTATGGCAGCAAGTCGATCTTCCTCGTCGGCCTCCTCGGTTTCACTGCCGCGTCGCTGTGGTGCGGCTTTGCCGGCAGCGGGCCGATGCTGGTCCTGGCGCGCGCCGGGCAGGGCGGCGCCGCGGCGCTGATGATCCCGCAGGTGCTTGCCACCATCCACCGCCTGTTCACCGACAGCGAGCGCGGCAAGGCCTTCGGCATTTACGGCTTCACGCTCGGCTTCGGCGCAGCGGTCGGCTTCGGCCTCGGCGGCTGGCTCGTCGCGGCCAATCTCACCGGGCTCGGCTGGCGCACGGTGTTCTTCGTCAACGGTCCGGTCGGTGTCGCACTCGTCATCGCCGCGGTCGCGATCCTGCCCAAGGCGCCGCGCAAGTCGGGTGTCCGCCTCGACCTCATCGGCGCGGCGCTGCTTCTTGCCGCGCTCCTCGGCCTGATCGGCCCGCTGCTCGCCGGCACCGATCTCGGCTGGCCGGCGTGGCTGTTGGCGTCCGTCGCGGTCGGAGCGGCGCTGCTCGCTTTGTTCTGGCGCTCGCAAGGTTTCGTCGAGCGCAGCGGCGGCCTGCCACTGGTCAACCTCGCGCTGTTGCGTGACCGCGGCTTCGCTATTGGCCTCGTCACCGCCTTCTTGCTCGCCTTTGCCAATATCTCGTTCTATCTGCTCATCACGCTTTACATGCAGAACCAGCTGCACTTCACGCCGCTGCAGTCGGGCGCTGCCGTGGTCCCGCTTGCCATCGTCTTCGCGCTCACCTCGCGCGGCGCCGGGCCACGGGCGCAGAAGCGTGGGGCTCGCGCGCTGATCGAAGGCTGCGGCGTCGCCGTCCTTGGGCTCGCCGCGTTGATGGCGACGATCCTCGCTACGGTGCATCCGGCGATGCCCGTGCTCGCCGGCGTGCTGATGCTCTTCGGCGCCGGCCAGGCCATGGTGATGGCGCCGCTTTATGGCCGCGTGCTCGCGAAGGTGCCGGCGTCCCACGCCGGCTCGGGCGCCGGGGTGCTCTCAACCGTGCAGCAGATCGGTAACGCGTCCGGAGTGGCGGTGATCGGCGCCATCTATTTCGGCCTCGGGCCGTCGCTGCAGTCGCACGCGGTGGTGCTCAGCCTGGCACTGCTTGCGGCGTCGTTTGCGATTCTCGCGCTGTTGCTGCGCGAGCCGAAGCGGCCGGTTGCTGCGTGAGGCGGCTCGATGCGAGAGAGTGCCCCTCTACTCAGCCGCGAGCACGTCGTCTTGCGTCAGGGCGATCGGCATGAGCCGCTTGCGGTTCACCGTGAGATTGAACACGTCGAAGCGATTGTAATAGCCGGCGACGTCGTGGAACTGCTTGGGCTCGACGCAGTCGGCGAGGTTGATCGTGTGGTAGAGCAGGCCTTCGTTTTCGCACAGCGCCTCACTGATCACCTCGCCTGACGGCCCGAGCACCATTGAAACGCCACGCGGCGACTGCTCCAACGTTTCGCGCGCATCGGCGTCGAGCCCCCGCAGCTCGTGCATTGTCGCCGCGTCGAGGACAGCGGAAGCGACGATGTTGAAGACCTTGCCCTCGAACGAGTGCGCGCCGGCGCGGATGCGGATGGCGGAGGCGAGATCGTAACGTCCCGCCTGGTTCGGCGGCCGCGTCGGCCACACTGGCGGATAGGACGACACGTGGATCTGCTCACCCTGTGCGATCAGGGTATAGCGCGCCAGCGGATTGGTGTTCTCGCCGCAGATCAGCATGCCGAGCTTGCCGATCTCGGTCTCGCAGACCTTGAGCCCGGCACCGTCGCCATTGGCCCAGATCAGCTTCTCGTAGAAGGTCGGTACCAGCTTGCGATGGTGATTGAGGAGTGCACCGTCGGCGCCGATCAGCAGATTGGAATTCCACAGGCAGCCGACCGAAGCCGGCGAGCTCTCGCTCACGCCGATCGAGACCACGATGCCGTGCTCGCGCGCGGCGACACAAAGCTCGCCGACCTCGGGTCCCGGCACGGCGATGGAGTTCGCCGCGAGCTTCTTGAAATAGTCGTGGCTCTTGATCGGCGCCTGCGTGGCGGCCCAGAGCGGGAAGCCAGGGACGAAGGACTCCGGGAAAGCGATAAGCTGCGCGCCGGCGCCTGCCGCTTCGGCGATCAGGCTCACGGCCTTGGCGACCGTTGCCTGCGCGTCGAGATAGACCGGCGCCACATGCGCGGCGCACACTTTCACTTTCGGATAGGAGACCATTGGACCCGGCCTTGTCGGAAATAAAGGCGGCGCGCCATTTGCGGCGCGCCGCGCATTTTGCCTACACGCCCATCTTCGACAGGTCGTGGCGGACGGGCATGTTCTTGGCCAGCTCTTCCTTCGGGATGCGTTTCTTCACCTCGAGCTTCCCGTTCTCCACGCGGCTGATATAGCAGTCGATGATGCCGACATGGTCTTCCTTGCGGATCATCTTGTCGCCCTGCGGATGCGCCAGCGAGTTCTTCATCGCCATGCCTTCGAGCGCCTGGATCACGCCCTCGACGTCCTTGCGCGTCTTGTAGCCGGAGGCCTCCACCGCTTGCTTGATGGCAAAGAGGTCCTCCCAGGCCTGCCAGCCATGGCTTTTGTCCATGACGCGCTGGCTGCTGATCTCGCGGGCGTTCACCTCGTCCATGCCCATCAGCTTGATGAACTCCTTATGGTACTCGTCGTTCTTGGCGGCGAGCTGGCGCGGGAAATTCTCGAAGAAATACACGCCTTCGGCGGCGCCCTGGATGTCGTCCGGCGCGATGGATTCGATGCTCGCCGAGGACGAATACATCTTCATCTTCTTGTCGAGCCCCATGGCCTTGGCCTGCGTGTAGAACGCGACCGACAGCGAGCCGATGAAGGCCGGCAGCAGCACCTGCGTGTCCGCCGGGATCTGCGCCAGATACGGCACGAAGTCCTTGGTATCGAGCGGCACCGGGATCGAGGTCAGCACCTTGCCGCCGGACTTCTCGATGTAATGCTTGGATTCCTGGTTCGTGCTCTGGCCCCAGGCATAGTCGGCATAGATCACGCTCCACACCTTGCCGAACTCTCCCACGCACCACGGCAGGCTCGCCGCGGCGATCGAGTAAGTGTCGGTGCCGGTGCGGAATGAATAGCGCGTGCCCTTGGCGCCGGTGGCTTCCGTCGCCTCGCCGGTCGAGAAGTAGATGGTCTTGAGCTCGGAGGCGATCGGGATCGCCGAGAGCATGACGCCGGAATGCACCGAGCCGACGACGAATTCGGCATTGGAGCGCTGGATCAGGTTGCGCAGCTTGCGCGCGCCGCTCGCCGGATTGGATTCGGTGTCTTCAGTGGCGAGCTCGACCTTGCGGCCGGCGATGCCGCCGCCCTTGTTGATGATCTCGACCGCCGCCTTCGCGGCCTTGTCGTGCCAGTAGCCCCAGGACGAGATCACGCCCGTGAGGTCGCAGTGGTGGCCGATGACGATCGGCCCCGATGCCTGCGCGAAGGCATCGCGCATGATCGTGAGGTTGGCGGCGGCGCCGCCCGCGAGTGCGCATTCGAGGAAACTGCGGCGGGATAATTTCTTTGCCATGGCTCATTCTCCTCCGGTGAAGGACATCAGTGCTTCGACAGCCCGAGATAGCGATGCACGATCTCCGGCTGGGATTTGAGGTCGTGCGACGTTCCGGAATAGACGATGGTGCCCTTTTCCATCAGGAAGACGCGTGGGCACAGCTTGAGCGCGGTCTCCACGTTCTGCTCGACCAGCAGGATGGAGACACCGCTCTGATTGATGCGATGGATTTCGCGACGGATCTGCGAAACGAGCCGCGGCATGATGCCTTCCGTCGGCTCGTCGAGGATGATGAGTTTTGGGCCCATCATCAGGCAGCGGGCGATGGCGAGCATCTGCTGCTCGCCGCCGGACAGCGTGTTGCCGGACTGCTTGAGCCGCTCCTTCAGCCGTGGAAAGCAGCCGAACACATAGTCTTGCCGCGCCGGATCGGGCTTGCCGGGAAGGCCGATATAGAGATTTTCCGCAACCGACAGACCGGGGAAGATGCCGCGGCCCTGCGGCACGTAGCCGATGCCGTGTCGCGGCACCTGGTGCGCCGCGATGCCGCCGAGGTCGGTGCCGTCGAACGAGACCTCGCCGCGCGAGCGCCGGATCAGCCCCATGATGGCGCGCAGCGTCGTCGTCTTGCCGACGCCATTGCGCCCGAGCAGCGCCGCCGCCTCGCCGGGTTTCACCTCGAGGTTGACGCCCTGCAGGATATGCAGCTTGCCGATATGCACATGCAGGTCGCGAAGGCTAAGCACGGACTGCCTCCTCGACATAATCCTCGTCCTCCGGACGGCCGAGATAGGCCTCGCGCACACGCTCGTCCGCGGCGATCTCGCTTGGGCTGCCGGAGGTGAGCACGCTGCCTTGCGCCATCACAGTGATGTCGTCGGCGATCTCGAACACGACCTCCATGTCATGCTCGATGATGACGATGTCGATCGAGCGTGCCAGCTCCTGGATCTTCTCCACGGCGCGGTCGGTCTCCGCCGGCGACATGCCGCAGGTCGGCTCGTCGAGCAGCAAGAGCCGCGGCTGCGAAATGAGCGCCATGCCGATCTCGAGCAAGGCCACGTCGCCATAGGAGAGCGTCCCGGCGGCGCGAGAGGCGAGCGGCGTCAGCCCGATCTGCGCGAGGGTGCGCTCGACGCGTTCTGCGGTATCGCGGTCGCGTGCCGCGGGGCGGAAGGGATGCAGGAAGCGTGTGCCGGCCTGTGCGGTGATCCACAGATTGTCGGCCGTGCTCATCTGCGGGAACACGCTCTTGATCTGCAGCGTGCGCTTGATGCCGAGCCGGCTGATCTCATGCGGCTTCAATCCGGTGATGTCGCGTCCGAGGAAGAACACCTTCCCTGAATCCGGCGTCAGCAGGCCGGAGACCAGATTGAAGAAGGTTGTCTTGCCGGCGCCGTTCGGGCCGATGATGGCGTGCAGGCGTCCGCCGGGCAGATTGAGATTGAGGTGGTCGACGGCAGTCAAACCGCCGAAGCGCCTGACCAGATTGTCGACGCGCAGGACCGGCTCGCTCATGGCTCGGTCCTCAGCTCGGCCGCGGGCTCGACGGAGCGTTCGACGTCGGCAGGCTCGGCGATGCGCGCGAGCACGTCGCGCCACAGTCCGACGATGCCGCGCGGCGCCAGGATGACGACCAGGATCGCCGTCACGCCGACGATCAGCGAGTGATGCTCCCAATGCGTGGAGACGAGCTCGCGAATGAGAATGAACAAGGCGGTGCCGACAAGCGGACCGAACAGCGTGCCGGCACCGCCGACAATGGCCCAGACCACCGCCTCGCCGGACACGTGATAGAACATGTAGCTGGCCGAGGCGTAACGGCCGAAAAAGGCAAACAGCGCGCCGGCGACGCCGGCGAGAAAGCCGGCCATCACAAAGGCGGTGAGCCGCAGCCCGTAAACATTGAGGCCGATCAGCGAGGCGCGCACGTCGTTATCGCGCACCGCCAGGAAGGCTTTGCCCAGCGGGCTGCGCGTGACGCATTGCATGAGCCACAGGCACAGCATCACCGTTGCGAGGATGAAGAAGTACTGGAAGGTGGCGCTGGTGAACGAGAGCTGCGTGCCACCGAAGCTGAACGTCGGCGGCAGGGTGAAATTGATGCCGTCGTCGCCTCCGGTCAGCCATTTCTGCGTGACCGCGAGGAAGTAGAAGATCAGCGAGAACACGACGGTGATGATCGCGAAATAGTGCCAGGAGAGCCGCACGGCGAAAATGCCGGAGACGAAAGCCATCGCCGTCGCGGCGAAGATGCCGAGCCCGAAGGCCGGCCAGAAGCCGAGGCCGAGCTGGTCGATACCGACCGCGACCCCGTACATGCCGAAGCCGAAATAGAGTGCCTGGCCGAAGGAGAGCAGCCCGATATAGCCGTAGAGCAGGTTCACGCTCGAGGCGAAGAGCGACCAGATCAGGATCTCGGCGATCAGGCTGACCCAGAAGCCGTTGATCAGCGCCGGAATGAGCCAGGGCACCGCGAGCATGAAAGCCGCGAAGGCGACAAGCAACGCGCGCTCGATGGTGGCGCGGCGGGTCATCGCGTGAGCCCCTTGAACAGGCCCTGCGGGCGCAGCAGCAGCACGGCGCTCATCAGCACCAGCGAGGCGATGCGCGCCACCGTCGGGTCGGCGAAGCTCTGGATGACGCCTTCGAGGAAGGCGAGCAGCACCGCGGCGGCCGCGGTGCCGGGCAGGTTGCCGAGCCCGCCGATGATCACCGCCATGAAGCAGAACGGCAGGATGTCGACGCCGCCGCGGAAATCGACGGTGGTGATCGGCGCCGCAACGGCGCCGCCGAAAGCTGCGAGCGCGAAGCCGATCGCGAACGTAAACACGTAGACGCGTTGCGCCGGAATCCCCATGGCGATCGCGGTATCGCGGTCGTGACGTACCGCGCGCATCCAGGTGCCGAGCTTGGTGTGATTGAGAAAGAGGAAAAATCCGAGCAGGGCGGCCACGGCGATCGCGGCGGCAAACAGGCGATAGACTTCATATTCGATGCCGAACAGCGGGATGGTCGCCTGGATCGGCGGCAGGATGCGGTGCGGCGTCGGGCCGAAGCTGATGCGCACGCTTTCCTGCAGGATGAGCGAAAGGCCGAAAGTCGCGACGATCGACAGCGCCGCCACGTTGCGGATCGGCTGGATGACGATGCGTTGGATCAGCGCGCCGAGCAGGAAACCGAACAGCGGCGCGGTGATGAAGCCGAGCCAGAAGCTCCCGGTCGCCTCCAGCGTGAACCAGGCGACCACAGTGCCGACCATGAAGAAGTCGCCATGCGCGATGTTGATGATGTCGAGAAGGCCGAAGATCACGCTCAGGCCGAGCGCGATCAAAGCGATGATCAGGCCCCAGATGAGCCCGTTCAACGCCAGCAGGAGCAGCGTGTGCATCATGATGCGACGCAACCTGTCACGCGGACCTCATTAGTTTCCAATCGTCCCTTCATGAGTGCAACAACCATTTCGCTTGCACGCGCCGTGCCACACACGTGGGCGCGCGCTATGCGATCCCTCCCGTGGCAGCTGAAGCGAGCAGTCCGGCCGGCACCATGTGACTGTCCATGCGCAGCTCGGCCGGGGTCAGGCCCAGCGCCAGGCCGACGAGCTGCGGCAGGTGCAGCACCGGCATGTCGAGGCTTTCGCCCATGTCCTTTTCGATCTCGCGCTGAAAGCCGTCGAGGACGGTGTGGCAGAGTGGGCAAGGCGTCACCACGGTCTTGGCGCCATTCGCTTTCGCTGAGCGCAGGTGCTGCCCGGTGAGCTTGATGGCGACGCGCTCGTCATGCGCCGCGGTGTGGAAGCCGCAGCATTCGGTGCGGCCGGAATAGTCGATCGGCTGGCAGCCGAAGATCTCGGCGAGCCGCTCGAGCGCGGCGTTGTTGCGTGAATCGACGAAGCCGTAGCGGCCCGGTGGCCGCGTGATGTGGCAGCCATAGAAGGCGGCGACGGTGAGCCCGGTGAGCGGCTGCACGACCATGGCGCGCAGCCGCGCTTCGCCGATGTCCTCGTGCAGCACCCAGAGGAAGTGGCTGATCTTGGTGCGGCCGCTGTAATGCAGGCCTTCATCCGCAAGCCGCACATTGACAATGTCGGCGAGCTTGTTGTCGCTGACGAAGGCGGCATGCGCGTCGAGCAGATTGAGCGTGCAGGTGTTGCAGATCGTCATCAGCGGCAGGCCCTCCCGCTCGGCAAGGGCGAGGATGCGCACATTGAGTGCGTAGAAACCGACGGGATCGATGGCGCGCAGCTCGCGTGCGCCGGTACAGGTCGCCGACTCGAGCGCAACGAGGCTCAGCCCAAGCCGCGCGGCGACGAGATGCGTCGCCTCGTTGAGTTCGGCACAGGTCGAGCGTGCGGAGCAGCCGGGGTAATAAGCGAACTTCATGGTGCGTCGCCCCTGGTGAGCAGCCGCCGCGCGGCGCCCGCTGCCGTGGTCTTCGTCCCGAGCAGCGTGCGCAGCGGCTTCACCTTGCCGCGCAGCCACAGACGGACGATGCGCGGCAGCTGTGCCAGCGCGCGCAAGCCTTGCACGCGAAGCACCAGCGCCCCGGGATCGACGCGGCCGCGCGCGGCAACGACGGCGCGCAGCGCCAGCGCATGCTTCGCCATATGCGGAACCAGCGCCGCGGCTTTGGCCTTCAGTGGCTCGATGACCATGCTGACGATGGGAATGCCCGCGGGGCAGACCTCCTCGCATTTGTAACAGGACACGCAGTTGAAGATTCCGGTCTGCGCCAGCGAGCGCGCTACCTTCTCGCGACCGTTGCGCGGATCGAGCGCGGTCTGGCCGAGCTGCACCAGTGGCGCCGGCCCGGCAAAATCCGTGAGGTCGCCGAGGCCGATGACCGGGCAGGCGGAGTAGCAGCACATGCAGCCGATGCAATCGAGCGCCTTGGAGGCGCTCTTCATGCTGGCATGCGTGAGCGGTTCGGGGAATTGCGGGTAGGGCGTCGCGCGCTCGAGCCAGGGCTCGAGCTGCGCCACTTTGCGTTCGTATGGCGCGCGATCGACGACGAGATCGCGCACCACCGGCAGATTGCGCAGCGGCTCGATCACCATCACCGGCTCGACCGCTTCCCAGCAGGCGAGCACCTCGCGGCCGTTCATGCGCAACGCGCAGGTGCCGCACATTTTCGAGCCGCAGAACCAGCGGTAGGCGAGATCGCTGGCGGCGTTCTCGGCGATCCAGTTGAGCGCATCGAGCACCCGCATCCACTTGCGATAGGGCACGTCGAAGTCTTGATAGGTCGCTCCCGCTGATCTGTCTGTGGAACGGCGCACCCGCACCTTCAGGAGCTCGCCTTCGGTGAAGCGCGCATTGCGCGCGCGCAGCGAATCCTGCCGCTCGGTCTGCCCGATGCGGAAGGCGCGGGTCGTCCCGTCCGCTGCGGTTTGCACGATGCTCACCACGCCACCTCGAGATTGTCCTTGGCGATGAAGTCGGGCTTGAAGAACGGCAGCTCGTAAGGCCGCTGCTCGAAGCGGAATCCGTTGCCGGTCTTTTGCAGGACGTTTGCCGTCAGCCAATGTTTGTTGTCGGTCTGCGGTAAATCGCGGCGGAAGAACGGGCCGCGGCTTTCCTTGCGCTCCAGCGAGGACTGCACGATCAGCTCGCAGGCATCAACCATGTTGACCACGTCGATGGCGTCGAGCCACTCGTAATTCGCGGTGCGCGCGTGCGAAGCGAGGCGCATGCGCGGGAGGAGATCGAGCCGGATTTCCTCGATGTTGCCGAGCGCGGACCGCAGGCTCGCGGCGTCCTTCTCGACGCCGGCCTTGTCCCACATCACCTTGCGCAGCTTTTCCTTGATCTTGACCGGCACGAGACCATCGCCGGCCGTCTCGCGCAGCGCATCGAGCCGCTCCTCCTCGCGCGCGACCTCTTGTCGCGGCAGCTCGCAGAGTGCCAGCCGCGGCAGGTCGGCAGCGACGCCATCAGCGACGACCTTGCCGTCATAAGTGGCGAGCCCGATCAGGCCATTGCTGTGGCCGCCGACGCCGCCGGCGACGTAGAGGCCGGGAACCGAGGAGCGCATGGTCGCGGTATCGACGTCGATGCCGCCCTGGCGGTAGTGCGCGGTGACTGCCGTCTCCACGAGCTGGCGCGGGAAGTCGAGGCCGAGCTGCCGATAGGCTTTGCCGTAGGTCGTGTAGGTTTCGACCTCGGCCGCGTCGCAGTGGTCGAAGCCGGCATAATAGCCGCCGTCATAGCGCGCCTTGCCTGCACGCACTTGCTTCGCCAAAGCTTTGAGCTGCACCGTATATGGCCCGAAGGCGAGCGGGTCGTCCTCTTGCTGATTGAAGAATTCCTCGCCGGCGGAGTTGACCATGCGCGCCGACTTCTCGGAGCCGAGCATCGGGTTCGGATAGACCTGCATGCGCTGCCAGGTCGGCGGATCCGCAATGTCGTTGGTGTGCCACCATTGCATTTCAAGATTGACCAGCGTGGCGCCGGCGCGCCAGCCGAGCGCGATGCCATCCGCGGACATCTCGCGCGTGCCGGTCGAGCGCGCATGCAGGCGATCGGAATAGCCAGTGGCGAGGATCACCGCACGCGCCAGCACCACGATGTATTCGCCGGTCATCGTGTCGAGGCAAAACACGCCGCCGACGGAGCCATCGGAGCGGCGCAGCAGTGCCGTCGCCGCGGTCTCCTCGAGCCGCGGGATATTCGCCTTGATGATCTGCTTGCGCCGCAGATCCATGAACGGCACGCCGGAATTGCCCTGCACATTGGCGGCGATGGAGCGGATCTTGCCCGGGCTGGTCACCATGTTGCCGGCGTCGTCGCGGCGGAAGTAGAGCCCGGCCTCCTCGAGCTCGGGGTAGTAGACTCTTTCCAGCCACTCGCCGCAGCGGCGCGCCCAGTGCTGATCGATGAGGAACTGGTTGTGATACTTGATGAGGAATTCGGCAGTGTTGCGCGCATTGTCCTCGGTGTTGCCGAGTGCGCGACCGGAGATCACCAGATTGCCGGCGAACAGCGAGGCGCCGCTCTTGCCGGTGAGGCCCTTGCAGATGATGAGCGGCTTGATCCCAAGTTTGTGCAGATTGAGCGCGGCATAGCATCCGGCGGCCCCGCCGCCGATCACGGCCACGTCAGTCCTTTCCACGCGCATCCGCTGTCGCTTTGCAAAAATGCCAGCTTCCGGCCGCATCCGGCGGAAGCCAAATCCCCTCGATCCGCCAAGCCGCTAGCCCCAAGCGCCCTGGCTCGCCGCCTAGCTGACCACGCGTTTGCGCAAACCGCATTTGGTTTTTTTGCACCACCCTGTGCCGGTTTGCGATAGCCTGTCGCGGAGCGTGAGAGTGGGCGTGAGGCGGCGATGACCCTTGATCCGGCGAAGTGGGACGATCTGCGCGTGTTCCTCGAGGTGGCGCGGCAAGGCAGCGTGCATGCGGCGGCGAAGCGGTTGCGCCTCGATCATTCCACCGTGTGCCGGCGCATCGGCAAGCTGGAATCGCTGCTCGCGGTGAAGCTGTTCGACCGCACCCGCAAGGGCATCGTCGTCCGTAGCGAGGCGCACAGCCTGCTCAAGCACGTGGAGAAGATGGAATTTCATGCGAGCTCGCTGCAGGACGTGCTGGCGCGCGCCGGCAACGACGCCGTCCAGAGCGTGCGCATCGCCACCATGGAGGGCATCGCCAGTCAGTATCTGGCGCGACGCCTGCCGGCGTTGGCGCGCTTCGGCGGTCATGTGAGTGTCGAGCTCGTCAGCATTCCGCAGACAGTCGACCTCTCACGCAAGGAAGCCGACATCTTCCTGAGCTTCTTCAATCCGCAGGCGCCCGGCCTCGCCAGCACGCTCTACGCGGAGTTCGCGTTGCACCTCTACGCCTCGCCGGACTATCTGCGCGCACATGGCACGCCGAAGAGCCGGGACGATCTCGCGAACCACGTGTTCGTCGGCTATATCGACGACCTGCTGGCGATCCACGCGGTGCGTTGGCTCGACGAGCTGATCACCGCGCCGAAAATGAGCTTCACCTCGAACAGCATCCTGGCGCAGAGCAATGCAGCGGCCGACGGGCTCGGCATCGTGCTGCTGCCGACCTTTGTGGGCGCGCATGTATCGGGGTTGCAACGCGTGCTGCCGGAGATCTCCGTGATGCGCGACGTATGGGTCTCGGTACGCAGCGAGCAACGCTATCAGCCGCGCATCAAGGCCGTGACGCGCTTCCTCCGGCATATCTTTCAGGAGGATCGCGAGTTCCTGGCAGGAAAGCAGCCGCGAGCTCGCGCTTAGCTGCGCTGCAGCTTTCGCTCCTATCCAGGCGGTCGTGCTGCCTGCGAAACTCCGCAATCCGTAAGGATCAACGTTCCCATTCGCGCGTTCAGCAAGCTGCGCATGACAGGAGCTTGCGATGGGTAACCAGACGCCGTTTGAGGACTTCGAGGCGCTCGATGTGCGGACGCGGGAGACAACGATTTTCGTCCGCCGTGGAGGATCCGGGCCGGCACTCCTCTTATTGCATGGCTTTCCGCAGACGCATGCCATGTGGCAATCGGTGGCGCCGCTTCTCGCCCGGCATTTCACGGTGGTTTGCGCCGATCTTCGCGGTTATGGCCGCAGCGGCTGTCCGCCTTCGCGTCCCGACCACGCGCCCTATGCGAAGCGGGCGATGGCCCTCGACATGGTCGCGGTCATGGAGGCGTTGGGCTTTACGCACTTTGCCGTAGCCGGGCACGATCGCGGCGGACGGGTGGCTTACCGTCTGGCGCTCGATCATCCGCAACGCGTCGAGCGTCTCGCGGTGCTCGATGTGCTTCCCATTGCCGAGGCATGGGAGCGGGCGGACAAGCGGTTGGCGGTCGGCTATTGGCCCTGGTCACTCCTGGCGCAACCCGAGCCTCTTCCCGAACGGCTGTTATCGGCGGCTCCCGATGCGGTGATCGATCATGTGCTCGGCCGTTGGGGTTCTGCGGCGGAGGCCTTCGGCCCGCAAGTGCGCGAGGCATACATCGCTGCGCTGCGCGATCCCGCCCATGTCCATGCCATTTGCGAGGAGTACCGCGCGGCGGTGACGCTCGATCACGAGCACGATGCCGCCGATCGCCAAGCCGGCCGCCGGATCGCGTGTCCGGTGCTGGTGCTGTGGAGCGGCCACGGGCCGCTGAGCTCGTGGTATGCCGCCGATGGCGGGCCCTTGGCGCTGTGGCGCGATTGGGCCGCCGAGGTCGAAGGCAAGGCCGTCGACGGCGGTCACTTCTTTCCGGAAGAATATCCAGAACAGACGGCCGCGGAGCTCGACGCGTTCTTTGCCCCCGCCGCCGCATCAGGGAAGATGCCGTCGCGAGCGCAGCGATGAGCCCTCGCACGCCGAGCGCGTCACGCGGGTGGCTTCGCCTCGACGTGCCGCGCGAAGTTGTCGAGGATCGCCTGCCAGCCTTGGCGCTGCTGCTCGATGGAATGCGTTGATTCAGCGTCAAAGCTCACGCGCACGCGGACACCCTTTGGTCCAGGCGTGAACTCGACCTGCGCCGCACGATCACCGAAGGCATATTCGATCAGCTTGTGCTCGACGATCTTGGTGTAGGTCCCGGCGAAATCGAAGCCCATGCTGCCGTCCTTCGCCTCCATGCGTGAAGAGAAGGCGCCACCCACCCGCAAATCCACGCTGGCCGCGGTGGTGTGCCAGTCATCGGACGCTGCATTCCACTGCTTGATGTCTGCCGGCGACGTGTAGGCGCTCCACACGGCTGCGACAGGGGCGGCCACATTGGTTTCCACCGTGATCTTCTCAGTCATGTCGATTGCTCCTTTTCGTGTGCCGCGGATCGGGATATTGTCTCGATGGAATGCTACTAAATATAAAGTATCTTGATGTCAAGATACTTTATGACGAGATATTTGCATGGATCGAGCCGAGATGGCCGTTACGCAATGGGCGCGCGAGCGGCCCGACCTGCCTTTGTTGCCCCTGGCCCTGCTGGGCCGGCTGAACGAAGCCTCCGAACGCATCCTCCGCGATCACATGAATCCGCTGTTCGCTGAAGCCGGGCTGCAGCACGGCGAGTTTGACGTCCTGGCGACGCTGCGCCGCTCCGGCGAACCCTTCATGCTCTCGCCGACCCGTCTCTATGAGGCAACAATGATCTCGTCCGGCGGCATGACTGCGCGCCTCGACCGCCTCGAGCGCGCCGGCTTCATCGAGCGCCGTTCCGATCCCAATGACCGGCGCGGCAAGCTCATTGCGCTGACCGGGAAAGGCCGCAAGGTCATCGACGCGACGATGACCCGGCACGTGGCCAACGAGCAGCGGATCCTCGCTTCGCTGACGAGCGCGGAACAGGAAAAGCTCAACGCCCTGCTGAAGAAACTGATCGCCGGGCTTTAAATGCCTGCCTGCGCGTTAGACACTCAGGAAACAACTGCAGTGGGCATCGCATGAACTACCACAAGAAATTCGTCGTCGAACCCGGTGCCAGGCTGCGCCTCGGCAAGATCGATCCCTCCTTCACCGGCAAGCACGACGCGCACGACAAGGCGAAGAAGGAGATCGAGAAGCAGGTCGAGCGCATGCGCGAGCTGCAATATCTGCTCTATGCCGACGGCACGCGCTCGCTGCTCATCGTGCTGCAGGCACTCGACGCCGGCGGCAAGGATGGCGTCATCGGCCACCTGTTCTCCGGCATGAACCCGCAGGGGACCTTCGTGGTCCCGTTCAAGCGGCCGACGGCGGAGGAGGCGGCGCATGATTTCCTCTGGCGCACGCATCGGCATGCGCCCGCGCGCGGCCAGGTCGTCATCTTCAACCGCTCGCATTACGAGGACGTGCTGGTGACGCGCGTGCACGAGACGGTGCCGCGTGCGCTCTGGTCGAAGCGCTACGACATCATCAATGCCTTCGAGAATGCGCTGATCGAGAACGGGACCAAGATCCTCAAATTCTACCTGCACATCAGCCCCGAGGAGCAGCTCGAGCGTTTCAAGGACCGGCTCGACGACCCCGAACGACGCTGGAAGATCAGCGAGGACGACTACAGCGAGCGCAAGCTGTGGCCGAAATACATCGAGGCCTATGAAGACGCGATGATGCGCACCAGCACCCAGCAGGCGCCCTGGTATGTGATCCCGGCGAACCACAAATGGTTCCGCAATCTCGCGATCTCGCACATCGTCGCTGACACCATGGACGACATGGGATTGACCCTGCCGCGCCCGCACGTCGATCTCGCCGAAATCCGCCGCAAATTCCACGCCGCCGAGGTGGCGCAGCGCGACGGCAAACCCGCCAGGTTGGAAAAATCGGACAAGCACAAGAAGTCCAGGCGCCGCCGTGGCTGAGCCAGGCGCTAAACGAGGCTGGCTGTTCGCCTCGTTGCGCGGCTACCAGGCGGCGTGGCTGTCGGGCGACCTTGTCGCCGCGCTGACGCTCGCCGCGATCGCCATTCCCGAGCAGCTCGCTACCGCCAAGCTCGCCGGCATGCCGGCCTTCGCCGGTCTCCTCGCCTTCGTCGCCGGCTCGCTTGCGATCGCGGCTTTCGGCGCCAACCGCTTCATGTCGGTCGGCGCCGACTCGACCATCGCGCCGATCATTGCCGGCGCGCTGACTCCCATGGCGGCCGCTGCCGGCGGCAGCACGTCCTATGCCGGCATGGTGATCATGATGACGCTGACCTGCGGCCTCATCCTGCTCATCGCGGGGCTGTTGCGCGGTGGCTGGATCGCCGATCTGATCTCGACGCCGGTGATTATCGGTTTCCTCGCCGGCGTCTCCGCCCACATCATTATCGGTCAGCTCCCGGTGGCACTTGGTGTCACGGCGTTCGGCGACAGCTTGGTCGAGCGGCTCGTCTCAATCGCGCGGCAGCTGCCGAACGCCAATCCCTATCCGTTGGCCGTCGCCGCCGGCGTCCTGATCGTCACCATGCTCGCGGAGCGGCTGAGCGGACGCGTGCCCGGAGCACTGATCGGCATCGCGCTCAGCGCCCTCGCGGTCTGGCTGTTCGGCATGCGGGGTCACGGCGTTGCGATGCTCGAGCCCTTGCCCATTGCGGCGCCGCATGCGGCGTTCACGCTGCCGACGCTCGACCAGTTCATCCTTGTCCTCCCCATCGCATTGATCGTCGCGCTGGTATGCATGATGCAGACCGCGGTCGTCGCCCGCTCCTTTCCCAGCGAGGCTTCAGTTCCTGACGACATCAGCCGCGACTACCTCGCCGTCGGCGTCGGTAGTATCATTTCCGCGCTGCTCGGCGCCTTTGCCGTCAATGCCAGCCCGCCGCGCACGGCCGTGGTGCGCGAGTCCGGCGGCCGTTCGCAGCTCGTGGGTCTCGCCGCGGTCGCGTTGGTGGTGGTCGTTGCCTTCTTTCTCGCGTCGGCCTTCGCGTTGATCCCGGAAGCGGCGTTGAGCGGCATCCTTATCTTCGTCGGGTTGCGCATCTTCCGCGTCGCCGAGATGCGGCGCATCTACCGCTATGGCGATTACGAGTTTCTGCTGCTGCTCGCCAGCGCCGCGCTCGTCGTGCTGCTGCCGATCCAGATCGGCGTCACCATGGCGATCCTGCTTTCGCTCGCCCACAGCATCTACATCATCGCCCGGCCGGACTGCGCCGTGCTCTCGCGCGTGTCCGGCACGACGGTGTGGTGGAAGGAGCCGGGTGGCGCGACCGGCGAGCAGGTGCCTGGCGTCCTCGTCTTCGCGCCCGGTGCGCCGATCCATTTCACCAACGCCGCCTATGTGCGCGGCAAGCTCAATGCGGCGATCACCGCCATGCCCGAGCCTTGCCGCCTCGTCGTCATCGAGGCGAATGGCGTCATCGACGTCGATTACACCGGCTCACAGGTGTTGCAGGCGGCGATTGCCGAGCTCAAGGCGCGGGGCATCGCCGTGGCGCTGGCACGCCTGGAAACGCCGCGGGCGCAGCGCGCCGCCGAGGTCACCGGGCTCATCGCGGCTCTCGGCAGTGATCATGTTTTCCGCTCCGTCGAGGATGCAATTCGCGCCAAAGGTCCCGCAGGATCGACCGGCTGACGCGCACTGCTGTGGAAAGCGTTGGCAACTGTTGGCATCGTGTTGGCAACTCGTCTTGGCGCTTTTCTTTTCACACAGCACGCCTATAACCACATTTATCCCGCTCCATTACCAAGGGGCGTCTGATCAAGCGTCTACAGTCGCGGAGCGGGATGCGATGGCCGAGTGACGGGTGGCTTTCAGACGAACACCCAATCCATTCGGCGGCGAAGTCGCGATGCTCCCGGTGCACAGAACCCGTGCATCACGAGAGGTGTGGTCCCCCCGGTTTAGGTCGAGCTACCGGCCGGACCGGGGAAGTACTCTCATCAGCGGTGGATA
>Ga0070741_10000379_pt1 | contig 165557 bp, 147 predicted proteins | sample Coa_R1_4_FD_66440 | JGI IMG/M metagenome (GOLD analysis project Ga0070741, IMG submission 66440) | Surface soil microbial communities from Centralia Pennsylvania, which are recovering from an underground coalmine fire - Coalmine... | ecosystem: Environmental > Terrestrial > Soil >... | reverse complement strand
GCCTTGATGCTCGAGGAGCCCACATCCAGACCAACAATCGTCTTTGATCCGAATCCAAACATGTGCCCGCCTTTACAGTTGCCCGGCAGCCTTGGCAGCCGCCTTCGGTTTCTTCTTGCTCTTGGCTTCCATCTGGTTCGACTTCTCTTCCATCCACTGGTCCAGCCTCGATTTCTTGAAGCGCCAGCGGTTGCCCAGTTTGAAAGCGGGAATCTTCTGCTCGCCTACGTACTTGTAAAGCGTGTCCGCGCTGACTCCCAAGTACTGGGAAGCCTGGCGAACGTTCATCACTTCACGCGAGTCGGCCATAGTCTGATCCCCTATCCACAGAACCAGAGCCGCTCACCGGTTGTTTTCCGGAAGCAAGCGAAACTTGGGAGAGAATTCCTCGATCACAAATGCGTTCGAGTGAATTTCGGTGTGCTGAGCATAGCGCAACCCGGCCAGACAGGGCCTTGCGATGAAATCTTGCGTTTTACTGGGTTTTTTGCGGTTTTTCTGGAAACGCCATTTTCGAGAGACCGCGAAGAAGTCTATTAGTTGTGGTTTATGGCAGAGGATAATACAACATGTTGCGCTTTCGTGGAAGGTCGCGCTTCAGTCATTTCACGCCAGTAACCAAGGTACTAGACACGGTACGAAGGTGCTATCCCGAGTTTCCAGAGAGGATCCTTACTCCTTCTCTTGCAGCTACTTACCCGCACCCGAGCGTGAAGTCTGGAGTCACAATCCATGACTCCCACGGACAGATGAACAGGCCTTGCCTTTGCTACTTCGTGTGAGAGAGTTCCAGGTTTCAAGGGCAGCAACTCGTAAATCCTGCGCTCGGCGATCGAAGCTTTCCCGAACTAGCCCCGCTCCATCAACAGAACCTTGTCGACGTTGTCCACTTCGGTCAGCTTTACCTCGATGACTTCATTCATCGTGGTCTGCACCTTGCGTCCAATAAAGTTCGCTTCCACCGGCAACTCGCGATGTCCACGGTCAATCAACACCAGGAGTTGCACCTGCTTCGGCCGTCCATGCGAGAACAGCGCATCCATGGCAGCCCGGGTGGTGCGACCCGTAAACAGAACATCGTCGGTGAGAATGATGTTCTTGTCCTTGATCGAAAACCCGATCGGAGATTTCTGCACCACCGGCTTCGGTCCCAAGGTCGAAAGATCGTCGCGATAAAAAGTAATATCGAGCGTGCCTACATCAACCGGCACGTTCTCGATCCGCTGAATGATCTTGCCCAGGCGCTCCGCAATCGGAACCCCGCGCCGCCGAATCCCTACCAGGCCCAGGTTTTCCGCCCCGCCATTTTTTTCCAGGATCTCGTGCGCGAGCCGCACCATGGTCCGCTCAATCTCCGATGCCGACATCAACTGCGATTTTTGTTTCAGGCCGTTCTTGTGAACCACACCGCGACTGGTCATAGGCAAGCTCTTGGACGGGATTTGGGGAGTGCGCGTTCCGCGCGACTCAGAACTGTAGTTGACAAGACCCGGAAGGTCAAGCAACGCGCCGCAACTGGTAGAGCCTACCCACATCGTATCCCCCTAGCGAAGTTGCAGTGCATGAGTGAGAAGCGTGGTCGAGAGCCGGAGGTGTTCTTTTGGGAGCGATGAACCAACCCGCAGCCGCCGTAGGGATGGTGGGAAAGTGGGAATCCCGCGTTTTGGAGTCTGGCGGGATTTCCACTTTTCCACCACCCGCTTTCCGAGCCCGTCCTGCTCTAGCATGCCAGCTTCATGTCGACCCCTTACTTTACCTTGGTGCGGGAAATGCGTGACGCCTACAACCATCGTCTGCGTCTGTTGCAGTCGGCTCGGCAATGCGGTATCAAACCCACCGCCCGCCTTTTCCAGACCACCGTCCCCACCGTGCGCAAGTGGTGGCGCCGTAATCAGCAGCAGGGACTGCGCGGCCTCCTCGAAATCTCCCGCGCTCCCCATCATCAGCCCGGCAAAACTCCCGCCGCCGTCGAACACACTTCGCCAACGGTTGTTTACCGACTCGGGGGGATGTCCCTAGGCACCCCTAACTTCGAGATCGTCATTCGGTAGATTGCATGACGAGTTTTGCTAGGGTGCAAGGTCGATTGCTTGCGGGCAAAGACCAAGGTTTGAGAGGGAGTCAATGTCGTGCGGCTGCGATGATTCGTCCGGGGGCCCCCAGCAGGTCGCAATTCTCCACGATCAAACAGCAGAATACCTGGCCCTTTCATTTGGAGGGAACCCTTGCAGGGAACTCTCTCCAACCCTGTTTTGATCATCGCTAAAAAAAATCACCGAAACGTAGCCGGGGAGGGAAACTGATTCTCTTTTTCCGCAACTTTTCACAAGACGCCAACACCTTCTCCTTATCTTAAGAACGTGAGGGCAACCTGCCCCGAAGGAAATCCAATGAAGTTGAAGATTGCCATACTCGGTCTCCTGTCGTTGTCGCTCCTGGGCGTTGCAACTGGAGCACACGCGCAAACCGCATCCGTCTACGTCGTACACGGTATCGATGGCCGCGATCTTGGTCTCGACCAGTCTCTGCCGGTCGATGTCCTCGCCAATGGTTCGATTTGCCTACTGCAGAACTTCACCTTTGGAACTGTTGCCGGCCCGGTCGCACTTGATCCCGGAAGTTATAACCTTCAGATCAGCCTGGCCAACACCACAAGTCCCTGCGCCAATCCCGCAGTGATCACCGCCGATGTGATCTTCTCCGCGGGCGAAAGTGCCAGCGTCATTGCCAATCTTGACGCCAATGGCGCTCCCACCGCTAACAAATACACCGAAGATCTCTCCCCCGTTGCGAAAGGGATGTCGCGCGTTCTAGTTCACCACGATGCGTGGGCGCCCGCAGTAGATATCAAGCTGCGTTTAACCAACACCAAGAAGACGGCGATGTTTACCAACGTCGAGAACCCCGAATCAGCCGATGCCGCGGTAAAGTCGGGCTGCTGGAGGGTCGCAATATTTCCCGCCGGCGACAAGACTCCCGTCCTCGGTCCCTTGCCTCTGAAACTGAAAGAGAACCATGCCTACCTCGTCTATGCCGTAGGCTCTCTTACCAACAACACGCTGACCCTCATCACCAAACGAATCAAAGTAAATAACTGATAACACGGCAAGAGTTGCCCCCGGGGGTCAAGGGAGGCAGCTTCCGTCTATCTAGTTACTCACCCTGAAGCGGTGCAGGAGCACCGCTTTTTCCATTCTCCTTGCGCGGCGGGTCTGCCCCAATCCCAGCGTGAATTGAAACCTTGCGGCGAGTGTTGCTGAATCACTCTTTGCACGTGGGTCAGACCGATGGCCCAAAGCCCGGTTTTGCCTTGACTGGGGATGTTCACACGTCACGGACATGCTCCAACCAACAAACTAGATTGTCCTCATGCCATGGGGCCTAACCCGTTTCCACCACAGCGGACAGAGTCATTTCGTCGCCTTCTCCTGCTACCATCGCCAACGGTTGTTTACCAGTTCCGAGCGTTGTCGAATCTTTGAGTCCGCCTTGGAGCGGGTGCGACGCAATTTCTGGCTTCAGGTGGGAGTGGAGTAGCTTTTGCCACTATGCAAGCGGCTGCGAGGGGCGCGTAGAGATCGAGTCGGAATGGACGGCGCGAAAACGGGAGCGAGCGGCGGGGAAACTCTGTCCAGTGATCGAACTGCCCCACTCAAGCCAAAACCGGGCTTGAGTGGGCCACCGGCGCTTCTTTCCTTTCCGTACCTCACAAATTATTGCGCGTCCGGCGTAGTCTTTCATAAAAAATGCTTATGGCGAAAGAATCCCCAAGCGCTTTCGATTCCACTCCCAATCCGAATGTTCCTGGGAGAAGGTGCCGACAGAAGACAATGCCTCCAGGCTTGTCGGTAATCTTCCTGACCGTGATTGGGCTTGTCTTGCCCTCATGGCTGTTCGCCTCTGCGCAGCACCCGATTTCGCTTTATGTTGATGCCAGCGACAGCGCGCGCAAGCTCTTTCATTCCGAACTTGCTATCCCTGTCCATCCCGGTCCTCTCACGTTGGTATATCCACGATGGGGAATTCCAACCTACGAATTCCCGGCCGCATTGCTCAACAATATGGTTCGCCTCAAGATGAGCGGCAATGGTCGGCCCCTTGAGTGGAAACGCGACCTTGTCGACAAGTTTTCCTTCCATGTCTCGGTTCCAGGCAACGTGAAGGTTCTGAATGTCGCGATGGACGTGATCGCCCCTGCCGATCGCTCCGACCTCAATGCTGCGACGGCGCAACTGTTCGTTCTCGACTGGTACACGCTCGTGCTTTACCCACAGGGAGCGGCGGCAGATGAGACAGTCATAGCAGCCCGCCTTAAAGTTCCTGCAGGGTGGAGAGAGGCTTGTGCAGTCGCGCCTATCCGAACCGTGGATGATGTGATCGAATTCCCGCAAATGTCGCTCACCACATTATTTGACTCGCCGGTTCTTTCCGGAAGGCATCTCAAGAGTGTGGAGCTGCGGCTGCCTTCCGCGCCTCCGGTCTTCGTTGATATTGCTTCAGAAACACCCGAGGCCGCGGACCTTCCCATGGAATGGCAACGTCGGCTTCGCCGGGTAATAGCGGAGACCGGCGTGCTCTTCGGCGGATATCCTTATCAGCAGTACCACTTCCTGATCGCGCTCAGCGATGAAGTCGGCAACGATGGCCTCGAACATCGCGAATCCAGCGATCTTCGCATGAGCCTTCTTTCTTTTTCGAACGAGGCAAATCGTCTCGCGTACGGCTATTTGTTGCCACACGAGTATGTCCATTCCTGGAACGGCAAGTACAGGATTCCGGCCGGCATCGTCAAGCCGAACTTCCAGGAACCACAGACCACCGAACTGTTGTGGGTTTATGAAGGGCTCACACGATATTTGAATTGGGTCTTGGCGGCTCGATCGGGGATCCTCACCTGGCAGGAAGCACGCGACTATGTCGCCTTGCTGGCAGCACAAACGGCTCACCGCTCGGGACGTGAATGGCGATCTCTGCAAGACACCGCCGTGTCGACCAACATGATGATCGAGGCCGCCGACCAATGGCAGTCCTTGCGCCGCGGAGCCGATTACTACGATGAGTCGCTTTTGGTCTGGCTGGAAGCGGATACGATCATCCGGCGCACGACCCAAGGAAGGCGATCGCTCGACGATTTTTGCCGCGCCTTCTTTGGCTTTCCGAAGGACACTCCTTACATCAGGCCCTACACCTTCGACGATCTCGTGCAGGTCGTGAACAGCATCGCTCCTTATGACTGGAAAGCATTTTTCGAGAAGAGGTTAAACGCCACCGGTCTGGAGCCCGCCCCGCTCGACGGTCTGTTTGCCAGCGGTTGGGACCTCGCGTATAAAAGCACGCCTGGCTCGGTTCAGGCAGCGAGAGACGAGATTCACCACACGGTCGAAGAGCGGTTTTCCCTGGGATTACTCCTGCGAGAGGATGGCACGATCATCGATGTTGTGCGCGACTCGGCAGCGTGGAATGCCGGACTGGGGCCGGACATGAAGGTGCTGAAAGTAAATCAGCACCCCTGGTCCCCGCAAGCCTTGCGGGATGCAATCATCGCTGATAGCACTTCGATGACACCCTTAAGTCTCGTAGTGCAAAACGGGTCGCAGACATCCCTGCGGAACCTCGACGATCATCGGGGAGCGAGGTATCCACATTTGGAGCGAAATACGGCTCAGGACTTAATGGGAGATATTCTTAAGTCGACGATCGCACAAGTGCCGTGACCAGCATGCGAATTCAAGATACTCCGATCGAGGGCAAGCCTTACCACGAGCGGCGCAACTGCCCCACTCAAGCCAAAATCGGGCTTGAGTGGGCCACTGACTTTATTCATTCAACAACTTAGTTGATGTCGAATTGCTCCTGGTGCAGCGCCGGGTCGCTCTTCACGATGATGGTCTTCTTGGTCAACTCTTCCATCTCGTTCAGGGCGCGTCCATTGTTGCTCTTCAGGGTCTTCGCGACCTCCGGGTTGACTCGCAGCAACACATCGGCATGCTCCAGGTGTTTCGCGATCTTCCGCATTTCGAGATAGATCTCGTTGCAGACGGTGGTCACCGATTTCACGAACCCCGTGGACTGGCAATATGGACACGGCGATCCGATGGTGCGTTCGAGCGATTGCTTCACGCGCTTGCGCGTAATCGCCACCAGGCCGAAGTCATTAAACTGAAGCACCTTCGAGGGCGCGCGGTCCATGCGCAGAGCCTCTTCCAGCGCCTGCATGACTTTCTGCCGGTTGCGCCGCTCGTCCATGTCGATGAAATCGATGACGATGATGCCGCCGAGATCGCGCAGGCGAATCTGCCGCACGATCTCTTTGATCGCGTCCACGTTCGTCTTCACGATCGTGTCTTCCAGGCGCGCCGTCTTACCGACATATTTGCCTGTGTTCACGTCAATCGCCACCAGCGCCTCGGTCTGGTTGATGACGATGTAGCCGCCACTCTTCAACCACACCTTCGATTTCAGCGCCTTGTCGATCTCCTCGCGCAGTCCGAACTGCTCGAATAGCGGAGTCTCTTTGGTGTACAGCTTGACTCGCTTCACCAGCGCCGGCTGGAAGCGGTTGGCGAAGCGCAGAATGCGCTCGTATTCCTGCTCGTTGTCGACCCAGATGGCCGAGAAATCCGACGTCACCTGATCGCGCAGCACGCGCTCGACCACGTTCAGATCGTGATAGATCAAGGTCGGGCCCTTGCTGCTTTCGGCGCGGCTCTTGATTTCGGTCCACAGGCCTTTCAGGAACCGGATATCGGCGCGCAGTTCTTCTTCGTTCGCTCCCTGCGCGGCGGTGCGAACGATGAAGCCGCCATGCCCGTTTTCGCGCTCGCTCTGGATGATGCGCTTCAGTCGCATGCGCTCTTCTTCCGATGCGATCTTGCGCGACACGCCGGTGTGATTCACCGTCGGCATATAAACCAGGAATCGCCCGGGCAGCGCGATGTGGCTGGTGATGCGGGCGCCCTTCTTGCCGATTGGTTCTTTCGCGATCTGCACCAGGATCTCCTGGCCTTCTTTGAGAAGATCGGTGATCTGGGGAATATTCTGCGGTTCGCGGCGGCGCTGGAAGCGCTTGCCACCGCGGCGTCCCCGTCCTCCACGACGATCGAAGCCAGGTCGCGGCGCTCGTTGCGTATACCCCGCCGTTCCCGCTGGCGCCCTTACCTCAACTCGCGCATCCACGGTTCCGTTCCCGCGCGCTTCGGCATCGAGCAGCGCTTCTGCCTCGGCCTGCGCTTCTTCGAGTTCCGCTTCTTCCTCATCCTCTTCTTCCTCGGACGAACCTTCCTCGACCGAAACCTCGCTGCCAATCTCGCCGGAAACTTCCATGGTTTCTTCGTGCGAGCTTTCCGCGGATGCGGCGATCTGCCCGCCATTTTCTCCGTGATAGTCTTCGGCGGCCCTCGTCTCTTCTTCCATCTCTTCGAAGGTGGCGTCCTCCTCGAGATCTTCGACGTAGTGCGCGAGGTCGGCTTCCTCCTCTTCGATGACCTCCTCTTCCATGGTCCTGGGCGCCGAAGCGAACATCGCCGCTTCAGAACTGACGGGCTCTTCTGGGGCCGGCTGAGGAGCCTCTTCCTCGTGCGATACGCTCTCCGACTCCATCACCGGGGCCAGGTCGGCAGCCTCGAGTTTCTCGTCTTCCTGGTCGCGTTCGCGCTCCGATGCGGTCTGCTCTTCGACTTGCTCCTGCCGTTCAACGGGCACAGGCGCTTGCGCACTTTTCATTTCCGCAAACAAGGGTTCGTCATCGGGAAAGCTGGCGGCAATTGCGGCATAGTCCGGCGCGGCGCTCTCGGTGGTGGCAGGCGCGCTTTCCATGGGCGCGGGCGTCGGTTGCGCCCTGCGCTGGTACTTCGAAATCGATTCTCCGGGCAGGATGATGGGCTGATATCCGGGAGGCGGTCCATACTCCGCGTGCTCGCTCCGAGGCTCGCGGGGATGCTCGACTGGGCGCGCGAACTTCGACTCCGGAAAGCGCTCGCCCCGGCGTCCACGACGGCGACGACGGTTGCGCCAGTTCCCCCGGTCTTCCTGCTCTCCGTTGCTCAGTTCGCGACTTTCGCGCGGACGCGCTGGCGCCGAGCTTGCCTCCGCCTCTCCAGTTTCCTCAGGGAAATCCGGACCTTCAATGACCAACGTCTGGGGAGCACTCGCCTGGGGCTGGGGGTGGGGTTGGACCCGTGTGGGTTCGACAGCTGCTACGCGGCCAATCGGAACTTCTTCTACTTCTTCTTCCTCTTCCACCTCCATGAAGTCGGAAACGTAGAGGAAGGCATCTCGTTCCAGTCCGATATCCACGAATGCGGATTGCATTCCTGGCAGGACCCGGGTCACTCGACCCTTGTAAATGGAACCGGCTAACGTGTATTCGTTTTCGCGTTCCAAGTAAATTTCGGCAAGCTGATCATCTTCCGTCACCCCCACCTTGGTTTCATGCGGGGTAGACGAAACGTACAACTCTCTGTTCATTTGGACTCCGGTCTCGGCCGCTAAGCGGCGGAGATCACCGGACGGTCGGCGATGAGGGACGGGGAGGATCGAGCCTTGCGATCGCCGGCCCTGAACAAGGGACGGCTGGGGCCTCGGAGATTAATCCGGGGCAGAGTCCGCGGTACCAGCATGGGAATCGTTTGCACTATCGCAATCGCGCTGCTACCAGATTTGTGACCGCTCTCTGAAGCCTCTTCGTCGGAAGAAACTTGGGGGGCCGTTACCCGTCTGGCAGCGCCTTGTCTTCAATCCTGCCCGGCCTCCAACTGCCTTTGGCCGGTGAGTGCCCTCTTTACGCGAGGGCGATCGTAATCTTGGGTTTAGCCGCGATGGCAAGTGCGGCTGCCTTCCCCGCCTTCTTCTTCCTGTCCTTGTTTCAATTCACGAAGCGGCGCATGCGAACATTCATCACAATCCCTAGAGCCAGAAACATGAACAGGACCGAAGACCCGCCGTAACTCATTAATGGCAGGGGAATTCCTGTTACCGGCATAAAGCCGACGACCATGCCTACGTTGACCAGGATATGAAAGCTGAGTACAGCCACCACACCCATCACCACGAACGTGCCGGCGCGGTCGGGCGCCGTTTGCGCGTTCTGCGTCAGACGCATCAGCACGATAAAGTATAGCAGTAAAACACCTAACGCACCCACGAAACCATGTTCCTCGGATAAGGCCGCAAAGATGAAATCGGTCTGGGGCACCGGTAAGAACGCCAGGTGCGTCTGGGTGCTGCTGTCGCTCCCCCAGATTCCACCCGAGCCCACCGCAATTTTGGATTGAATCAGTTGATACCCGGAGCCCTGCTTGTCGGCCTCGGGTTGCATGAAGCTGATCAGGCGGTCGCGTTGATACGGCTTCAGAACGTGCCAGGCCAGGGGCAGCATCATGCCGCCTACCAGTAACACCGCCATCGCCTGCTTCCAGCGCAAGCCGCCGAGGAAAAGTCCCATGATAGCGATCGGAAGGTACGTCAAGGCGGTCCCCAGGTCGGGTTGGCGCAGCACCATCAGCATAGGGATTCCGACGATCGCTCCCGCCTTAAAGAAATCGGACCAGGAAAGCTCGCGCTGATGCAGGTCGGCGAAATACTTGGCTACGGCCAGGATCAGGATCAGCTTCACCCATTCTGAAGGTTGGAAGTGGGTGCCGCCGGGCAGCTTGATCCAGCGCCGGGCGCCAAGATACTTCTGCCCGAAGATCATGACCGAGATCAGCGAGGCCACCGACGCGATATACATCCAGTGCACCTTGTCGAGCAACGCCTGGTAGTTGATCAGGCTGATCAGGAACATCGCGCCCACCCCGCCCAGAACCCAGTACACCTGCTTGATGTGGGCCCCGGCAAACTTGGTGTGCTCAGTCGCGCTGTGAATCTGCACGATCCCGATTCCGCAAATCATCAAAACAAAGATCAGCAGCACCCAGTCAAAGTCGCGGTATGAAATGTATCGAGACATTGTTTTGTTATTACCGAGTACCTAGTACCGAGTAGTTTCGAATGTCTTCTCGGTACTCGGTACTCGCAACTCTGTACTACTGAACCCCCGGAGCAGCCACCGCCAGTGGCGCACGGCTCTTGGAGACATCCAGCACATAATGCCCGCCGCGCAACCCGCTGTTCCCCTCTTCATTCGGATCAGCCTCGCTCCACACTGCACCGATCTCGACCTTACCGTTCCCCTGGGCAACTTTGGTTGGCTGCCGGCGCTGCTTGTCTACATAGGCTTTGATCACCTGCGAAGCAACGCGCGCCGCCAGATATCCATGCTCACCTTCTTCGAGCAGCGCGGCTACCACAATCTCCGGACTGCGCCGCGGCTCGACTCCCACGAACCAGCCATTGTCCTTGAATTTCGACTTGCCGTTTGCAAGTTTCGCTTTGAGCGCGTTGCTGATGGTCTGCGCACTGCCTGTCTTTCCCGCGAAGTCAATGCCCACCAGGTGTGCACTATTCGCGGTGCCGAGTGGTGAGACCACGTTCGCCATCGCGTCCGTGATGATCGTCCAGTTATTCGGGTCAATCGGAATCTTCACATCGTCCCGGTCCGAAACCGGCCGGATGTTCGCCGGAAACTGGTCCGGAAACGCCACGTGGGGTCGGTGCAGCGTGCCTCCGCTGGCAATGCCTCCGATGGCTCGCGCCAACTGAATCGGCGTTGTCGCCACCGCTCCCTGCCCAATGCCCACCGAAATGGTTTCCCCCGCATACCACTTCTGCTTGAAGTTCCTGATCTTCCATTCTTCCGATGGCATCACCCCGGTCACTTCCTGGGGCAAATCGATGCCGGTCTTCTGCCCCAGCCCGAACATAGTCGCGTACTTCGCGATGCGGCCGATCCCAAGCTTCTCGGCCAGGGTATAGAAGAAGACGTCGCAGGATTGGTAAATGGCCTTGCTGATATCGACCGGCCCGTGGACCCGGTGCTCAGCCAGCACCCAGCATTTGAAGAATCTTCCGTAGAAACTGGCGCCGCCCCCGCAGTTCACGTGCAAATCCTGCGCAACGCCTTCCTGCATTCCGGCCGTGGCCATGATGATCTTGAATACCGAGCCCGGGGCCAGCTGTGCCTGGATGGCTTTGTTCAGCAGCGGGTGGTTCTCATCCGTCACCAACTGGTTCCACTCATTGCGTGAGATGTGTACCGCAAAATCATTGGGATCGAAGGTCGGCCGGCTCACCATGGCCAGGATCTCCCCCGTCCGCGGATCCATCGCCACCACCGCGCCGTTCTTGCCTTCCAACGCCTGCTCGGCCGCAATCTGCAAGTCAATATCAACCGTGAGCTTCAATTGCTTGCCGGGAATCGCCGGCTTCTCCGCCAGTTGCCCCACTTCCTTGCCGCGGCTGTTGACCAGCACCTGCCGCGACCCATTGATCCCCATCAGCATGCTGTTGTATTGCAGTTCGACGCCCGATTGTCCCACCACGTCGCCGGGATTGTTCAGCTCCCAGCGCGGCTGGTTCAGCATGTCTTCGCTGACCTCGCCCACGTACCCGATCAGGTGCGCCATAAATCCGTTGCGTGGATACAACCGCCGGTGCGCCATGATGGTGTCGAGTTCCGGCAATTCGTTCTTGTGTGATTCAATGAACGCCAGTTCGTCGGGCGTGATGTCGTCTTTCAGGTCGATGGGCTGATATTGCGGTGATCCGGCGTAGCGGCGGACACGCTCGCGAATGTCATTCGGGTCGAGGTGCAAACCCTGCGCGATCAGGTCGGCATCGGCGTTCAAGTCACGCGACGAATCGCGCAGCAGCAACGCCGAGAAAGAGGGATAGTTATCTACGATCATCCGCCCTTCGCGGTCCAGAATCTTTCCCCGCGGGGCGAGGATTGGCACGTTGCGGATACGGTTCTGTTCCGCCAGGAGCGAGTATTTCTCGCTCTGCATGACTTGGAGTTGCCACAAGCCGTATGCCAGAACCAGGAACATCCCGAGAATGATGTATTGAACCGCGGTCAGGCGGATCGCGGAAACTTTTTCATCGCGGCCAAACATCAGTTGTCAGCTCTCAAGGGTTTGACTCGCTCAGCCTGCCGAGACGGAGATTTCCACTTTGGACAGAGTTGATGGAGTTACTTGCATTGTAACGCGATAGAGGCAGCGCAGGCGCGCAGTAATGTGCGGCGGATCACTTTCGTAATGCTGCCGAACCGATTTCCCTCATGTACTCTGAATTCGTTCCCAACTCTTTATCATCTACCGACATCCACCGAACCAAACGCTGCGTTTAGGGCCCTGATGTTGGAACACCGAACCGAATCGCGCCTGCCGGCCGAAATCGAGATCCGCATAGCCGCGCTAAGCGAGGACGGAACCCCGTTTGCCCAGACTGCGCTTGCCAGAAACATTAGCCTGAGTGGAGGCCTGTTGACTGGGCTGCAGCGCAAATTGCGCTCCGGAGATCTGATGCGCGTGCAGTATCGCGACAGTCAGGCACGTTTTCGCGTGGTCTGGACCGGCAGCGCCGGACGAAATGGACCCTTTTCGGCCGCAGTCCACAAGCTCAAAGAGGAATCCTGCCCCTGGGCCGAACTCCTGATCGAATGCGCCAGCAAGTGAACATCTCCCCGTTTGGGCTCGACTTCGGGCCCAGCGCAGCTGGTTCAGTAATTCGTTAAATGCGACTACCTGGGTGGTTCCTGCCTGGGAGCGTAGATATCAGTGCTGCGAAGCTTGCCGGATTGGGCCTGAGACCTACCGCGAATTTTGAGCGGAGGAAACACTGGACACGGGCGAGGACGCCCGTGTCCAGATTGATGCTATCGCGCGTGCGCCGGCGTGGTGCGCGGCGGATGATCGGAGTGCGAATCCGGCACGATCCTGTCATTGTCCGACGTGTACAGTCCAATCCCGTCCAGAAGCCCGGTCGTTGGGCTGAACATCGGCTCGTTAAACATGGTACCCACCTTTGCGCTGGCACTGGCAAACACCGGATGACCCATGCCATTCACAAATGACACGCTCTGGTAGTCGCCGACCATCAGGCCCTGGTTGGTATTGGCCAGCCAGTTCAGGTTGATGGGACCGGCCAACGTCACCGGGGCCGTCCAGGTGTGTCCACCATCGGAGGAAGAGATATAGCCTTCCATCAGCTGGCAAGTAGATTGGCTGCAATTGGCCTGCGGATAGAAGTAGTAGCTCACCCCAATATGCGTGGTCTTGCCCGAGGTGCCGGGCTCGATCTCGATTCCGGGGATGAAGTGATCCACCCCGCTGGTGACAGGATCAATCGGAACCCGCTTGATCCGTGACCACCGCTTGCCGTCGGTCGAAGTCGTCAGCACGATGTCGTTCGCACTGCAATTGGTGCGGAAGCTGCAGTCGTGAAAAGCCACGAACACGCGGCCGGAAGCATCAATGGCAGCGGTTGGAAGGTTCAAATCGCGAAGTCCGCCTGCGATGGCGTGCGAATTGTAGTTCGCCACCGTGACCGGCGCCGACCAGCTGGCGCCGCCATTGCTGGAGCCGTACGCAATAATCGAGAACAGGAATGCATCTGCGCTGGGAACGATGACCGTTCCGTTGGGCTTGATCTGTGGATTACCGCCGAGCCCGATCGGCCCAGTCGCCGGTTGCACCGGAGGACCCCAGGTAAGTCCGCCATCAGTAGACGTGCTCAGAAAGATGACATCGCCGCTGCCGTTGTCATCCCACTCCGCATAACAGTGGCCGAAGAACTGGCTGCTCGCGTTGTTGTCGCAGTTGACCCACGTTTTGTCAGGCAAAGTAAAGTTAGGGCCCACAATGACAGGATCGTTCCAGTTAATGCCATCCGTTGAACGGCTGATCAGCATGGGAGGCACTGGTCTCCCGGTAGAAGAAAGCGGAAGTGTCGCAATCATCCAGATTCCGTGCGCGGCATCGAACGTGACCGCCGGATCCGTAGCGCGATCATAAGGCCCGGTGCCTTCGATTTTCGTGATTCCAGGAAGAGAACCGTGTTGCCAGGTTTTCCCGCCGTCGGTGGAAGTCGCCCACCCGATGTCGGAAGAGCCGCCGCCATTTACAAACCGGCCCTGCTGGAAGGCAGTCACAATCGTGTTGCCCACGGAATAGGTATCGGCTTCCACTTCGGTAGCGTGTTGGCTGTCGCTGTTGGTAAACGGATCGCTGCTCACCTGATTCAACGTGACCTGGCTAAAGCCCGCGATCGAGAACAGCACGACTGTGAGTGCGGTTAAGAAGACAAGTGAACGGCGCAAAACGACTGTTTCTGTGTGCAAATTTGGCCTCCATGGACCGGCGGTAAGGATGGTAAGGCGCGCAGTGCCGCTGAAAACACTGCAGCCCGTGAAGGATGAATGTTGCCGACTGGAGTGTCAAGTAGGCCGAAAGGCTCAGGATCAGGAGACTTATCGCTCAGCGGGCGCTGGAGTTGTACCACCTGCGCCAGGCCGCAGGATCGTTAGGCATCGTTTGCCCGGTGATGTCGCTCAAGGCATGATACGTCCATGCCCGAGTCGAAGCATCCAACGATGGATCTTCCGCGTATCCGATCAGGGTGGGAACGACGCTCTGGCGCTGCGCATGCGTCAACATTCCGGACTGCGCCAGGCTGCACGCGGCGCGCTCACGAACCATCGGTGAAGGATCGTCGCGCATGCTCTTCAATAACGGCTGAATGGCGTCGGAGGTGCCCAGGTAAGCCAGGCCTTCCACGGCCCAATGACGAACTTCTACATTGGAATCTTGCAGCTGACTCTGCAGAATGCGTGCGACCCGCTCCGGCTCAACTCCGCGATTTCCAAGCAGACCGAGAGTCCACAGCGCCCACACGCGCTGGTTCTGTGGTCCGGTCAGCGCTTGCCTCTCGAAACTATCAATGCTGGCGGAAGTTTTGCTGACATCGAGGGCCGCCAGATCGACATCAATGGTGATCCCCCGGACCTCGAGGTCGTCGGAGTTTAAGCCGGCCGTCATGAGTCCGTTCAAGCGGTCCGAAAATTCGATTTTTCCGCGCCACTCATCGAGATGAGCCGCGATCTCATCTCTGGCGGCTGCATCATGCCCCACGGCCCGTTGCAGCAGCGTCTCCGCCTGCGCCTGGGCCGCCGGATCGGCACTCCGGCTCCTCACCGCGCGCGAAGATCGTTGCTGCGCCGTCGCGCGCGAGATCTCTTGCCACAACTTCTCGACTGCTCCGCTGCGCGCGATCGCGGCGCAGAGAATACCCAATGCAATCCCGGCACACACCACGGCGTACGCGCGCATGCTGGGCCCGCCCGGCTCGATCGGCTTGCGGTCGCCAAACTTAGCGTCCGCGGCCGGGCCCAGGGCGCCGTAGTCGGGAGTAGGTTGCAGGCGGGGGTCTTTGCCGGGTTGTGAAAATACCTTCACTGCCGGAAGTGTAGGCTCCATCGAATCTGGGGTAAAGTTACGGTCGGGTGCTGGGGCTCCTGGTTTCGTTACGTTCGAACCATGAACTGCGGGAAGAGAGGAAAACATGAGGAAGACGCTGTTCTCTGTTGCTCTAGTCACCTTTGCAGCCGTCACGTGGGCTGCCGATACCGGCTATCACGTACTCAAAACCTATAAATTGGGAGGCGACGGCGGTTGGGACTACCTGACCGTGGATCCCGCTACCCATCGGCTCTACGTCTCGCGAGCAACCCATGTCATGGTCGTGGACACTGAATCCGGCAAGCAGGTCGGCGATATTCCAGACACCCCCGGAGTGCACGGGATCGCTCTTGTGAAAGACATCGGACGAGGTTTCATCAGCAATGGCCGCGAGGGTACCGTCAGCATCTTCGATATCGATTCGCTGAAGACGTCGAGCAAGGTCAAGGTCGGCGAAAATCCTGACGCCATCCTTTATGATCCTGCGACCAAACGCATCTTCACTTTTAATGGCAGAAGTCATGACTCGACCGTCATTGATGCCGGAAAGGGCACAGTCCTGGGAACCATCAAACTGGATGGCAAACCCGAGTTCGCAGTAAGCGACGGAAAAGGCGGCGTATTCGTGAACATCGAAGACAAGTCGGAGATCCAGTCGCTCGACCCCGACAGGATGCAGGTGAAGGCAACCTGGCCACTTGCACCATGTGAAGAGCCGAGCGGCCTCGCTTTGGACCGAAAGGGACGCCGGCTATTCTCCGGATGCGACAAACTCATGGCAATCGTCAATGCAGACAGCGGGAAGATCGTGTCTACACAACCGATATGCGACGGTGTGGATGCAACCGCCTACGATGAAGATCGAGGCTTGGTCTTCTCCTCCTGCCATGACGGAAATATGACCATCATTCATCAGGACTCACCGGACAGGTACTCCGTGGCACAGACGGTGCCCACGCAGAAGGGAGCGCGCACGATGACCCTGGACCCAAAAACTCATCTCGCCTACACCGTCACGGCGCAGTTCGGCCCCGCACCCCCAGCCACGGCCGATAACCCGCATCCCCGGCCCGCCATCCTGCCTGACAGCTTCGTGCTGTTGGTGGTCGGGAAATAAACGTCAATCTACAGTGTTCTGCGGCTTGCCTCGGGCAGACCTGGTCGTTTAGAACAGGGTTTGCCTGAGGAGGTCGTGAGTTTGAACATTTCGCTTTCGGGCGCCGGTCATGGGCGCCACCTCCTGCTTGCCGTCGTCTTCATGCTCGGCGGTTTTTTCCTGCCTGCTCAGCTCCACGGATATTCCGTTCTCACGCATGAGCAGGTGGTGGATCTGCTATGGAAGGACCAGATCGAACCTTTCCTGCGCAGCCGTTTTCCGCAGGCCACCGACGAGGACATGCGCAAGGCCCACGGGTACGCCTACGGCGGCAGCCTGGTGCAAGACATGGGCTATTATCCGTTCGGAAACAAATATTTCAGTGACCTCGTCCACTATGTCCGTAGCGGAGACTTCGTCGTCAATCTCATTCAACAATCGTCCGACCTGAACGAATTTGCTTTCGCCCTTGGAGGATTGGCGCACTACGCCGCCGATAACGCCGGGCATCCCACCATTAACCAGATCGTGGCCCTGGAATTTCCCAAGCTCAAGAAGAAATTTGGCAACAACGTGACCTATGCCGACGATCCCCGGTCGCATATCCGCACCGAATTCGGATTCGACATGGTGCAGGTTGCCAAAAACCGGTACACCTCTGACCGTTACCATGACTTTATCGGCTTCGAGATATCACGGCCGGTGCTCGAGCGTGCATTCCTGAAGACTTACAACATCAGGCTGCAAGATGTGATTGCCGATCCCGATCTCGCCATCGGCACCTTCCGGCGAGCCATCAGTAAAGTCATTCCCGAGATGACCCGGGTGGCCCTGGTGGCGCGCAAGCAGCAGATCGTCAGAGACACTCCCAATTTTCAGCGGAAGAAATTCCTTTACAACCTTTCGCGCGCAAACTATGAGAAAGAGTGGGGCAAGGGCTACCGCAAACCGGGATTCGGGACGCGGCTTCTGGCGTGGTTCCTGAAAATCGTGCCCAAGGTTGGTCCGTTCAACGCCCTCGCGTTCAAAATTCCCACCACCCAGGGAGAGGACCTATATATCCAAAGCGTCAATTCCACCGTCGACAGCTACAGGCAGATGCTGCAAGACACCAGGGTCGAAAACCTGCATCTGCCCAACCGGGACTGCGATACCGGCAAAGAAACCACTGCCGGAGAATATTCCCTGACCGACAAAGCCTATGCCAAGCTGCTGGACGAGTTGTCGGAAAGGGATTTCCATCAACTGACCCCGGAATTGCAGGAGAATATCGTTCACTTTTACGGAGACCTCAGCGCGCCCATCGCTACAAAAAAGGACAAGAAAGAGTGGGCCAAGACCCGCGAGCGTCTGGATCGTCTTAAAGCAACACCAGCTTTGCCCTGGCAATCAAGTCCAGAAACCGTTTCTGAGCCCTGATCCAATTCCTCGATTAGGAAGATTAGAAATTTTCTGCAATTTATCAGCACTTCAGAACCCCGGTTGCCTTGCTTCCTCCTGTACACTATGGGCCGACGGTGGGAACCACCCCTCGGGAGAGCGTCCCGCATGAGCCCTGCAGACGATAAGTTTCTCCACGCTAAAATTACGAAGCGCGTAGACTATGCCCCCGACCTGTGGATGATTCGCATCCAGGCCGATGGCGAGTTCAAGTTCTCTCCCGGACAGTACGCAACGCTCGGTGTAGACGGGCCTGAGAAACGTTCCGAGCGTCCATACTCCATCGTCTCCTCGCCTTATGAAAGTGAGATCGAATTCTTCTTTGAGCTCGTGCCCGAAGGCGAACTGACCCCCAAGCTCTACAAGTTGCAACTCGGCGACGAACTTCTGATGCGCAAAGCCTCCAAGGGACGCTTCACGCTCGACACTAAGAGCGGGCGCACCAATCACCTGCTGGTTTCGACCGTCACCGGCGTGGCGCCCTACGTCAGCTATGTGCGCACGCTCTATCGCGACTGGAAGGCGGGCAAATTCACCGGCGAGCACAAACTGTTTCTCCTGAACGGCGCCAGCCGCTCCTGGGAATTCGGTTACCTGAATGAACTCCAGAAGTTCGCAGAAGAAGTCCCCTGGCTCACGTATGTTCCCACCATCAGCCGCCCCTGGGACGATCCCAAGTGGATGGGCGAAACTGGCCGCGTAGACGATGTGCTGCGCAAGTATGCCGACATGTGGGGCATCACTTCTTCCAATGCCATCGCCTATCTTTGTGGCCATCCCGAAATGATTGAGCACGGCAAAGGCATCATGAAGCGCATTGGTTTCGGGAAGGAATTCATGAAGGAGGAGATCTACTGGATTCCGGCAAAAGAAACCAGCGCGACCGGATAGTCGCGCATTCCGGCAGACCGCAGTTAAAGGCTTTCTTGCGGAGCGAAGAACACCAGCACTTGCAACTCCTCGGTGATGTCGAAGAAGCGATGTTCGACATTGGCCGCAACGAAGATCACGCTACCCGCGCTGACCTCTTGCTCCTGATCGGCAATCCTCATCCGCGCCCGGCCACGAGTCACGTAATACAGCTCGTCTTCCTTATGGGGCCGTTGCGGATCGGTGCTTCCCGCGGCCAGCACGTACACCCCCGCACTCATGGCCGGGACTCGCAGGAAGTCATGGTAGCGTTGGCCGCTCATCTTGCGCTGCTGTTCCAGTTCCGAGATGTGAAAGAAATTCCGTGTTTCCGCCATCGCTCTCACTTCATCGACTCGATTGCGCCTTCGAAAAAGATGGTCGTGTAGTCACGCGCCAGCTGCTCCCATTGCAACTCCCCCTCCGCCCGATACCACTGATACATCCAGTTGATCATGCCTAAGAGGGCAAAGGCGGCGGCCCGTGGACTCACCGCCGACTTGGACTGGCGCGAACGCTGGACGTCGGCGATCAGGTTCTCCACGAAGTGTACGTAATCCTTCTTGCGCGAGTTGATCTGCCTGCGCAAACTTGGCGGCAAGGGATGGTGCTCATGCAGCATCACCGTGATCTCGCGGTCCCGCACGCTCAGGATCACTTCGATATGCAGCCGGATCAGCGTGCGCAGCGCCTTTTCGGGATCGCGGATCCCGCGCACCGGCCGGATAATGCGCTCCTCGGTGACGTTGAGTGCGTGGTCCATCAGGCTGAAAAGGATCTCGTCCTTGCTCTCGAAGTGATGGTACAGGCCGCCTTTGCTGAGCTTGAGTGCGGCGGCCACATCATTCATGGAGGTGGCGTTGTAACCACGCTCCTGAAACAGGCGGGCGGCGGTCCGAAGGATCTCCTGGCGGGAATCGACAACGAGGTCCCGGTTCATGTGTCAGAGAGTATACCGCGCACCGGGCCGGGCTCGAGCCGCGCGGTCGTGGCGTTTAACTCGTTGGAACATCACGCAAATCTGAGGACTTCGACCACACAAAACGCCTTCCCGGGGCCGGCAAACAGCCAACCAGCTCTCCCGATCTCGCCATCCAAAGCGGGTTCTTAGGAGAAATTTGTGTTGAAGAAATGGCTTTGGAAGGCATTTTTTGTGGCTCTCGCCGTACTAGCCGAGTTCTTCCTGATCGGTTGCCAGGGACTCAGTTCCGCTCCCGCGCCGACGCCCACGCCGACTCCCACCCAGTTAACCGTTACCACCGCGGGATCGGGTACTGGCACCGTCACCAGCGCGCCCGCAGGCATCAGCTGCGGCTCAACCTGTTCCGCAAATTTCCCGTCCGGATCAGCCGTGTCCCTCACCGCAACCCCGGACGCCGGCTTCGTCTTTACCGGATGGAGTGGGGGCTGCAGCGGCACGAGCACTTGTAGCGTGAACATCACTTCCGCAACCACAGTGACTGCCACCTTCAGCGCCACCCTGCAATCAGTGAATCACATCATCGTCCTCGCGCAGGAGAATCGTTCCTTCGACAACTACTTCGGCGCCATGCTGCAATACTGGGCGCTAAATGGATATCCGCCGCAGCCCTTCAACGGACTGCCCCAGTTCAATAATCCCCCCGGCATTGCTCCCACCAACCCGGGATGTGATCCGCTGTTTCCTTACGATCCGAATGCGGTCCCGCCGCAGTTGAATGATTGCATGTTCACCACCAACAGCCCGGCTGTGTCCTCTTACCATTATCTGACCATGTGCGTGGAGAATCCCAGCCCGTCATGGAATGAAAGTCACACCGATTGGAATCTCACCAATCCCGTGGATCCCAACCCCACGATGGACGGATTCGTTCACACTGCCGCGCACGACGCCCGAAATATCGTGCCGCCCTTTATTGATGTGGATGGAATTCGCGCGATGGGCCATTACGAGGGAACCGATCTGAATTACTACTACTTCATGGCCTCCAATTTCGCGACCTCGGACATGTGGTTTTCTCCCACCATGTCACGAACCCAGCCGAACCGGATGTTTATGCTGGCCGGCACCTCGCAGGGCCACGCCTACCCCCTGGGCCCCACCAGCACGCTGCTGACCGCGCCGATCATCTTCCAGTCTTTGCAGAATGCGGGAATCACCTGGAAGATTTACGTGCATCCCGACGCCAGCGGATGCACCACGGCATCGTGTCTGTACAAGATGAGTTACATTCAGAACTTCACCTACGGCCAGACTATCCTGAACAGTTTTCCCCAGAACATTGTTTCCACCACGCAATTTGTCACCGATGCGCAGAACGGCACTTTGCCCCAGTTTGCTTTTATCGAGCCAGCGTCATCCGTGGGCCTGGACGAGCATCCGGCCGATACCGATCCTCTGCCCGGTCAACCGGCCTGCTGCAGTGTGCAAGCCGGCGCCGATTACGTGAAATCGCTGATTGATCCGGTCATGAGTGGGCCCAATTGGAAGGACTCGGTATTCATACTGACTTACGATGAATTCGGCGGCTTTTATGACCACGTTCCCCCTCAGCCCGCAGTCAGTCCTGACGGAATCCCGCCAAGCGACCTGCTGCCCGGAGATATCTGCACGGTTGTGACCGGTCCGACCTGCGATTTCACCTACACCGGCTACCGGGTTCCCTTGATTGTGATTTCACCCTTCGCCAAGAAAAACTTCGTCTCTCACAGCGTGGCCGATACGACGGCGATTCTGAAACTGGTAGAAACCCGATTCAATCTTCCGGCCTTGACCGCGCGCGACGCGGCCCAGATTGATATGAGTACGGAGTTTTTCGACTTCGTGAATGCACCTTGGCTCACGCCCCCGACCGTCCCGGCGCAGAACCGGGGCGGCCCATGCTATCTCGACCACCTTCCGTAGCAGCGGAGACTATTGCGGAGGCTGATTCTTTTTCTTATCGGACTGCTGGGCCGGTGGAGTGGGCTTGTTGTCAAAGGTCGTGGGCTGTTCCGGCTCAACGCTGCGCTTGAATCCCTGTTCTACCGAGTTTCGCTGGTCGCCTGGCTTTTGCGGGGTTAGCTTGGTTCCGGTGCTCGGAATGGAAGCGGAGTTTCGCGATCGTGCTGCGGCCGCATTCGAATTCCCTGCATCGCCCGACGTTGCCGACGGCGCCTCCCGGGCTTTGATCGCTAACCGCTTTTCGTCCAGCACGAGTTGGCGCACAATCGATTCGGAGATACTCTGCACCTCTGCTTTGTAGTCATCGGAGGCCCTGAAGTCGAAATTCACCACCACGTCTTTTTGCGCGCCTTCGGCTGCTCCGAATAGAGCTCGGCGAAGCTTTGCAAGCGCCTCTGAGCTGTTCACCGGACTAAGGGCCTTCAGTCGCAGCCTGTCGCCTTCCACGGAGTATTCAATCTCTTTGCCCGCGTCCTTCTGCTGGTTGATTTCCCGCAACAACTTCTTCCCAGCCTCACTCGTCACGTCCGCCGTGACAACGCTTGGTTCATAGCCGGTGCCAATGAGCACACACCCGGCGGCTTTCTCCTCCAAGTTACCCAGATGGAATTCCAGCTTGTTGCCAGTATCTCCATCCTCCAGATCGTCCAGCACGATCGCGTAATCCTCTTTCCCGTCCGCCGCGGAATAGTGGAGGTGCGCGCGCGATACCGTGATCTGCGCCCGCTCCCCATTGGGTTCAAGCGTAACGGCAACCTCCTTGCCATTCACGAATAGATGACCCAGGCTTCCCGCGGGCGTGAGGTCATCCCGCACCAGCACGATCTGGGAGGGCCAGCCAATCTTTGTCTTCGAAGTTTGAGAGGCCAGCCCTGGAACAAGCACTAGCAGCAGCAGCATCAGCGGCGCAGGCCAACAGCGGCGAATAACCTCTGTGGACATCGGAATCTATAATATGACAGCACCGCTGGAAATGGAGAAAGACTGACGACGCAAGGTCGCCTTTCTGCGTCAAACAGCGAGTTGTGCGGCAGGCTATCATGTAGCATCGGAACCCGCGTTCCGGAAGTGACCGGGGTGATATGCAGCGGCCAGGCTCGAGCATGGTGGACCAGACGCTTTCGCATTATCGCGTCCTCGAACAGGTGGGAGCCGGTGGCATGGGCATCGTGTACCGCGCTCATGACCAGAGCCTCGACCGAGACGTCGCGATCAAAGTCTTGTCCCGCGGCCTGTTTGCGGACGACGCCTCTCGCCGGCGGTTCTTAAAAGAGGCCCAGTCTCTCGCTCGCCTGAATCACCCCAACATCGCCATCGTGCATGAATATGGAGTGCAGGATGGCCTCGACTTCATCGTTACCGAGTACATTCCCGGAGTCACTCTCGACGCCCGCCTCGCCCATGGGCGACTCCCCTACGACGAGATCCTGCGCCTTGGCAAACAACTCGCCGATGGCCTGGAAGCCGCCCACGAGCAGGGCGTGGTGCACTGCGATCTCAAGCCCGGCAACCTGCGCTTGACCCCGAAAGGACAGTTGAAGATTCTCGACTTCGGCCTCGCCCGCATCGCTCAGCGGGTTTCCGAAACCGCGCTGACCGAGAGCGTGACGGAGCGGAAGATGGCGATGGGCACCCTTCCCTACATGGCCCCGGAGCAGTTGCGGGGCAAAGGCGTGGACCCGCGTTGTGACATCTGGGCCACCGGAGCGGTTCTGTACGAGATGGCAACCGGCAAACGAGCTTTCCCGGAAAAAGAATCGATCCCGCTCATGGAATCGATTCTGCACGAGCAGCCCAAGCCCCCTCGCGAGTTGAATAAGGACATCGCCCCCGGCCTCGAATCAGTGATCCTCAAGGCGCTCGACAAGGATCCGGAACAGCGTTACCAATCCGTCCAGGATTTGCGAGTGGACCTGCTTCGACTCGCCTCGGCCGAACACCCGGTGTACTCCAGCACCAGCGGCCGGGTCGCCCAGAGCGGGGCGCAGCGGATCATTCGCAGCCGCTGGCTGGCATCCGCTATCGGAGCGGTGCTCATAGCCGTCGCCCTCAGCCTTTTTGCCTTCCGCAACCGCGGCTTGCATTCTTCCGTTCCGGCGCCCCCCAAGCAACGGGTTCTGGCAATCCTGCCCTTCGAGGAACTTGGCAGCGATGCCGATGCGCGCGCCCTGGGAAACGGCATCACCGAAACTCTGACCGCGAAACTCGCTCAACTCAGCAACAGCGATGCACTGCAGCTAATTTCCGCGCGCGAGATGCGCGCCCAGCAAGTCACCACCGCCGACCAGGCCCAGCGCGAATTCGGGGTCGACCTTGTGCTCGAAGGCAGCATGCAGAAGGCCGGCAATCAAATTCGCATCAACTGCAGCCTGGTGGACCCCAAGACGCGCCGCCAGGTCCGTGGCGGTAGCGTCACAGCAGATGCCAGCGACATCTTTGGACTCGAAGACAAGGTAGTAACGCAGGTCTTGGAGATCCTTCAGATCGGCATCCCGGACGGACAGAAGAAATCTCTGGCCGCCCACACCGGCACCAATCCGGCAGCTTATGAATACTATCTTCGCGGCCGCGGCTATCTGGAGGAATATCAAAAGCCGGAGAACATTGACAACGCGATCACCGAATTCAACCGGGCCCTCGCCATCGACGCCGATTATGGGCCCGCCTATGCCGGTCTCGGCGAGGCTTATTGGCGCGGGTTCCACGAGTTCAACCGCGGGGACGACTGGGTGCAGAAGGCCACTGAGAACTGCCAGAAGGCCCTCGCCGAATCCTCCGGCCTGGCCGAAGCCCATGCTTGCCTGGGTTTCGTGTACAACAGCACCGGCCAGTACGCCAAGGCCGTGGATGAGTTCCAGTACGCCCTCGCCCTCGACCGCTATAGTGTCGAGTCCCTGAAGGGGCTGGCTCTCTCCTACGAGCAGCAGGGTAACGTTTCAGGCGCTGAGACCGCCTACCGGGAAGCCATCGCCTTGCGGCCGAACTATTGGGGCGGATACAGCGGCCTGGGCGCTTTCTTTTATCGTCAGGCGCGCTATGCCGACGCCATTCCGCTGTTTCAAAAAGTAACCGAACTCGCCCCGGAAAACGTTCGCGGCTACTCCAACCTCGGCGGAATGTACGTCGCGCTGGGACAAAACTCCCAGGCCATTGAAGTTCTGAAGCGCTCCATTGCGATCCGCCCCACTATGGATGCGTACTCCGTTCTCGGCACTGCCTACTTCGATTCGCACCGCTTCGCCGAGGCGGCTGAAACCTATGCGCGGGGTCTTACCTTAGATAAGCAGGACTGGCTGATTTGGGGAAACCTGGGCGACGCGCTGTACTGGACTCCGAATCGCCGGAAGGAGTCGGTGAAGGCTTACAAGAATGCAATCACACGATGCCAGGCCAGCCTCAAGGTGAACCCAAATGACGCCAACGCCCTGGCTTTTCTGGCCAGTTACCACGCCATGCTCGAGCAAAAGCAGGCGGCGTTCAAGGTGCTGAATCAGGCCATCTCACAGACTTCTGCCGAGCCCGAAGTAAGTTTTCGGGTTGCTATCGTTTATAACCATTTCGGAGATCCAGACCGCGCCCTCACCTGGTTGGAGAAGGCGCTGAAGGCGGGTTACTCGAAGTCAATGGTCCAGGCCGCGCCCGACTTCGAAGCCTTGCACGACAATCCAAAATTCAAAGCCTTGCTGCAGTAGTCAGTCTCTCACATGCAGGCCGGGATCGTCGCAGGTCTGACCGTTCCCGTCCTGCACCTCATAGCAAAAATCGCCTTTCCTGGCGGGTTTTTGCGCCTGCGATTTGCCGTTCGCGGGAACCGGGATCGGAATACCCCCGAAGGGATCGCCGCTGTTCGTACAAGTGCCGGAGGGCTTGAAGACGATTGTGTACTTATTGTCGAGAGACTCCCAGACGATCCTGTCTCCCCGTTTCCAACTGAGATTCACATCGGGGAACTGGACGTCGCAGGTTTTGTCGCTCGTGGCGTAGATGCCTACTACAAGGGGCCCGGCCGATGGCGGGGGTGGCGGCAGCAGGAACCATACGATTCCGGCGCCGATGATCGCCCCCACAATGCCAGAAACAAAACGCTTTGCCATTCTCGACTCCCTAAAGAGGAAGCCGGAAAATTAATTCGTAGGCAGGAGTCTGTCAAGAAATATCAGACACCTCTGCCGCCGCCATCCTGTCGTTTTACTCCAGGCTGGCCCGAATCCCGTACTTATTGAGCTTGTAGGCCAGCGCGCTCCGCGACAGATGCATGCGACGCGCAGCCTCCGCCTGAGCTCCGCCAGTTGAACTGAGCGTACGCACAATCAGCTCCTTTTCAGTTTGCTCCAGCAGCGCGGTCAGATCGAACGACTCATAGTTCGCCGGGGTTGCCGAGGAGGGTAATTTGCCATGGCCGTTGCTGGACGGCGACGCGTACGCGACCGGGAAATCTTCGTGCGTCATCTCCGTGCGATTGCTCAGAATGTATGCGCGCTCGATCAGGTTCCGCAGTTCGCGCAGGTTCCCCGGAAACCGGTACTGCTGCAGGTTCTGCAATGCCTGCGCACTGATAGTGCGCGGGGACAGTTTCAGTTCCGTAGCGATCTGCCGGGAAAAGAATTCCACCAGCAAAGGAATGTCTTCGCGGCGCTCGCGCAGTGGTGGCAGGTGGATCGGAACCACCGCCAGGCGATAGAACAAATCCTCCCGAAACTGACCCTCTTCCACCCGCTTGACCAGGTCGCGGTGGGTCGCCACCAGCACCCGGACATTCACGGTCCGCGGGTGCGTGGAACCCACCCGCAACAACTGCCCGTCGGTAAGGATCCGCAGTAGTTTGGCCTGCGCTGCGGGAGACATCTCGCCGGCTTCATCCAGAAACAACGTGCCTTCATGGGCGGCTTCGAAAAGTCCCTGGCGAGCGCGATCCGCGCCGGTGAAGGCGCCCTTCTCATGCCCGAACAACTCGCTCTCCAGCAGCGTCTCGGTAAACGCGGCACAGTTCACCGCGACAAAGGGCTTGCCCGCGCGCGTACTGTTGCGATGAATAGCCCGTGCCACCAGTTCTTTCCCGGTGCCGGTCTCCCCCGTGATGAGGACCGTGGCGTTGGTCGGCGCCACGCGGCCAATCTTGTCCAGCACCTCGCGAATCACGGCGCTCTCGCCGCATATTTCAGAGGTGCCTTCCAGGCGTCCAACTGCGCCTTTCAGCAATTCGTTTTCCCGCAGAAGGCGAGTGCGCTCGGCGGCGCGCTGTGCAGTCGCGCGCACCACTTCCGGCTGAAAGGGTTTGGTCAAGAAATCGAAGGCGCCGTGGCGCATGCTTTCCACAGCCAGTTCGATGCTGGCCACCGCCGTCAGGAACACGACCGAAACCGTAGCGTCCTCCTCGCGGCAACTCGACAGCACCGCCAGGCCTTCGCCGTCCGGCATTCTCTGATCAGTGAATACGACGTCAAAGTCGTACTCCGCCAGCATCCTCTTGGCCTCGCCTACGCCGGCAGCTTCCAAAATTTCGTGTCGGTCCAGACGCAAGTTCGAGGCCAGTATGCGCCGCATGCTGGCTTCATCGTCAACGATGAGAATACGTGCCATGTGAGTCCCTTTCCCTCGGTCTCGGTTGCCCGTTTGCTGGGAGGCTGATGCAAAAGCAAACCTTCCCCAGCCGGTTTTCCAACAACACCAGGTCTCCGCCGTGCCCCCGGGCGATATTGCGGGCGATTGCCAGGCCCAGCCCGCTGCCGCGCGGCTTGGTGGTAAAGAATGGTTCGAAAATCTGAGACCGGGTAGCTTCGGGAATCTCCGTGCCCTCGTTCTCGACCTTCAAGATCACTTCTTTGTGTTCCGCCTCCGCAACCAGCTTTACCGTGCTCAGCGCGGGAGCTGCCTCGATCGCATTCATGACGAGGTTGATGAGCGCCTGCTGAAGCTGGCCGGCGTCGATGCGCGCCGTGAGCGACGCTGCGCACTCAACTTCCAGTTGAATCTGCTTCAGGCTCGCGTGCGCGCGGCAGGCATCGGCGATGTAATTCAGCGTGTCGGCAATGCTGGTCGCCTCCAGCCGCGGCAAGCGTGGACGCGCATAGGCCAGAAACTCCGTAGTGAGCGTCACCAGCCGCTCTGATTCCTCTGACGCAATGCTTAACATCTCTTCCCGCTCTGCTCCCGACAGCTGTGTGGCGGTGGCCAGCGAACTTGAAATCATGGCCACCGGGTTGCGTATCTCATGCGCAATCGCCGTTGACAGGCGGCCCACTGCCGCCAGCTTCTCTTCGTGTAACAATTGCTCCCTCGTACGCTCCAGTTCAAGCAAGTTGCATGCCAGATTCGCTTGCTTTTCGCGCAGGTCATTTACCAGCTGCCACACCAGCACTCCCACCACGACGAACATCAGCGATGTGATCCCAGCTTCGAAGTACTCCCCTACATCCGTTGGCGGATGATGCTGGAAGTAATCCCAGACCCACAGAAACAGCAGAAAGTCCGAAACCGTGACAATCCCGATCACGGTGATCAGGTGAAAACGAAATGCGGCCTCGAGGATGGGAATGAGCAGCAGGACGAAGTACGGGCTCGCCTCCCGATCTGTCATGTGTGACAAAAGGAAGGCCAATCCTGCGTTCGCCAGAATGCTTGCCCAGGACACCAGCACCCGTGTGAGCGGCGGGGGCATGTCTCGCAGCTTCACCAACCACACCAGCTCCGCCAGGTTCAGCGCTACCCCGCACGCGACTGCCAGGGCGAGGTATCCCGTCGGTTTGCCCCAGAAAGACGAGAAGCTCTCGTGAAGGGCAAACACCACCACCAGGATGGCAACATTCAAAAAGACGAACGCCAGTTTCTGGCGCCGGTAGGAGAACACGTCCGAGAAGGATGTGGATACATCTGCGTACAAATTTTTGAGCACGCCCCGATTCCTTTACACAATTCCCTTGAGATTTCGCACCGTAAGTAAAGTGTAGAGTCTTGCAACTGCGTAGTATGTGACGAATATCTCTCTGTGTATTCTGCGTGATGTCAGGGATCCTGCCTTTGGTTGCCAAATTGCCGATGGAGTGTCCCTTGCCCTTTTAATTCCCGAAATGGGCGAAAGGACATCCGTCACTTGCACTTCCGATCCATGGCGCATCCCACCGGGCATGCTAGATTTGTCTTTACCGCTCACAAATTGATGCATTAGATCGTCAGCAACTTCTGCGAGCGAGGGGTGTGGTCCGTTGCGTTTGGGATCAGGACGTCGGAGAAGTCCACGGCTGCGCTTCGACCCTCTCCGTGAAACGTTTGTTTCGCGCGCCTTCGGTCTCTCTCTTCTGATAACACTGGGGATTGTTTTCGCTGCCGGGCATGGCTTCGCGCAAATTTCCCCGGGTCCGCTTTCCCGTGCCCACGCGTCCCTGAACGGTCCCACCAACTGCACTCGTTGTCATAAACTCGCAGCCGGCCAGGCGACATTTCGCTGCCTCGACTGCCATGGTGAAATCGCTTCCCGATTGGTAGCGCACAAGGGCCTGCACGCTACGTACAATCTGACTCCCGGATCGAGCCAGGAATGTGTGCGCTGCCATTCCGATCACAATGGCGAGGACTTCCCGCTGATCAAGTGGAATCCCAAGGCTTTCGACCACAAGCAAGCCGGGTACGTCCTGGAAGGCAAGCACGCAGCCTTGGAATGCAGCCGCTGCCACACCGCAACCCACGTCGTCGCGCCCGACAAGGCTGCCATTAAGATCTCCAATCTGAATCACACCTTCCTCGGCTTATCGCAATCGTGCGTTTCCTGCCACCAGGATCAGCATAAGGGCCGCCTGGGAACCGACTGCCTCCAGTGTCATAACTACAACGACTGGAAGACGGTGGACGTCAAGAAATTCGATCACTCCAGGACCCGCTATCCCTTGACTGGCTTGCACGCCGACGTGGCCTGCCAGAAATGTCATACTCCCGGGCCTGAGAGTCAGCCCCGATATACCGGCATCGCATTCGGAAAGTGCTCCGATTGCCACTCCGATCCTCATCGCGGCAGCTTCGCCCAGGGCTGCCAGTCCTGCCACAACACTTCGGGATGGAAGCGCGTTTCCACGGTCGCGGTCAGCCAGAACTTCGACCACGCTAGAACCAAGTACCCGCTGCAGGGCAAGCACACCACAGTCGGATGCAGCCAGTGCCACGCAGGCGGCGATTTCAAGAAGCCTCTGCAATTCGCCACATGCGTGGACTGTCACAAAGATGCCCACATGGGGCAGTTCGCCAAGCGCAGCGATGGCGGCGAGTGCGCCTCCTGTCATACCGTGGATGGATTCAAGCCTTCAAAGTTTGGATTGAAGGAGCACTCGGCAGCCGCCTACCCGCTGCAAGCCAAGCACGCGGAGGTGAAGTGCGACCAGTGCCACGTTCCCAAAGGACGTGACACCCTGTTCAAGATCAAGTTCCAGCGCTGCACTGATTGCCACAGCGACAAACATGCCGGGCAGTTCGCCTCGGCTCCGTACTTCAATGCCTGCGAACGTTGTCACAATCTTGAGGGATACCGGCCTTCCACCTTTACCCTTGCGCGCCATAGGGAATCCCACTTTCCGCTCACTGGCGGGCACGTTGCCACGGCCTGCGGCGATTGCCATAAAGAAAACGCGGAACTGAAGCCCGTTCCGGCTGTTGTCTACCGTTGGAACAATCTGTCCTGCACCAGTTGCCACGAAGATCCTCACCAGGGACAATTCCGCGAGCGCATGTTGCGGGCTTCGACCGGCGGCAAGCCCTCCGGTTGCGAGGCCTGCCACACCACCAAATCCTGGAGAGAGCTTTCAGGGTTCGATCATTCAACAACCGATTTCCCCCTGCTCGGGGCCCACAAAGCCACGGCCTGCATTGACTGTCACAAGCCGCCCAACCTCGAGACTCGGCTGCTGCACGTCAATTTCAAAAGCGCTCCCAAGAAGTGCGAAGAATGTCATGAAGACCCGCACGGAAAGCAGTTCGCAAAAGCAGGGATCACGGCCTGCGCCGACTGCCACAACACTGCCAAATGGAAGCCGTCGCTTTTCGATCACGATAAGCTCACCCGCTTTGCTTTGCAGGGAGTGCATCGGAACGTGCGCTGCGGAGCATGTCACAAGAATGTCCGCTTAGTCGCGAGCAAGGATGTTCTCTTCTACAAGCCCACGCCCACTGAGTGCGCCGCCTGCCATGGTCCCGAGATCAAGCAGGAGAAGCCGCGCCAGTAGCGGGCGTCCGGGGCTGATCGGTTGATCAAAATTTTGTACCTGCAAGTCTTTGTAAAATGTGCGGCTTCTCCGAAGAAGTTACACCACACAGAAGTACATACATTCGGCGATCAAATTTTTGAACATCCGCAGTATCGGCCCGCTGAACATTCACTTAAGTAATTTTGTTTCCATCGCACAACCAACTACTCTGAGTGGGCGTCGTATTGCACATACCTTTTCATTCGCTTCGTCTTCATTCTTCCGGAATTTTCAGTAAAAACCGTTCTGTGGAATTTCTGCTTGAGGGTGGGGCATTGAGTTTCAATCGCTCGGTGTGCCGGATTTTATTCGTTGCCTTACTGGGCTGCGCGGGCTCGGCATTTGCAGGCGCGCAACCACAGGCCAACTCGCGCAGCCCGCACGGAAATCTGAACCTGCCCTGTCAAAATTGTCATACAGCCGATGGCTGGAAGCCGATCCGCGCCATTCCGGAATTCGATCACAACCAGACCCGGTTTCCGTTGCGCGGCCTTCATCAGAATGTCACCTGCACCCAGTGTCACACCAAGTCAGTTTTTTCCAATGTCGGGACTAAGTGCGCCGATTGTCATGCCGACATTCATAAGCGCCAGTTTGGCGCCCGTTGCGAGCAGTGTCACACCGTGAACGGCTGGAACGTTTCGGTGAAGCAGATTAACGATCACCTCAATCGCTTCCCCCTGCTCGGAGCTCACGCCTCGCTCGATTGCGACTCCTGCCACAAGGGAGCAGCGACCGGACAATTCCAGGGTTTATCCACGCAGTGCTACACCTGTCATTCCAAGGACTACCGGCAAGTCAGCGTTCCCAACCACGTGACTGGAAAATTCCCTGTGACCTGCGAAGAGTGTCACGGCATGCAGAATTGGCTGGGCGCCAAGTTCGATCATGCCTCGGTAGGATTTCCGTTGACGGGCGGCCACGCCGTTCCTCCTCGCGAGTGCGCGGATTGCCACATCAATAACAACTACAGCCTCAGCAGCACCGCTTGCGTCTCGTGCCACCTGAAGGACTACCAGGGAACAACCAATCCCAACCACGTGTCTGGACACTTTCCTCAGACCTGTGAGCAGTGTCATAACACCACCTCGTGGTCGAACGCGACTTTCAATCACAACCTGGTTGGGTTCCCACTTACCGGGATGCACACGGTTCCGCCTCGCCAGTGCAGCGAGTGCCACATCAATAACAATTACAACCTGACCAGTACGGCCTGCGTCAGTTGCCACTTGAAGGACTACCAGTCCACCACGAATCCGAGCCACGCAGCGCAGAATTTCCCTCAAACCTGCGAGCAGTGTCACAACACCACCTCCTGGCTGGGGGCCACTTTCAACCACGCATCAACCGGCTTCGCCCTGTCGGGCTCCCACGCGGTGCCCCCACGGCAGTGCTCCGATTGCCACGTGAACAATAACTACAATCTCTCGACCACTGCCTGCGTGAGTTGCCATCTCAAGGATTATCAAGGCACGACCAATCCCAACCACGCACAATCGGGCTTCCCCCAGACTTGCGAGCAGTGCCACGACACGGTGCTGTGGGCCGATGCGACATTCAATCACGCCACCACCGGGTTCGCGCTCACCGGATCGCACCTGGTTCCTCCCCGGCAGTGCGCCGATTGTCATGTCAACGGGAACTACAAGCTGACCAGCACCGCCTGCGTTACTTGCCATCTGGCTGACTACAACGGTGCTCTCAGCCCGGTGAACCACATCTCCGCTGGATTCCCTACAACCTGCGAGTTGTGTCATGACACCAGCCTGTGGACCAACGGCAAGTTCAACCACAACAACACCGCCTTCCCGCTCACCGGCATGCATACGTCTCCGCCGCGTCTATGCACCGACTGCCACGTCAACAACAACTACACGACGCTGCCGACCAACTGCGTGGGTTGCCATCAGGCCGATTACAACGCCACTACGAACCCGGGGCACGCCGCGCAACCGCAGTTCTTCCCCACTACCTGCCAGACCTGTCACAACACGACCAACTGGCTACAAGCGACGTTCAACCACGCGCAGTACACGCCGTTCCCCATCAATCACGGAAACGCCAATGGGGTTTGCTCCACTTGCCACATCAACTCCAACGATTACTCAGTGTTCCAGTGCACGCAGTGCCATACCAAGTCGCAGACTGATTCGAATCACCAGGGTGTCAACGGCTATGTGTACAACAGCATTAATTGCTATCAGTGCCATCGCAACGGACAAGGCGGTTAGTAAAACATTCTTAAATGAGGGCTCTCGAAACCCGGAGACATTGGTCAGGTGTAATCGGAGCGCCAGCGAGTGAACGATTCAGATGAATGCGGTACAAAAACAACTAGGACTGTGGTTCGTAGTGGTCTCCCTGGCGGCCGGACAGACAAATCCCGTGACCCTCGAAAGTGTGCAGGTTGCGCATAGGGGCGAGGACCTTCAGGTCCAGATCGCGCTCAGCCGATCAGCCACGCCTTCGGTGTTCTCCGCCGAGAGCCCGTATCGCCTGATCCTGGACTTCCCCGGAACCCTGCCCAAAGCCGCAGAGCGAATTCCAGTCAATGCCAACGGAGTACGCAGCATCCGTGTTGCGGTTAACAGCAGCGATCCTCCGGTCACGCGCGTGGTGCTGGACCTGGATCGGCCACATCCTTACTCACTTCAGACTGATGGCAATGGGATCTCTCTGGTCATCAGTCCTGTCGCTTCCGCTCGCGTGGGTAAGGGCGCTCCTTCGGCCGCCGCACGCGGAGGCTTGATTGGCATTTTCCGCCGGAAGCAGGAAGTTCCGGCGACCGCAGACAATCGCACTCAGCCGCCTTTACCGGAGCCTCCGCCGTCCCGCGCGCCCATTGCATTCCCGGCAGGCTCGCAGCCTTCCAACAGCCCGACCGCCAGCGCTTCGTCGCATCCCACCGCGGCTCATCCGAACTACGGGAGCTTGCAGGAGGGCACCGTCTTTCCGGGAAGCGGAACTCCGGGCGCGGGAAACGTTCCTGCGCCCGTGGGTTCAAGCGGAACCTTCGATACGGCAGCTTCAAAGTCGCCAGCTTCGGTGCATTCCACTCCGTCATCTTCCAACGAGCAATTTGCAGCCGCAGGCGCCAAGACTCCAGCGCTGCCAGCAGCAACACAGCCAGTTCTCCCCACGGCCGCATCTGTCCCGCAGAGTCAGCCTTCCCTCCCTACCTCCCACAACTCTACGGGACAGGTGCAGGCCTCCAGTACACCGGCGGTCGCAACGCTTCCTACTGCGAAAGCCGAACCGGAGAAGAGCGCCGCGATTGCATCTGACAAGAACGCTTCGGTTGCGAGTGCAAGCAGCGCTCCCATTCCGGTTGAGGCGGTTCCGCCCCAAGAAGCAATGCCCAAGGCCGGAGATTCCCCTGCGATTTCTGACAGCGCGGCGGCGCCTGCCGACCAGCCCGCTGTGCCGGATACCGCTTCCCAGATCCTTGCCTTGCAGGGAGCCGATCCCAACCTGCGTACCGTGTTCCGCGTCAAGTACGTCGCGGATGGAGTGGCCTACCTCGATGGCGGTCGCAGCCAGGGCCTTGCCGAGGGTATGAAGCTGGAAGTCAAGGACACCGACATCCCGCCCAGGCAAGGCGCAGTGGGGGATCCCAACGATCCCCGGGTCGTCGCTGAACTTCTGGTGTCTGGTGTCGCCGACAGCTCCGCCGTCACCGACATTCATACGCCCAGGCGTCCGGTGAAAGCCGGCGATCTCGCCTACCTTTCAGAGGCTGACGCCGCAGCCCTTGTGCAGCAACGCACCCTGAGCGCCACTCGAAAATATCCTGCCGTGGTTTCCTTCACCGAAGGCGACACCCTCGACGAAGAGGCCCGGGAAGAAGTGCCCAAACCGCCGCTGCCGTCGGTCAACCGTGCCCGTGGCCGCATCGGCCTCGACTACTTTGGCACCGTCAGCCACGGCGCCTCGAACATCACCAGCTCCGATCTGGGGCTGGTTGTCCGCACTGACATCACGCGCCTCAACGGCACGTATTGGAACATTAGCGGCTATTGGCGCGGGCGCCTGCAAGCCACCTCCGGCGGCAGCAGTCCCCAGACTCTGCAGGACCTGATCAACCGCACTTACCACCTCAGCATGACCTATGACAATCCAGGTTCTGCCTGGGTTGCGGGATTTGGACGCCTGTACCTTCCCTATGCCCCCAGCCTTGAAACCATCGACGGCGGATACTTTGGCCGCCGCATCGGTCATGGCGCGACCGTGGGTATCTTCGGAGGCACAACCCCCGATCCGAGCTCTTACAGCTACAACCCCGACCAGGAAATCGGCGGCGCCTTCATCAACTTCGATGGCGGCAGTTACGATGACTGGAAATACACCAGCACCTCCGGCCTTGGCATCACTGCCATCAAGTTCGCTATCAATCGTCCTTTCGTCTTCTTCGAGAACGGGATTTTCTACAAGCGCTACTTCTCGATTTACGACTCACTGCAGGCCGATAGTCCAAAAGGAAACGCTGCCGTTGCCGCACCCGGACCGGGACTCAGCCGGAATTTCCTCACCATTCGGATCCAGCCGCACCCGCGCTTTGAGCTGGACCTGAACGAGAACTACTTCCGGGACATTCCTACGTTTGACCCGCTGCTGATCGGAACTGGGCTGCTCGACAAATACTTGTTCCAGGGATTCAGCGTCGGCGGCCGGGTGGAGGTGGTCAAAGGGATCTTCGCTTACAGCACGCTCGGCCGCAGCAATCGCTCCGGCGATGCTAATTCTTCCCTGAACCAATCCTACGGCGTCACCTTCAATCGCCTTCCCAGGATCGCGCTTCGAACCGACTTCCACTACTCGCGTTTCAACAGTTCGTTCGGCAGCGGGTCTTATGAAGCCCTGACGTTCTCGCGCAACCTCAGCGAAGCGTTGCGTCTCGAAGTGCTGCTTGGCCAGCAGAACTTCGCCAGCACGCTGGTGAATACCGGACGAAGCCGTTTCCTGAACGCGAACGTTGAGACCACGCTGGGGGCCCATTATTTCGTCCAGGGTGGCCTTGGCTTTAACCGCGGCGATCTGAGCTATGACCAATGGCACTTCACGCTCGGCTATCGCTTCGACTCGAAATCGAAAAGCAAATGAAGAGAACGCCCCAACTCGTATTGGTTGTGCTTGCGCTCCTTGCCGTGCCGCGGGCCAAGGCACAAACCGGCCTCAACGACTTGCTCGAGCGCACCGGCAAGGCGGTCTCGGTTTTTGTTGACCGGCTCTCGGAAGTGAAATGTACGGAAGAAGTGCGGCAGGAGAAACTTGGCAAGGAAGGGAAAGTCGAGCTCACCGAGAATTCCACTTACGACTATCTCATTATCCTGACGAACTCTGGCGGCGACCTCAGCCTTGACGAGTCGCGCCTGGCAGTGAAGGAAGCCCGGCCGGACAAGAAAAACCGCTCCATGCTGGTGAGCAACGGCTTCTCGACGCTGTTTCTGATCTTTCATCCTTATTACTCGAACAGCTTTCAATTTGCAGTCGAAGGCGACGAGGTCGTCGAGGGCCGCAGCCTCACCCGGCTCTCGTTCCAGCATATCCGCGGCATGCGTTCGCCCGCCGCGCTTTCGATTCGCGGCCGCGAATACCCACTGGAACTTTCCGGCACCGCCTACGTCGATCCGCAAACCGGGGCCGTGGTCAGGATGACCGCCGACGTTGGAGAGACCATGACCGATGTCGGACTTAAGACTCTGCGTTCGGAAATCGTCTTCGCCCCGGTGCCGTTCAAAGACAGCAAGGAAGTTTACTGGTTTCCGCTGCAGGCGACTGTGGAAGTCGAAACCCCGCGCCAGCACTGGCGTAATTTGCACCGGTTCAGCCAATACAAGAAATTCTCAGTCAGCACAGAGGAGCAAGTCGCAAGCAAATGAGCGCTAACGCAACCATCGCAACCGCGATCCCCGTCCGGAAAGATCCCGAGCGCGGACACCGCACTCGAGTCCTTCTCGGATATCTCGTTTCCGCCACCCTGATCGCGGGCATCTTCATTTACGGATTTAATTACTACACCCTGGACTCGACTGAGCGGCCGTTTTCTCCCAAGCACGTCCTGCTCAAGCCCAGCGGCAGTGTTGGCGTCAAACTTGGCTTCCTCGGGCTGGCCATGTTCCTGGTCATCTTCCTGTACCCGCTGCGCAAACGTTGGGCGTGGCTTTCGCGGCAGGGCTCGGCAAAACACTGGCTCGATTACCACGTCATCCTGGGAATCTCGGCCCCTTTCATCATCGCGCTGCACTCCTCGTTCAAGTTTCATGGCTTCGCAGGCATGGCGTTCTGGATCATGCTGGCGGTTTCACTCAGCGGTGTGATTGGCCGCTACCTGTATTCCCAGATCCCGCGCAGCCTGAACACGGCGGAACTGACGATCCGGGAACTGCGCGAAGTCCAGGAGTCTCTCGCCCAGCAACTGCAGGCGCAAAGACTGCTGCCTGAGGCCGAGCTAAGCTCACTGCTGAAGCTTCCGGCCAAGGAGCAGGTGGAAGGCATGTGGATGCTGAATGCGCTGGTCTACATGATCGCGCTCGATGTCACCCGTTGGTTCCGCATCGCCCGCCTGCGCCGTCATTTGCTCACCGGCTCTGAAACTCTGTCTACCTTGGGCGGAATGCTTCCGACCCGTCATCCTGATCTTGAGAAAGCCATCGCCACCGCGAGGGAAGAAGCCGCGACTGCAAAACGAGTTCTCTTCCTATCGCGAGCCCGGCAGGTATTTCACCTCTGGCACGTGGTGCACAAGCCGTTCAGTTACACTTTCGCGGTCCTGGCGCTGTTTCACATCGGCGTCGTGATCGCCTTGGGCTTTATGTAAGGGACACTATGGACACGTTAGTCACTCTGGTGATCGCTGCGGCGATCTCCATGTTCTTTTTGCGCGGCTATTTGCAGAAACTGAAAAAGCGGGAGGAGAAGGCGCAGGCGGCAGCCGAGAGAGGGAAACTTTTCTCCGACGGCCCCCGGTCTCAGCACCCCCACATTGATCCCAATTACTGCATCGGCTGCGCCACCTGTACCGCGGTCTGCCCGGAAGGCGACGTGCTCGCCATGCTCGCCGGCAAAGCTGCCATCGTGAACGGTTACAAATGCATCGGACACAGCCTGTGCGCCGAAGCCTGCCCGGTCGGGGCCATCACCATGGTGATGGCCACCCCCAGCATGGCTGCCGACATGCCCACACTCACCCCAGAATACGAAACTACCCTCGCCAATCTCTTCATCGTCGGCGAACTCGGCGGACTCGCGCTGATCAAGAATGCCGTCAATCAGGGCCGGGAGTGCGTAGATACCATTACGAGGAGAAAAAGCCACGCGGCCCCGTCCTCCGATGTGTATGACGTTCTCATTGTGGGCGCGGGACCCGCCGGCATCAGCGCTTCCCTGCGGGCCATAGAAAACAAGCTGAACTACATCACCCTGGAGCAAGACGAAATCGGCGGCACCGTCTCGAAGTACCCCCGCCAGAAACTGGTCATGACCAGTCCCGTCGAATTTCCCATGTATGGCAAATTCAACAAGACCGAGCTCTCGAAGGAAAATCTGCTCGCCTTCTGGGACATGGTGCTGAACCGCTCCGACTTCAATTGCCGTACCGGGGAGAAGGTTGAGACTCTGCAGAAAGATCCCGACGGCAACTACACCGTCAAGACTGTCAATAACCAATACCGTGCCGCGGCCGTAATCCTCGCCCTCGGCAAGACCGGAACTCCGCGCAAGCTTGGCGTTAAAGGCGAGGAGCTGCCCAAAGTCATGTACCGGCTCATTGAGGCAGACCACTACATTAACAAGGAAATCCTCGTAGTCGGCGGAGGCGACAGCGCGGTCGAGGCTGCCATGGGCCTCGCCAATCAACCCGGAAATCAAGTCACCCTCTCCTACCGCCAAGAACGATTCAGCCGCATCAAGGATCGTAACCAGAAGCGCATCGAAGAGTGCATGCGTTCGGGAAAAGTCAAAGTGCTGTTCAAATCCAATCCCGTGGAGTTCAAGCCGGAATCCGTTCTGATCGAAATCGAAGGCCAGGTGCGAGAGCTTCCGAACGACTACGTATGGATCTTCGCGGGGGGCACCCCTCCTTACGACTTTCTAAAGAAGATCGGGGTCGGGTTCGGCAGCCGCGAACTCATCGTGGAGGCCAGCAAGGAAGCGAAACATTCCGCCCTTGTAAAACTGAATTTCGCCCAGGCAAGCGCCGGGGCGGACTGAAGCCCACAACAAGCATTTCACAGGAAGTGACTTGCAGTTCTTCTGGGCGCGGATCATACTGCCAGTTCATCAGGGAGGGCGTAAATCATGGTTGAGAAATTTGTTTGGCTGTCCTTGTTCATGGGCCTGACCGCAATGTCATTGTGCGCCGCGCCGCAGATGTCCGACGAAAAGGCAACCCAGACCGTAACCGGCTGCCTTGAAAAAGGCACAGAAAATCACGGTTTTTACATCATCAGCAAAGAAGGCAAGCACTGGGAACTCTATCCCAACTCCGACGTCTCTCTTGCCGATCACGTCGGACATACGGTCACCGTAACCGGCACCGTCGCACATCGGTCGGCAGCACAAGAAGAGAAAAGCCAGCCTCACGAAAAGAAAGAGACCGGCTCCAGGGAGCATGCCGATTTACAGGTCTCCAGCATGAAGCATGTCAGCGAGACTTGCGGCAAATAAGCTGGGCGGGCTCGAAACGCTGCGGTAGAACTGGTTTAGGCTCGTCTTAACTGGGTCGCTTCATTGTGCTCACTCTGTTCATATTGGAACGAGCTTTCTTCGAGCCTTAGCAACCATCGAGTAGGCCGGAACACAGTCTACCGTTACCACTGACTCTCGTGAACAGCTGGATCCAGTTGACGATCCCATGAAGATGTCGGATATTGGGGACGTAATGGAAGCCGAACAGACTATCCTTGAAATCAGACGACTGGAGCGGATCTTCGCATTGCCAGATACAAGACCGCTCCAGGCGAGCGATCTCTTGGCCGCGAATCGGCGCCACGACCAACAGCAAGCCAACAGCCCGTGGTTCCGGCTCTGGCAGCGGTACGGCGTTTGTTGCCGCCCCGAACCTCCAGCCCTCCTGCTAGGCGAGATCGAGAGCTAACCTTCCGCAGGAATTTATTGGAACGCGCTCATGGGTTCTTACTGCGGTGTCGGTTTGCCCTCGCTTTCAGGCTGTGCTAAGAAGCCGTGAAGAACGAAATCCGATGCTGTATACCATCCGGTAATCTGACCGGAGGCATTGATATCCCACGGAACTGTCTGCACCGAATCGGGGACATCCAGCTTCTGGAACTCGCCCCTCACGAAAGCATAGCCACGCACCATTCCATTTTCGTCAAAGTAGCCCCCCACAATATCTTTTTGAGGATTCGATTTGCTAATCTGCTGCGCGCAAGGATCTGCCCACGGTGCATTGACAGACACGTATTTCCCTGACGGTGCCATTAGGAAATTGTCGCACGCACCCAGATCATTCCACCAAAAGCCGATCAATTCTCCCTGCTCGGTAACATCGGTAAAAAACAAATATCCGGCTCCCGGATAAATGTAGTCGGTGAATTGTCCATCCTTCCAGATAAACCCGTGCAGTGTGCTGTTCGCAAAAATTTGATAGTAGCCCACCACCGTTCCAGCATTGTTGATAGAGATCGGAAGGGTGTAGTCAGCGCCAGGGAAATTAAGCGTGGTAAACGTCCCTTTGCGCAACAGAAATCCATCGCGGTGGCCGTTGTCGGCCGGGTAATTGCCGACCATATCTCCATGATCGTTCAAACCCCAGATGACGTCGGGCTTATCGAAGGAAGTCCACGTGTTCTTACTTAGGAGGAATCCGTACCCATTCATACCTTGAGAATAGGCTCCCACAATGGTCCCGCGATTGTTGACGCTGGAAGGAGCAGTCCAATCAGCACCCGGAACGTCAATCGGTTTGACATACATGTACTGCGCATAGGAGGACACCACTACGCACAGCAGGACGAGAAGCGGCGCAAGAGGCCTTTTCATAAGATGTTCTCCTCATTGTGCGGATGTGGAATTATTGTTCGCGGTTCTTGGTTTTCAGGTTGACCGACAAGCCGCGATCTTCCGAGAAACCTCGCTTGTGATTGTGAGGTAAGGTTTGGCGAAATGTCTGCGAGATGGATCACCGTGCTGCTGTGTGATATCCCGTTTTGGGCATTTCCTCCTACCGACCGTTCGATGTCGATGTGGTGCCAAGTATCCTGTCAGTTCCCGCATCAACAACGCGAGCAACGAATGGCCTGAATGCTCCGCTCCCAGGGAGGTGACGGGCATTCCCGCCGGCGAACATCCTACCTAACTGATGTTTACTTGATGGGTTGGGACCTGGTGCCGGGAGGGGGAGTCGAACCCCCAAGACCCGAAGGTCGGCGGATTTTGAGTCCGCTGCGTCTGCCAGTTCCGCCATCCCGGCTCTTGCGTGGCATTCACAGGTTAGCACAGCAACTCGCAGCTGGAAAAATCCTGCGCCAGCCTCATCGCTCGTGCAATGACACCGCTTCATCCCGGTCCAAGCCCGCTCATACCGCGCCACGACTTCTTTCCAAGACTCGCGGCACGCCATTCCGCGATTGAAACAACCTCACCGGCTGCAACGCAATTGCGTTGGGACCTTCAGCTCTTTTGGCGGAGCAGGCGGGTTGAATTCCCCACCACCGATAGACTGGAGAGCAGCATCGCGACAGCGGCCAGAATCGGATTCAGAATTCCCGCTACCGCGAGCGTAATGCCGATGCTGTTGTAGAAAAATGCCCAGAACAGGTTCTGCCGCACGATGCGCATGGTTCTCTGCGCGAGTTCCAAAATGTCCAGAACCTTGCACACCGATCCACTCATGAGCACAACTGCAGCCGCCTTCATCGCGATGTCGGTCCCGGATCCCATGGCAATCCCAAGGTCGGCTTGAGCCAGCGCCGGCGCATCATTGATTCCATCGCCGACCATGGCCACCACGGCGCCTCGTTTTTGCAGACGGCGAACCATTTCCGCCTTCTCCTCCGGAAGGGCTTCCGCTTCCCACGAGTCCGCTCCCAGGCGCATTGCGGTCGCTTCAGTGGTGGCCCGGGAATCTCCGGAAACAAGATGGACTGCGATGCCTCGATCTTTGAGTCGCGTGGCCAGTTCGACCGCTTCGGTCTTCAACCTGTCCCCGAATGAGGCCAGGCCGCGCACTTCACCATCCCAACCGAGGAACGACACCGTCTCGCCCGCTGATTCCCTGAGTTGCGCCTGATCTTCGATCTCTTGCTCAATCCAGATTCCCAGCTCCTTGGCCAGCCGCCGGTTGCCCGCAAACGCGTGGCGGCCTTCTACCACCCCGGTAATGCCGCGTCCTTGGTGAATCTCGACCGAGTTGGCGTCGCGGGTTGGCGCTCCAGTCTGACGAGCAAATGCGGTGACTGCGCTTCCCAGGGGATGTTCGGAATATCGCTCGAGCGAAGCCAGCACCGACAACACTTCGTCGCGTGTTGCGGTGCGTGGTTGCACTCGCAAAGCGGAGCGGCCGCCGACATTCGCCTCAACCGCGCACCGTTCCTCGCATGCTGTGAGTTCCAGAAGCGAAAACTTCCCTTCCGTGACCGTGCCCGTTTTATCAAGGATGACCGCATCCACTTTGGGCAGAGTTTCGAGGACGCGACTGTCGCGCACTAGAATTCCTCTTCGCGAGGCTGAGCCCAGCGCCGCCGTAATCGCCAAGGGAGTCGCCATTCCCAGCGCACAAGGACAGGCGATGACCAGCACCGTGATGCCCCGCATTACGGCCTGGGCGAAATTTGCCGCGCCCGCGAGCCAGGCGAACAGAAACGTCAGCACTGCAATCAGGATCACGCAAGGCACGAACACCCGCGAAACCCGGTCCACCGTCCGCTCCAGCTCGGAGCGGCTGCTCAGCGCATGCTCTACCAGCGCGATAATCCTTGCCAGCGTGGAATCACTCGCCGTCCGGGCTGCGCGCACCTTCAGAACGCCATCCAGGTTGATGCTGCCCGCCACGACACTCTCGCCCGAGCGCTTTCTGACCGGAGACGATTCGCCGGTCAGCAGCGACTCGTCGGCATGCGATTCCCCTTCGGCAACCGTGCCATCGGCGGGAATGCGTTCGCCGGCTTTGACCATGAAAGTCTGCCCGGGTTCGAGCGCCGCGATGTTGACGAAACGTTCCCCACTCTCCACCAGCAGCCGTACCTTACGCGGCAGCATGCCATGCAGCGAGGCAATCCATCGCGAAGCCTTCTGCTTCGCGCCGCGCTCAATCAGTTTTCCGGTCAGCACCAGCGTGACGATCACGGTGGCGGTGTCGTAGTAAACATGGATCTCGCCCCGGAAGGTCTGCACTACGCTGTAGCCGTAAGCTGCCAGTATTCCCAGGGCGAGCAGAGCCTCCATGCGGATGGCCCCATTCCACACACCGCGCCAGGCCAGTCGCAAGATCGGCTGGGCACAATAGAAGACAACCAGCGTCGCCAGCATCATCAGCACGAAAGGCAGGCCGCGGCGCACACTGGTGGAAATCTGCTCGAAATATCCCGCGTAGAGCACAAGACTCAAGCTCATCACGTTGGCCCACAGGAACGCGGCCAGTCCGGTGCGGATCAACAGGTCGTGCTGTTCTGCATTGGCAGCGCTGGACTCCTCCAGATAGGGCTGGACTTTGTATCCCAGGGCCTCGATCCGCTGCCGGATCCGCTCCGGGGGAAGTTTCTGAGGATGGTACTGCAGCTTCACCAGGTCGGAAGCGAACGAAGCTTCGGCCCGCACCATTCCCGGCAGTGATGTGAGCGAGTGTTCAATCAGCCATGCACACGATGTGCACCACATCCCGCTGATATGCAACATTAGGTCTTGGGTAGGAGCCGGATCGGAACTGTTGACTTGACCCGCGCTATCGCCGTCCGGCTTCGAGATCAGCCCGAGTTGGAGGCTGCGCTGGAACAACTCCGTTTGCCGGATGTCCTGCCCGGCAGCGATCACGCCGCTTTCAAAGAGAATGAGATAGACATTCATGCATCCGATGCAGCAGAAATAGCGCTCCTCATCGCCAACGCGCTGTTGCACAGGATGTTTGCCACACCCAAGCCCGCAAAGGTCGCACTCGCGATAGAACTCAGTGGTCATGGGATTGCGAAACCGCGGTCGGCTTGCCATGTTCGTCCAGGTAGACGGGATTCGCTCGTTTTGTGACCGCGTACGCAAAAATCAGAATTCCGAGGAAGAGCGCCATTACGAATCCCAGCAAGTACAGCAACGGAGTTCCCTGTTTACGCGACACAGGCGCCAGGTTCTCACTTCGATTCACATTACGGCGCACTCGGAATGTGCCCACATTGTTCATCACTGTGTATCCTTCATCGGAGTTATGAATGTCTGATCGAAAAACTCCTGGTCATTTCCAACCCGGCAGTTGAGGCGGAAATAGTTGACGCCGGGCTTGAGAGCCGATACGGCCGCCACTGAAATGTCGAAATGCGATTGCAAACTTTGTCCGGCATTCACCACGACCGCGTTCTCGAATCCGGCAAACCTGGCGCCCGGAAGATTCTCGATGCCAAGAACCACGGTCGCTTGCTGCTTTCCGCGGTTCGCGATCTGTAAGCGAAAGCGGTTGTAAACCGTTCCGTCGTTGCCCAACTGATACATGGTGGTGCGGTCGGGCGCGATGCGCACCAGCACCGCGCGCCGCATCGACAGTGCGGCAAATAAGCCAGACCCGTACGCCAGGATCAACAGCAATACCGCGACTCGCTTGCCGTCGCGCAAGCCGAACTTGTCGTACCAGGGCTTGTCGCCGGTGCCCAGCAATTCCCCTTTTTCACCCCAGGCATAATGAATGAGGGTCTGCTTGCCCAGCCGGGCAAGAACGTCGGCGCAGGCGTCAATGCACTCCCCGCAATGAATGCACTCGATCTGGTAAGGCGAGGTGCGAATGTCAATGCCCATGTGACAGACGCGAACGCACTTCTTGCACTCGATGCAATGGCGATTTTCGTCGCGGTAGTGAACGATCAGGGTATTGCCGTCGCCCAGCATTCCTTGCAGATAGCCGTACGGGCAAACCGTGGTGCAGAAGCGCTGGCGCACAAACAGAAAGTCGAGCAGCGTGAGAAGCGTGGTCACCGCCCCGGAGAAGCCCGCGGTCGTCTTGATGTCGAGCGCCAGTAGCCGGCGGAACAGGTCATGAGGCTCGACGAAGTAGGAGATGAATCCAAAGGCCAGCACCACGGAGCAGGCTGCCGCAATCGAATAGAAGAGAGCCTTCGAAAGCAGCTTTCGTCCGGACGCGCCCCAGCGAACATACTTGTTGATGGTCCGCGTGATCTTGCTCTCGAGCGCAATCGAGGCCTCGCTGAAAATCATCTGGGGGCAAAGGTATCCGCAATACACCCGGCCATAGAGCATGGCCATCGCAGCGATCACGAACATCAGAAACATCAAAGAAAAGAAAATGATTGCGAATTCGCTGATCCAGAGTTCGTGCCCAAAGAAATAAAATCGCTGCCGGGGGATATCGAAACGAACCAGGTTCGCAAAGGGCAACGAGAAAAATGCGATTACGCACACGACATGCACGGACTTGCGCAGGCGGTGAAACGATACCGATCGCGACGGCGCAGGCGGCGCCACACGATCGCACGTCGGCAGGGCTTTCTCCGTTACGACGACAGGAAGCTTCGCGGGCTGCTCAGTGGGGGCCATGCATGTGTCCCCCCATCCCCAGCATGGCGGGCATAATCCCGCGCCAAACCAGCAGCAGGCCCATCGCGACCACGCTCGCCGCGGCAAGCTGGCTGCCCCAGCGGCTCACTTGCCCGCGAATCATCGAAGACAAGAACCCGATGGCGAGTAGCGCGCCCGCCGTGCCCAATCCGAATGCCAGCATGGTGAGTGTTCCGGACAAGGCAGAACCGCTGGCCATCGCTTTCAGCAACGCCGCATAGATCAGCCCGCAAGGAAGAAAGCCGAGAGTCAGGCCAAGCAGAAAACGGCGTTTCAGATCCGGCGAGGACAAAAATCCGCCAAGAGGCCCCAGCAAACGGGCTGGAACCCGAAACAAATTGCTTCCCAGCAGGCTTGCCGGGAACAGGCCGAGCATGACAATGCCGACCACGATCATCAGGATGCCTGAGACCAGCGCCAAGCCACTTGCCACTCCTGCGAGCTTGCCCAGGAACCCGAGCGTTCCTCCCACAAGCCCCGCAAGCCCTCCGAGCGCGCTGTAGGTGAGAACGCGTCCCGCGTTGTAGGCAAGATGATGGAGCAAGAGCGAGTGGCGAGAGCCCGGCTTGGCTGACTCCCCGATCGCCACGCTGTACGACAGCACAATTGGCCCGCACATCTGGACGCAATGCAGGCTGCTGAGCAGCCCCAGCGAAAACATGACGCCAAAGTCCAGCGGCGTCACACAGACCCCTGGGATGCGCTCGCCTGATAGCGGATTTTGATATTCCGCGTTGGCACCGTCACGCACTCGCGGTGGAACTCGAACTTCTTCATGCTGACGGCGTGAGTCGGACACCGCGAAGCGCACAGCCCGCAGCGAATGCACGTGGTCTCGTCTTTCAGCATGACCCCGCCCATGTCATCGAGTTCCGCGCCTGGCACCGCCCTTAGCTCGACCTCGCTGATCCCGAGAGTGCCAGCCACCATTTCGTGCCAGCGCTCATCCTGGCAAAGTTGGCTAAGGCCAACGAGCCGTATTAGGTTCTGCGGGCAGACATCTACGCAGCCATTGCATCCGATACAGGTGCTGGTATCAAACACGGTGTTCACGTTGCAGCGCAGGCAGCGCGAGGCCTGGCGGTGCGCGTCCGCAGCCGAGAAGTCCTGCTCGATAATCTCAAGAGAACTCGCGCGCTGCTCGGCTTCCAGCACCGGAGGGGTGGAGCGAGGCAGCCGTTCCCAGCCCTCCGCCATCGTGTACTCGGCGGTAGTCCAGCGACTTCGCACCGCGATGTCGGTGCGGGTGCCGCGAAGAAAATCGTGCATCGAGCGCGCGGCGATCTGCGCAGAGGCAATCGCATCAATAAACAATCGTGGCCCGTGCGCGATGTCCCCACAGGCAAAAACATCCGGGGCCGTCGTCTGGTAGGTCTCGCGGTTCACCTTGATCAGGCCCCGCTCGCTCTCCACTCCATCTTCCGGCCGGAGAAAAGAGAGGTCGGCGGACTGTCCGATCGCAAAAATGATCGTGTCCGCGGGCAAATCTTCGATGTCGGTTTCGTCAAAACTGGGATTGAAGCGCCCGTTGCTGTCGAAGACGGCAGTGCACCGCACCGTGCGCAAGCCGGTCACCGCTCCGTTGTTTCCGAAAATGGCTTTGGGGCCGCGTGAATTATGCAGCCTCAGGCCTTCTTCCTCGCCCTCGAGTATTTCGACGGCGTCGGCCGGCATCTCCGCGCGCTTCTCCAGGCAGACAACGTGGACCTCCTTGTCGCCGCTCATCCGCAGCGCCGAGCGCGCCACGTCGTAGGCAACCTGCTCGCCTCGCTCCATGTCGGCAATGGCCTCGTTGCGCGTCATCTCCCCAGCCGGGCGAAGCGCGGAGCGCGCCACGTCATAGGCAACGTTGCCGCCGCCGATCACGATAATCCGGCGACCGAGGGGCAGCGGCGTCCCTTCATTGAACGCGCGCAGGAAATCCATACCGTCGTAAACCCCTGGACGGTCCGAGCCGGGGAGCGACAGCTTTCTCCCTTTCGGAAGCCCAATTCCTAAGAAAATTGCCTTGTACCCGTCGCCTCGCAGGCTCTCGATGGTGAAATCCCGTCCCAGGCGCATGTTGCACTTGAGTTCGACTCCGAGCGACAGAATGGCCTGGATCTCCTGCCTCACCAGTTCCCGGGGCAGGCGGAAAATGGGAACTCCCACGGTGAGCATGCCGCCTGGCTCCGGGTTCGCCTCGAACACGGTGACCTTGTAGCCGATCTGCGTAAGGTCGTGGGCCACAGTCAAGCCGGATACTCCGGCGCCCACGACCGCGATTTTTTCGTATTTCCCGCGATTGGGCGGCAACATCCGCTGATCGCACGCCTCGCGATACACACCGAACTCACCCGTTTCCGGACCGAACTTCCCGGTCACAAAACGTTTGAGCGAGCGGATAGAAACCGGCTCGTCCACATCGCCGCGCCGGCAGTTCACTTCGCACGGAGCTCCGCATACCCGGCCGCAAATAGAAGCGAAAGGATTGGTCGCGCGCGCAATGCGGTACGCTTCCTCGTAGCGGCCTTCGCCGATCGCCGTCACGTATCCGCATGCGTTGGTGTGCACGGGGCAGGCGTGCTGGCACTTCACCATCTTCATCCAATACTCGGCCCCGTCAATCGCTTCGAACTGTGCCCATTCGCTCATGAGTCTTTGTGCACCGCTCTAAATGCGAACCCGACGACCACGATTGCGAACACCACCACCATTGCAATCACGGCGTACATGAATGCCGGCGAGGACTGCGTCATCTGGTTGAATTGCCGCACCAGCGCACCGCGATCGGCGTGATTGACCTCCCCGTTCATGTAAACCACGAGGTAGGCGATCACACTGCCCGCGATCACGATGTAGGCGAATTTCAGAAATGTGGGAACACCGGTGCCTTTGCGTTCCGTAATCCAGCCATCGGCGTATTCCTGAATTTCCTTCTCTGTCTCTTTGGCAACGCCTGCTTGCGCCATCTCGTTCTCCTTAATTCGGCTTAGAGTCGCCGCTCGCGCTGTTCTCGTCCTCGAGCATGCGGTACTTGGGATCTTCGCTGTGCGCTCCCCAGTACCCATCGCGGCGGGAACGGACCAGGAAAAACACCGCCCCTACCACGCACAGGAAGAACAGGAAGTACGCGAAAAAGATGCTCGGATAAACGTAGTCATGCATGGCTGCGCTCTATTTCTCGTAATCGTTGTCCGGTCGCCAGTTCTTGGCGCGGCCGAGTGTCTGGATGTAAGCCACCAGGGCGTTGAAATCTTCTTCGTTATTCGCGATCCACGGGAACGGCGGCATAATCGAACCCGGCACCAGGTCGCGCGGATTGCGGAAATGCGTGCGGTGCCACTGCCGATCGTATTTACCGCCCACGCGAGACAGGTCGGGCCCTGTGCGCTTGGTTCCGAACATGTGCGGGCTGTCATAGACGAACTCATCCGGAGTGGAAACGGGTGAATCTACCCCTTTCCAGCCCGAGCGCTTGGTGTCGGAGAGCAGGGTGCGCGTCTGTTGCGTGTGGCAATACCAGCAGCCCTCGCGCACATAAATCGCGCGTCCCTTAAGCTCCAGTTCGGTGTAGGGACGCAACTTCCCCGTCGGCCCCCGCGAGGGATCGTTGTTTTCGAACGGCTTCGACCAGCTCTTGTCAATGAGCGGCGGGACCACCGTCGTGAGCAAGCCGCCGATGAAGAAGAACACCAGGGCTGCCACCACGAACCCGATTGCGCTTTTGTCAGTTTTCTCTAACATGGCATGCTCCTCAGGCGGTCGCGACCTTTGCCGCGGTGGGCATAGGCTGCGGGCGGCCGATCACGGTCGCGAGAATGTTGAACATGAAAGTGGTGATGCCGGCAAACATCAGAATCCCGGAGAAGAATCGCACCGTCCACACCGGCTTCAACGCCACCACGGTGTCAATGAAAGGAATCGAGGGATTGTTCCATTGCCAGCCTTGCCAGAAACCGCCCAGCCACAGGGTCACAAAAAATCCCAGGCCCCCGATCATCAGAAACCAGAAACTCCAATTGGCCAGCGCCTCGGAATGGATCCTGGTGTGGAACATTCGCGGGATCACGTAATAGCAGCCCGCGATGGCGAAGAAGGAAAACGCTCCCAGGACCGCCATGTGCGCGTGCCCCGGAATCCAGTCGGTTTTTGAAACGATGGCATTCACCGAGCGCAGGCTGTGCATCGGCCCCTGGAAGCATGTGAGCAAGTAGAAAACGACGCCCGACATCAGAAACTTGAGCGGGACATTCTCCCGCAGCTGATGCCACTGTCCTTTCATGGTGGCGAAGAAGTTGTAGACCACGGTCCACACCGGGATCAGCAGCATCACCGAGAAGGCAATAGCGATGGTCTGCAGCCATTGCGAAATCGGTCCGTGCAGCATGTGGTGCGCCCCGGTCCAGACGTACACAAACGCGAGAGACCAGAACCCGATCATCGAGAGTTTGTGGCTGTGCAGCGGAGTGTTGGAAGCCTTGGGAATGAAGTAGTAGGCCATCGCCAGGCCGATGGGAGTGAAGATCAGCCCCACCGCGTTGTGCACGTACATCCAGTTCAGGTTGGCCTGGTTGGTTCCGGTCGTGAACAGCACCGCGATGTTGCCCGTGCTGTAAACGAACGTCGTCCACAAGATGGTTGCCATCGTGTACCACAGGCTCACGTACATCTGCTGGTACTTCCGCGTGGCCACCGTGGCAAAAATGTTGATCCCGAACATGACCCATGCCACCACTACCAGGGCCACCAGCGGCATGGGTAGCTCGGCGTACTCCCAACCTTTGTTGTAGCCCGCGGGCAGCGCATACACGGCGCCCAGAACGATCACGTTCCACAGGACCGCGGTGGCGATGCCCAGCTTCTCGCTCCACAGCTTTACACCGCAGAGCCGCGGAACGATGTAGTACGCCAGTCCGAGGTCGGCCGGCAGGAGCCATCCGAACAGCATCCCGTTTACGTGCAGCGGCCGCAAGCGCCCGTAGGACAGGTAAGGCACGCTGCCTAACAGTTGCGGCCAGACAAATTTGGCTGCGATGGTCAGGGCGATAATTCCGACCACGAAGAAATAGCAGACAGCGCTCAGCAGGAACCATTTCGCCGTCGTGTCTTCATGGATCGAATCGGCTAAGGGCGCCGACCCCATCGAGGTTGCGCGAGTTACTTGGACTTCTGGCGGCATACCACCTCCTGGTTCATTTGCGATGCGAGCGTGGAAGACTTCTCCCTGCCGGATGGAACGGTGCGCGGATTCATACTGCGGATGAAATTGATGAGATCGCCTACCTCGTTCTGCGAAAGGCCGTAGTCGATCCACGAAGGCATCGCTGTGCCCTGCACTCCGTACAGGATGGAATCGAACAGGCGCTTGTCGGGGACGCTGTTCACGAATGCCGCGTTGCGCAAGTTGCGTGGCCGCGGACTGATATCGAGCGAGTTCGGGCCTTTGCCGTCCGCCTTACGCCCGTGGCAACCGGTGCAACGTTGCAGGAAGATCTGCTCTCCCCTCTGGATCGATTCGCCGCTCGAGGCGACCGGATTCGTCTCCGGAACCTTGTGCTCCTTGATCTCTTTGCGCGGCTCACGCACAAATGTCTGGAACACATAACTCAGGACCGCGCGGCGCTGTTCTTCGCTCAGCGCTCGCTCCCATGGCGGCATGGACGTCCCCGGCACCCCGCTCTTCAGCGATTCCAGGAACCGGTCCTCGCTCTTGCTGTTCATAAACGCCACCTTTGTCAGGTCGCGAGGCGCCGGATCGAGATAGAGATAGGTCACACCCTTGCCATCGCCCTTCTCTCCATGGCAGCGCGCGCACAGGTTCTTGTAGATCTCCTCCCCGCTCTTGAACGGAGGCGGCGCGTTGCGCGTTTTCAGGTACTCGGAGATGGAGCGGAACTCCGGATCGCCAAACCCGAACACCGGCATGATTGAATCCGGAATCCGCGACTTCGGTTCCCGGAAGTGCGCCATCATCCAGTCCTCGTCGCGAATCAGTCCTTCATAGGAAAGGTCGGGAGCGATATGACCGTCGCGCTCGCCAAGCTTGTGGCATGCCGTGCACGATCGTTCACGAATCAACTGTTCTCCGCGACCCGGCGATGGCGCCGCCGCCTTGTCTTTCGATCCTTCCTCAAACTTGGTCTGCTGCAGGCGCGCGCGATACTGGCCCAGAGAAGTCTCGGCAAAATTCTTGCCGCGGCGGCTCTTCATGAACACCGTCAAGGCCTTGATCTCGTCATCGCTGAGATCGAACTTCGGCATGAACGAAGTAGGCTGGAAGGCGCGCGGGTTGACCGTGTGCTCCCACAGGTAATTGATCTTGAATTTCTTTCCCACCTCGCTCAGGTCGGGACCGAGGGTGCCATTGGCCAACCCTTCAATGCGATGACAGCCATAACACGCCTTTTCAAAAAAGAGCTGCCGTCCGCGCTGCACCAGCGGAGTCCCTGGAAAATTCTCTTCCGTGTGGCACTGCGCACAATTGGCCTGCATGTATTCCTTGCCGGTCAGTTTCGCTTTGAATTCCGAATGCCAATTAGCTTGGGTCACGTATCCGAGCAACGGATCGGGCCAGAACTCGTCCTCGCCGTGCGCATACACGGTCTCCAGGCCGCGGCCCTGGCCGTCGTGGCAAATGGTGCAGCCAAAATCGGTGAACTTGTGCCGCCGCTCCCAATGACCATTCCTCTGCACGTCTCCGAGCGCAGCGGAATAAGGGTGCGTGGTCAGCGGTTCCGCATGCCCCTGGAAGCGGGGATCGTCGCTGGCAATGTGGCAAGTCACGCAACGGTCCACGCGCGATTCTCCGAATTGGGTGACGATGACCTGCTCGATGCGCGGGCTGCGACCGTCCACGGCTTTGCGCTCGGCGTCGGTTTTCGCCAGGCTGCGCGCCTGCTCGAAGTAGGCGGCCTGGTGCTTCTCCCAACGGTTGAAGAACTGATCGTAGAAAACAATGCCGTGTACGATCAGCACCACGAAGCTCACGATTGCCAGCGTTACGCGCGTACTCACATCGCTCTCCTCACCAGGGGGAAACAAACTCCCAGTTCGGCCCCCGGAAGAATGTGCCGATGACGATCAGAATGACGTTGACCACAACGAAAGTCAGAAACAAAGAGTTGGCCAGCAGGCGTTCGCGCGCAAACCATCGCCCGACGCCCGCGATCTTGCGGTCCAGGTAAGGCACCAGCAGCAACAAAACCACTTCGAGGGTGGGAATGCCCACGCCTCCCCAGAACGCCGAATAGCTCACCTGCTCCTGCAACCCCAGGAAGTACCAGGGCGCCTTCGCAGGGTTCGGCGGATGCATCACGTTTACCGGTTCTTCCAGCGGGGCATTGAAATAGAGCGATACCAGCAGCACCCCGGCGACCGTAATCAGAAAAACCACCAGTTCCGCCATGAACAGGTTCGGCCAGCTGAAGACCGAGCGGTCCGGAACGTTGCCAATCTTGGTGAACGGACCGCGCACCAGGCCCTGAATCCCGTACTGGCGTTTCTGCAAGACTGGCTTCGCGGCCGCAGCCGCCGCCGGCGAAGTCGCCATCACCAACGCAGGACCGGTCACCACTTCAACATTCGGTTGCGGCGCAAGTTCGTCTTCCTCCGCTGGCCTCGAGAGACCGCCGTCTTTGCGGATTCTCCAGAAATGAATCGCCACCAGCAGCGACAGCACTGCCGGCAACACCGCGACGTGCAGAACGTAAAAACGGAGCAGAGCTTCCTGCCCCACTGTGCTGTCTCCGAGCAGCAGGAACTTCACTTGCTTGCCCACCAGCGGCGCGTAACTCGCGATCGAGGTCCCCACCGTGATCGCCCAGAACGCCAACTGGTCCCATGGCAACAGGTAGCCGGTGAAGCTCATAAACAACGTCACCAGCAGCAGCAGGACCCCCAGCACCCAGTTGAATTCGCGCGGCGGCTTGTACGATCCGGTCAGAAACACGCGGCACATGTGAAGGAAAACCGCCGCTACCATGCCGTGCGCCGACCAGCGATGCAAGTTGCGCAGGAAGATTCCAAACGCGACGGTCCCGCGCAAGTCGAGCATCCGGTCATAGGCCTGGCTGGTCGAGGGAACGTAATAGAACATCAGCAGGATGCCGGTGACCACCAGGATGAAGAACAGGAAGAACGAAATCAGGCCCAGCCCGAAGGTGAACGTGGCCCGCAGGCTGTTGCGATGTACTTTTACCGGATGCAGATGCAGGAAGAAATTGGTGAAGCTGGTGGAAGCCCTTCCCAGGTCGGAGGAGGGCAGCGGGTTACGAAAGATTGAGTGCCAGATATTTTCCGGCAGCTCGATCATCGCCTTCCAGGGGCTCGTACTGGTTTGGTTGCTCATACTCGCAAATAGCTCCCCGGTTCAATCTCGGTGTCCTTGTCCACTTCGATCTCGCCATTTGGCGCGAGGCTGACCTGGTACCACGGCAAAGCTCGCGGCGCTGGGCCGCCCGTAACGGTTCCGTCCTGGTCGTAGCGCGAGCCGTGACAGGGGCAGGAAAATCCGGTTTCCGAAACCGACACGATGCATCCCAGGTGCGTGCACGTCGTGGAGATCGCAGCCATCTTGTCGCCGTCGCGAACAATGCAGACGCGCCGCGTATCGAGAGAGAGCCGCACGCCCGAAGGAAAGTCCTCGGGCTTGCCGATGGAAAATCGGTTCGGCTGCCCGTAGGTCGCTCGCGGCTTGATAAAGATGAGATTCGAAAAGGCGGTGATGATCAGCGAACCAAACAGGCCAAAGCCGCTCAACCAGGACAGAACTTTGCGCCGGGTCACTGCCTCTCCGTCCGCTTCAATCTGTGGAGTCACTGCGGGCTTCATCCTTCTTCTCCTGTGGTGGAGACTCGACCAACTCCTCCACGTCTGACCAGAACACGTGGTACTTCGCGTCTTCCACGTCCTTGAAGTAATTTTTCTTGACTGCGAAAACGAACACCAGCGCGGCCCCGACTCCCATGCATAAACTCGCGATGATGGCGATCCATGTGAGTTCCATTGGCGACCCTAACCGGGAGTTCGCCGGCCCGTTCCGGAAACGCCTGAAATCGTGATCGCCTTCTCATGGTTGCGATAGGCGAAGGTGGAACCCGGCGTCGCCTGGGCTGCCAGCTGTTCCATTGAGGCCGCGCCTAGAATCTTCAGCACTGCATCCTGCGTTTCCGCCCAAACCTGGTGGGCCGGACACCACGCTTTCCTCTCGCACGACGGCCCCTCGATCAGGCACTGGTTCATCCGGATCGGTCCTTCGATCGCTTGCACCACATCCAGCATCGAAATCTTTGCCGCCGGAACCGCGAGCGAAAAACCGCCGCCCGCGCCGCGTTGCGAGCGCACCATCCCGGAATGCACCAGCCGCTGCAGCACCTTCGACAAAAAGTGTTCCGGAACATCGCCCACTCTCGCCAGCTCCGACCGCCGCACCGTGGATCCCACCGGTAAGCCGGCCAGATGAATCACCACCCGGACCGCATAATCCGAAGCGCGAGTGATCTGCATGAAGTACCGAATAGGACTTAGTTGGTCTAATTCGTAAGAAATCTAAATCCCGGCCTTTATCCCGTCTGTGACTCTTGACACGTGGGATTGTGATGTGTGACTTGGGGGTTTGAAGCTCTCGAGCTGGCGTGCCCCGGCGAGGGCCGGAACGCTTCGAGCTTCTCTTGCAGGTCGGCCAAAGCCCGGATGTAGCCTGTCTCCTCAAGCCTCTGAACCGCTGCGCCGTTGTACAAAAATCTCTCGCGGTCCCGTCCAAAATCCTGACTCACCAAAATCGGTGACCGCCGTCACCGATTTCACGGTTTGCAACAAAGTAGTATTTTCGAAATTTCGCAACTCTAGTTTTTTATCTGGGTTGCAGTTGCCTTCCGCTCGCCACTTAATCACTTTGGCTTGATTATCGAGGAAAGGAAGATCCTATGAAGCGGGTGTTGATCCTCATTGTGACACTCAGTCTCGTCATGCTCTCGTGTGGCACCGGGAACGCCGGCAGCCCAGCGGCCAATAGCGATGGCGCCCAGGCTGGCGCGGGGGCCGGAAATGCCGCCCCCGCCACCGGCTATTCCCTGGTGGCCTGGACCGAACTCGGCATGCATTGCATCGACGGCAAAGATTATTCGATTTTTTCGATCTTGCCGCCCTACAACGTCATTCACGCGCAATTGATCAAGAAAGGTGAGCCTCCGGTCCCGGTCACCTCCGGCGTCACCATTACCTACCAGGCCACGCCCGACACGACCGGTTCGGTGAACAGCAAGAGCGCTACGAAAACCAATTTCTGGAATTACGTTCGCACGCTATTCCTGAACAGTGTGCCCCCCGAAACCGGCCTCGCCAACTTCAAGACGCAGAGCAAGACTCCGCAGCCCATGACCTACAACGCCACAGCCGGCACCTGGGATGGCATCGGCATCCCCACCGTCCCGTACGACGACAAGGGCGCCTTCAATGCCTTCCCCATGGCCAAGCTTGTAGCGAAGGATTCCACCGGCAAGATACTGGCCCAGGCCAGCATCGTGCTTTCGGTGAGCGATGAGATCACCTGCAATAACTGTCACGCTTCAAACAGCGACCCCGCGGCCAAGCCTGCCACCGGATGGGTGAACAATCCCGACCCGTCAAAGGACGCCAAGCTGAACATTCTCAAAAAGCATGACGATCGCTGGCCCATCTCTCAGTATCTCAGCCAGCTACAGACACTGGGATGGACCTACCAATCCAGTTTGTACCAGACCGCGGTTTCCGGAACTCCGGTGCTGTGCGCCGCCTGCCACAGCGACAACGCATTGGGATTGGCAGGGCTGCCTGGCATCGGCTCCGAGTCGAGTGATATGCACACCTTGCACGGGCCGCAGGTCCTGCTTTCTGCGAATCAGACCCTCGACCAGCTGAGCGCGACCAGCGATACCAATTCCTGTTATCTCTGCCATCCCGGACCCAAGACTTTATGCAAGCGCGGAGCCATGAACACGCAGTTGTGCTCCAGTTGCCACGGCAACGTGAGCTACGTGGGAACGGCATCGCGACAGCCCTGGCTGATTGAGCCGGCATGCCAGATGTGCCACAACAGCAGCCAGCGTTACACCACTACCTTCGACACCAACGGTCAGTGGAGGCAGACCACCGACAAAACCTTTGCCACGAATGACAATGTTCCCATTGCCGGCGCCAACCTTTACCGCTACAGCACCGGACATGGTTCTGTTTACTGCTCGGCCTGTCACGGATCGCCGCACGCGGAGTTTCCAACGGTGCAGGCCAACGACAATGTTTATCCGATCGGATTACAGCAATACTCCGCCAAGGTCACTGAGTGCGCGGTCTGCCACACCAGCAAGCTCACGGCCACAGCCAATGGCGGTCCGCACGGCATTCATATCGTCGGCCAGGCATGGGTGAACAGCCATCCTGACTATGTGGAGAGCCACGGATACCAGGCCTGCGCCTATTGTCACGGAGCCAACTACAGGGGACTTGCGCTGTCGGAAACAAAAACTTCGCGCACGTTCTCGGTGGAAGGCGGCAGCAAGACGTTTGCTTCCGGCCACCAGTTCAGCTGCTACGACTGCCACAACGGCCCGAGCGGAGACTGATTCGCCTCAATCACCAGGTTGCTCCACTCATTCGCGCTACATCGTGGATGAGTGGGGTAGCCTTCGCGGACCACCGCGCTCTCGCTGATTATTTTTTTATTACTTCGTGAAGTGTGTTGGACTGAGAGTTGTGCTGCCGCGTCTCGCAATGCGGGGAAAGCTTAGAGACCTTGCTCCGGTGTTGGTTCTGGCCTGGAGGTTCTGCTGCCTCGCCGCGATTCCAGATCGGACGCTGGTTGTAGATCCGCACCAAACCAACCGCAGCGATACACGCCCCTGCAACTGAAGCCGCCACAATCAGCAGCGTTACTGCACCCATAACACGCCCCAAAAAGCACAGAACCGCTTTCAGATGCGGGTGTTCAAGTGCAGGATGTCCCGAAACCTGACATCATCGCCCGGTACCGGAGAGTGGAACCGCCCGCACCGTCCGCGATGAAACCACGCTCAATTGCCCGATCCTGGGTCCGATCGTAGCCGGCGTGAACACGAGCCGAATCCCGCACTCCGCGCCGGGACCGAGCCAAGTGCCGCAGTCGTTACTCTGGGAGAAATCAATTCCTGAGGCCAATATGCTGTTGATCGCGAGTTCCAGCGAACCGGGATTGGCCAGCTTCAGCACCTGCGCTTCGCCCGCGCTGCCCACATCCTGGACACCAAATTCCATTTCCGGGGGAGAGATTCGCGGCCCGGTCTGCTCCACATTGTCGCTCCCTGCCGCAGCAACGATGGTCACAAGGAAAACCAGTGCGCTCCAGAGCTTCATCTTGAATTTCACGCAATGCTATTCTACGGAACATTTCGCACCCGCTCGCTTACTGGAGACCAACGGCCCTAAAGACCCCGTGAAATCGGACCTCCCCGCCTCCGGCGAATGACGGTACAATCGCATTCCTTAGTGGTATCCGAGCCTTCTCACGAACCACAAACCTCTGCTTTCGGAGTTCTCTCGATGTTGAATTGCCGTTCCCTGGTTCCATCCGCCTGCCTGGCGCTGTGTCTCGCGCTCGGAACTCTTCCGTTGCACGCTCAGCAGACGGACGCTCACGCCCCCATTCACTATCATTACCCGAGAGGACGGACCACGCCCCAGGCCACCGGTTTGCCGCAATTCAATGTCACTTTTCACGGCGGTCCCGTCCAGACCACCACGACCAGCTATGCGATTTACTGGAAGCCCAGCGGCGTCTTTATTAACCGCACCTACCGCCAGGTGATCGACCAGTTCCTGAGCGACGTGGGCGGCAGCGACATCTACGGAGCCGCCACCGAATATTCCGGCAACAACGGCCAGGTGCAAAACGTCTCGACCTTTGGCGGAGAGTACGTGGACACTGCGCCCTACCCTCCGGTAATCACAACCAAAAATATTGAGGACACGATCCAGCGCGCCATCGCGGTAAACGGGTGGCAGCCCAGCATCACCGCCCAGTATTTCCTGATGTTCGGCGACGGCCCGCAGGTCGGCGCCTGCGCCTACCACACTTTTTTCAACCTGAACGGCCAGCCCGTGATTTACGCTGTGATTCCTTACTTCACAGAGAAAGACGCCGATGGCTGCGGCGCGCCCTTCGGCATCACGCCCAACGCCAATTATTCGGCCGATACCGCGATCGGAAACCTGAGCCACGAGCAGACCGAGATGGTCACCGATCCCCTGTTGAATGCGTGGTATGACCCTCGCAATGGCGAGGTGGGAGACATCTGCATCTACAGCTATGGCGTCCCCTTCACCTCAAAGTTCGGGAATCTGCTCGCCAATGGCGACCAGTACATCGTGCAGGAGGAATGGTCGCAAGTGAAGCAATCCTGTCAGCCAAACCTGTGAGCAAGGCGATGCAGGTGAGTTTTTTGATCCAGGTTGCTCTTTTTAGAAACGTCATCCTCCAACCGGCGCGGCCGGCGAGAGAGATTTCGCGTGCAAAAAACAAGAAAACGGGAGAATCAATGAAACCCGCGCTACTCATGCTTGTTCTGCTTTGCGTCCCGTGCCTCGCCCAGCTCCCCACCTTCAGCCACGTGGTCGTGGTGCTCGAGGAGAACCACAATTACTCCAGTGTCATCGGCAGTTCCTCGATGCCATATCTCAATGGCCTCGCCAATACCTACGGCCTGGGAATGCAGTACTACGCCAACACCCATCCTTCTATCGGCAACTATTTCGAGCTGACCACCGGGCAAGTCATTACCAATGACGACAGCTTCAGCGGTGTTGTGAAGGCAGACAACGTCGTCCGTCATCTGATCGCCGCCGGAAAAACCTGGAAATCGTACGAAGAAGACCTGCCGTCGGTCGGATACATCAAGCCTGACGTCGCGAAATATGCCCGCCGCCACTGCCCGCTTTCCTACCTGCAGGATGTCGTGACCAATTCAACCCAGAGGCGCAACCTGGTTCCCTTCACTCAGTTCGCCAGCGACGTCGCGAACGGCGCGCTGCCCGATTATTCCTTCGTGACTCCGAACCTGTGCAACGATGCCCACGATTGCACCTTGGACGTTGCCGATGCCTGGCTCAAAGCGAACATCGATCCGCTGCTCACGAGCAGTTTCTTTCAGAATGGCTTGTTGATTATCGTCTTTGATGAAGCCGGAAACGACAACACTCATGGCGGAGGCCGAGTCGCATGGCTGGCAGTGAGCCCGAATTTCTCGAAGCCCGCCTTCAAGTCTTCGACGCTCTACCAGCACCAGAACACGCTGCGGCTGATGATGGAAGGCCTGGGCCTGACCACGTTTCCGGGTCAAGCCAGGAACGCCAACAACATGTCTGAATTCTTCCAGTAGTTAGTGCGCGCCCGCATAGCGCCGGAAGAAGCTGTCGGCCTTCCATTCCGGACGATGATCGTCGTTCGCGGTTCTGACCATGAGGTCGCGAACGATCTCTTCGTATTTTGCCGCGGCCTGCAAATCTACCGGCTGCTGTAAATCATCCGACGGCGCGTGGTAACGGTCGGTGCGCCATTTGTGAAAGGTCTCCTGCTCCGGGGTGCCAGGATCGAAGCTGACATCCATCATGAGCGATGGAATGCCGCGCTTGATGAAGTTGTACTGGTCGCTTCGAATGAAAACATTGCGCAGCGGCTGCGGATCGGGCTGTACTCGCACGCCTTGTTTCTCAGCCGCGGCGCGCACGTCGTCGCCTAAGTCAGACTCCGCCAGCCCGTATACGGTCAGCACTTTCAAGGGAACGATGGGCAAGAACATGTCAATGTTGATGTCCGCCACCATGGATTTTGCATCCACCGTCGGATAGGCCGCGAAGTACTGCGATCCAAGCAGCCCCTTCTCTTCCCCCGTGACGAATACGAACAGCAGCGAGCGCTTCAGCTTGTCTCCCGATTTTTTCAGCTCTGCCGCAACGTCCAGCAGCACCGCCGTCCCGGAAGCGTTGTCCATCGCGCCGTTGTAGATCCTGTCGCCATTGATCGGCTGCCCGATTCCGACGTGGTCCACGTGCGCCGACAACACCACGTACGTATCTTTCAGCTTGGAATCGCTTCCCGGCAGTTTGGCGACAATATTTGATGACGTGATCTCCTTTACATCCATGGTTGCCCGCGCGCGGATCGAGGCTGGCAATTCGAAATGCGGAAGCGGCCTGCGATCCTTTCCAAGATCGGCGATTTCCTGGAACGTATGCCCCGAGCCGGCGAACAGAAGATCGGCCTTGGCAGGATTGAACATCATCGAAAATTTCTCGCCGGTTGTGTCGTCAAGCTTGGGATCCGCCAGCGCCATGCTGGGATGGGTGCGGTTCACCGCAATGCGCGACCATGGAATGTCCATCGAGGATGGATTCGGAATCGTGATCGCACCGATGGCTCCGGCTTGCTTCAGCGCCTTCCAGCGTTCCGCGGCCGATTGATAATGCGCCGACAATGCCGACGGCACATCCGCCGGCGATCCGGTCAGATAAACGACCACCTTGCCCTTCAGGTCCAATCCAGCAAGATCGTTGTAGTTCTTCTCCGGAATATCCAGGCCGTAGCCCGCGAACACCAGCGGAGCCTCCAGGTTTGGCGCGAGATCGACACGGGTGCTGAAGATCGCATCTTCGCCCAGCACCAGCGGCTGTGCCTTTCCATCGCGCACCAGCATCGCGCTCGATTCCTTCTCCACGATCTGCCGCGACACGAACTTTACCGACTGATAGAAACCCTTGGTGCCCGCCGGTTGCAGTCCTGCCGCCTTCAACTGCTCGACCACGTAAGCCTCGGCATGAAGCAGTCCCGCGCTGCCAGTCTCTCGCCCTTCCATCTTGTCATCGGCAAGAACCTTGACATGGTCCCACCAGCTTTTCCCGTCGAAATGGGAACTTTGAGCGGCCGCTCTATTCGCGAACCACGTGCAGAGAACAAGAGAAAGAATCATGCGACAAAACATTGCTTACCCCTTTTTCCGCTGGGAGTGTGATGAAACCAACGTTCCGTAGGCGGATGGCGGACCGTGCCATCGCGATCATGATAAACGATGACTCCCCCAGATCCGTCCGTCGCGAATGTCTCGATGGGCTCCGTAATGCCGCGGAGGACCGCAGAAACCGGTCAGTTTGATCAAATCGCAACTTTGTTGTCGGCATGACCGGATTGGTACACTCTTCAAGAACCCTCCGGGAGCGCTCCGCGCCTGGCCCCGCGGGGTCAACGTTTCCAGAGCGGCTCGCATCCAACCCTAGGGTGCGCGGGCCGCGCACCGGAGAACTGGCAATGCGACTCCTGCTCGTCGAGGACGACCTAGCGATACAGGAATTTCTAAAAAGGAGCCTGACCGAGGCCGGGTACCAGGTGGATGTCGCCTGCGACGCCAAGTCAGCCGAGGCGCTTGCCGTCGAAGGCGCTCACGACGCACTGATCGTTGACCTCGGACTTCCCGACGCCGACGGCCTCGACCTGATCGCGCGTTGCCGCGCCCAAGGAAATTCCGCGCCGGTCCTCATCCTCTCTGCCCGTCGTTCCGTGGACGAGCGCGTCCTCGGATTGGAACACGGCGGCGACGACTACCTCACCAAGCCTTTCGCCCTGGCCGAATTGTTGGCGCGCCTGCGTAATCTTCTGCGCCGTTCCTCGGCTCCCCAGGGCGAGTCGGTTCGTTTGCAGGCTGCGGACTTGCAACTGGACCTGATTCGCCGCGAGGCCCGGCGTGGAGAGCAGGTTCTGCAACTCACGCCTCAGGAATTTTCCCTGCTTGAGTATCTGACCCGCAATGCCGGCCGCGTGGTCACCCGCACCATGATCCTCGATCATGTGTGGCGCATGCGCATCGATCCCGCCACCAACGTGGTGGATGTGCATATCTACCGGTTGCGCAGCAAAGTGGATCGCGATGCCATGCGTCCACTCATTCACACGATCCGCGGGGTCGGTTATGTTCTTAAAGCCGCCTAGAGGACCGCGCGGCACCGCGGCCTGGCGCATCTCCATCTGGACCACCCTTGCCTTCGCTTTTGGCAGCGCGCTCGCCTTCTGGATTGTTTACCTGCTGGTCGAAAAAGGGGTGCGCGAACGCAGCGATGCCTGGCTAAGCGGCGAAGCCCAGACGTTGGCGGAAGTCTCTCAGTCTACCCCGCCCGGAAATCTTTATGACCGTATCGTCGAAGAGGTCGCGGAACTTGCCACCAACGAAGTTCCCCACGATCGCAATGCGCGCGGCCAGCAGCCGAACTCGGTGTTTTTCCTGCAGACCGACAGCAGCGTGCCTGATGACACCCCAATCTGGGTCGGACCTGATTCCCGCATCGCCTTTCAAAAAGCCATTCAGCAGGCCAACTTGACTCCCGGCACTCCGGAATCGATTCAGGTCGAGGGCTATCCCTCCACGTTCCGGGTGGTGGTCCGCAATCCCTCGCCGGGAAAGGCGCTCTATCTCGGCTTGGCCGATCAGGACGCGATGCGCCTCTTGCACCAGCTCACCGATAGTTTCCTCATGGTCTGGGGAGGCACGGTGGTGCTGGGCTTTTTCATTTCCTACGCCAGCGCGCGCCGCACCCTGATGCGCGTGGAACAGATCACCGAAACCGTCGCCCGCATCGGCAGCGAAGAGTTGGATGAGCGCCTGCCCGAGTCTCCGAAAGCCGACGAGATTTCGCGGCTGGCCCAGACCTTCAACCACATGCTCGACCGAATTCAGGCTTCGGTCCACCAGTTGCGCGCCGTTACCGATTCGGTGGCGCACGACCTGAAGAGTCCCGTCACTTCGATTCGGGGGCGGCTTGAAGCCGCACTGTCCGATGGAGATCCCAACCGTCTCGAGGAGTCGGTAGGGGAAGCGATCGAGGGACTTGACCGGCTCTCGGACCTGCTCAACACCACGCTGGATCTTGCCGAGGCCGAAGCCGGTGCACTTCGCCTCGATCGAACTCCCGTGGACCTGACGGAACTCATCACCCGGCTCTCCGATATTTATCAGCCCGCGATGGCGGAGCGACGGCACACCCTGGTGCTCGACCTGGAGGATCACGTGGTCGTCAACGCCGATCCGGGCCTCATGAACCGCACCCTGAGCAATCTTCTCGAGAACGAATTGACTCATCTTCCCGAAGGCTGCGAAGTGAAAGTACGGTTACGCGCGCACGACGGCGCTGCCGAACTGGTGATTCTCGACAATGGCCCGGGCTTCCCGCCCGAGATCGGCAGCCGCGCCTTCGAACGGTTTGTAAAAGGAAAACATTCTCCGGGCCACGGCTTGGGACTTGCCTTCGTGGATGCCGTGGTCCAAGCTCATGGAGGCAAGATCAGCATCGCGGATTCTTCGACAGGAGATGCCGTGGTCCAAGCTCATGGAGGCAAGATCAGTATCGCGGATTCTTCGACAGGAGGGGCGTTGATTACCCTCTCCTTGCCGCTGAGTGCGTTGCAGAGTACAGCGGTCTAGATTTTTATGATCAGGATCTTCCAAGTTTGCTTTTTCGTTTGCGCCGTCTGCGCATCGTCCCTGGCGGCCTCCATTGATCCGCAGGCCCTTGAAACCGGCTATCGCCAGATGTACAACCTCGATTTCAAATCGGCGCACCAGACGTTCCAGGGTTTCGAGGCATCTCATCCCGAGGATCCGCTGGGCCCGGTCTCCAATGCGGCCGCCTACCTGTTCGCCGAGTTCGATCGTCTTCATATCCTGGAAGCCGAGCTGTTTACCGACGATAAAAAGTTCGAGGAACGCGTCAAGCCGACGCCCGATCCGCGCGCCCGCGACGCGTTCTATAGCGAACTGACCAAGGCCGATCAACTGGCCGATCGGACGCTGGCGCGCACTCCAAATGCGCCCGGAGCGCTGTTCGCAAAGATTCTGACCAATGGGTTGCGGGGCGACTACCTCGCGTTGATCGAAAAGAAAAATTTCGCAGGCCTGAGCTACATCAAAGCTGCGCGCGGGCTGGCGGCTAAGCTCCTCGCCGCCGATCCTTCGTATTACGACGCCTACCTGGCGGTTGGGGTTGAGAATTACCTATTGAGCACCAATCCCGCGCCGGTTCGCTGGTTTCTACGTTTGAGCGGCGCGCAGACCGACAAGGATGAAGGCATCAAGAATTTGAAGCTGGCGGCCGACAAAGGACGTTACCTCGCGCCCTACGCCCGGCTGTTGCTGGCCGTGGCCGCCCTGCGCGACCACGATTCCAACACCGCCCGTACGCTGCTCACCGGCTTGTCGCAGGAGTTCCCCAACAATCGCCTGTATAAGAATGAGCTCGCACGCCTGCGTTAGTGTTGCGCGACGCTCTGGGTAAGATGTCCCACGGCCACGACATTCACATCCACTTTGTCGCTCACTCGGAGAAAAAAATTGCTTGGGTTCTTCAGGCCCCACGCGACATAAGGAACAACGACGCGATAATTCGCGGTCACCAACCCCTGGTTGACGTGGAGCGGAATGGCAACGCTGATCGGGTGATCGCTCCCATGCAGCCGAAACGTTCCTTCGACTTGGACACTTGAATCACCTTCAGGCGAGACCTGTCCCGTTACTTTCGTAGGAATGAAGGTGATGTCGGGAAACTTGTCGCTTTCCAGCACTTCCTTGTGCATCTTCCGGTCGCGGCCTTCGTTGCCGCTGTTTCCGCTGGTCGCGTCCACCAGAATCAGGCCGCTCGCCACGCCCGTGCCCGGATTGAAGTGCACAGTTCCGCTCTTGATCTGAAACTTGCCATACACGGTATGCAACGTCGAGGATACGCTGTATTCAATTTGCGATTTCGCCGGGTCCAGTTCAAACGTGCTTTCCTGCGCCACCACGTGAAGGGCGCACAACCCCGAGAACCCCATCAACGCCGCGAGCAGGAATGTTCGTGAGTAGTTGAGCATGTTAAGCGGTGAGCAGTCCCCATCCCAGGGAAAGCGTTCCGTGCACTCCAAACTCCATCGGATCGAGGGCCCCGGAATGGACAGCCAACAGGCGGTCGAACAGCTGGGGATCGCTGGCCATGGCATGCAGTGATCTCCGCCGAAGCCGCGGGTGCGCGTCCATCAACAGCATTAATGACGACATCATTCGCGGAATCCTCCGAATGCGACGGTGCGCCTGCTGGTAAGTGTCCAGGTCGCCGGTCAGTAAAGCCTGACCAAGAACGGAAGCCTGCTGAAACGCCATCGAGAGCCCATCGCCAGTGATCGCATCCACCGAGCCTGAGGCTTCTCCGAGAAGCACGCGACTCCCTGAGTAGACCGCCGGCAATGCTCTGGTAGATGAAACCGCTCCCAATTCCTTTGTCTTGGGAGCGGAGTCGCCGAGGCGCGAACTGAACTCGGGACACTCCGCCAGCAGGTCATCCAGTCGTACCTTGCTGTGGCGCGAGATCATGGCCACGCATATCTCCTGTGCCCCGACCGGAGTCACATAAATTTGCCCGCTCGCAGTCCAGTAAACTTCGACGAACGGTGACCAGGGCGCAATCGCATAATGCCGGCGAAATCCGTAGCGGCGAATCGTGGGCGCGGAAGAATCCAGCCCGGCCCAGCGCCGGACACGCGAATTTTCTCCATCCGCGCCTACCACCCAACGGCTGCGAACCTGGACCCCATCCAGCAGTACGCCGTGCTCGATCAGACCGGTAACCCGTGTACCCCAGCACAAATTCACTCCAACTTTTTCGGCGTGCTCGACAAGGAGACCATGCAGCGTGGTCCTGCGCACGCCCAGGCCCTGACCCTGCGGAAAGCTCGCTTCCACACTGCTTCCAGAGCCTACGAAGCGAATCCCATGAAAAGGCGAGCCCTGCTCCCGCGGCAGCGCGACTCCCAGGCGCTCCAGCGCCCGCAACCCCTCCGGCATGATGCCTTCGCCGCAGGTTTTATCGATCGGCGGACGGGCCGCGTCCGCCACCGTGACCTCAAATCCTTGCTGGCGCGCCGCGATAGCGGCGGCCAACCCTGCCGGTCCACCGCCTACTACGAAAACTTCAGTATCCCAACCGCCTTGCACCATTGCCCCCATCACCACTGCAGTAGTACAAGCTCCGAGCAGAAGCCCGGGCCCATGGCTGCCAGCACGCTCAATGCGCCCGGCGCTGGACGTTCCTTGTTCATGAATTTCTCAAGCACCAGCAAGACTGAAGCCGACGACAAGTTGCCAGATTCGCGCAACGATTCCCAGGAAGGCGCCAGCGCCCCCGGCGGCAACTTGAGCGCCTTCTCGGTCGCTTCCAGCACCTTCGGACCTCCGGTGTGCATGATCCAGCTGGTGATGTCGCTGCGGTCCAGGTCGTGATCTCCCAGAAACTGGTCCACATCTCCCGCCAGGTGTAACTCCACCATGTCAGGCACGCTTCGTGACAAAACGATTCGAAAGCCTTTTTCCGAGATGTCCCAGCCCATCACATCTTCAGTGTCGGGATAAAAAACCGAACGCGTCGCCAGCACCTGCGGTCCATGATCGCTCAACTCATTGCCTGCCACGATGACGGAAGCCGCTCCATCGGCAAACAGTCCGGCCGAGATCAGGTTCGCCGCCGAGACATCGTCCTCCCGCCAGGTCAAAGAACACAACTCGACCGAAAGCAACGCCGCAGCCTGCTTCGGATACGCCTTCACGTAGTCGGCGGCACGCGCGATGCCTGCCGCCCCCGCAACGCATCCCAGGCCAAAAATCGGAATGCGCTTGATATTCGGCGAAAGTCCCATGCGGTTGATCAATCGCCCTTCGATGGACGGGCTGGCAATTCCAGTTACCGAGACAAAGAAGATCGCGCCCAGGTCCGCGGCGCTTAGTCCGGCCTGGTTCAATGCGCGGCACAAAGCCTGCTTGCCCAGGTCGAGCGCGCAATCGATCCAGGCATTGTTTGCGTCGCCCCAGGTCTTAAGTTCGCTATAGGCCGGGATCGGCAATGCGAGGTGGCGCGTCTTGACTCCGACGCTTTCGTGAAAACGGTCGAGCACCTGCGGACGGTCCAACTTGCCCGCCCATTTCTTTTTCAGTGCTTCGCGAATGACCTCTTGCGGATAAAAATTCTTAGGGAACGCACTGGAGACGCCTGCGATTCTCATTCGGGGGCTTTTCGCTCCTTGGGTGACAACGTGCAATGGGTCCCATACTTTTTACTATATTGCGGGCTAAGAAACCGGGAATTTCCCCCAGCCCTGACTTTCATTCATTCCGCTGATCGGCACGCTACCCGGATATATAAGGGAGATGCGCAGCTATGGGGGCAGGATGCGCACCAACAAGAAATTAACATTTGAGAGCCAGGGGTAAGCCGCTCAAAACACTACCGCTGGCCGACCTGACAGGCTGAAATCATGGCCCTCCTGATGCGGTCGTAGAGGATGCCTCGGGACCGCCTGTAAAGCAATGTCACGGGACTGGACAGATTCTTGAATCGATCTGGCTTCTCCGGCAGTGAGACCCGCGCCGCCTCGGCGGACGAACTAATCTTCCATCGTACGCAGGCTCGGACTCACGATCAGCGTCGCTTCAGTCGCGCGCTGCACAGCTTCCGCCGTCAGTCCGGGAGCCACTTCCTCCAGCACCAACCCGGTTGGAGTCACCTTGATGTAGGCCAATTCGGTGACGATCGTGTCCACGACTTTCACTCCGGTAAGCGGCAGCGTGCACTTCTTCAGGATCTTCGATTGTCCGTCCCGATTGGTGTGCTCCATGGCAACCACCACTCTGCGCGCCCCGGCGACCAGGTCCATGGCGCCGCCCATCCCCTTCACCATTTTTCCGGGGATCATCCAGTTCGCGATGCTGCCCTCTTCATCCACTTCCATTGCGCCCAGCACGCTCAGATCAACGTGGCCGCCGCGAATCATGGCAAAGGAATCGGAACTGGAGAAGTAGGCTGTACCCCCGATCTCGCTGACTGTCTCTTTCCCCGCATTGATCAGGTCGGCATCCACTTCGCTCTCCAGAGGATAAGGCCCGATCCCCAACATGCCGTTCTCGCTCTGCAGAATCACGTCCATACCCGCAGGCACATGGTTCGCAACCAGTGTAGGCATGCCGATGCCGAGATTCACATAAAAGCCGTCGCGCAATTCACGAGCAATGCGCTTCACAATACGTTCGCGCTTCTCGACATCTTTTCCGGGTTTGGATGGAGCGGTGCTCATAAATCTTGCATTTGGCAGTTGGCACTTAGCAATTGGCCGTCCTGGCTTATCTCAGGCTCGGAAGTGCCAAATGCTAACTGCCAACTGCCGCCTTCCTCACTGTCCTTCTCTCAATTCTCTTCTCAAACAACTCGCCCTGGAAGATTCTCTTCACGAACACGCTGGGCGTATGCACCAGGTCGGGTTCCAGTTCCCCCGGTTCGACCAGATGTTCAACCTCGGCAATCGTGACCTTCGCCGCCGTCGCCATCATGGGATTGAAATTCCGGGCCGTCTTCCGGTACACCAGGTTTCCCCACTTGTCGCCCTTCCAGGCCTTAACGAAAGCGAAGTCCGCTTTGAGCGCATGTTCCATCAGATACAAGCGTCCATCGAACTCGCGCGTTTCCTTGTTCTCGGCAACTACCGTTCCCACTCCGGTCGGCGTGTAAAACGCCGGAATCCCCGCTCCGCCGGCGCGTATGCGCTCCGAGAACGTTCCCTGCGGAATCAGGTGCAGCTTGATCTTCCCGGTCAACACCATCTGTTCCAGCAACTTGTTCTCGCCTACGTAGGTGCCAATGTGCTCGCGAATCTGCCCGGCGGCAAGCAGTAGGCCCATGCCGAACCCGTCCACGCCCACGTTGTTGCTGATGGTCGTCAGGTTCTTCGTGCCTTTCTTCACCAGCGCGCGAATCAGGTTTTCCGGGATGCCGCACAATCCGAAGCCGCCCACCATGATGGCCGCTCCATCAAAAACGTCGCGAACTGCTTCATCGGCGTTGGCCACTACCTTGTTCATAGGACAAACGATTGTAAATGAAGAAGTGTTGATTCTGATCTTTGATTGCTGAATGGGAGCACTTGTCGGGCTCTTCATTCAACAACCAAGATCAACAATTCTTTTTTAACTCGTGCGCCTTCGCAAACTCCTCCGCCAGTTCTCGCGTATCCAGGTTCTCCCGGATATGCGCCAACCGCTGCTCCAACGCATGCAGCGCCTGCTGAATGTTCTTCTTGTTGGTGAGCGCGATGTCCCGCCACATCGAATACGGACTGCTCGAGATGCGCGTCATCTCGCGCAGTGCTCGCCCACCCGCTTCCATCACCGCCGCATGGTCGCCGAAATGGTCCACCAGCGCCGCTGCCAGTGCAGTCGAAATCATCTGTGGAACGTGGCTGATCCAGGCGCAAAGTTCGTCGTGGGTAGTCGCATCAATCTCTGCGGCCCGCGCCCCGATCTTCTCAAGCCAGGAAAGGAATTCCGCGCTCATGCCTTCATGAATATTTTGCCGCGCGCCAGGCGTCACGAACCACGTTGCCCCCTCAAACAAATCCGGATCCGCCAAGTCGATCCCGCCGTCTTCCTTGCCGGCCATCGGATGCCCGCCCAGGAAGCGCATCCCCGCATCTTTGCCAAAAATCTTGAAGGCCCGCGCCACGATCTCGGCCTTGGTACTGCCGACATCCGTCATCAGCGCCTGGGGCGGCAGCGCGGGTCCGAGTTGATCAATCATTTCCAGAATGGCGCTGACTGGCGTCGCGAGTACAACCAAGTCGCTGTTGCGGATCGCATCCGCCGGATTGGTGTGCGCCTCATCAATGGCGCCGCGCTGGCGCGCTCGCTGCAATTCCGCGTCGCGATCGCAGCCCACGATCCATCCATGAAAACCATTTTTCTTGAGTGCGAGCGCAAATGATCCGCCGATCAGTCCGGTACCGACAATCGTGATCTGCCGGATGGACATGGTTTCAGGCGATCTTACGCCCGACCGCGGGAGCAATCATCCGCAACTCGTGCATCAGTTGTGCGAATTGCTGTGGATACAAAGACTGCGCTCCGTCCGATAAAGCCTTGTCCGGATCGTGGTGGACTTCAATCAGCAGCGCATCGGCCCCCGCCGCCACCGAGGCGCGTGCCATCGGTGGAACTTTGTCGCGTAACCCGGTCCCGTGCGATGGGTCCGAGGTCATCGGCAGGTGCGATAGCTTGTGAATGATCGGGATCGCCGAAATGTCGAGCGTGTTGCGGGTGTACGTTTCAAATGTGCGGATGCCTCGCTCGCACAATATGACCTGGTAATTGCCTCCCGCCATGATGTATTCGGCCGAGAGCAGCAGTTCTTCGAGCGTGGCCGCGATCCCGCGCTTCAGCAGAACTGGTTTTTTGACTTTCCCAAGTTCGCGTAGCAGGTTGAAGTTCTGCATGTTGCGCGCGCCCACCTGGAACAGATCAACGTAGGGCAGCATCATCTCGATCTGCGAAATCTCCATGACTTCGCTGATCACCAGCATGTTGAACTTCTCTCCGGCTTCGCGCAGCAGTTTGAGTCCTTCAAGGCCCATCCCCTGGAAGCTGTAAGGCGAACTGCGCGGCTTGAACGCTCCGCCGCGGAGCACGCGCGCTCCCGCCTTCGCAATCTGCTCGCTCACGTTGAAAAGCTGCTCCCGCGACTCTACCGAGCAAGGCCCCGCCATCACCACTACTTCTTCGCCGCCGATCTTTAAGCCGTTTGCAAACTCAATGACCGTACCGTCTGGTCGAAAGCTACGCCCGGCAAGCTTGTAGGGGGCGCTGATGCGATGCACGTGCTCGACGCCCGAAAGGACCTCAAGGTTGCGGGTGTCGAAATCGATCCGCGCCCCGACAGCAGCCAGCACGGTCTGCCGCTCGCCGGTGGTGCGATGAACCGAGAAGCCCATCCGAATGAGGTGCTCCACCACGTTCTGAATCTGCTCTTCGGACGCCGAATCTTGCATGGCAACAATCATGGGAGTCGTTGGTCGTTGGGCATTGGTGTTCGGCAATGGTCGTTGCCGCCAAGGGCCAAACAACGACGACCAAAGGCCAGAAACACTTCAATCATTGATTTCCGATTCAATCTCGGTATCTCTCACCGCGTCTTTCGTCTGCGGCGCAATCTCTTCCTGCTGGATCTGGCGCATGATGTCCATGATGCGCTCGTAAATACGCTGCAGGTCGCGATCCGGCAGCGGGCCCTTGTTGACGCTGCGCGCATTTTGAAATACCGCCTGCTCGCGATCCGGCTCGTAGATCGGCATCCCGGCTTGACGCTTGAGCTTGCCGATCTCGTGCGCGGCCCGGGCACGCTGGTTCAGCAGTTCCACCAGCTTTCGGTCCAGCTCATCGATTTGCTTGCGCCAGTCTGAAATATCCATCCCGGTGACTACCTGTTTGCGGCAATCCCTTGCGCCTCGTCGCGCCCGACAACCGTCTTCACGAATTGTGCCACAGCCGCGGCTTCATTTCCGTGATTCCGTTCGACGATTTCGACGATGGCACTGCCGATGACCACTCCATCAGCAAACTGGCCGACCGCTTCAAATTGCCCCGGAGTCGAGATCCCGAATCCCACCGCCACCGGCAACCTGGTAAATTTACGCAGACGCTTCACCAGTTGCTGGGCATCGTCGGTCATCTGCTTGCGGGCGCCAGTCACTCCCGTGCGCGAAACGGCGTACACGAATCCCGTCGAAGCCCCCGCGATCTGCTTAAGGCGAGCATCCGGGCTGGTGGGCGCAGCAAGAAAAATCGTAGCCAAGTCGTTTCTTCGCATCTCCTTCAAATATTCCCCAGCTTCTTCCACCGGAAGATCGGTAACCAACGCGCCATCGAGCCCGGCCGCGCGCGCAACCCTACAGAACTTGCTCACGCCCATTCGCATGATCGGATTCAGATACGAGAACACGATCAGCCCCACAGATTGTGATTCCTGCCGGATCTCGGCGGCAAGCGTCAGAACCTGCGCCAGTGAAACGCCGTTTCTCAGGGCGCGCTCGCTGGCCCGCTGAATGACCGGACCATCCGCAACCGGATCGCTGAACGGAACGCCAAGCTCGATCACGTCCGCGCCTGCATCGATGGCTGCGAGCACAATCTCGCGTGTGGTCGCAAGATCGGGATCGCCGCAGGTCACATAAGCGATGAGAGCGGGCCGGTTGTGAAAAGTCAGCGGCATGAACGCCTGATTTCAATTGCGGTCTGTCGAATGAAGAACCACCGCCCCAATCGGATTGCCCTCAAATTCTGAATTGGCAATTCCTATCGTAGATCGAGGCTTTCCCTTAATATTCCGATATCCTTGTCTCCGCGCCCTGAGACGTTCACCACGAGGATCTCCGACTTCTTCATCCTGGGCGCGCGCTTCAAGGCTTCCGCTACCGCATGCGCCGACTCCAGCGCTGGAATGATTCCTTCAGTCCGCGCCAGAAGCGTGCACGCTTCCAAAGCCTCAGCATCCGATGCCGCCACGTACTCTGCTCGCCCCCTATCTTTCAAAGCGGCGTGCTCCGGGCCAATGGATGGATAGTCCAGTCCCGCCGATACCGAGTGTGTAGTCGCGACCTGTCCAAACGAATCCTGAAGCAGATAAGAGTAAGTCCCCTGCAGCACCCCCGGCGAGCCTCCGCGAAAACGAGCAGCATGATCGCCCAGCGCTTCGCCTCGACCGCCGGCTTCCACGCCGATCAGCTTCACCCGCTTATCGCCGATAAAGTCATGAAAAATGCCAATCGCATTCGAGCCACCGCCCACACACGCAATCACGGCATTCGGCAACTTGCCTTCGGCTTTGCGAATCTGCGCCCGCGCCTCACGTCCAATCACTTTATGAAAATCGCGCACCATGGTCGGATACGGGTGCGCACCCAGAACGCTCCCCAGCAGATAGTGCGTAGTACGCACGTTGGTGACCCAGTCCCGCATGGCTTCATTGATCGCGTCTTTCAAGGTCCGCGATCCGGACTCAACTCCGCGAACCTCCGCTCCCAGCAGCCGCATGCGGAACACATTCAGTTCCTGCCGCCGCATGTCTTCGGTGCCCATGTAGACGACGCACTCGAAACCAAACAGCGCGCAGACCGTCGCCGTGGCGACGCCATGTTGCCCCGCGCCGGTTTCTGCGATGACGCGATGCTTCCCCATGCGCTCCACCAGCAGCGCCTGACCGATGCAATTGTTGATCTTGTGCGCCCCGGTATGGAGCAGGTCTTCGCGCTTCAGGTAAATCTTCGCCCCACCGAGCTTCCGGGTCAGCCTGCGAGCAAAGAATAATGGAGTCGGGCGTCCCGCATAAGTTCGAAGCAGGGAGTCAAGCCGTTGCTGGAATTTCTTGTCGCGGCGGGCACGCTCGTACTCCTGCTCCAGTTCCTGCAGCGCCGCCATGAGCGTTTCCGGAACATAGCGTCCGCCGTAGGGTCCGAAGCGGCCCGGCGTGGACTTGGCTTTAGGAATGGATACCGTGGCCATTGGCTATTGTAGTCTGTCCGCCTCGCGAACGGCGTCAACGAACGCCCCGATCTTTGTCAAATCTTTCTTGCCGGGACCGGATTCCACTCCGGAAGAAACATCGACTCCCCATGGTCGAAGAGTGCGCATCGCTTCGGCAACATTGGAAGCATTCAGCCCGCCAGCGACGACGATCGGGCCAAGTCCCTTGATCACCTTTGTACTTTGGATCGTCCCTTTCCAGTCGTAGCTCTTCCCACTTCCGCCACCTGAGTCCAAGAGGAAGGTAAGGCCAAGATCGGCGCGGTACATCATCGCCCACTCCTCCGGCGCAGCGCGGAGCATGGGAACTGCAACCAGGATCCTGGTTTGGGGACGGCGCTTGAGAATCAAATCCGGGACATGCGGATCTTCGTTGTCCCCGTGCAACTGCACCGAACTCAGACCAGTCTTCTCTATGCTGTCGCAGATGAAATCCTGGAGTTGATTGAAGAAGACTCCGACAGTCTCGACTTGACCGTCCAGTTTCTCGACTATTTGACGCACCGTCTCCGCGTTTACCCTTCGCGGGCTCTTCTCATAAAACACGAATCCCAACGCATCCGCCCCGGCATCCACGGCAGCCTGCGCATCTTCCAGGTTCGTGATGCCGCAGATCTTGATCCAGGTCATTTCGTTTGCACAGCGGACACCTCGGCCGCGGAAATCAATTGCCGCAAAGCTTCTCCCGGCCTCTCCGCTTTCATCAGCGACTCGCCGATCAGGAATGCCTGGTAGCCCGCCGCTCTCAGCCGCCCGATGTCTGCCCCGCTGTGAATGCCACTCTCAGCCACGCTGACCACGTTTCGTGGAATGCGATCCGCCAATTGCAGCGCCGTTTCCAGATTCACCTGGAATGTCCGCAGGTCCCGATTATTCACGCCGATCAGCCGCGCTCCCGCCTCAACGGCGCAGTGCAATTCCTGTGCGTCATGGGCCTCACACAACACATCCAGTCCGTAACTGCGGGCCTTCATCAGCAACCCGATCAACTCCTGGGAACTCAGGGCCGCGACAATCAGAAGCACGGCGTCAGCGCCATACGCCCGCGCTTCGAGCAACTGGAATTCGTCCACGATGAAGTCTTTGCGCAGGCACGGAAGCTTGCAGGCGTCCGACGCAGCCTGCAGGTAGGACAACGATCCCTGGAAGAACTCTTCATCGGTCAGAACCGAGAGAGCGCTTGCCCCGGCTGCCTCAAGCTCTTTTGCCAGGGCTGCAGGATCGAATTCGGCGCGAATCAGCCCGCGTGAAGGAGATGCCTTCTTCAACTCCGCAATCACCGCAATCCCGTTCTTCGCTGCGGACTCAAGCAGGGACCGAAAGCCGCGCGGCGTGCGCTGTTCGGCTTGTTTCTCCAGTTGCCGCAAATCGGCCTCGCGCACAGTTCCTGCGACCCGGCGACGAGCGGCCCCCACAATCTGCTCCAGCGTAGTTGCCATCACTCATGCGATTATACGAGAGCGCGGGAACTCGTTGTCCTCGGCACTTGTTCTGTTTTTGCAAAATTCCGTCCGCGTTGCACTCTCGACCTATGCCTCTTTACATGGTGGTGGAACACTTCAAGGACAAAAATGCAGTCCCGGTCTATCGCCGCTTCCGCGATCGCGGCCGCCTGGCGCCCGAGGGCTTGCGCTACCTCTCGAGCTGGGTGGATGAAAACCTCGAGCGCTGCTATCAGCTTATGGAAACCGATGACCGCAGCCTGCTCGACCGATGGATCTCCCATTGGAACGATCTCGTGGATTTCGAGGTTTACCCGGTCCTCTCGTCGCAGCAGGCTGCCGAGAAAATCGCGCCCCGCCTCTAGTGGCCGTTTTTGTAGAGTTCCTGCTCCGACAAAACCGGAGCGCCGCCAAAGTTTTTCCCGCTTCTCGCCGCTGCACCGAACATCGGACCCCGCGCGGGAACCACGGGCGCGAACGAGGAAAACCCGACCGCATGCGGTATGTCGTCGTAAATGGCCTCCATCCCGCCTCGCAGAAAATAGGTCTCGTGCCAGAACCCCGTGCCTCCCGAATCCCGCAGGAACTCCTTCCACCATTGCCGGTGCGGATCCGATCGCGTCCACTTGAGCAGCGATTCGACATCGCGCCAGTACTGCCGCATGCCTATATGCACCGGGAAAAGTGAATACACCACGTTCTCGTGGCGCAACAGTCCATCCGGATGCGCGCTCGCCGATTTCGAGATTCTCGGTCCGAAACCCAGAAGCGTCTTCAAACCAGTCAGGCGATTCACTCTCATTCCCAGGTAGATCACCACCAGGTCCGGATATCCCGACAAATCCACGGTTCGCCGTTCGACAGGTGTTTTGGTCATAAAGAAAGGGATGCCGGATCAACCGGGCTGGTCGCAGTCCGGATAAGCAGATCTTGCGATGAAAACGAAATCATACGAATGACGCCCTTTCCCCGCTCGAGTGCTTTAGACATCTGTTTCATGTGAGTGTTTCCGTTTCCAGGGTCCCAGGGCTGCGCTCCAATTAACACGCCAACCCAGCTTCGATTTATATTAAGACGCTGTGTTTCCAGCCTGAAAACGCCTGTATCGGAGCCCTCATGATCTTTCGATTCGCTATGATTGGTCTTCTGACACTGTCTCTCGCGGCAGCCGCGCAGCAGATCCCGAGTTCCCAGCCTCCTCTATGGGCATCGAAGCCTGATGTCGCGGCCTTCGAAAAAGCCGAGAATGACCGCCTCAATGCTGCGCAGAAATCGATCGAGCAGTTGGTCTCCGCCAAGGGCGATCGCAACCTGCAGAACACAGTGGTCCCGTACGATGAGGCGGTTCGCCAGCTTGGCGCGGCCAGCTACTTTGCCGGACTGATGCAGCAGGTGCACCCTGACGCCGCATTCCGCGACCAGGCCACCGCCATGTACCGCAAGGCAGGCCAGGCCGTAACCGCACTTTCGCTGAACCAGGATGTTTACCGCGCGCTCTCATCGGTTGACGTCTCGCATGCCGATCCTGCAACCCAGTACTACGTGAAGCGCCAGTTACTCGAATTCCGGCTCGCCGGGGTTGACAAGGACGAAGCCACTCGCACCAGGCTGAAACAGCTTAACGATCAGCTCACTGAGCAGCAATCCACCTTCGACCGCAATATCTCCGACGGAACCAAGACCGTCGAAGTGGCCAGCGCCTCGGAACTCGACGGCCTGCCCCAGGATTACATTGATCGTCACAAGCCGGACGCGAATGGCAAGATCACGATCACCACCGATTATCCCGATCTCTTCCCCGTACTCACCTTTGCCAATAGCGACTCGCTTCGGCGGGAACTCTACCAGGCCTATGAGACCCGCGCCTACCCCAAGAACCTGGAAGTGTTGAAGAGCATGATGCAGACGCGCTACCAGATCGCGACCCTGCTCGGCTACGACTCATGGGCCGATTTCAATGCCGCCGACAAGATGATCCTGAAGGGGAAAAACATTGCCGATTTCATTCAGCAACTCGACGATGCCTCCCGACCCATCGCGAACAAAGAAGTAGCCCTTTTGCTCGAGGAAAAGAAGAAGACAGACCCATCCGCTACGCAGATCGGAGACTACGAACTTGGCCGCCTGCAGGAGTTGGTGCGGCGCTCCAAGTACGACTTCGATTCCCAATCCGTCCGTCCCTATCTGCCCTACGCGGAAGTCAAGCAGGGCATTCTCGACACCGCCGCCAAGTTGTTCCAGGTAACTTTCAAGCAGGAGAATGGCGTGCCGGCATGGGACCCGTCGGTCGAAACCTGGGACGTCGTAGATAAAGGCAAAGCCATCGGCCGATTCTATCTCGATATGCATCCGCGGCCCGGTAAGTACAGCCATGCCGAGATGGCTCCGGTGCTCGACGGAATCAAGGGCAAGCAATTGCCTGAGGCCGCGCTGGTGTGCAATTTCCCGGTTCCCACCGCCGGCGATCCCGGGTTAATGGACTACGGCGACGTGGTCACCTTCTTCCATGAGTTCGGCCACCTCATGCATTGGATTCTGGGGGGTCAGCAGGCGTGGGCCGGGATCAGCGGCATCACCATGGAAGCGGATTTCGGCGAAGCCCCCTCGCAGATGCTCGAGGAGTGGATGCACAGCCCGCAAGTCCTCGCCGGCTTCGCGCGCCACTACAAAAGCGGGCAGCCGATTCCGGCTGAACTCGTTGCCAGGATGAATCGGGCCTCGGCGTTCGGCCGAGGCATTTCCATTGCGCGCCAGAACAGCTTTACCGCCATCTCCTACGATCTCTATAAAGGAAAGCCCGACGGCATCGACCCCGACAAGGTCACCCGCGAGGCGATCGAGAAATACAGTCACACGGTGCCCACCCCGGACACACACATGTACGCTTCATTCGGGCATCTCGGAGGCTACTCTTCGGCTTACTACACTTACATGTGGGACAAAGTCATCGCCGAAGATTTCTTCTCCCAGTTCGATCAGGCCAACTTGCTGGAAGGCCCCGCGCCGGGCCGCTATCGCAAGCTGGTGCTCGAGCCAGGCGGCTCTATTTCGGCTAACGACCTGGTCAAGAACTTCTTGGGACGCCCGCAAAATATGGCCGCGCTTCAGAAGTGGATGGGAGAGGAATTCGAAACTGCAGCGACGCCGGCCGGGAAATGAGCCGCAATTGGCGAGGACGGTTGCGACCCAACTCGATCGGCTGCGCCTGGTGCTGGTCCGGACGCACAACCCTCTGAACATCGGCGCCGCCGCCCGCGCCATGAGCAATTTCGGGGTGCTGCATCTGCGGGTGGTGCACCCGTACGATGTCGCTTACCGCGAAGCCCGGTCCGCCATGGGCGCGGCCAGCCTGCTCAAGAACGCGGAAGAGTTCGCCAGCGTTGCCGACGCTGTCGCGGATTGCTCGCTCGTAGTCGGCACCACGGCCGCTGAAAAACGAGAGTTGCATCATCCCCTGAAGCGCCTGGAGGCCGGCGCCAAGCTGATCCGTCAAAGGCTGCGCTCCAACGCCAACGTCGCGCTGCTGTTCGGATCGGAGAAGCGCGGCTTGCTGAACGAAGACCTCGCGCACTGCCATTGGCTGATGCGCATCCCCACCCGCCAGGAACATGGCTCAATGAATCTGGGCCAGGCCGTCGCGGTCACCCTCTATGAGATCGTTCGCGATGCAAAAGCCCCTGCCACAACTAAGGGCGCAAAAGCCGCGAGTGCCGCAGAGATCGAGCGCATCTCGACATTGTTGCTGGACGCGCTGCGAGAGAGCGGCTATCTGAAAACGTCTTCACCTCCAGCCGACGACAAAATCCGCCGCCTGGTACGGCGCCTCGCCATTCCCGCTGAAGATGCGGAAGTCTGGCTGGGAATCGTGCGCCAGATTCTTTGGAAGATTCGCGACGCGGACAAGCGCTAGATCGTGAGGTCCCGGGTTTGCTTCGGTTCCTGGCGCGCTGGCTGCGCTGAAGGACATCGGACGGCTTGGGCTTGCGCTGGACCGCTGCTTTTGGAGAGCTAACTTCATGAACCTGGACGAGAAGAAGCGGCTAGTCGCGAATTCGCAACGGCAACCGCTTCCTGCGGATAGAATGAGTTCTCAAGCTGAGCTGACAGGGTAGGTCAATGACTCCTATTCGCCGCACGGAGCTTTGGTTCGCGGTTTTCGGCCTCCTCCTCACGCCGCTTCTCTGCGCTCAGACCACGTCAACCAGCCCGCCTACCTTCACTTCTTCTACCGACCTGGTTTTGATTCCCGCGGTCGTCAGCAAGTCCGGCGCTCACCTCGCAGGTCTCAAGAAAGAAGATTTTGTTCTGAAGCAGGACGGCAAGCCGCAACCAATCGCCATCTTCGAGGAAGTGAAGACCGATACCGCCCGAGTGCGCCGTTCGGAGGGAGAGCATGGGACCTTCAGCAACGTCGAACCCGGCGCAAACGTCAGTAACTATCATCGGCTGAGCATCATTGTTCTGGATTTCGTCAATACTCCGTCGGCCGATCAGGCGAACGCCAGAACTGCGCTGGTGAAGTTCCTTTCCGAAGTTGCGGAATCAGGCGAACCCATGTGCCTGATGGTGCTCACCAGCAGCGGCCTGACTGTGCTGCATGACTTCACCGATGACCCCAGGCTTCTTGCCGAAGCCCTGACCAAAGCGAAGAGCGGTGCGGCGCCGCTCATCTATGAGCCCACCGTAGATCCGCATCATCCGACCGGTGGTCCGCTGGCGGGGGTCATCACCGCGATGATTCGCGGGCACATGATGGGCGAGACGCAAATGGCCTCCCTCGAAACCAAGCTTGCGGCCTCCATCACCGTGCAAGCCTTGCAGCAAATTGCCAAAGCCTTCCGCGGTTTCCCCGGGCGCAAATCCCTGATTTGGGCCAGTTCCGGCTTTCCCTTCACCTTGAGTTCTTCGGCGCCAGGTCTTTGCGAACCGTCCTGTCCCGGGATCCAAGGAAGAAAGGAAATGCAATCCGCGTACGACAATCTTTGGAGACTGATGAACGACGCGCAGATTGCGATTTACTCGGTCGACCTGCGATTGGCCACCGCCGGCACCATGATGACGACGGGAGGCGTTCGCCCCTCCGACACCGGAGATCCGCAGTTCGACACCGACGCGCAGGCGCATCAGGCGATCGAGGACACCGGCAGCACGCTCCGGCTATTTGCGGAAAATACCGGCGGGAAAGCTTTCATGGGCGGAAGTAACCTGGTTCAGTCTTTTCACCAGGCGATTCAGGATGACAGCAGCTACTACATGCTCGGGTACTACGTGAGTTCAGGCAGCGCCAAGCCCGGCTGGCATGATGTCTCGCTTACGGTCCGTGCCAAAGGCGCACACACACGTTACCGCAATGCCTTCTTGCTGTCGCGGGATACTTCTACAACTTCCGCCCGCGACGATATTCAGCTGGCACTGCGTTCTCCACTAGACTACACCGGGGTGCCGATGTCGGTGACCTGGACGGGCAGAAGGCCCGGAAAGGATTCGGGAAAGACCAGGGTGCAATTTGATCTTGTGTTGCCCGCGAAATTCGCGTCGGTGGATCAATCCGACACCAATCACATGGTGGTGGATGTGGCTGCCGTAGCCAGAAATCCAAAGGGAGATGTGGTTGCGGATCTCTCGCAGCGCATCGATGCCCACCTGGACGCCGCGGGACTCGAACAGATCGAACACAACGGCATGACTTACCACAACGGCATCCAGCTTCCGCCGGGAGAGTACAACGTCCGTTTCGTGGTGCGCGACGCTCTGGGCAATCGCATGGGAAGCCTGGCCGCCCCGGTCAAGGTAGTGCCGTAGCGAGCCAGTTGTCCGGCAAGTTCCCCGATCTGCGCCGGTGATAACGTCTTCGGTTTTCCGTTCGCATAATCACACAGTGGGGTGCGCAACGTCTATCGTTGTGCCAACAGAAGCAGAAGAAGCCGCTATACTACCGCGCACATCGGGCCCACCCGCCAACCCCCAAGCCACCTGATCAAGATGCCGGGGAGTAGTTCCATGCACTGGTCATTCTGATGGTCCGTACAGCATATTTCGGAGGATCTTGTCGCAAATCATGAACTTCCAGTCAATTCGCTAAGACCGGGAGCCTGGTAATTGGGTGTTGTCACTGAAGATGACAGGGAGACGGCACCCTCCGCGAAAAATGAAATTTGTCCAATTTTGATCAGACGCCAGGACTCTGAATGAGAGACTCTGATGCTTGGGGAGGTCTGTGATGCCAAAATCATATCTCGCGAGAGTACCAGATTTCCAAGAGCTGTTTCAGTCTGGGCCAGTTCTGTGCGTCGTTCTCTCCCCCGACCAGAATCACACGATTGTTGCAGCAACGGATGCTTTCCTTGGATCCACAATGACCGTTCGCCACGAGATACTCGGCCGCGGCTTGTTCGAGGTTTTCCCTGACAATCCTGCGGACTTGGGTGCCCAAGAAGCACGAGAAGACCTGCGCACCACGCTTGATGCAGTGGCGCGCACGGGCAAGCCGGAAGTGACTGCAATGAAAAAGCACAATATACGTCGTCCGCTCGCAAGCGGGGGTGGCTTCGAGGAGCGATACTGGAGTTCGATCAGTTCGCCGGTTTTGTCTCCTGATGGCGCCGTGCGCTACATTATTCACCGGATGGAGGACGTGACTGAGTTTGTTCGTCTTAAACAACAAGGCGAAGAACGCCAGCTAGCGTCGGAACTTCTGCAGTTGCGGGCGGATCAATCGGAAGCAGGGCTGTCCGTTCGTGATCGCAAGATTCGGGATTTGACCGACCGCCTGCATGCTGCCGATGCGGCCCAGCTCGACCTGAAGAACAGTCAGCTCGTAAAGCAGACCGAGCAACTCCGGGAGGCCAACGCAAGCCTACGTGAGCTGACAGCCCGCCTCATGCAGATCCAGGATGAAGAGCGCAGACGGATTGCTCGTGAATTGCATGACAGCATCGGACAGATGCTTGTAGCACAAGGTATGTATTTGTCTTCCGTTGCCGCAGAATCACAATCTTTGAGTACCGCTGCAGTCAGAGCCCTAGCAGACAGCACTGCCCTGATCGAGCAGATGTCGCGCGAACTGCGGACAACCTCCTATCTGCTTCATCCGCCGTTGCTGGATGAAGCAGGGCTGGTCTCGGCCATCCGCTGGTATGCGGACGGATTTGCCGAACGTAGCAAAATAAAAGTGAGGCTGGATCTTACTCCTGATCTCGGCCGGCTCACGGACGAATTTGAAATAGCCCTGTTCCGCATTGTGCAGGAGTGTCTCACCAACATTCACCGTCATTCGGGAAGCTCATTCGCAAGTATTCGTTTGGCGCGTTCGGTGACGGGTATTACGCTCGAAGTCCAGGATACGGGCATGGGGATTCCGCTCGAAAGGCGGGATAAAGCGAGATCTGGTAGCTTGCCCGGAGTTGGTATTCGCGGAATGCGAGAACGGATTGCGCAGCTGGGAGGAGTCATCGAGATCAATACAGGCTCTTACGGGACGGTAATCACTGCCCACCTCCCTTCTCCACCGGCTCGTTCCCACGTTGATGAGGCATGAGCGATATGTCATGACTGATGCCTATCACGGTGTTGAGCACCTTATCGCATAATCGCCAACGGTTTTTCAGGCGGGTGGCCCCGACCTGCGCCGATGATAGCGTCTTCTGGTTTCCGTTTGCACAATCACACTATGGGATGCCCCGCGTCTGGCGGTGTTCCAGACGTGGGCGCCAACACACATTGCATCAGACGAGGGGCATCCCACGTTTCTCATTGTGCCAACAGAAACCGAAGAAGCCGCTATACGACCGCGCAGATCGGGCCCACCCGCCGCCTCGCTACTGTACAGTGATCGTCACGGTTGCAGTGTTGCTGTTGGCCACACCATCGTTGGCCTGATAGGTAAAACTATCGGGCCCAACGTAGCCCGTCGTTGGCTTGTAAGTGAACGACCCATTCGAATTGAATTGGACCGTTCCATGGATGGTCTTGCTGATGCCCTTGGCAGAGAGTAGATCCCCGTTCGCATCAGTGTCGTTCAGCAAGACGCTCGACTTCACACCGACTACCAGTTGCTTGTTGGAGAGGACCGTGTAGTTATCATTCACGGCTACTGGTGCGCTGTTGGGGACACCAGATGCGCAATAAAGATTACCTTGCTGGGTGTCATTGATCCCGCCCCAAATAATCATCTGCGACCCGGTCCACACCGTAGACCAGCGTCCCCCGGCACGCTCAAAGGGTGCGTTGACCTTGGTGGTCGGTTTCCAGGAATCGGTTGCAGGATTGTAGCGGCCGCCGCTGCTATCGAAGCTTCCGCCCCACGTCAACATTTCGGTCCCGCTCCACACCCCTTGCGTAATGCGCGGGGAAGGAGCACCGGCCACTCTGGTCTTGATCCAGGTATTCGATATAGGGTTATAGCGAGCTCCGTCATTAAAGAATTTACCGAAGAGCAGGTTGTATCCACCCCAAACGATCGTTTCCGTCCCTGTCCACACGCTCACTGGCCACATGCGAAGAGCATCGAGCCCGCTGGGGCTCATCAGAGTCCAGGTATTCGTAGTCGGGTTGTAACGTCCGCCCTCGGGGCCAACATATCCGTTGTCGATGGAGCCGCCCCAGATGATCATTTCCGTTCCGCTCCATACGGCGCCGTGATGATCGCGATGGCCCGGGTCGTTCGTCAGGGTAGCGTCCGCCCATGTATTGGTTGAGGGGTTATATCGCTTGGCGTTGAGGCTGGAACTGATCCCGCCGTACACGATCATCTCCGTTCCGGTCCAGACGGCAGTATGACCATAGGTGTTAAACGGGGCATTCGCCTTGGTCGTCAGCTTCCAGGTGTCCGTCACCGGGTTGTAGCGGCCGCCGGTGCCGGGCGTGAAAGGATTTCCGTCCGGATCGCCACCCCAAAAAATGACTTCTGTTCCGGTCCAGACGTTGGTGGCATTTTCACGTCCTGCGGGAGCGCCGACGGTGCTCACTGTTTTCCAGCTGTCGGTAGCGGGATCGTATCGACCGCCGGGCGCGGAAACACCGGATGAGAAGCCGCCCCAGATCACCATCTCACTGCCTGTCCACTCGGCAGAATGCAGACCTCTCGCCTGGGGCACGTTCATCGTCGTGGTACGAAGCCACGAATCGGTGGTGGGGTTATAGCGCCCCCCGTCGTTGTGAAAGACGAACTTGTCGTCCAGCCCACCCCAGAGGATCATTTCTTTGCCGGTCCAAACGGCGGTGATGCCCTGGCCATTATTGGCGGCGTTGACCGAGTTCGTTGCCGTCCAGCTATCAGTCAGAGGATTGTAGCGGCCGCCCGCTGGATTGCTTGGAGTGCCCCCCGCGATCACCATTTCCTTCCCCGTCCAAACCGCCGCATGCAGCCAGCGCAGCGCGGGAGGATTTACCAGGCTGGTAGGCGTCCACGTGTTGGTGGCTGGGTTATAACGCCCACCGCTCAGGTCGTAGGAGGGATAATTGATTCCACCCCATACGATCATCTCGGTGCCACTCCAAACCGCGGTGTGCCAGTAACGAGCGTTCGGAGCGCCGGTGGAACTGATCATGGTCCATGTATTGGTTGTCGGGTTGTAGCGAGCGCCATCCCCATAAAGCTGACCGATGCTGACGTCGTACCCGGCCCACACGAGCATCTCCGAACCCGTCCACACGGCTGGAGTGTAGGCACGGGCCGCCAAGGGCGCGGGGGGCAATACTGTCCAGGTATCGGTTTGGGGGTTGTAACGCCCACCGGCATTGACCGGGGAAAACAGGATACCGCCCCAAACAATCATCTCTTTGCCGGTCCACACCACCGCCGAGTAGCCTTGCCCAACGGGTGCTCCGGCGGTATTGGTCGCACGCCAGGTATCGGTCACAGGGTTGTAGCGTCCACCAGTCTGGTCGCCGGTGGCGCCGAACACAACCATCTCCTTGCCGGTCCACACTGCGACATGAGCTTCGCGTGCGGAGGGAGCGCCTTTCGTAGTAACCAGCGTCCAGGTATCGGTAGCAGGATTGTACCGGCTGCCATCGTTGTAGATCGTTCCCACACTACTCATTCCACCCCAAACGATCATCTCCGTCCCCGTCCATACGGCGGTGTGGAAGTAGCGCGGATCGAGCAACTGCAACGTCGGTTTCCAGCTATCGTCGCGGCAGTTGGCATTGGGCGCGACAGCCGGAAGCGTGTAATCGAACGGGGTGGTATCGAACGCCATCGGCAGCTGCGAACGCGTCGTGGTCCACCAACCCTCGAAGGGGACCTTCGGCCATTCGACAGTGGCGATGCGCACAGTGGAGTGATCCAGAGCCAGAATCGATACCGCGTAGAAGCGGTTTGCATCTTCGCGCAAGCCGCTCACATCTCCGGCTGCCAGCTTGCCGGAAGCCCCGCCGAAGGAACGCTTCAAATCCGCGACGCGCTGATCAAAATCGGAAGGAGTCATTACGACGGCTGCTCGACTGCTTGCAGTTTGCCGTCCACGGCTCCATTCCACCTCTTTATACTGACCGCCACTGCTGGCGAGGGGACGGCTGGCCGCTTCGGCGCTGGCCTTCGACTTCAGTACGCCGTGAAAACGTTCGTCAGCGCTGTAGTAGCTCTGAATCAAACGATCGACCAGCAGAGGCCGAGCTAAACACTCAGCCGCCTTCAGTGGATCGTTGTCCAGAGCGGAAAATAATTCCGCGAGCACATCTGGCGCCTTGCTGTTGGCCACCATGCGGTTCAGTTCCGCCTGCAATTGATCTCCGGTGATGTGGACCCCCCAGAAGCGCTGCAATGCTGCGGATTGAAATATGACATCCTCCGCTTTGCGCTGAATCAAATCGGCGGGCACTGCTTGCTCAAAGGAACTTCGAGACGAAACGCCGGGAGTGGCTCCCGTCCGGTGCCGCCAGTAGACCTGCTCGATGGCGGTCTGGCAGAGGATGCGATCGCCGAGACTGAATGTGGATAAGGAGAGATTGGCATCCTGGGCTGCAGCCATGCCGGATGATAAGAAGGTCCACAGAAGGAATAGGCAAAACACAGCCACGATCTTCTTTTGCATCATAGTGTTCTCTCGACAACTGATGTTGGGGACTGGTTCGTGCCGCCGCCGGCGGCCTAAAGCTGCACAGAGTTCAGGTAGATTGAACGCAGAGTTAGCGAGAAAACGAAGAACCGGAGACGGCATCACAGGCTCCTTGGGAAGAATGGAAACGGATCTTCTGCAAACGAGGTGGGTAGGCAGGAGAGCATTGTTTCGCCGCGATGACCCATGATGCAGTGATCTTCGTCACATCGGCGTGTGATGCCGGAACCGGGGCCCTACCCACCTCTGAGTCGAACCCCCTGCCCGGCACGGGGCGAAATCAGCCCTTTTGTGAGACAACCGGAAACGGCCTCGCGGAACAGTCTGGATCTTCCATGCTTACCAGTTCAGCTTCTTCGACATCACAATGCAGTGGCACTCCACCCCCGGCTTAAACGGGCGTGACGGACGGAAGCCTTCGGTGCCAGTCTCGATGTAGCCGAACTGCCGGTAGTATTCGGGAAGACCATGGCGCAGGCTGAGTACCTTGATGTCCATGAAATTGCATCCCAGACGACGGCAATGGTCCTCCGCGGCCTCGATCATCCTGCGCCCCAGGCCCTGGCCCTGTTGCGATGGGTCCACCGCCAGCATTCCAAAATATCCGCGCTCTCCATGCAATTCGATATAAACCGTTGCCACAATTTTGCCGAACGCATCTTCTGCCACCAGGAATTGCCCGGCCTGCATGCTCTTTGCCATGCGCTCGGTGTCGGTGCGCGTCCCCTCAAGGAAGTCTTCCACGGTGAAGGCTTCGTTCACCAGCGAGATCATCGCCGGAGCATCGTCCTTGGTTGCCTTACGAATTGTGGCTGGTAGAGATTGCATCATCCACCTTCCGCCGCAGGTGGGTACCAACCACTATATCGCCGGCCGGCGCTATGGGCGCGCTTGCATGTGCCAGGTGGGCGCCCGCAGCATCTTTTGTGCCTGGGCTGCATCCACGGGTTGAGAAAACAGATATCCTTGTCCAAATTCGCAGCCGGCATTGATCAGGGGATCGATCTGGCTTACCGCCTCGATACCTTCGGCGCTCAGTCTCACATGCAATGCCCGAGCAACCACCGCGATCAGAGACACCAACTCCTGGCTGCGCCGGTCCATTGCCATGCCGCTGACCAGGGAACGGTCAATCTTCACCGTGCTCAGTGGAAACCGCTGCAGCCAGGAGAGCGAAGAGTCGCCGGAGCCGAAATCGTCCAGCGTTCTTCCCACTCCGACATGCTTGAATTGCAGTAGAACGTTGCACGTCAGCTTGGGGTCCGCCATCGCCACCTGCTCCGGGATCTCTATCTGCAGCCGCTCCGGCGCAATGCCGGACCGGCTGGCGACCGCGCGGAATTCCGTCACCAGGTTTGGATTGGCCAACTGCCGCGCCGAGAGATTGACGGCGACATGCAATTGGCGCGCGACCGCATAGTCAGCCTGCCACGCGCAGAGTTGCCGGCAGGCGTCCTCGATGACCCAGCGATCGATCAATGCGATCAGGCCAGTGTCCTCGGCCACGCTGATGAAATCGTACGGCGACACAATCCCCTTCGTGGGGTGCTTCCATCGCAGCAGCGCCTCGAAACCGGCAAGCTGCCGGGTTGTGAGCTTGATGGCAGGCTGGTAGTAAAGAATGAATTCGCCGCGTTCCAAGGCCTGTGAAAGCTCATCTTCGAGGGCGAGGCGCCGCACCGCGCGAGTGTGCATCAGTTCATCGAATACCTCGCAATGTCCGCCCCCGCGCGCGTGGGCGCGACGGGCAGCCACCGCCGCATCGCGCAGCAGGTCCTCCGGCTTCTCGTGCTGCGATGTGCTCAACGCGATTCCGATGCTCGCGCTGACGACCACCTCGCGGTCCGGCAATGCAATCGGTTGAGCGATCGCTGCCTGCACCCGCTGCGCCACCCGCATCGCGTCACTCGGAGTTTGCGCGCTTTCCAGGAGAATGGTGAACTCCGCCGCTTCGAAGCGGGACAGCAGAGTGTTGGGTCCCGGCTCGGCCTCGGACCGCGATACCGTGTCTACCAGCCGCAGTTCAGATTCGATACGGCGCCCCACTTCGGCCACCACCAGGTCCGCCGCTACCGGGCCGGCTGATTCGTTCAAGCTCGCGAAATCGTCCAGGCTGATCAGCAGCACCGAAAACTGGTACTGCGCATCGCGCTGCTCGCGGACCCATGCGCGTTGCAGCCGGTCCAGGCAGAGCCGGCGGTTTGCCAGCCCCGTCAAAGGATCGTGCAGGGAATTGTGCTCCAGCTGTTCTTCGGCCCGCTTGCGGTCGGTGATGTCGCGGTTCACGATCACCAGCTTCTCCACTTCCCCCTTGGCGTCCCTGATGGTGCTGGCGGTGGATTCGAGAATCCGCCAGGTGCCGTTCTTGTGCCGCAGCCGGTATTCCAGCTGCCGGCCCACGCCGGTCTCGCGGGCCGAACGCGCGGCTTCCAGCACCTTGAAGCGGTCGTCGGGATGAATCTGCTCGAAGGCAGACGTTGCGGAGAGTTCCGCAGGCGAGTAACCGAGAAGTCTTTTGTACGACGGGCTGTTGTACTGCCGGCGCCCCTTCAAATCGACCAGCGCGATCATGTCCGCAGCGTTTTCCGTAATGATGCGAAACAGTTCCTCGCGCTTGTCGGAGCGGCGCCGGATCAGGTAAATCGCCGTCGCCTGCCCCACCACCACCAGCAACACCACGCACAATAGAATCCAGTGACGAGGATCGGAGGTTGAAAGCCCAAGCAGGATCATTGCGGTAAATGGGAGTGTTCGCCCGGAGGCCACACTCCCATTCATCTGTATCGGCAGTTCGTCAGCGCAGCTTTAGCTGCTCAGCGATACCCGCCAGAGATAACGAGCGTTTCGCCGGTAATCCAGGAAGAATCCTGCGAAGCAAAGAAAACCGCCGCGGGCGCGATATCTTCAGGCTTCCCGATGCGGCCGAGCGGAGTCTGCGATTCTACCTGCTTGCGGAAGTCGCTCTCCGGCAGGCCCGCGGAACGGAATCCCTCCGTATCCACCATTCCGGGGCTGATGGCGTTCACTCGAATCTGGCGCGGCCCCAGTTCCTTGGCCAGCGATCGCGTCACCGCATCGACGGACGCCTTGGTAGCGCTGTACACCGCCGTGGTTGCCGGGGCCAGCGTGCTCGCGATCGAACTGATGTTGACGATGCTGCCTTCGCCGTTGAAATATTTCGCCGCTTCCTTCGACGCCAGCACCAGTCCCAGCACGTTCAAATCGAACTGCTTGTGAAAGTGCTCGCCGGTAACGTTCTCCAGCGGGGAAAATTCATAAATTCCCGCATTGTTGACCAGGATGTCCACTTTCCCGAACGCCTTCTTGGCTTCAGAAAACAGCCGTTCGATGTCAGCCTGCTTCGACATGTCGGCCTGGACGGCAATGGCTTTGCCACCGTTCTTGGTGATTTCGGCGACGACGCGGTCCGCGCCGGCTTTGCTGGAAGCGTAGTTCACCACGACCGCCGCGCCCTCGTCGGCAAATTGCTTTGCGATGGCGGCGCCAATGCCCTTGGACGCGCCGGTTACGATTGCGACTTTGTTTGAAAGTTTCTTCGCCATACATGCCTCCTGTGCTTACTGCACGGAAAATAAGATTTCGGACTCGGGGAGAAAGATTCAAGATTTGTACCGGTTAGTACAAAACTGTAGAATTACTGACAATGGCACGCGCAAGCAGCACGGCCCGGGGCCGTCCCCGCGAGTTCGACGCCGCCAAGGCGCTGGATGCGGCCGTGCAGGTGTTCTGGCAAAAAGGATACGAAGGCGCCTCGCTTGACGACCTCACCCGGGCGATGGGCATCAACCGTCCCAGCATGTACGCGGCCTTCGGCGATAAGCAGGAGCTGTTCCGAAAGGCCCTCGATCGTTACGCCGAAGGCCCGGCCGGATATGTGCGCGAGGCGTTGCAGGAGAAGACTGCGCGCGCCGTAGTCGAGAAGCTCCTGCTGCGAACCGTCGCAGCAGTCGCCTGTCGCGGCAATCCCCATGGCTGTCTTCTAGTGCAGGGCGCGGTCTCCACGGGGGATTCCTCGATCTGCGGTGAACTGGCCGCTCGCCGCGAACTGATGGTGACGTGGCTGCGCCGCCGCTTCAAGCGCGCTCAATCCGAAGGCGACCTTCCGCGCCATGCCGATACGGCCGCTCTTGCACGCTACGTCGCAACCATCCTCCACGGCCTATCCGTGCAAGCCAGCAGCGGCGCAAGCCGGAAAGAGTTGGAGAAGGTGGTCAAGGTCACGATGAAAGCCTGGCCTGGTTAACGGCGGCGTGTCGCGCTGCGAGGTTTGACTGAGACTGACTGGTGCCGAAGAAGGGACTCGAACCCCCACACCCTTGCGGGTACATGGACCTGAACCATGCGCGTCTGCCAATTCCGCCACTTCGGCAAAAAGTAGGCGAGGGCAACCTTGCGGGCTGCCTTTCAGGAAAGAACGACAGTTCATATTCTACAGAGGAGTCGCTGGCTGTCAAACCTCCGGGCGCTGATGAGGCTGCTGCTTTGAACCCCGCGCCGGCTCTCCAGGTTTTTGTTACTCTTGTTCGGCGTCGAAATTGGCGCGATTGAGAGCAGGAACTCCGGCGCGGAATGACGGCAGTCCTGGCAGGAGCGTGCGAACGTGGCGAAGAGTGCTGGTCAAGCTTCCAAGATGCCCGAGGACGTGGTGTTGAAACTGCGCGCCCTGGCCCACGACTTGAGCAACTCCATCGAGACCATCCTGCAGGCCGGATACCTGCTCGGCCAGGCCCAACTCGATCCCAACCACAAGAAGTGGGTGCAGCTGATCGACACCGCCTCGCAGGACGCCGCGAAAATCAATCGCGAGATCCGCGACATCCTGCGCTCGCAGAGTTGAAGAGGTACCCTCCACGGACTAGCTTTCCAGCTTCGCGTCCATGGTGATGTTGGCTTTGAGCACTTTTGAAACCGGACAACCGCTTTTCGCGTTGTTGGCGGCGGTCTGGAAGGCAGCCGCATCGCCATTGGGGATCCGCGCGGTCACCTCCAGATGCACCGCGGTGATGGTCCAGCCCGAATCCAGCTTCTCCATGGTCAGGGTCGCGTTGGTGTTGATGCTCTCCGGTGTGATATTGGAGTTTCCCAGCTGGGCCGACAGCGCCATGGAGAAGCAGGCCGCATGCGCGGCGGCGATCAGTTCCTCGGGATTGGTTCCGGGCGTGTCTTCGAATCGGGTCTTGAATGAGTACGGAGTATTCGACAACACGCCGCTGGTTGCCGAGACTGTGCCCTTGCCATCCTTCAACCCGCCCTTCCAAACTGCACTTGCCTTACGTTGCATTCGTGTCTCCTGCGTCTATGAAATCCTTCGCATCAGCATTTTATGCGGAGCATGGGGGTACTGTCGCGTCCGGCTGTACGTACAAAAATGTCTTTTAGCTATATTGCGCGCTAGAATGCGTTCAGGGCGCCGGGGAAACGGGTGGCAGGTCAAAGGCCATACGACGATCTCGCCGCGCCTCTACGGCCCCGCAAACGCATTTAAATGGCATTTTACGCGACGATCCAACCGGCAATTCGGACCGTCCGTCAGCTCCCGGCAATTATCAACGACTTAGCGCAAAGTGAATCAAAGTGAGACGCGGTTCGGATATTTTCAGCCTCAAGGGGGGACGTGCCGGGGCCCTAGCAGGGAACGCTGGCTGCGAAAGCAGGGACTAGGACGTCAGTAGAAGTCCGAGCAACTCAGGTAAAAGCCGCATCGCGGACAACTCATCTTGCAACGATGCTCTTTGAGTTGAGCCGAGCAGTTGGGGCAGAAGCTCGCGGGCGAAAGCGGAGTCTTGCCCTGCGCAGTTTTCGACAGGTCGGGCTTTGGTATCGGGACGCTGGTCATACCCACGGACGCTAGCCGCAAGTCAGGCAATTTGCAAGCGGGAACTCCCGGCCGAATGTTGGCTTGCTGGTTCTCGGCTCAGGCGCGGACCAACTGCGGCAAGTCGCTGCTGGAAGAATCCGCAATGATGCTCCAGGCGCCTACGCGGCGCCATGCCCGCAGATATTTTCCGCGGTCGGCGACGGTAGTCCCGTTTCCCTGACGAATAGCCACGCTGTAGCGGCCGAGTTCGACGGCTAAGTCCCCCGACACGTCTACCCGCAGGGTCTCATAGCGAAGTTCCTGGTGTCCGGACTCGCCCAGTTCGCGCAGCAGCCGCTCGATGGCGCGAGTTCCCACAGCCGTCTCGCGATTGGGCGGCATGTACGACGCGTCCGGCGCATACAGCGATGCGGCCTGGTCGTAGTTGCCGGTGTTAAAGGCGGTGCAGTAGTCCTGGGTCAGATTGCGAATGATGGTCTCCACGTCGAGGAAAAAACCCGACGCCGGAGCACTGCTGGCGGACGGCCGGTACATCAAACTACCTCCTGGGGGAAAAAAGGGAGCATTGCCACGCGATACACTCACCTCGGCCGGGCGAGCCGCGCTTGAGTTGGAACGATTTTAGCTCAATTCTCACAAAGCCGACGGAGAGTTTTTCAACAACTTACCTTTTCACGCCTCCTCGTGATCCGTAGCCTATACAACAGACTACATGTCCGTTTGTGGTGCGAGGTATGATTAGCGGTCGATTCTTCTCGCGCGGGAGTGGCGCATGTACTTCGAACAGTTTTACCTGGGCTGTCTGGCACACGCTTCTTACATGGCGGGTTCGGAAGGCGAAGCCATCGTAGTGGATCCGCAGCGTGATGTTGAAATTTACCTGCAGGCCGCCGAAAAGGCAGGGCTGAGAATTGCTCACATCTTCGAAACCCACTTGCATGCGGACTTCGTTTCCGGACACAAGGAGCTCGCTGCCCGCACCGGGGCGAAGATTTACATAGGCGCCAAGGCGGCCGCCCGCTTCCCGCACGTCGCGGTCGAAGATGGGTTCGAACTGCGCCTGGGCCGGCTCAGGGTTGAGGTCTTGGAGACGCCGGGCCACACGCCGGAGGGGATCTGCCTGCTGCTGACCGATGAGAGCAAGTCTGCAAAGCCCTGGGCGGTGCTGACCGGCGACACTCTTTTTCTCGGCGACGTGGGTCGCCCCGACCTGTCGAAGACGCACAGCCCGCAGGAACTTGCCGGACTTCTTTACGACAGCCTTCACAAGAAGTTGATGGTTCTTCCGGATGAGGTGCAGGTCTATCCGGCGCATGGCGCCGGATCCTTATGCGGACGCAACATGCGCGCTGAGCGTTCGTCCACGATCGGCACCGAGCGGCTGACGAATTATGCGCTACAGATTCCGACCCGCGCCGCCTTCGTGAAAGAACTGACGGAGAACCTGCCCGCCCGGCCGGAGTACTTCCTGCAGGATGCGGAAATCAATCGCGAGGGCGCAGCCGCGCTCTCGGAATTAAAACCGCTGCGGCCCATTGCCGCCAGCGAGTTGCAGAAGCTTCTCGAGACTGGTGTAGTCGCGCTGGATCTCCGGCCCGCGGACCAGTTCGCGGCCGGTCATGTTCCCGGCTCCGTGAATATTCCGCTGTCGGGACAATTTGCGAGTTGGGCGGGCACCGTGCTTGGACTTTCCGCGCGCCTGGTCCTGATTGCCGACACCCCGGAACAACTGGAGGAAGGCCGCATGCGCCTGGCGCGCGTCGGCATCGAAGACGCCGATGGCTTTCTGCAGGGTGGCCTGGAAGGGTGGAGCGAGGCAGGATTCGAAATCCGAAGCATTCCACAGGTGACCGTGCAGAACCTCGAGAACTTTCGCTCTACCCGGAAGCTGACCGTGCTCGATGTTCGCCGCCAGGGGGAATGGGAGGCCGGACACATTCACGGCGCGGAATGGTGGCCCCTGGACCGCTTCAAGGCAGATTTGCCGAAACTCGATCCGCGGACTCCCATCGCCGTGCATTGCAAGAGCGGATACCGCAGCATCATCGCGTGCAGCCTGTTGCAGCGGGCAGGTTTTGAAAACGTGACCAACGTGATCGGCGGATTCGATGCCTGGCAACAGGCCAAGCTCCCGGTAGAGGCGACCGAGGCGGAACTGAAAGCCTAGCGGCACGGCTGTTCGTCACCGACGGAAAACCTTCACGCGCGAAACGGTGCGCTCAGCAACCGCGCCGGCAGCATCACCAGCGCCCACACAAGTTCCAGCGCTCCATGTACCGCAATCCCGACGATGCGAAAGGGCAGCAACAACAGCCAAACGAACGGGTATGCAATCAGCGCCATCAGCGCCAGAGGCCAGCAGAGCACGAAGAGCACACACCACAGAAGAAACGATGCCATGGTTCCCTCCCTCATCTTTCGGAGCGGGCGAGAGACTGCTTTCGTCCCTCTATTAAATTCTACGCAGCCTCGAAGCCGGAAGTTCCGTTTTGCGAGAATTGCTATGCTGCAAGGTACCTTTTCAGGAATGCATAGGAGCGCAGGCCCGCGTCGCGCCAGACCTCTCCGTTAAAACCATGGCCTGCTCCGGGATAGATCTGTATCTCGTAGGGAATCCCTTTTTTCTCCAGCACCTGCTGCAGGTGATAGGCCTCTTCGACAGGAACTGTGGGGTCGGCATCGCCGTGCAGGATCAGCACTGGGCAAAGGCGGCGCATGAAAAGCTTCATCTCCTTGGGAAGGCCGCCGAAAAATTCCACCACCGCGCTCACTCGCTTGTCGATCGAAGCAGCCGAAAGGGAGAGATACGCTCCCAGGGAAAATCCCATGAGCCCGATGCGCCCGGCGTCAACCTGCGGCTGCTTTTCGACGTAGCTGACCGCATCCCAGAGGGTCTTCATCCAGATAGGGAAGTTCACGAAGATGGTTTGCTTGTCGGCGAAAGAGGTTCCGGTGCGATCGAAGTAATGCAGGATATAGACGGCGAACCCCTGCTCGGCGAGCATTCTCGCGGGTTCTGACATGCCGGCATAACCGCCGCCAGAACCGTGAAGGCTGATTACTGCGGGAAAGCGCTGGCCATCGGACGAAGGAACGAAGCAGTCGAGGCGGATTGCTTTGCCGCCGCTGTCGAAAGTCTGCTGGGATTCTGCTATGGGATAAGTTGCCATTCTATTTTGGTCAGATCAGAATCCCCACGTCTCGTCCGGCGCGCTATGTTTGATGCGCACGCCAGGTCCTTCGTCGGGCTCAGGGTGACCTCATTCGGAGAGGAATCGCTGGTGGAAACCAGCGATGCCAAGGCCAAGAGCTCATGGCTGAAAGCTAACGGCTTACCGCTACTTCCTCGGCCAACTTGCGCAAGCTTTCCCCATAGGGCGCTTTCGCGATTCCGCGCTCGGTCACGATTGCGGTCACGTACTTCGCCGGGGTCACATCGAATGCCGGGTTCTCTACCTCGACTCCGTCCGGCACCATCTGCTTGCCGGCGATGTGGGTGACCTCGCGCGAGTTTCGCTGCTCGATGGGAATGCCACTGCCGTCCGCGGTCTCCATGTCGATGGTCGAGAACGGTGCGGCGACGTAGAACGGGATCCCGTGTTCTTTCGCCAGCACCGCGACCGTGTAGGTTCCAATTTTGTTGGCCACGTCGCCGTTGGCGGCGATGCGGTCGGCGCCCACGACGATGGCTCCGATCTTTCCCTGCTTCATCATGGCGCCGGCCATGTTGTCGGAGATCACCGTGGTAGGGATGCGGTCTTTGTTCAACTCCCACGCGGTCAGGCGCGAGCCTTGCAGGAAGGGCCGCGTCTCGTCGGCATAGACATGAATTTTTTTTCCCTGCTCGACCGCCGCGCGAATGACTCCCAGCGCTGTTCCATAGCCGCAGGTGGCGAGGGCTCCGGCGTTGCAGTGAGTGAGCACGCCGCCGCTGGTTGGCATCAGCGTAGCGCCGTGACGGCCCATGGCCTGGTTTGCGGCAATGTCCTCGGCATGCATGCGCTGCGCTTCCTCGATCAACGCCTGCTTGATCTGGTTGATGGGACGCATGCGCAGGTACTCGAATTTTTCCCGCATGCGGCGGATCGCCCAGAACAGGTTGACCGCCGTGGGCCGCGTCTTGCCAATGACATCGCAAACCTGGTCGAAATCTTTCTTCAGTTCCGCGCCGTTATCTGCCTTGGAGTTCTTCATCCCCAGCGCGATTCCCATGGCGGCCGCCACTCCGATCGCGGGCGCGCCGCGCACGACCATGTTTCGGATCACGTCCGCGACCTGTTCGTAGGTTTTGCAGTTTACATACACTTCTTCGGTCGGCAGCTTCGTCTGATCAATGAAGCGCACGCCAGCATCGGTCCATTCCAGGGTTTGAATCATTGAACTCCAGTTTCGAGTTTAGGGTCGCAAGCTTTCAAGAAGCGCAGTTCTAGTCTTTAATCGCGGGCAAGCCGGGAGAGGTCTCGTCATTCTGCAGCATGTGTTCCTGGCGGACGTCGGCGGCGGTGAAGATGGAAACAAATTGCGCGGGTGCTGCCGCCTTCTCCACATTCGGACGCCCGCCCGCCTCCTGCCGCTCTACCAGACAGATCACGCCTACGACATTGAAGCCGAATTCGCGGGCCGCCTCAATGGCCTGCACCGTCGATGCGCCGGTTGTACACACGTCATCAACGATCACCACGCGCGCGCCCTGCTGACGGAAACCTTCGATGCGCTGCCCGGTCCCGTGCTGCTTTTCTGCCTTGCGCACCAGGAATCCATCCATGTCTCCGCTGACAACCGAGGCGGCCACCACGATGGGGTCAGCGCCCATGGTCAGGCCGCCGATGGCCTGCGCCTTCCATCCCCGCGCGCGAATCTCTTCGATAAAAACTTGCCCGGTCAGCTTGGATCCCTTGGCATCGAGCGTCGTGGTACGGCAATCGATGTAGTAGTCACTGAAGGCGCCGGACGACAGCTTGAACTCTCCCAAACGAAACGATTTGGCAGCGAGCAGGCGCAGCAAGTCCCGACGCGCGGTAGACATGAGATCCACGATAACAGTAGCGGGGTTCTTTTCGCTAGCCGGGATGGACAGCGAGGCGGCGGTCTCTACACGGCTCCAGGTCGGCATGAGGGCTACCCACCCCGCGGCGGGGTGGGTTGGCGCTCATTCATTACGAATCTACTTGCAGCTTTCGCTCACCATTTGTACATCGGTGATCTTCATGTGCCCGTGCTCGGTTTCACTCTTCTTCATGTGCGCGTCGTGAGCAGCATCCTTCGCGTCTTCTTTCAGGTTGTGCATGGTCGGGTTGCTGACCACGCCCGTCGCAGTGACCTTGTGACCCACATGATTGACCAGGGAGACGGCGCTGCTGCGCACTTCCCAGGTGCTGCCATCCTCACCGGTCAGCAGGAATTCATCGGCGCTGTCGCCCTTCGAGACGCATCCCGTGATCGTGCGGACATCGGACTTGGACTGGTCACTGGTCTGTTCCTGCGCAAATGCGACGCAGGCGCTCAGCAGGCCGAGAACCAGGCACAGCATCAGGCTACTCATCTTTGTTTTCATATTTGCTCCTTGCAACGGGTTGCCCCGTCGCGATTTCGCACACCTTGCTTTCGACCCGGCTTGGATGTCCCCTGCCCAGAGCAGGTTGTTTGCAGCCAAGGCCTACATCGGCAAGGGCTTGTCATGAATGCTCGGGTGCAATAGACGAGCATGCTCAGAAAGCGGGTGACTCTGGGGTGTTACCGCGGACGCCGCTTCATCGGACTGTAACCAGGTTGGAGTTACGAACGAGGGCTCATCCGGTAAAGCTGGCGTGCCGGCAGCCGATGGGGGGAACAAGAGAGGGAGGCATATGATCCACCCGATCCACCGCCATGGACAATCCCCGGCGCCGCACCGGGAACAGCCCATCCCGGACCGAATCGAGAAGCCGCAGACTCGCACTCCCGAACCGCAGGACCGCTACACGCCAGGCAACCGCAGGGCCGACGTGGACCACGATGACGACCGGCATTGACTTTCCAAAGTGGTCAGACGTCCCAAGCGTCTGACCCGCCTCCGCTAAAAGGTCCAGTTCCGCCAACTGGACCTTTTTTTCGCAACTGCTGCAATTGCAGCAATTAAGAATTTCCACGATTTTTTTTCATACCCTGTCGATTCCGGCTTACCCCGCGCGACGTCCAATTAGAGCTAGAGATCAGCCGGCGAAAACCTCCGGTGATCGAGTTCTAAATTTCAAACTGAGGGATGATCAAAATGCGATTCATGGTGATCGTGAAGGCAACCAAGGAATCCGAAGCGGGAGTGATGCCGAGCCAGGAACTGCTGGCCGCGATGGGCAAATACAATGAGGAACTCGTCAAGGCCGGGATCATGCTGGCGGGAGAAGGCCTGCATCCGAGCTCGAAGGGTGCGCGAGTACGGTTTTCGGGCAACAAGCGCACCGTGATTGACGGGCCGTTCGCCGAGAGCAAAGAGCTGATTGCGGGGTTCTGGTTGTGGCAAGTGCGCTCGCTCGAAGAAGCGATCGAATGGCTCAAACGCTGCCCCAACCCTCACGAGGGGGAATCTGAAATCGAGATCCGCCAGGTGTTCGAGACCGACGACTTCGGTCCCGCACTGACGCCCGAACTGCGGGAACAGGAAGAACGCGTGCGCCAGCAGGCGGAGAAACTGTCAAGAAAATAGTTCGGACCACGGAAGCGGATCCTGCGTGCATGCCGGCGGTGGTGCACGCGGGAATCCTCCGGCGGGCTTAGGCTTGCCTCGGTGGCGTGGATTCTTTGTTCCGGGCTTCGGCTTCCGCCAGCCATCCTCTGCGTAACTTCTCGGGAGCCACCGACGAAAGATAAGGCTTGATATCCAGGATGGGAGTCCCTTCCAGCATATCAATGCCGCGAACGTGCAGACGCGGGCCGTCGCGGCGTAACAGTTCGACTACCGTGAGGCCGATGGGATTGGGGCGGTATGGCGAGCGTGTCGCAAACACCCCGTGCGGCCGGTTATCACTCGGAGGCGTGCCCATCAACTCGAAGCCCTCGGAGCGGTCAAAAGTCCACAGGACGAACAAGTGCGAGAAGCCTTCAATGTCGGTCAAGCCCTGCTCGAACTCGGGCGCGATCTCAAGCACTCCTTCCGCATCGTGTTTCGCGCCCAACCCGCGAGGGACGTCGCGAGTCTGCTGATAGGGGCTCTTTACGTAACCGATCGCGCGCATGGAATACATAAAACGCAGATTCTCCTTACCTCGTTCACTCTAGCACGACCAATGCGGGGCCGTTGCTGGTGCCGCATCTTGCCGGAACGGATTCGATCGTGCTCTGATCGAAGACGTGACCGCTACCGACACTCATCGCGCGATCGAAGCAGTGTGGCGCATCGAGTCGGCCCGGGTAATTGCGGGACTGACACGTATCGTGCACGACGTAGGCCTGGCCGAAGACCTGGCTCACGATGCGTTGGTGGCGGCGCTGGAGCAATGGCCGCAATCCGGCGTGCCCGACAATCCCGGCGCCTGGCTGATGGCAGCGGCCAAAAACCGCGCCATCGACTTCTTCCGCCGCAGCGAAGTTCGCGGCCGCAAGCACGAAGAACTGGGCCGCGATGTGGCCCAGCGGGAAATGACAGTTCCTGACCTGGCCGCGGCGCTCGATGACCCCATCGGTGACGATCTGCTCCGGCTGGTATTCATCTCCTGCCATCCGGTGCTGACGACCGAGGCGCGGGTGGCGCTGACGCTTCGCCTGCTGGGAGGGCTTACCACGCAGGAGATTGCTCGCGCGTTTCTGGCTCCTGAGCCGACCATCGCGCAACGCATCGTGCGCGCCAAGCGCACGCTGGCGGAGAAGCAGGTGCCGTTTGAGATTCCTGCGCGGGCCGAACTGGCTGAGCGCCTGGCTTCCGTGCTGGAGGTGATCTACCTGATTTTCAACGAGGGCTATGCGGCAACTTCTGGAGATGACTGGATGCGTCCAGCCTTGTGCGAGGAAGCGATGCGCCTGGGCAGGATTCTGGCTGAACTCATGCCACAGGAGGCCGAGGTGCATGGGTTGGTGGCGCTGATGGAACTCCAAGCCTCGCGTTTGCGAGCGCGAACCGGGCCGGGCGGCGAGCCCGTACTGTTGCTCGACCAGAATCGCGCGCAGTGGGACCAGTTGCTGATCCGCCGCGGCCTGGCAGCCCTGGAACGCGCCGAACAACTCAGCGGAGTGCCGGGTCCCTATGGGATCCAAGCCAAGATCGCGGCCTGCCATGCGCGCGCGCGAACAGCGGAAGACACCGAATGGGCGCGCATCGCAGGCTTGTACCATGTACTCACGCAGGTGATGCCATCGCCGGTGGTAGAACTCAATCACGCGGTTGCGGTTTCCATGGCATTTGGTCCGCAGGCCGGACTCGAACTGGTGGATGGCCTGGCTGCGGACCCGTCGCTCGCAAAGTATCACCTGGTGCCCAGCGTGCGCGGCGATTTGCTTTCGAAGCTCGGACGACACGCCGAAGCCCGCGCTGAGTTCGAGAAGGCAGCAGCCCTGACCCAAAATGCGCGGGAGCGCGAGATCCTGCTGGGGCGGGCCCGGGAAGCAGCCCAATCCACCTGAGCTAAGCTGCCCGGTCCTTCACATCGGCGGAGGTCGAATGCTTGGCGCAGTGCGCGCAGCAGAAGAACCGCCCACTGACCTCGATGCCGTGCCCGATGACGCGGCATTTGCAATGCTCGCACTGTGGAGCCAGGGCATGGACCGCGCACTCAAAGCTGTCAAAGATATGCCGCTGCCCCGCGGCAATCACTTCGAAGGACTTGTCGTAATCGTTCCCGCAAACTTCACATGTTGCCATCGGAATCTCCTTGAAGATGAGACTCTAGATGTGCGCGGCGTTGTCGGTGTTGTCCGGCTCTTGTGCTCCCGATCAGTCGAAGTCGATCTTCTGAAATCCAAGCGCGTTCAGCAGGCTGGTGAGAGTGGAACGCGCATTTTGCTGCGCGGTATTGAGAATGCCGTCGGCAAGCGCGGATTGCTCGAGATCATGTTCGGCCTGCTGACGCACCTCGGTTTCCAAGTTCGGATCCACTGGAACAAGCAAGCCGGTCTGGCGGGAGTACACCCGGGTTTTCGTACTATCCAGCCGGGTCGAGAACAGTTGGGCGGTCGGCACATGCAAGCGGATCTCGCGGCCGTGCACCGCAACATCGCCGGAACGGAGTGAGGCGAAATCAATGCCGGCGACAACCTGCCCGTGGACGAGGAGCAGCAAGCGATCTCCGGCCAGGAAATCGGGTAAGATCGCGCTGCTGCGCTGTCCGGTCACAACCTTGTCCATGGTGTACTGCACGGTTTCCAGTCGCTGCAGGTTCTGGATCCGATTCACCACCGTGGGCTGAGTTACGTCGAATTGAATGCCGCGTCCGTTGAGGATCGCCCAGAAGCGGGACATGAGCGCCGATTCGGAGTTCCGGCGCGGGAGCGCGAGCAAGAACACAGCCAGCATCGCACCCAGGATCACAGCCGAAACGAGACGAAACACGCTCGGACGAGCAGCGGGCATACGCCCAGTATAGATGCCACTGCTGCGCCAGGCTTTAGCTACTCTCCTTCAGCTTTTTCAGGGCAGCCTCAAACCCGGGAGTCCGGCCACTCATGTTCGGGGGAACGTTTTGGAGAACGATCTCCCAGTTGGCGATTGCGTTCTTTTTGTCTCCCAGCGCGGTGAAGCCGCGCGCCAAGCCCAGGGAGGTCCAGAATTTCTCTTGCGGATGTTGCTGCTGGTTGAAGGTGAAGATCTCCATGGCCTTGGCGTTCTTACCGGCGCGCAACAGGCCCATGCCATAGATATAGACTTCGGCTGCGCCTGTTCCCGGTAGATGCAGTGCCTTTTGCATGACCCCGTCGGCGTCGGACTGACGTCCCATGGCCTCCAGCACTGCCGCTTTGGTCTGCAGGGTGGCGAAATCTTCGCGCCCGATGGTGGCGCCGCGAAATGGCGCGTAGATGGCCTTGTCCGCCCAAGTCAGCGCTTCCTCCAGGTTGATTTTGTTGTCTGCGCAGAATTGCGCGGCGGTTTGCCAATCCTGATAATTGAATCCCGGCCAGGATTGAAGTTCCTGCCGCATTTTCGTGACGTACAGTTCATTCACGTTCGGCACTTCGATCTTGAACGGAATCCGCTTCTTCTCCCACTGCAGATATGCGACGGCAGAACTGGGACGGCGGTCGTCAAATCCGTAGGTCAGGAATTCCGTGAACGGAGAATCCTGTGGCGTGACCGGGACGCGCAGGACGTCATCCTTGGGGTCGTACTGGAAGCTGCCCCATCCCAGGTGATTGGAGAAGATCCAGTACCAGGGGCCTGTCTTCTCCACATCCAGGAACAAGGCATAAGTTCCGGCCTTCAAGTCTTTGCCTTCCACCTTCACGTCATTGGAGAACGTGATGGCAGTGCTCTCGTTCGCACCTGCGCGCCAGGGTGCGCCTTTGGTAGGGCCGAAACCCTCGTCAATGAAGCCGTAATGTACCAATTCGCCCCAGATATGGCCGGTGCGGTCGTTAGCCGCTGGGTTGTGCACGCGCGGGCTATGGTAGTCGATGGAAATCCGCACGGGACCAATCCACTGGGAAACCTCGGCCCTCTCATTGTCACCGTTCGGAGGCGTGGACAGCTCTGAGGACTCCTGTGCGGTGAGCCTTATCGAAAGCAGCAATAGAAGTGCAACCCACAGTGCGTTCTTCACCTTTGCCTCCTGTTCAATCCGGAATTGAGACTGGTCCGCATAAGAGGGGTTAGACAGGTTTGAGAAAGAAAAGTTATCGGCGGCTGAGTTGACATCCTGGCTGCAGACCGAGACAATTCGCCTCCATGCGGATTCTTCTGTTCATAACACTGGCGGTGTTTTCCATGCATGTTTCGGCGCAGGACCGCTCTTACGGACGATCGATGGTGGTCAGCCGGTACGGGATCGTGGCGACCAGCTATGCGCAGGCGTCGGTGGCGGGGGCGCAGATCCTGGCCAAGGGCGGCTCCGCGGTCGATGCCGCCATCGCAGCCAATGCCGTGCTGGGGGTCGGCGAGCCCATGACAAACGGCATGGGCGGCGACTTATTCGCGATCTACTGGGACGCCAAGACCGGCAAATTGTATGGACTGAATGCGAGCGGGTGGGCTCCTCAAGGCCTGTCCATCGACGCGCTGAAGAAAAAGGGCGCCACCGCGATGCCGCAGTTCGGCATTGATTCGGCCACCGTGCCAGGCGCGGTGGCTGGATGGAATGCCCTGCATCATCGCTTCGGGAAGCTGTCGTGGAGTGAGTTGTTTCAGCCAGCAATCTTTTATGCAGAGCAGGGTTTCGCAGTGCCGGAATTGATTCATGGCTTCTGGGAGGGTGCCGTGGACGTCATCGCCAATGACGCGGAGAGCCAGCGAGTCTACCTGCCGCACGGCAAGCCTCCCGCAATTGGCGAGGTGTTCAAGAATCCTGACCTCGCGAAAGCGTTGCGCCTGGTTGCCGGCGGCTCGGATGCGTTTTACAAGGGAGATGTCGCCAAAGCGATCCTTGCGACCTCCAAGGCGCTCGGCGGAACCATGTCGGCGGAGGATTTGTCGCAGTTCCAGCCCGAGTGGGTCGAGCCGATCTCGACGACCTATCGCGGCTGGACCGTTTATGAACTGCCTCCCAACGGACAAGGCATGGCAGCGCTGGAGATGCTGAACATCATGGAAGCCATGCCGCCGTCGCCCGACGGCCCGCTCAGCGTGGCCGAGTTGCACAAGAAAATCGAGGCCATGAAACTAGCCTACGCCGACCTGTACCGCTACAATGGCGATCCGCGTTTCGCCAAGATTCCAGTCAAGGGCTTGCTCGCGAAAGACTTTGCGCAGCAACGGGCGAAGCTGATTGATCCGAAGAAGGCAAACTGCGATGCTGCGTACGGGGCGCCGTCAAGCGACACCACCTATCTTTCCGTAGTCGATCGCGACGGGAATATCGTGTCGCTCATCCAGAGCAACTACGAATCGTTTGGCTCGGGCGTGATGGTGCGCGGCATGGGCTTCGTGCTGCACGACCGCGGCGCATTGTTCTCGTTCGATCCGGCGTCGCCAAATGCACTCGCGCCACGCAAGCGTCCGTTTCACACCATCATTCCGGCCTTCATGGAAAAGGGAGATCAGCATATCGGCTTCGGCATCATGGGTGGAGCGAATCAGCCCTTGGCCCACGCGCAGTTTGTATCCAACGTGGTGGACTACGGCATGAATGTCCAGGCGGCACTCGAGAACGCACGCTTCACGGTCAGCCCAAGTCTCGGATGCAACATACTGATTGAATCCAGGGTCAAGCCGGAGGTCCTGGAAAAGCTCGCCGCTATGGGCCACAAGCTGGAGGTGCGCAAGGAATACTCGACGCGGATGGGCCGCGGCCAGGCGGTGCTGCACGATTCGAACACCAAGGTGAATTTCGCCGGATCCGATCCGAGAACAGATGGCTCAGCCGAGCCGGAGCCGCCGCCGATGCACTGACCTCCCGGAATCGGACTGCGGTGATCGGCAACCGCGATATCATTCCCCTGCCATGTTCCGAATCTCGAAGCCTCGTACCATCGCGGCATTGTTTCTTTTCCTGATCACCTGGGTTACGGCTCAGCAAACCAGCGTGAAGCCTGCTGACCTCGTCATTCGTCATGCCAGCATCTATACGGAAGATCCGCAGCATCCGTGGGCGCAAGCCATCGCCATCACCGGGGAGAAGATAGTCTGGGTGGGCGCGGACGACGAGAGCGACCCCTATATTTCCGCGCGCACGAAAGTCGTCGACGCCGGCGGCCACTTGCTCATGCCCGGCTTTATCGATTGCCATCTGCACACGCGGTTCGGAAGCGATCCCGATGTGCTCAATATCAGCAACGCAAATTCGCTGCAAGAGATTCAGAGCCAGGTTCGCCGCTTCAGTGAAGCCCGTCCAGACATGAAATGGATTGAAGCCGAGGGTTGGAATTATTCGGCATTCCCGGACGGAACCCTTCCGACTGCGAACGATCTGGATAGCATGACCGGAGGGCGTCCGGCGTTCCTGGTGGCCTATGACTATCACACGATATGGATGAACCATGCTGCGCTACGTGAGTTCAATATCACGTCGGCGACCAGGCAAGTGGAGTTTGCGGAGCTTGTAGAGCATGATGCGAAAACGGGCGAGCCTACTGGAATCATCACCGGCTTCGGCAGCACCGGGCTTTCCCCTGAAGCGGAAGAGGAGTTGCGGCGTCATCTTCCATCCCATTCGGCGGAGCGAACTGCGGCGAGGATCAAGGCCAACATCGCCAAGGCGGTCACATACGGCATTACGACCGTCGTGGATCCCCAGTCGTTCTTGGAAGATCTGGATGTGTACAGCCGCCTGCGCGCGCAAGGCGACTTGCCCGCCCGATTGCAAGTGGCGCTGTTCCACCGCCGCGGCGACCCCGATTCCTTGCTGCAGCAATTCGTCGAAGCGCGACGCCGCTACAATGACGATCATCTGCGGGTGTCGGCGGTGAAGCTCTACATTGACGACGTGATCGAGCCGCACACGGCGGCGATGCTCGCGCCCTATGCGGACCGCCCGGGCGAAGTTGGGCGGTTGGACTATCCACCGGAGGAGTTCAAGACGCTGGTTGCCAAGCTGGACGCGATGAAGTTCCAGATTTTCATTCATTCGATCGGCGATCGCGGCATTCGCACGTCATTGGATGCGATCGAATATGCGCAGCAGGCGAATGGAGTGCGAGACAGCCGTCATCAACTCGTGCACATTGAATGTCTCTCGCCGCAAGACGTGCCTCGTTTCCGCAAGCTCTCGGTTGTGGCGTGCATGCAGCCGCGGCACTGCGCTCCGGACATTACCGGGCAGTGGGCGAAGGCAGTCGGGCCAGAGAGAGCGAAATATGCGTGGGCGTTTCGCAGCCTGCGCGATTCCGGCGCGGTGCTCGCGTTTGCCAGCGATTGGAATGTCGCAGAAATGGACCCGCTGGTCGGTATTTACACTGCGCTGACGCGAGAGGGACTGGATGGAAAACCAGAAGGCGGATGGATTCCAGAGCAGCGAATCGATCTTGCCACCGCCATTCGCGGATACACGCTCAACGGCGCCTATGCCAACTTTGTCGAGCAGAACCGCGGCTCTCTGGTAGCGGGCAAATATGCCGACCTGATCATGCTCTCCGCCAATATTTTTGAACTCAGCCCGGAGAAGATTAAGGATGCGCATGTCCTGTGGACGATGGTCGGTGGCAAAGAAGTCTACCGCGCACACTGATCAAGATCAGTTGAAGCGGTACCCAGGCTTCAACTCACAGCGATACACGCTGGTCTTTTCGTTCTCCACGTGCGTATTGCAATCGGCCCAGCTGAGAATCAGCGCCGGGCCTAGCGGAAACACGATCGTCTCCCCATTCATCTCGGCTTGAAGCGTAATTCCCTCGGCGGCGGAAGGAATGGTAAAGCTGAAAGCCCGGCCCAGAAGGAAAGGGTGCAACTCTCGTCCAATGTCGCTGACCATGGGATGAACCACTTCAGCTTCCACCAGAAAAGTAGCGGTCTCAGACCAGGTGCGGGCGGTGACAGTGATGCTGCGGCCACCACGGGTGAGTCCACTGGCATCCAGGGTAGTAAAGGGGCACGGCCCGGCGATGCAGGACGCGCGTGCATTCTGGAAATCGTTTCCCGGGCCGGCGTCGAGTGAGACGGAAGACTCGGCAGCCTTCCACTTGCCATCCGGGGAACAGGGATTCTGCCCATGGCAGGGCACGTTGCCCTTGTTAAAGACTTGAAAGGTTTTGGCCGCACTGCCGATGTTTGCCGAGGTGGTGGCCTTGGTGGAGTAGCGAACCAGAACGTTTGCTACCGTGGTCTCGGGGCCGCTATTGCGGGTGGCAGTTTTCTGGTTGACCGGATCCATGCGCAAAACATAGAGCTGATCGCCAACATAGTCACTTTTTGCCAGGCGTTGATAGTCAGGGCGCTCGAGGGCGAAAGTAATGGGGCGTCCGCGGCGAACGTCGGTCGGCAGCTTGATGCTGAAATATCCCGAAGAATCAGAGACCGCTTCGCCGAGCTTGACGTCGGTTCCGGAGGTGAGCCCGAACAGCTCCGCCAAATCCGACTTGGTCTGGCCCGGGAGCAGACGGTTGGTCACCACGATGTGCGCATTGGCGATGGGCAGTTCGCGACGAGGGTCGGCGTCTTTGGTGATGACGGCGCCTTTCAGAGTGAGGGCCCTCTTCTTGAAGACGCCGGCAAGCAGCAGGATGAGGGCGATCACCGCGACGATGCCGACCACAATTCCCGCAATCTTGAATGTTCGTTTGCCCGTCATGCCCGCACCGTTATCATAAGAGAGACTTCGTGGTTCTGTATCGCAACAATCAGTTAAGATCAAATTGTGAACGAGAAGAATAACGCAGCCAGACGTTCACGTCGGCAATTCCTGCGGCAGGCGTCCATGGTGGCCGCCAGTCTGCCATTGAGCAATCTCCTGCTGGATCCTTTTGCAACCGCGCAACCCCAGGCGCGCGCCGCAGAGACGACAAAATCGCCGTTCTCCAAAGAAGATGACCAACTGCTGGATGACATGGAGCGGTTGAGTTCCTGCTATTTCTACGAGCAGGCGAATCCTGAAAATGGACTGGTCAAGGACCGCTGCAATGCCCGGCTTGCGACCAGCGACAAGAGTACGGCCGCCAGCATTGCCGCGACCGGCTTCGGATTGACTTCGCTGTGCATCGCGGCGCAACGGGAATATCTCTCCTACGCCGAGGCGCAGGCAAGAGTCCTGACCACGTTCCGGTTCCTCTGGAAAAAACTGGCCAACCATCGCGGATTTTTTTATCACTGGGCGGACGTCAACACCGGCGACAGAATCTGGGATTCGGAAGTGTCGTCCATCGACACGTCGATCCTGATGTGCGGCGTGCTGACCTGCCGCCAGTTCTTCAAAGAGCCGGAGATCAGCCGGCTCGGGACTGCCATCTTCAACCGCGTTGACTGGACCTGGCTTTCGGAGGACACCTCGCTCCTTCCGCATGGCTGGGCCCCGGAAGTTGGATTTCTCAAATTTCGCTGGGATTATTACAGCGAGCTCATGATGATGTACCTGCTCGGGCTCGGGTCCTCGACGCACCCTATTGCGGAGGGCGCATGGAACGCATGGAAGCGCATTCGCTTCGATTATGAAGGCATGCGCTATATCGGATCGTTTGCTCCACTATTCGTTCACCAGTATTCGCAGGCGTGGTTCGACTTCCGCAACAAGAGCGACGGGTACGCGGACTATTTTCAGAATTCCGTCGTCGCCACCCAAGTGCACCGGCAATTCTGCCTGGAACTGTCGCGGCAGTTTCGCGATTACAGCGAAGACTTGTGGGGCATTACCGCTTCCGACTCGGACAAGGGTTACGTGATCTGGGGCGGGCCTCCCGCGATGGGCCCGATTGACGGGACCGTGGTGCCGAGCGCGGCAGGCGGGTCGCTTCCCTTCCTTCCTGCTGAAACCATGCGCGTGCTAAGGACGATCCGGACCAAGTACCCGCGGGCATGGACGAATTATGGCTTCGTGAATGCCTTCAACCCGCTCAAGAACTGGTATGACGACGACGTAATCGGGATTGACACCGGCATCACGATGCTGATGGCCGAGAACGCGCGATCCGGGTTCGTGTGGAACACGTTCATGAAAAGTCCGGAGGCGAAGCGCGGGATGGAGCGCGCCGGCTTCCACGGTTACTAACCCTGGCGGACAGCGTAGACATAGTTGACCGGGGCATGGTCGGCCAACTCGCGGACACTCACATCGCCAATGCGCCATGCGTATTGCTCGAGGTATTCGCCCGCGGCGATGATACGGTCCGTGGTGATGAAGTCCTCCGGTGGATCCTGGTGGACTTTTCCCTCGCGATCGATATACAGAGGCGGCCCCAGATCCGCGTAGCCGAAACATCGCGGGGGGACCCGTGCCACCAGATCGCAGCAATCGACATAACGGCTGTGAGCTACCCCGAAAAGGGTGGAGACAAAGGCTTCGTCTCCGACGCGAGGACATCCAAAGGTGTACAACGCGGCCGAGGGCTGAAGACTGGCAAGCAGGGTTGCCATGGCCGCCCCGAGACTGTGGCCGGTAAAGAGGAGCCTGCCGGTTACGTCCTGCAACGCGTTCTGAATTTCCGGAAACAGTTGGCCCAGCGCGCCGGAAAATCCGCAATGAACGCGGCCACCCTTGCTCCAGGGAATCAACCGCAGATCAATATCGTCACCGAGGTCGCTGGGGTCATCTTTATCGGTGCCGCGAAAGGAAACTACACTCAAGTCCTGCCGTAATGCGATGAAGGCGTGCACGCCGCGACCATTGGTGGTACGCGGGCTTTCGAAAAAGTGACAGCCGGTGAATCCGACCTTGCCCAGGACCTTACGAATGCGGTCGCGGTCCAAGCCAAAGCTCTCGGACAAGCGGCAATAGGCCAGCCTGGCCAGTTCGACGCAGAGGACAGCATCGGAAGAAGGCGCGCCGCTCTGAAAAAACTCCGCTCGCTTGCAGGGATAGAACAGATCGTCCCGATCCGCGCTGTAGGGAATGGTGCGACTCATGGTGATTCCCTCCTCAGTGGAGAACTGGGCCCACGACCATTCCGCGCTCCGCGGAAAGCTATCGCTTGTCGGGAATCACTACGTCCGCGTGCTTGACGCCGTATTTCGAAGCTCTCTGACAAGTGTAGTACTTCACCAGCCGGGTGGAGTCTCCGACGCCTTCGCGTTTCATCACGTAGGTGCGGAGCTTAAAGCACACGCCGTCGCCTTCCAGAGAGCCGGGATGAAGCAGGCTGGCGCTATCAATGGAACGGCCGTCGCGCAACAAAGCGAGTTGGGACTGCGACGGTGGAGAGATGGTGGATTGAGCGACGGTCATCGCTTCATCCGCGGCGAAAGCGGGAAGCGCTGCCATGATGATCAGGAAGGCCGAGGTACGCATGGAAGACCTCCACTGGGCATTATGCACCGGTGGGTTTTGCCGGGACAAGATGATTAGAGCAGGTTCGATGTGGAAACTGAAGCGTACATGCGGAATCAACAATGAACGAACGTTACGAATCTATAGCCGGCGAAAACTGAATCGTCCGTCCGGCCAAAACTGAATCCGGCAGACGCGGCTGTTCAATTGCAGCATTCAGTGAAGACATCCTCTCATTCGTGGGATTCTTCGTGCCTGCCAAACCGGAAAGGGGCAGAGTGCATCCAATGTCTCGCATGCCGCTCGGAACTCAAGTCGTATGGCTAGTGGTCCTTGCCCTTCCCATCGCCAGCGTGGCGTGGACCATCACTCATGAAGAAGTGCTTCGCGAGCCGCGCGACTACTGCGTGCGAGAGAGTAAAACAGCGCGCAGCCTGGCCAAGCGGAAGTTCTTCTACCTGTTTACCTGCGAATACTGCTTCAGCCACTACGTGACCATCTTTTTTCTGTTCGTGACCAGGTTCAAACTGCTGTACCCGGACTGGCGAGGGTACCTGCTGTCGCTGTTCGCGCTAGTGTGGGTTGCAAACCTCTACATGAGTATTTATAACCGCATGCGTCTCGACATTAAGTCTGAGCACATCGAGATCAAGCAGAAGGAGCAGGGTGCTCAGCCGCGCAAAGTAGCGTAGTTGTCACCTTTCGGCTCGGGTTGGCCGCTCCATTCCGATTGTCACTGGGATGGTGCAGGGTCAGACCGCCATCACTCTCCACAAATCTTCGCCGGACAATTTCAGACGCATGGCATTGCCATTCACGATGTCGCCGAAGCGAACCCACTCCGGGCTTTTTTCTTCGTCCCGCAAGTGGAACACGCCGGTGTCACCGGCTTCCAGCGGGACAACCCCGTCCATCATGAGTTTTCCCTTGCGAATCACGATGTGGGTACTGCGGATCCAGGGATTTTCGTTTCGATAATGGCCGAGATAGGCGTTCCACTCCTTCGGGTAGGAGAACTGCCTGGGGCCGGAATATTTTGAGTTGGTGTACCAGTCGCCGCCCCAGCCAGCCTCGACCACTGCGCTCTTGGGATCCTTGTCATCGGCTCGCCCAAATACAAGCGGGAAACGCTCGAAGTCCGGATGCAAGACGTTGAAACTATCGCCGGCGGACTCCAGCGGCGCACGCTTACCTTCGCGAACCAGGAACAGCTTGTCGCCATCGGCGACGAATTCCAGCATCCGGCCATCCTGGCTGTGATACTGGCCGGCATAGTCCGCCGCATTTTCAACTTTGGTGGGCGGATTGAGCGCAGGCATGGCCGGCAGCGATTTGCTCGCGCGCTGGGCCCGCATGAGTTGCAAGGCATATTGCGCCACCGGATTTGGCCGGTACCCCTGCATGGCATTGATAGAGGCAAACGCCCCCACGCCTTCGTCCAAGTCAACCTGGAGCGCCGATGCAAACGCGACCATCCCGCCGGTGTGGCGCAGGATCTTGTGCCCATCCAGGGTGTCAATGCCCATACCGTAGCCGTAACTGGCGGTGGGACCAAACTCCGCGGCCTTGACGAAGGGTTTGGCGAACATCGCGAAGCTCTCTTCGGACACAAGCCGCGCTTTCGGGGTCTTCCCGCCTGAGGCAAGCATTTGAATGTAACGGCCCATATCTCGAGGTGTGGAGGCAATGCAGCCGGCGCCATCGGTGATCACGATGGAAGGGGCTTCACAAATTTTGCCGTATCGCGGGTAGGGCCGGTCATTCTGGTAGACGTAATAGTTCTTCGCGACCTTGTCGCGGATATCGAGGGTAATCACGGGCTCGCTCTGGTCCATGCCCAACGGCTCGAACACGCGCTTGCGCAGGATTTCGGGCAGCGGGCGGCCGTCGAGCGTCCACAAGAGATGGCCGAGCGCGGAATATCCCATGTTGCAGTAGTGAAAATCCTTCCCGGGGGCGTATGCGGCCCGGTGTCTCTGGGCTGGGTCGGAGGGAAACACCTGCGGGATGCTGGGCAAGCCAGAGGTGTGGGTCAGCAGATGATGCGTTGTGATCGGGGCAAAGCTGGAGTCGATGCGAAACCAGGGAATGTAGTCCGTGACTGGCTTGTTCAGGTCGAGCTTGCCTTCATCGTGAAGTTGCAACAACGAGAGCGCGACGAACGACTTGCTGATGGAACCAATATGAAACAACTGGTCCGGCTGCACCGCCAGTTTGTGTTCCGTGTCGCTGAACCCGTAGGTGGAGACGCGTTGGACGCCATCGCGGTCGGCCAGCACCAATGTCATGCCCGGCGCATTCATGTTGCGCATGTATTGCTCGACGAATTGATCGAGCTGCGAATACAAGGGTTGATAGCGGGCGCCGTTTTGGGCAAACGACTCGAGCACGAAGAAACGGCTCGCGGCGGCCACTGTGGCAACTTCCACTCCAAGGCTAAGTAAGCGCCTGCGCGTGATGTCCTGTAGCATGACTGTCCTTGAAATTGAATTTTCGGGAGAGTAACACCGGGATAGTTCAAAAACAATCAGCCAGCGAGGCCGCGAGGGAAACCAACCTATAGAGACGGCAGCTTGGTTGGCGCAGCAAAAATGGGAGCGGCTCGCCGCTCCCATGAAATGCCAGATCTTGTCTTAAGACTGTTCTTTATAGAACCTGGACGTTTTCTGCCTGGAGGCCCTTGGGGCCCTTGGTGACGGTGAACTGCACCGCCTGGCCTTCTTGCAGGCTGCGGAATCCGCCGGCCTGGATGGCTGAGAAATGCACGAAAACGTCTTCGCCCGACTGACGGCTGATAAAGCCATAGCCCTTGGCATCGTTAAACCACTTCACTGTTCCTTGTTCCAACGTAGTACTCTTTTCTTTGTGAATTTGAATCTGCTGAGAAGAATCGCTGATGAGAGGTGGTGACGCTTCAAGGCGGACCGACTATCAACCGGCGTTCAAACTGAGCCGGTAATCATTATTGCACGGTGAACCAGAATCGATGCATATATTTTTGCACCGGCCAGAGTTGGGGCCGGAGCGCAAGAGTCAACTTGTTTTGCGGCTTGGTGGGGCGTCCCGCTACAGATCATCTGCGCGGAGTGAGTTGCCGGTACCGGAAACAGCTCGTGTTGTGGTCATTGACCATACCGACCGCCTGCATAAACGCGTAGCAGATGGTGGTGCCAACGAAGGTGAAACCGCGCTTCTTGAGATCTTTGCTCATAGCGTCGGACTCGGGCGTGCTTGCAGGGAGCTTGTCTCCGGCGCGGAATGAGTTGATCTTCGTCTTCCCGCCAACGAATTGCCAAATGTATTTGTCGAAGCAGCCGAACTCTTTCTGCACCGCCAGAAAAGCGCTGGCATTGATGACCGCGGATGCGATTTTGAGCCGGTTGCGGACAATTCCGTCATTTCCCAAGAGCTCTTTCACTTTCCTGGCGTCGTATTTCGAAATGCGTTTTGGGTCGAAACCGGCGAAGGCCCTGCGGTAATTCTCGCGCTTGCGGAGGATGGTGTCCCAGCTCAGCCCGGCCTGGGCTCCTTCGAGAATCAGGAACTCAAACAGGACGCGGTCGTCATGCTGGGGCACTCCCCACTCTCGATCGTGATAGGCGATGGCGAGATCGTTACGAGCCCATGAGCAACGGATTTGGTCCATTTCTGTATGGATTACTGATTCTTGAATGCAAATCGAACAGATCCCGCCAGCCCAGCTTTCCTTACTTCAATGACTTTGGATCGGACATATTCTTCGGCGAGTGTTGATTAAGGGTCGAGATCAACACGCTTGCCGAGGACGGAGTTCCCACCTTGTGCTCGCGAATGATGTCCTTTGCGCTGACCTTGGTCCCATACAGCTTTTCGTTGGCACGATTGTCGGGACGCAAGGTTGAGCCCTCAAGCGACACGCCGGCAAACAAGCCGCGGGAACGGGAGTACGAGAGGATCTCGGCGCGCATGGCGACGTCGGTGGCGGCGGTCGAATCACGCCCCTTAGGACCTGCGGCGGCGGCCGCATCCGCGCCCAGTTTCACTTTGCTGCTGAGCAGAGACTGCGCTCCCCTGGTGTTCATGACCAGGAGAACGAAATCGGTAGCCTGCCCTCCGAGCTGAAAGCCGATGTTCACGCCTTCCAGGGCGAACATGGAAGGGGCGCCCCACGATCCGGTGAAATGCTGGCCGGAGCGGCAAGTCATCACGCCGCGGCCATAGCTGCCACCGATTCCGATCGCACCTTTTTTTACGGAAGGGAGCACGATGACACACTCGGCGCGGTCGAGCAGATCCTTTGGGATGTTATCGGGAATGTCGAGGATTTCTTTGAGCACCTCGCCCGAGTCCTTGACGCGATCCTCTTCTTTTGCCTTGTCCGCGAAAACCGGCATAGCCGAGAGACACAGCAAGGCGAGGGCGAGAAGCTTTTTCATGAATGCCTCCTGAGGATGAGCGCTATCTTAAACCAGAACTGGATCGGGAAAGGAGATTGAGCCGGCCAGAGACGGTCCGAAAGGACAGCTACAGGTGGCCAACCGACTGGAGTGACTCGGGTTACGCAGCCATGACCCGCTGCGTGCTCCTTTTGTAACTTGGAAGTTGCAGGAGAGTCTCCTACAGTGCAAAAGGGTTCAACTGGTGCGAGGAAAGAGCTTTCGGCCCTTGAGTTGCATCTATATAGTCGTGATGCGTGCGAATCGCTATTGGGCCTTGAAAAGACGGGACTTGCCGGGAATGAAGTACATGAGAGTGACTTTTTTTCTCGCCGTTGCAGTGCTGGCCGCAGCTTCGCTGATGGCGCAGTCGCAGTCCCCCTACGTGCCGACGGCGGCCCTGTCAGCATTCGCCTCCAGTCCTGATACCGATTCGGATACGGTTCTCACCATTCGTAAGCGGGTGGACGAAGTTAACGTTCTGTTCATCGCGACTGACAAGCATGGCAAGTTTGTCCGCAACTTGAACCAAACCGACTTCTCGATTCTCGACGATCGCCAGCCTCCGCAGTCCATCGATGCCTTCCGGCGTGAGACTGACTTGCCCTTGCAACTTGGATTGCTGATCGACACCAGCGGATCGGTGCGGCAACGATTTGCTTTCGAGCAGGAAGCCGCAGCCGGCTTCATGGAAAAGACTTTGCGGCCAGGCTTCGACAAGGCTTTTGTAATGGGTTTCAGCAAGAACAGCCAGGTAGCGCAGGAGTTCACCGACGACGCGAAACTGCTGCAAGCGGGTGTGCAGCGGCTGCGGGCGGGCGGCGGCACCGCGCTCTACGACGCAATTTACAAAGCGTGCAAGGAGAAGCTGGCTAAAGGGGAGTCGGAACGGCCGGTGCGGCGCGCCCTCATCGTGATCAGCGACGGCGAGGACAATCAGAGTGAAGTCAGCCGGACACAAGCTATCGAGATGGCAGAACGGGCTGAAGTCATCATCTACGCGATTTCGACCGACGACAGCGGACTGGTGCTGCGCGGCGACAAGGCTTTAGAACAGCTGGCCGATGCCACAGGCGGGCGCGCCTTTTTTCCGTACAAGATGAAGGACGTCAAGGCATCGTTTTCGGCGATTGAAGATGAGTTGCGTAGCCAGTACGTGGTTTCTTACCGTCCGGCGAACTTCGACGCCGATGGCCGGTTCCGCTCCATCGAAATCACCGCGAACAAGAAAGACCTGCAAGTGCGCGCCCGCCGCGGATACTTCGCTCCCCGTCAGTAAGCTTCCTGAAGATCCCGTTTTAACTCCAGCTTCGGCAATCATGGCTGTCGAGAACCACGAGATGGGCTTTGCTTACGTAGTCGAAAATGGATTTGGAAATCCGGGATGGCCGGGTGTTCCTCAACATCAGTGATACCGAAGTCTCCGCTGACGAGACGGAAAACAGCTCACAAGGATTGCTTGTGTAATGGGTTCAGGCTGTTGAAATATCGCGATCTCACTCACGATCCTGGTTCTGAGCCAGATTCAACATCTGGGCGAACAGCACCCTCACTGATTGACATGCGGAATACCTTGTCCAGCTAGAGAGCAACCCCACTCAGGCACATGCGGGCCTGAGGGCAAGCCCCCGACGATCCGTCCGGGCTCAGTGCCCGCCGAGCAATCCGTACACGTCCAACTTCTGCACCGCACCCACGTAGACTTTTCCGTTGGCAATCGTTGGCACCGCGAACTTCACCGCGCCACCCGCATCATCGCGACCAGCGTTCTGTGAAGAGTTGTATAACTCCGAACCCAGATTACTCGCGTTGTAGGCATGCAAAATCTCCGAGGTTCCGTTGGCATAACCTTCGGTTTGGATTGCCCAAAGGATCGCGTTGCTGGCGCCATTGGCAGAAATTGAGGGAACCGGTCCGGGGAAATTGAAGAACGTCGGGGAAGAACTGATGGAGTTGCTCGACAGTAATTCGGTCGAGGGATTGAAGCTGAAGGCACGGAGGAAATCATAGCTTCCGCCGAAGTACACGTTGTTGTTCCACCAGGCGGGGGTGGACCACATCCCGCCAATGATGTCGTCGAGGCTCTGCACGATCTGGTTGTTGTTGTTGGGATTGAAGTGCCCCATCTTGTCGCGATCGATCAGGTAGATCGTGCCTTCCTTGCCGGACTGCACCAGCAGATGGGGATGAGCGCCAGTCTGATCGGGCAAGAGAGTGACACCTCCGGAACCGAGGTCGGCATCGGACTGGTTGAGGGCGTCCTGGTTATAGGGCGTGAAAAAGTCGGCGACCTTGAGGCGCTTGTTGCTGGGAGGCGCGAGCTTCAGCACACTGTCGCCGAAATCCTGCCCGAGGCCGGGATCGAAGGTGCCGTTTCCGGTCGCGAAGAACAAGTTGGAACTGGCATCTGCCGCCGGACCTCCTCCGGAGGCCCAGAAGCCGGCGAGTCCCCCATTGGGAGAGGAGTTGTAAACCGCAGTGGCGGCGAGGGTGGAAGCGTTGTAAACCAGGATCCAGCCGTGATAGGGACCGACATCGCAATGCGCGGCGGAGGAAATGTAGAGATTGCCGTTCTGCAGCAGGAGAGCGGCGCGTTGATGCTGGCGCAACGAATTGTAATGCACAACGCCGTTAACCGAACCGTCTCCGTTCCCGCGCACCGCTCCGGTCAAGGTGATCGGCCCGCCAAACTTTTCCGCGCCGCTGCCGATATCGAGCGCGTGCAGACGCTGAAAGAATTTGCCGCGCTCCTTGGTTTTCGCGACCACGTACATGGTCCCTGAACTGAGATCGATCACCGGAGTACTGGTGATGCCGATCTCGGGAACCAGATCGCTGCAACTCACGTCGCTGCTCGAGACAGTGGTGATGCCGTTGGAAGGATTAATAAAGCTGACTTGCCAGAGGGGCGACGCGTTTGAGCCGGTGTTGGTATCGGCGTCAAATGCATAAACGCTGTCGTGCTCCGTGGCAACGTAAACGACATTGTGAAGGCCCTTGCCGGCAATGTTCACATTAGGGACATACAACGGCTGGGCATAGACGTAGCCATCCACGGCTTGGGTGAAGAGTTTGCCAAACTGATTCACGTTCACATTGGCGGGTGTGAGCATCGTTTCACCGGTATTCTGGCCGGTGCGGCTGTTGTCGTTGTGATAGGTAGTGACACTCACCTGGGCGAGGCCTATGGCTGAGATCAGGGTGCAGGCGAGACCAAAGGAGAGGATGCGGGGGAGCGCCATGATGGGGTCCTCGGAAGTGCGGCTAGAGTCTTGCGTTGAACAAAGGAAACTCAGGACGGACACAGCGTCCCAGCTGCAAAGAGGAGAGTAGTCTTGCTCCCGAACTGGCGGATTGTCAAGGCGTTTGGGGGTGCTTGCCCGCATGCTCGCGCCCAAAGTATTCGTGCAAGAAATTGCAGTCTGAGCGTTCTCAAGTTGTTGGAAATAGCTCGGCCAATCACAGCCGCGGTGCTACAATTTTCAAGTAGCGGTTCCGGCGAACTGTCCTGGCCAGCCGAAAAGCAAGCCTGAGTTGGGGTTGATCATGTCACGACCAAAATTCCTGATTTATTTGTCTATATTCTGTTGTCTTCTGGTCGTGAACTCGGCCCACAGCGCGCAAAAACCGCGGGCTGGAAAGAAGACGGTGCAGCAAGCGACGCCGCCTCCGCAGGAGCAGGCGCCACCCCCGCCACCCACCCCGGAGCAGATGCCGGCAGTCGCACCGCAAGTGTCTTACTCGAATGGGCAGTTGACGATCGTAGCCCGCAATTCAACCTTGAGCGACATACTGCGCGCGGTGAAAGCCAAGACCGGCGCCGATGTGGATTTCCCGGGCAGCGCAAATGAACGCGTGGTTGGTCAGTTCGGCCCGGGCGAGTCGCAGGACGTGGTCGCGTCGCTGCTGAACGGCTCTCATTTCAACTACGTGATGATGGCCTCGGAAAGCAATCCCAACCAGTTGAAGACACTGATCGTGACATCCAAAGCAGGTAGCACGCCGGAGACTCAGCCCGGGGCTGTGAATCAGCCTCCGCAGGCCGAGCCTCCGCCACAGATCCAGGCGCAGGAACAGCCTATCGACCAGGGCGAGGAGTTCACCGACGACAGCACGGAGACGGACCAGATTGCAGATCAGCCGATCCAGGACGAGCAGCAACAGCCGGCGCCACAGGTAAACATCTCGCCCAATGGACAGGTGCAACCCAACGTGAAGACACCCGAGCAGTTGCTGCAGGAACTGCAACAACGCCAACAGCAGTTACAGCAACAGCAGCAGAATGGAGCGCCGACGCCGGGTGCGCCGCAGGGCTTCCCGATTCCGCCACAAGGGGCGGGACCGAACTAGGACAAGAGAAAAAAGAAGGGCCTAGTCGCCGCTGGCGTGGGTTTCACTGGGAACGAGCACGGAATTGCGAAGACTTGCGGGGCGAGTCTGGCGCGCAAAGGCGGAAAGCACCCCGGTCACGGCCGCATAAGCGAGAAAAATACCGATGGCCTGTACTGCGAAGACTGTAGCAAGAAGAATAATTCCACTCATCAAGCCGCTCACGTTCTGGTCACCTTGTCAGTATCGGCCGCGCGTTTGAGATGCCACGGCTGCCACCCTGGTTGTTGATTGACTCGCTTCCTCGCTGCCTGATCCGGGGGTGACCTTGCAAGCGTGCGCTTTCAATCTACCCGCGTTGACGCTTGATATTGTTAACGACTAAGATACGTGAGTAGAACTGCGCATTCCCACTCTCCGACATTTCAGGGAACCCGTCCACATTACGGAAGGTCATAACCGGTTCATGGCATTAACCAAAATCTCAGTGCGCGGGGCGCGGCAACATAACCTCAAGAATATCAACGTGGAAATCCCGCGTAACACGCTGACGGTGATTACCGGGCTCAGCGGTTCGGGCAAGTCTTCGCTGGCGTTTGACACGATCTATGCCGAGGGGCAGCGCCGCTACGTGGAGACCCTGTCGGCGTATGCCCGGCAGTTCCTGGACCAGATGGAAAGGCCCGATGTAGACGCCATTGACGGCTTAAGCCCGTCGATCTCGATCGAACAGAAGACCACCAGTCGCAGTCCTCGGTCCACGGTCGGCACCATCACGGAGATCTACGATTATCTTCGTCTCTTGTTCGCCTCGATCGGAGTGCCGCATTGTCCAAAATGCGGACGCGCAATCACGCGGCAATCGGCCGAGCAGATTGTGCAACGGGTGATGGCTTTAACTCCGGAGGATCGGGTCATGATCATGGCGCCGATTGTGCGGGGACGGAAAGGCGAGTTCAAAAAGGAGATGGAAAAACTCGCGCAACACGGCTTTACCCGGGCTCGTGTAGATGGCGAGTTGGTAAACCTCGAAGACGACCTGCAACTGGACAAGCGGAAGAACCACACGATCGAAGTGGTGGTGGATCGGTTGCTGGTGAAGCCCGGCATCGAGCACCGGCTTGAGATGTCGGTCGGGCTGGCGATGAAACTTGCCGGCGGATTGGTGCAGGTGGCCGTAGTGGGCGGCGAGGAGCAGCTATATTCTGCGCGCCTGGCTTGTCCCGATTGTGGCATCAACGTGCCACAACTGGAGCCGAGATCGTTTTCGTTCAATAGCGCTTACGGCGCGTGCCCCGAATGTCACGGCCTGGGAAGCCGTTACGATTTCGATCCGGCAAAAGTGATCGTGGACTGGTCGAAGCCCTTGCTCGAGGGCGGCCTGGGACCGGGATCGGCATCGCAAAATCTTATTCACCAACTTCAGATCACCGCACAGGCCCACGGTTTCGATTTGAGTACGCCGTTCGAGAAATTGCCTGATCGGATTCAGACTTTGCTTTTGTACGGCGAAGCCGAACGCGGCGCCAAGACCGGATTTCGCGGCGTGCTGGCATATCTGAAGGGAGCGCTGGAAGAATCCACATCCGACACGTATCGCGAGCACTTGCTGGATTACATGTCGGCTACGTCGTGTCCGGCGTGCGGCGGAAAGCGCTTGCGTCCGGAGAGCCTGGCGGTGAAGGTCAACGGCATTTCGATCGCGGACTTCACCGGCTTGTCGGTGGCCCGCGCGCTGGAGGTCGCGCGCAGGATCCGGTTGCAGGGGCGAGAAGAGCTTATCGCGGGCCGGATCGTGCATGAAATCGTGGAGCGGTTGCAATTTCTAAACGCGGTGGGGTTGAACTACATTTCGCTGGACCGCTCCGCGGCCACGCTCTCGGGCGGCGAGGGACAACGCATTCGCCTGGCCACGCAAATCGGCTCCAAACTGCGCGGCGTGCTTTATGTACTGGACGAGCCATCGATCGGACTCCATCATCGCGACAATGGCCGGCTATTAAAGGCGCTGGAAGAATTACGCGACCTGGGAAACACGGTATTGGTGGTGGAGCACGATGAGGAAACGATCAGACGCGCGGACTATGTGATTGACCTCGGCCCGGGAGCAGGACGCCACGGCGGCGCACTGGTGGCGCACGGCACGCCGCAGGATATCGTGAGCGCCGCCGCGTCGCTGACCGGTTCCTACATTTCCGGCAGGACCAAGATTACGATGCGGCCGGAGCGGCGGCAGATGAACGGGGCTGGAATCACCATTCTGGGCGCCCGCGAAAATAACTTGAAAAATTTGGACGCCACGTTCCCGCTCGGGGTCATGACAGTGGTGACCGGCGTTTCGGGATCGGGCAAGTCCACGCTGGTGAATGACATCCTGTATCGCGCCCTGGCCAAGCAACTCTACCGCTCACGCGAAGAACCTGGATCCCATAAGGCGATCTCCGGGGCGGAGAAAATCGACAAAGTGATCCGCATTGACCAGTCTCCGATCGGGCGTACGCCGCGGTCGAACCCGGCGACCTACACCGGAGTATTCGCGCAGATCCGCGATCTCTATGCCATGCTGCCGGAATCGCGCGAGCGCGGCTACAAAGCCGGGCGTTTCTCCTTTAACGTGCCGGGCGGCCGGTGCGAAGCCTGCCAGGGGGAGGGACAGCGCCGCATCGAGATGAATTTCCTGCCAGACGTGTACGTGGTCTGCGAAGTCTGTGGAGGCAAGCGTTACAACCACGAGACCTTGGCGGTGAAGTACAAAGGATCGTCCATCGCCGACCTGCTGGAGACGCCCGTTGCAGATGCGCTGCAGATCCTCGAAAACATTCCCCAGGTGAAGCAGAAGCTGCAAACGCTGGTGGACGTCGGACTGGGCTACATTCATCTTGGGCAGTCGGCAGTAACGCTTTCGGGAGGCGAGGCGCAGCGCATCAAGTTAGGGCGCGAGTTGAGCAAGCGGCAAACCGGAAAGACGCTTTACCTGCTCGACGAACCCACGACGGGACTGCACTTTGCGGACGTCAGCAAGCTGCTTGAGGTGCTGCACCGGTTGACCGATCTCGGAAACACGGTCGTGATTATCGAGCACAATCTGGACGTAATTCGGAATGCCGACTGGATTCTCGACCTCGGCCCCGAGGGTGGCGAAGACGGGGGCAGAATCGTTGCGCAAGGCACTCCCGAACAGGTTGCCAGAATCAAGAAATCCTATACCGGGCAGGCGCTGGCCGAGTTGCTCGCCAGCGGAAGCAAGAACGGGAACAACCAAGCCAAAGTGCTCACCTCTTGAGTTGGTTATAATGGCGCGATTCACTTATAGGGAAGGGCTCCGGCTGTTTCTGGTTCGCTTCTGACAGGGCAGTGATTCCCAACTCTGCTGCACCCTCCCTCGAAGCGTGAGCAATTCTGGGCGCTTCGTGACTCGCCAGGTTGAAAGAGGAGTGGTGCAGGAACCCGAATCCCCATTGATTCCGAGCGCTTGGCCAGAGACCAGCAGTCCGGTTCCGCCGGCAACACTCCCGCCGGCGCCGGAAGAAGATCCGGTCTGGAATGGCTGGGACGTGGTCCTGATCGCGGCCATTACCCTGTTCTCCATCTTTGTTTTTGTGCTGGCAACGACCTTTGTCGTGCAGAAGGCGCTCTATCGCCGCCTGCCCTTGATGGAAGTCGGGAAATTCCCGCTGGTCACGGTCATTGCGCAACTGCTGGCATACGTGGTCGTGTTTGCATTCATGGTGTGGCTCGTTCGCGTCCACTACGGCCGGAAATTCTTTTATGCGATGCGATGGAAGTGGCCGCGAGGCTGGTGGAGGTACCTGGGGGTGGGCGTAGTTTTGTCCATCAGCTTGCAGGCCGTAGCAAATTTCCTGCCCATGCCGAAAGAACTGCCCATCGACAAGTTCTTCCAAACTCCCGCGGAGGCCTGGGTGCTTTCGTTGTTCGGGATGTCAGTTGCGCCGCTGATGGAAGAATTGTTCTTTCGCGGGTTCCTGTATCCCGTCCTGGTTCGAAGACTGGGAATCTCGGGCGGCGTCGCATTAACTTCTCTGGGGTTCGGCTTGATTCACGCGCCGCAACTGGGTAGAGCGTGGGCGCCGGTGCTGGTGGTGTTCCTGGTGGGGGTCGCGCTCACGGTGGTGCGGGCGCGGACAAAGTCGGTCGCTGCCAGCATGCTGGTACATATGGCGTACAACGGCACGCTTTCACTGGCGCTATTCGTTGCCAGCGGCGGATTCCGCCACCTGGAAAAATTGAACCAGTAATATCGTCAACGTAAGCATCCGATCACGTGGAAGACCCAACCCTAAATGGGTGAGGGTTGGGTCGGTTTTCGAAATCATGCGACTGCCGCGGTTGCGGCCTGGGTGCGCCATCCCTTATTCACAAACAGCGGGACATACTCTGCCGGGACAAACAACCGGTCCTCCATATGCGGGATGTGGTAGTAACGTTGCGGCGTGACTAATACGTCGTCGGACTTGCTCAGGTCAATGACCCAACGTTCCGGCGCGCGGCGCTGAGCAAGGTAGCGGAGTTCGAACGGCGCGAGCTTAAGCGGATCGTGTTTGTCGAAAATGCCCAGGTTCTTCTGTCGCGCCGAGGCGGCCGCACTCCTCACTTGTTTCAGATACTTGTCTTCGGCGGCCCACTCCCGCGCTTTGTTGGGCTTGAGCACCAGGTCAAGGAGGGTCTTACCCGAGTATTTCCCGACATTGGGCCAGATGAAATATGGACAAGCGACTCCATTCTCCAGCTGGCGCACGTTGTAATCGGGAGGCCGCGAGGGAGAAGGGTCTTCCCGGTTGATAAACGCCAGCAGGCGCCCGTAACGGTCCAGGGCCTCGTGCGCAAAGGCGAGAAAGAACTTGAAAGAGTCGTTGGTTTTTCCCAGGGCGGTGATGTCTGCGTTCACCTCATTGATGAAGGCCGTCCGCCCAAGCTCGGCATACTTGGCATGATTGCTGGCGGTATCCGGGCCCAGCCTGTTTCTTAAATGGACTTTGAGTTCGGCATCAAGGTGCAGAGGTCCGAACTTCTCGGCATAAGGGTCGGTCAGAAAGTCCTTCCACGCCGGATCGGAAAGGGGAACGAACCGTTTCCCTTCGGGAGGAAAACCGAAGCTGACCTCGGCTGTGTCCATGTTGAGCAAGCGCACGGAAAGATTTCCAATCGCGCGAACGGCAGCGGTGTCGCCATCGTGCAGCGCGGTGGACGGTGGTTCGATGTTGGCGCCTCGCTGTCCGAGGCCGGCGTGTCCGATGGTGAGACCGGAAGGTAGCTGGTCGAAGGCTGACATAGTATTTCTCCTATAACTTCGCGGAGCAGAAAGCGGCAGGTTTCAGGGCACAAACGCCCAGTAAGTCTGGTTCTCCGAGATTTTCTGTTGCATTCCGGAGCGCTGCCCCGGCGGAGCGCCGGAGCGCATGGCCGTGATCATGTCTGAGATGATGGAAGTATTGTCTCCGTAATAGGCGTGGCCAATGAGGCTGGTATCTACCGCGCTCGCGTCCACGGTATCAATGTTGGGCAGGACGCAGATCGGCGTCGAATCGCCCACCCGAACACCCTGGTGAATCTTTTGCGAGAGCAGGAGAGCCTTGTCCTTTGCCGAGACATATAACGTGACGTGAGTTGCGGTGGAAGGAAAGGTCGCCGCCAATTGGCGGAACACGTCTACGCCAATGTCGGGAGCAGCGAGAAATATTTGCTTGAACATGGGTAAGACTGCGCCCTGGTGGGCGGCAATCCCGACCAGCGCGCGGGTCAGCACCCGATTTCCCATGCTATGTGCGATTAAGTGAACGGTGGTGGCGTGAGAATTTGCCGCGACCGCCTCCAGAAACCTTTGTAAGTGGGGCGCACTCCATTCGGTGGTATCTTCGTCCGCGCTGTAATGCAGCAGCGAGCCATGGGAGGGCCAGGAATACATGATGGGCGCTCCCTTGAATTGCAGGTCGTAGAAAAGCTGGGCGGTGCGCCACGCGGCCTCTTCAAACGTGTTGTCGAACCCGTGCACAAACACGAACGCTTCTTTCTCGGGCGACGCTTGCACGCGGGCGGCTAATTCGGAGTAGAACTGTTGCTCGGATTGTTCGGTCACGTCGAGCAGCACGATGTGCTTTTCCGGATTCTCCCTGAACTCAAAATGCAGGAGCGAAGGGCGGTCAATCACTCCCAGGCGATGGTCGCGAGGAATGCTGACATCCACGGTGCCAAGGTGCAGCGCCTCGTCGTGCTGGCGCTCGGGCCCGTAGAATTTTGCCGGAGTCACGTCGCCGGTGGCCTGGCGGTCGGTGGCGTAGAAGACGCGCACGATCGAGTAAGTTGCGCCTGGCTCAGCTTTGTGACCTTCGCCCTTGGGACCTTTGGTGTTTACAGGCCCGTCAAGTTCTACGGGTGGAGGCTGCATGCCGGGCGTTGGCGGAGGTGGCGGCGGAGGTGGCGGAGGCGGTGGTGGAGTGGTCTCGGCCGCGGTCGGCGGTGTTTTAGCGGAAACCGCGACCGGACGTTTGTGGGATGCGCAACCCCAGAGAACTGCGAGCGACACCAATACGGATACGAACTGCAGGCGGACACGTGCTTTCATAGGGCCTCCACGGACAACGACTGGGGAAGCCGGGAGGGAGCGGAAGTGAGCCCGGAATTAGGCCAACGTTAGCCCAGGTTTGGAGGAAAGTCAAACGGGGTTGGGCTTGCGCCGGGACGAATGGAGAGATGGGCGTCTTGTTAGGTTTCCCGAACACCAGTCAGCTATTTGTCCCAACTAGCCTACCCCGTGTCATAATGTGTGCCCTCCCCCATTTACCCGGCCCCCACCTCACATCCAGGAGGGTTCCGATGCTTCGTCGGATACTCGCAGTCATTCTTGTGCTTTCGATTACCGCCCTCGCCGACGGCGGCAACACCTTCACCCGCGTTCGCTACAACGGAGGCAGCGTCGCCAGCAAAGTCAAACCGGACGATTGGAACAACAAGCTCACCGTCACCTCCGACACGATTACGTTTGAACTCAAAGATGGGCAGAAGCTCGAGATCCCGGCCAAGTCGGTCACCGGGCTCAGCTATGGACAGGAAGCGCATCGCCGTGTCGGCACCATGATCGCGCTCGCTGTGCTGGTCGCCCCGGTCGCGCTGTTCGGACTCTTCCACAAAACCCGGCTGCATTTTATTGGGGTGCAATACAACACGCCCGATCACAAGAGCGGCGGCATCCTGCTGCAGGGAGACAAAGATAACTACCGGGCCATGCTGGTCGCGCTGCAGTCGGTCTCGGGCGTGCCGGTTTCCGTGGCCGAGAAAGAACGCGAGTTTATCCCGGTGGGAGTGACGACCAATGTGACCAAGGGCGGCGACGACTCGGACAAGTCCGCAGCCAGCACGCCAACCGAAGGCGCAGCCAAAGCTGAACTCATCCCTGCATCGGCGACGGTAGTGGGCACGGTGCAGGTCACCTCCAACCCCGACGGCGCCGACGTCTATAGCGACGGATCGTTTGTTGGCAACGCCCCGAGTACGTTGAAGCTGGCTCCGGGCAAACACACGGTGAGCGTAAAGTCAGCGGGACACAAAGACTGGTCTCGCGAGATTACCGTGCAGTCGGGATCGGAAGTTAAGTTGAATGCGGTGCTGGAGAAGCAATAAGAAGCAAGCTTTTTGAAAGGGCACGGCTTCAGCCGTGCCGCTCAGGTGCTGAAAAAGAGCGGCTTTAGCCGCTGAGGGTGACCTGCGTGAGGCACGACCATCGTTGCGCACGTTCTACCTAAGATTCCCCGATTTTGAAGCGAGGCAACATGTATGACCCGCAACTCTATCCGGAAGACATTTTCGAAGACTTTCCCACTTTGATGGAACGTTTCGTCCTCCCTTGGAAACGGAAGCATCCTGATGACATTCGTATAGACGGAGAGACCAGCATGGGCAACTGGCACGTAGCCGGACGCTTTCGCCATGCCAATAAGCTGTGGAAGCTACACGCGGACACGCACTATGAACCTCCGATCCTGGCGCACGAGGCGATGAGAAACGGATCACCGGATCCTTTCACTCAGGAACCAACGCCACACGGCACGGCGCTCGTGCTGGTAAATGGCGTGCGGCGCAAGATGAAGAGCCGGTATAAATACATGTACATCTATGAAATGCTATGAATTCGCTGACGGCCCCGAATCGGGACACGACTAAGCCGTGCAGAGACAGACCCGACGAGAGCAGCTTCACCTGCGGAAAGAGAAAGAAATCGGCTGTCGTGGAATCCCACCCTTCGAAAACCGCGAAGGGTGGGGTACCCGGTGAGTAAGACGACTGGACCAAGCGGGAAAGAGTCGTGGAATCCCCCCTGGACGCGATCGAGGGGCACCCTCGGCACGCGTCAACTAGTGACTCTCTTGAGCTCGGGTTGGCTCAACGTCATTCTTTATTGGGTATACCTGACTCAGGTACAAGTAGAAAAAAGCCATAGAGAGTGTGAGGATCACCACACCGAGAACAGAAGACTTAACCTTGAACTCTTTCAATGATGCCACAATTTCAGTGTCTGCCTGAGTTGACGAGGCCGGTAGCGGGTGCTTCATGGCTTGGAAAAACTGAAGCGCCGCGAAATACACGCCGACGACAACCAAACCAACAACGAGGAAAAAGATCGCAATGGAAGACGCAAACTGCCAAATGTATAAGCGTCGGCTGTGTTTTAGGGACCAGACGAGGTAATCGTCGCGCTCTGACGAGAGCCTATCCAGACCGGCGTGAGAGGCAAGCTTATTCTCAGGCATCGTCGGAACGGTTGCGGCTTCGCTTTTGACGACCTTCCCTTCGCAGTCCCTAACTACTACAGACCCATCTGCCAAAACAGCAGGTGCCAAACTACAGGGCTTAGCACCGGTTCCACTCGTGGCCGCGACCAGTTGCGATTGCAAGAGCACAGCCCCAGCGAACTTTAGCACGCTACGGAATGAGCTCATCCTTTTCAGTGGTTGGCCCTAGGTGAACTCTTCGCCTGCAACTCATTCCTAACCTTCACCAACTGAAACACATACTCTGCCCTCGAAAGAACCTTCTCATAATCGTTTAGACCCTGCGAGGACTCACGCTTCAAATAGTTATCTATCGAAACCGTGTCATTCGGACTGAGAAGAGATTGAATCGTTTTTTGCAGGCGGTCGAGGGAAGTGGTAATGGTTGCTGGAACAGCGCAGGCCGCGGACCCCGACGAGGTTGCAGGCAAAGTCACTCCGCCACCAGGAAGCCATGAAGTGGGTATGGGATTGTTAATCCATGAAGGATTCTGAACATTCTGGAGCCAGCGCCATTGATCTAACGGACTGTTGAGAGGATTATAGGCTCTGCTGGGTGTAACGATATAGGGAGAGACGCCATTAGTATCCGAATGAGCTCCCAGATACAAAACATCTCCTGCGCTGGTAACGTGGTAGTCGCCGGGAACTAGCGGAGTGGGCTTTTCCTGGGCAATTGCCAACGAGCAGAAGTGAAACACCAAAGCACAAAGAAGCAGGTAGAAAGAGCGTGGGTTCACAGTTTCGCTCCTTTCAACAAAGCCTTACGGTGCAACTCCCGGATATTGTCGCAGTGCGAATCGAAAGTCAAGCCCACATCTGAGAAAAAGACGATGGCGTTCAGCGACGAGATCCAGAACCTGACTAAATCTGCCGTTGTATCAAGGGGCCTCGGAGTCCGCCGTCTCGGAAAGGAGAACCGTTTCGGTCATTTTTGGCGCCGACTGATAAAGGCCCATTAGTGTTGGCCCATCGAGCACGGGCGCATTCCTACAACGCTCTTTTGCATCAGGTTTGGTTACGTCGATCTCGTTAAACCTTCCTTCCAATTTCCTGAGGTTTGCGTACGCGCCAATGTCGATCATGTAAGCGTTGAAAGTTCCCGCGACACTCTTGTGGGTTAGAGCGGATCCGACAGAATGAACGATGCGATAATCAAGTAGCCTGTTTATGAGGTCCCGAATCCCGTTTGGTTCCTGCAAGACACGATCAGCAACCAAGAATACGTTTGTTTTCTTCTCGAGGCAGAACTTCCTGATAGCATAAATCCCCTTGATCAACGCGTCCTGGTCCCGCTGCTCAGAATCGACCTTCAGTTCCTCTATTCGCCGCTGAAGGACCGTCAAACTGAGTATGCGCACATCGTCCTTGCCAATTCTTTCCTGCCCTGCTGCTTTTGGAGACAAAGCCTCAAGTAAAAGCGACAGGAAGTCCCGCGGTACACCGCCGGAAGCGAGCACAAGTCTATCGAAACCCTCTCCCATAAATAGGGCATCAATGTTGCTTCTTTTCATCTGCGCCTTCTTGCCGTACCTATACAAGATTTCTCGCAGCTGCTCTGCAGTGTTCTTAAAGTCAGCTAACGTAAAGTCAACGTTAATTGGCTGATAATCGTGCCTTTCTTGTGCTCCAGTCGGCTGACTACCCCGGTCAGCGAATAATATGCTCGCGTGCCTTAGGGTAGCGAATTTGAAGTAAAGGGGCACGTCCTTGCAAAGTCTATGAACATAGTCTGCAACATGCGGTTGCATGGTTCGGGGTAAGTGATAAAAATCATCTAGTTCCAAAAATACGCTCTTAACATCTGTCGAGATTTCAAAGAACTCTCGAATGCGCGTCTTCAGTTGAGGCAGGAGGACATTGAGTCTCTGAATCTTGCTGTCGTGATGCTTGTATTCCTGTTCCAATGCGGCCTTCTGCTCAGTCGCTGCTCCAGCTCCAATCTTTAGAATGTCGTCAGCCAAGCCAAGATTGGTCTCAGTGCGCACCTCGGCGGAGTTTGTTGTTCTGATGGTCCGTTCGGCCTCGTCCGCGCCTTCTTTTAGCCGACTAAGGTCGGATCTAATTCCACCAATCAACTCCCGGGACCTTTTTTTTCGACCGAACCATCCTGATAGATTCTTCTCGAGTTCGGCAAAAAGCGCGTCCAAGATTTCGATCAGAACGTTGGGAAACGAGTGTTGCTTGTAATCCTCGCAGTTGATGTAAACAACCCTCACATTGTTGCCCACCTTTTGCTGCGTGGTCTGCATAAGCAATGTTTTTCCGCAGCCTCGCCGCCCAAAGACCACGTGATTTTGCCGCGCAACCATGTCTGAAAGAGCTCGGGTAACATCAACGTACTCGATAGTCCCACTGCCGCCCCTCTGGACACGGATGCTCTCTTGTACTATCCGACGTAAGTCTTCGACCTGAGATGACATTTAACTCCTTAAAGAAAAAGGTCACGGCGCAGCCGTGACCTCCTCACAGTCGGACACTTTGTAAACGATTCAGACTAACTCTGGATAGACCACTTTCGTGCCATGTCGCTGAGCCTGGCTCTCCCACCATCAGAACTGGCGACGGCGCTCGGTCTTATAGTCATACGACGGATCGAATTCGAAAGTGCCGAACGCCTCCAGAATTCTTTGCTGTTTGCGAGTGCTGACTTGTCCCGTTCGGTTCGTGATTATTCCCGTCTTTTTCTTCGCGAGAGAAGGTGACGATCTAGTTGATCGTTTGTTCTTTCGTTCCATCTAAATACCTCAGCGGCTAAAGCCGTGGAAGCGCGGGCTGCGGTCGGCACGGCTAAAGCCGTGCCCCTTCAAAAACTCAAGGCCGGGTCAGAGACCCGGCCCCATACAAGCTCCGCCGGACAGCCGAGGCGACTGTCCCTGCACAATCTAACTACACCCGCTGGTACTCCCGCAGCTCATGCACTTATAGCAGCTGCCGTTTCTCACCATGATCGATCCGCAGACGTGGCAGCTTGGGGCGTCTCCTAAGTCGATCATGTTGGCCAAGGCATCCGCAGCGTGAACTGAGCCAGACGGCCTCTGGTCGTTGGTCGTTGCCGATGCGTTCAGATCGCCGATCGTCTCCGGTCCGGGCAACGATCGCTTCATGCCCAGGTTTTCGAACAGCATCTGCTGCTGTCCGGTTAAGAAGCGCAGGTGCAGCCAGCGGAAGATGTAATCCATGATCGACTTGGCGAAGCCGATGTCCGGATTGCCGCTCCAGCCGCTGGGCTCGAAGCGGGTGTGCGCGAATTTCTCGCAGAACAGCTTGAGCGGAACTCCGTGCTGGAGCGCGATCGAAACCGCGAGAGCGAAGCTGTCCATCAGGCCGCTTACTGTCGAACCTTCCTTGGCCATGGTGATGAACAGCTCGCCGGGCGTGCCGTCTGGATAAAGACCGACGGTGAGATATCCTTCGTGGCCTCCGACGTTGAACTTATGCGTGACCGAGGCGCGCTCTTCCGGCAACTTATGGCGCACGGCCTTCGGGGGACGGTTGAGATCTTCCGGTTCTTCGGCGACGGCAACGGCGGTAGCCCCGCGCGATTCGGCCGTCTTAGTGCCCGCGGCGGAGAGCGGCTGCGACTTCTTGCATCCGTCGCGATAGATGGCGACCGCTTTCAGGCCGAGCTTCCATGCCTGGAGATACGCTTCCATGATGTCTTCGACCGAAGCGTTCTCGGGCAGGTTGACGGTCTTCGAGATCGCGCCCGAGATGAACGGTTGCGCCGCCGCCATCATGCGGAGATGCCCCATGTAGTGGATGGAGCGCGTACCCTTGGCCGGCTTGAAGGAGCAGTCGAACACCGCTAAGTGGTCGTCGCTTACATGCGGCGCGCCTTCGATGGTGCCGGTCGCGTCGATGTAACTGACGATGGCGTCGGCCTGCTCGTGGGTGTATCCCAACTTGAACAGAGCCGTGGGGACGGTGTTGTTGACGATCTTAATCATGCCGCCGCCAACCAGCTTCTTGTACTTGATGAGCGCCAGATCGGGCTCGATGCCGGTGGTATCGCAGTCCATCATGAATCCGATGGTGCCGGTGGGGGCGAGAACGGTGACCTGGGAGTTGCGATATCCGTGCTTTTCGCCGTGGGCGAGCGCTTCGTCCCAGCACTGCTTGCTGGCGGAGATGAGTTCGGGTAATTGCGCTGCGGCGCTTCGTTCCGCATGGACAGCCGAGGCTGTCCCTACACTTTTGCCGATGTTGTTGACGCTGGCGCGATGCATACGGATCACGTCTAAGAACGGCTCGCGGTTGATATACCAGCCAGGGCACGCAGCGCCGGGCATGGCCGCATGGACAGCCGAGGCGGCTGTCCCTCCAAGATTCGTCTCAGCCAATGTTTTCTTAGTAGCTTCGGTTGCCGGAGCGAGCGGCTCGCAGAGTTCGGCGATCCGGGAACTCTGTAAGTAAGCTTCGCCGCACATGATGGCAGTTACACAGGCGGCATAGTCGCGTCCGGCATCGGAGTCATACGGCAGACCCGAGGCCATCAGCAGCGCGCCTAAGTTGGCATAACCGAGGCCGAGCGGACGATAGTCATGCGAGTTCCTGGCGATCATCTCGGTGGGATATCCGGCGTTGTCGACCAGGATTTCCTGCGCGGTGATCGTGATGTCGACGGCGTGGCGATAGGCTTCGACGTCGAAGGTGCCGTTCTGCGCGAACTTGAGCAGGTTCAAGCTGGCGAGGTTACAGGCCGAATCGTCGAGAAACATGTACTCCGAACAAGGATTCGAGGCGTTGATGCGCGCTGTGTTCTTCGACGTGTGCCAGCGGTTGACGGTGGTGTCGAACTGCATGCCGGGATCTCCGCAATGCCATGTGGCTTCTGAGATCTTCTTGAGCAGATCTTTGGCCTTGTAAGTATTGACAACGCGGCCATCTTTGACGGCGCGGGTGGAGAAATCGGTGTCGCGGGTGACCGCGTACATGAAGTCGTCGGTAACGCGCACGGAGTTGTTGGCATTCTGGAAGAAGATGGAGGAGTAGGCGTCGGAGTCGGGATGCGAGCCGTCGTATCCTTGGGCGACCAGCGCGTGCGCCTTGGCTTCTTCTTTAGCTTTGCAGTCGATGAAGTCCACGATGTCGGGATGGTCCACGTTGAGGATCACCATCTTGGCGGCGCGGCGAGTCTTGCCTCCGGACTTGATGACGCCGGCGAAGGCGTCGAAACCTTTCATGAAGCTGAGCGGGCCGCTGGCGGTGCCGCCACCGGAGAGGCCTTCGGTGGAAGAACGCAGCGGAGAGAGATTGGTGCCGGTGCCGCTTCCCCACTTGAAGAGCATGCCTTCGGTCTTGGCGAGGGTGAGGATCGAGTCGAGCGAGTCGTGCACGGAATTGATGAAGCACGCCGAGCATTGTGGAGTTTTGTATCCAGTAACCGAGAACTCGACACGCCCAGCGACGGGATTCCAGTGCCAGTTCTGGGCGTCGGAGTTGGGCTCGATGCGGTCGCATCCCACGTTGAACCAGACCGGCGAGTTGAATGCCATGTACTGGCGAAGAAGAATGTGCACGAGTTCGTCGTGGAATGTGGCGCCATCTTCGGGAGTACGGAAGTAGCCCTGCGAGAGTCCCCAGTCGCGGATGGTTTCGGCGACACGGGAGACGAGCTGGCGGACTCCGGTCTCACGCTCGGGAGTGCCAACGGTGCCGTGGAGGTACTTGGAGGCGACGATGTTGGTCGCGGTCATGGACCAGTCCTTGGGGACTTCCACGTCCTTCTGCTCGAAGATGGAGTTGCCCTGGGCGTCGGTGATGGAGGCGACGCGCTTTTCCCATTCGATCTGGTCGTAGGGGCTCTCGCCGGGCTTGGTAAAGAAGCGGCGGAAGGTCAGGCCCTGGGCCCGCTTTTTGGTCTCAACCGGGGCGGTCGTCGTCGTCGCGGCGGCCTCTTTTTTTATTTTTTCAGTCACTTCGGACATCGCCTCTCTCCTGTATTTGATTCTTCGAATGATTGCAGTGATGCGTGAACGTTCCGTCCCATTGGAACCTGTATGTTGTTGATCTGCCAGCGTCTACAGACGGATCAGCCGAAAGCAGATACCTGGCTGCACTGGGAATCACAATCCACTAATAAAGATCTAATCTTTCCGCACTTCGTGCGGTACGACGGACTCGCCGTCGTCGTCAGATGGCCCGTTAGAACCCATCGGGGAGCGGCGTGGGGTCGGTGATTTCTGCCTGCGGCTCCTGCGCGCTCACCACAGGATGCGAAACTCCTCCGTCGAATGGGGCCGTCTGCATGTTGACCGATATGCCAGAGGCGCTCTCGGCAGAGGAGGCCATCCATTGCTGCAGGGATTCGCATGCGGCGCGCCGCTGGCTGGCGTCTTCGATGACGACGTAGCGGGCGAAACACTTGCACGAGGCAAAGCGCTCACGGAGGGGGTTGCCAGGCAGAAACATTCGCCCCAGGGTCATACCCAGGTCATCGGTTTCCGAGAGCTGAAAAAGCGCAAGCATGCGTTTGCCGGCGAATCCGTCCGGTGCGATGACCTCCTCGCCGAGCGCAAACAGCCCAGGCTTACTGGGCACGAGTAGAAGATCGAAGCTGGACTCGCAACGAAACCAGCGCGACCACTGCAAGCGGCGGTGGTCGAGAGCAGGTTCGAAATTGTGACGCTTAAGGGACTGGGTAACCAGGTGGGCCAAGCCTTCCATCGGGACTCCTCTCAACTACGGGCTCTCGGCTTCGGGCACCCGGTGGTTGCCCTCGGCCATTGGTTCAAAGGAGGATGGGAATCCGAGTCCCGCCTCCCGGGAGATTTCCACAAACACTGGTTATCAAACTGAGTCGTTCCCCGAGGGGATGTCCGGTATGAACCGGGGAACGGCCACCGCGATCCAGAATTTCGACCGACTTCACGTGAGTTCTGGACTAACAATCGTCCTGAGCTCGTTCGGTTTTGGCGGGGCGGCGCCGGGTCACCTCGGCCAACGGCGGACGCCCCTGGTTTGGTTGTTAGTTTCCCGTTTGTTTTGCCTTGCAGCGCCCTCGTTTCCGGGGGCGTTTACAGCTCCATGGGATCGCTACAGTACTCCTGCTTATAGGGCCTGTCAAGAGATAACCACTACATATTGTATCTCAAACAATTAACGAGCGTAATGCTCCCCTAAAGTGGTGTTTTCCACAGTTCAGGTTTTGGAAACGGTTCTCAGGCGATTGCGATGGGTGAGGGAGCGCCCCGGTTGAGGGCGCTGTCCCGCACTCTGCGGGCGGAGATGGGACACCAGTCTTCTTCGGCGGGCCCCATGGCTACATAGACATCTTCGAAGATCTGCCGGGGAGCGATACGACGCATTCCGTCGGAGGATTCCACCAGATAGTCTCCGGGAATGCCGCGATGCTCACGCCCCAGCGCGTCGGTGAACGTCAGTGGTTCGGTCAGTTGCCTGGCACGAATCAAGAAGCGGGTACGGTAAATTTGCCATTCGCTTGCCGTTGTCATGCTCTAACCACCCTTGGGGGGAGGGGAAATATTGCCTGCCTAATCATCGGTGAACGAGTTTACGATTGCCGGTTTCACGCAAAAAAATCGTGCAGCCTACTTGAGAGCAGATCGTTTCAGGTCCATTATCTTGCTCTTCCCTGCCCGATATTTTGTTTGCGGTGGAGTGAATCTACGGGAGGAGGGGCAGAGGGTCAATTACAGAAGAATGGTGCAGTAAGAGGAAAAGCGGGCGATTTGATGTGACGTGTGAACATGGGGGACCGGCAATTCCCGGAACACGCAAAAGCCGCGCTGGTACTTGCAGTTGTTACGTGCGGTAACGGACGGGAGAAGGTGGAGAAGAGTGGCGGACCAAATTTTCCACAGCAGTCGCACAGGAATTGCAGAAAAGTAGCGAGTTGCGAGTACCGAGTTGCGAGTTGCGAGCAAACACTGGTTTGACAAAGAGGATTCATGAAACATTGATCCTGCTCGCACGAAGTGAGACCTCTGCTTCCCACGGAGAGCGGCTCTGATGCAATAGCAGATTTCTCGCCTGCCGCTATCTGCCACGACTCGAAAATGACAACTGGGAAATAGAATCGTGTGCCGATCGCCGGAGACGGACTCTTGTCCGCAACAGGATTTAGGATGGTGGTTGGCCGTGGACCGTTAGGCCGGGATGGCGGCCGACTATGCAAAAACTGTTTTGCTTGTGCTTCAGTTTATTCATGAGCATGGCTGCGGCGGGCGAGAGTCGCACCCAGGTGGTGATGTTGGGTTCGGGCAACCCAAATGCCGATCCGGAGCGCTCGGGGCCCGCGGTCGCGATTGTTGTGAACGATCGCGCGTACCTGGTGGACTGTGGGACGGGGGTGGTGCGGCGGGCAGCGGCCGCAGATAAGAACGGGATTGAAGCGCTGAATGTGAAGAAGCTGAACCTGGTTTTCATCACGCACCTGCATTCGGATCACACGCTCGGTTATCCAGACCTGATATTCACGCCCTGGGTGCTGGACCGCGAGCAACCGCTCCAGGCTTACGGTCCGCGAGGGTTGAGGGACATGACCAGCCACATCGAGAAAGCCTGGAAGAAAGATGTTGAGGTGCGTCGCCGCGGGCTGGAGCAGGCGAATGCAACCGGCTACAAAGTTATCGCGCATGAGATCAAGCCCGGCGTGGTGTATCGAGATGACAACGTGACAGTCACGGCATTTCCGGTCAAACACGGAACCTGGGACCAGACCTTTGGCTACAAATTCCAAACTGCGGACCGGACGATTGTCGTCTCGGGCGATACCGCGCCGAGCGAAGAAGTCGTCAAGGCCTGTAACGGATGCGATGTGTTGTTGCACGAAGTCTACAATCCTCAGGGGAACGAGTTGAAGGAGCAACACTGGAGCGAGTATTTCAAGACATTTCATACCTCTCCGGAAGAGTTGGGGGAGATTGGGCGGCGGGCTCATCCGAAGTTGCTGGTGCTGTATCACATGGTGTTTGAGAAACTGCCCGAGGAAGACCTGGTCAAGCAGGTCGAGCAGCACTATTCCGGAAAGTTCGTAGCCGCGCGGGATCTCGGAGTTTATTAGTACCGAGAAAAACGAAATTGCCTGCGAGTCCTTTCACCCACTATTTCACTCGTGCGTGGACATTTTGCGTGCCATTTTATTCACAGGAATGAGAGTAGGACTGCAAGGCCTTGCTGCGATTGGCGATGGTTGGACTCTGGATGGGCATGCGGCATGCATCGGAAGAAATCAGCGCGCGTAGCAACCCACTTATAGGAGTTCGAGATCATGCAAACCCGTTTGAGTCCGGCACATCCTGAAAACGGCAAAGTCAGCAAAACAGAATTGGAAGATCGCATCAGAAACCGGGCTTACAACCTCTACGAGAGACGTGGATATGGCGAGGGCAAGGCGCTCGATGATTGGCTCGAAGCGAAGGCGGAGGTACTCGGAGTGGTGAAGACGCCTGATGGATTGGATGAGGGCTAGATCAGGTCTCTTAGGGGAAAAAGCTTGAACACAAAAGCTTTAACCACAAAGGACACAAAGTCCCACGAAGGACACGAAGTCTCACGAAGGAACAAAAAGCCTCGGCAATTGAGCCGAGGCTTGTCTGTCTGGTTGGCCGAACTTTTTTACCGGTGCGCCATGGCCGGTTCGCTGTAATGGGTTTTGAACATCTCGTAGCGCTTGTTGATCTCGTCCCAGTTCACCACATTCCACCACGCGGCCAGGTATTCGGGACGCCGATTGTTGTACTTGAGATAGTACGCGTGCTCCCAAACGTCGTTGCCGAAAATGGGGAACAGGCCCTGTGAAATAGGATTGTCCTGGTTGGGGGTGGTGACGATCTGAACGTCAGAACTGCCGGGCTTGGCGGCGAGCCAAACCCATCCGCTGCCAAACTGTTTGGTTCCGGCATCGTTGAACTTGGTCTGAAAATCCTTGAAGTTGCCAAAACTCTTTTTGATGACCTCGGCGATCGCTCCGGTCGGATCGCCACCGCCTTGGGGCTTCATGATTTTCCAGAACATACTGTGATTCATGTGCCCACCGCCATTGTTACGGATGGCTGTGCGAATGTCTTCAGGCACGGAATTCAGATCGCGGAGAAGCTGCTCGACGCTCTTGGACTGCAATTCGGGGTGTTTCTCGAGGGCCGCATTGGCGTTTTTGACGTAGGCTCCATGATGCAGGTCGTGATGGAGCTGCATGGTTTTGGCATCAATATGCGGCTCCAGAGCGGAATAGTCATACGGCAACGGGGGCAATTCAAAGGCCATGATTTTCCTCCACTAGTCTTGATGACGGGATAGGCCGGAGAGATTCAGGTCTGTCAGGCAGGAAACATTATAGCCGGGTTGAGAGTGGCTCGTTGCCGTCGCTGGCCGTTGGTAGTCGAACTTTCTGGATGGCATGGCCCTCGAGGTTCGAAGACCGATTTACTTTTTACTTTCTTCCCAGGAAGCGAATTCGCGTGGTGAAGGAACGGCGGTCGATGGCGCTGAAGGTCAGAAATTCCGGGGAGTCGATGAAGCTGTTCACGAAGAGAGCGTTCTTGTGATCCGTGATGTTGTCGAAGCCGCCACGAATCGCCCAGTGAAAGCCAAATGCGTGAAAACGTTTTTCGAGGTGCAGGTTCAGGCTGAACCAGTAAGGAAAGCGGCGGGAGCCGGGAGGTTCGACGAGTTGCTGCTGCGAGTTTTCGACATCGAAGGGAAAGCCGCTGCGCGCCTCCAACGAGTAAGCGAGGTCAACCTTGTGAAGGACGGGCAGCTTGAAAAAAGGCAGCAGCCCCCAGGAGAGGAAACGGTTTGGCGCGTCCCAGCCGTAGGGTCCGGGCTGTTGCGAACTGAGGATCGGGTTATCAACATTGAAATCGAGCACCTGGTTGGAAGTAGAGCGGGAACGCGTGTAGGAAGCAAAAACGAAATAGCGGTCGCGAAAATTCTTTCGGCCATCCACATGAAACGCGGTGTAGCGATCTTTGCGGGTGTTCAGTAAACCGAAGTTGCCGTCAATGGTTCCACTCAGGGCGTCGTAGACCAGGCCATGTTTGCCGCGCCGTTGCAGCAGCTCGGCTTTGATGTAAATGGCGGCAGGTAGCTTCTGTTCGAGGGCGACGCTCCAGTTGAGCGAACGCGGCGCGCGCAAATTGCGGGTATCGGCGGAAAAAGTGGAAGTGACGGGCGGTCCGACCAGAATTCCGCTATTGTCGAAGAAGTAGTCGGTCCGCTGCCCGGCGAATGGACGCGCGATCAGAAACAGCGTGGTCTGATCATAGACGATGCCAATCCCTCCCGAAATCTTGGTATTCCCGGCCTGATCAAAAACGTAAGCGGCGGCCAGTCGGGGGGAAAACAGCGGTCGGCGCACGATCTGGTCCCAGTCGAAGCGCAGGCCGGGTTCTACAAGAAAGCGCTCGGTAACAAGCCAGCGGTCCTGCACGTAGCCGCTGGTTTCGACATTGGTTGTGGTCGGGCCGGCTCCGCCGCTGAAGGTGGAGTAGCGGGAGCACGGTGAAGGCAGCAGCGCCAGGCAGGCGTTCGGAGCGGAAAGCGCAGCCTGCCCTTCCCGGAGGAAAGAAATCGGAGTGCGGGAGTAGGTGGCGTCGTAGGTGAGTCGGTCCAGGTCGGCGCCGATTTTAAATTCGTGCCGCCCGTGCCACTGGTGCGGCGCTAAGTAGAAGTTGATCAGGCCCTGGTAACGGCGTGCGGTGGTCTCGGTGGAGAAGTAATAGTTGCCTCCGGTGGTCTCGGGCGAGACGAAGTAGGACAGGTTGCCATGAGGAACTTCGTTGAGGCCATATTGAACGAAGGCAAAGCCGGCCTCCAGCAGGCGTCCTCCCGCAAAATAGTGCTGATCCTTGACGCTGCCGACATAAGCCGTCTCGCGATCAAGCGGCGTCGCTGATTGCGGGTTGAAGGCATTGAGCCCGTCGTACTCGTCGTGCAGACGGTTGTAGAGAAAACTGGTGGTGAGTATGTTCCGCGAGGAAAGGTTGGTCTGCACCTTGGCCAGGTTCCCGACCCGCCATACCCGGTCATTGTCGGCGCCGTCGGGCAGGTCGGTAATGATGACATTGTCGTACTCGCCTTCGAGCGCGTCGTAAAACCAGATCTTCCCTTTCGCGATCGGTCCGGAGACGGTGAAGCGTGGATCGACCTTGTCGAAGTTCAGTCCCTTGCGGTTCTGCACCGAGGGCAGAAAGTTGGTCGCGGAGAAGCGGTAGTGATCGTCGCCAATGCCGGTGTTCAACTGCAGGACGCCGGCGGAACCCTTGCCGTATTCTGCGGGAATCCGGCTGCTCTCGACGTTTATGTTGCGGAAGGCATCGCTGCTGACCCGGGCCAGCAGTTGCCCGTTTGCGGGCTGGGTCACGTTGAAACCGTCCAGCAGCGTCAGGGCCTGGTAGATTTCCGCGCCGGCAAGATGGGGCTGGCCGAATTGGTCCTGAACCACTCCAGGAATGAAATTCAAAACGTTGCGATAGTCGCGCGTGGTTGGATAGGGAACGTCGATGATTTCCAGTCCGGTAATCTGCTCCTGCGAGGCAGTCTGAGCGGGATCAATCACAGGAGCGGGTTCGGCCACGTTGACGACTTCCCGAACCTCCTGCTGGTGCAGCAGGCGAGCCTCTACATCGCGATTGCCGCCAAGCTGCAGGGCCGGGATGAGCAGAACGTAAAAACCCGTTTTCTCGATGCGGAGCTGATAAGTACCGCCGGGCACGTCGGGAAGCTTGCAGCGGCCTGTGAAGTCGGTCTCACAGTGCAGTTCCGGAGATTGCGGATTGGGGCGCAGGAACACCCGCGCGGAGGGAACGACGACCCCGTTCTCGTCGAGAACGGAGACGGTGATTCCTGGAGGCGGAGATTTCACCTGGGCAAACGCAACATTGCCTACAGCCAAGGTGAGGCAAAGTACGATTTGGCCGATGGTAGATGCCGACATGACCCGAGCGCAGCGATTCTTCCCTACATTGTGAAGCATTGCACGGGAAGAAGGAATGACAAAACGTTCATGGGTGCGCAGGAGGAAGCGGGAGGTCGTTGTTGCGGGCTTGTTGTAACAGACCTAGACGATCAAGCTTGGCTTATATGTCACATTTGCCTCAGCATCGCGATTCCTGGGGTGGCTCTGCTCGTCCCAGGGCTCAGAGGTTGATCAGGATTACGGAGCGGAGCTGTGGCCCGTGCACTTCAGCACTCCAAGAAAGACGCTCCAGGGGCCGACGGCCTCACGGTATTGACCGGCCATGATTCTTGAAATCTGATGCAGATGGGTCAAATCATGAGCGACCCAAGTGGCCAGCAACTGCGAGAGAGTCACCATGCCCAATGACGGATGCAGCCCGCGGCGGGAAAGGTCTTCTGGTTGAAGGTTCAACGCGCGGAGCCCGGCGAGGCTTTCAGAACGCGCGCGGGCGAAGTCATCCAACAATTGCGGGAGCGACTTGCCCTGCATCTCCTTTTCGTGTCCCCTGCGGTCGAAGGCATCAAACGCCCGCGTCTCGCCAAACTGCAGGATCATCCTCGCGCGGGGAATCCAGTCCGCATGCTCACCGTGGATAAGATGGGCGACAACCTCGAACGGCGTAAACGTGTTCTCGCCTTCGTTAGCGAGCGTCCAGAATTGCGGAAGATCGCGAAGCAACGCATTCAGCACGGCCGGGGTGCGAGTAAGGAGTGCAATCGTGTTTTGAAGACTCGGTTCCATTGGGACTCCTGAATCAGGACTCTGCAGACCATAGATTCCAGGCGGGGGTGATGAGATTCATGGTGGATGGTTGGTTTTTTTTGGCTAACGGATGGCTTTATGCGCAACCAAATGGTTGCTTTTATCTGGAGAAGCGATTAATATGCAACCCGGAGGTTGCGAATCATGAATGACGTGATCGAGAAGCGTATTGAACTGAACGCCCCCGTTTCGCGGGTGTGGAGCGCGCTCACCGATTACCGGCAATTCGGGGAGTGGTTCCGGGTGAAGCTGGACGGACCCTTCGTTCCGGGAGAGGTTTCGACCGGGCATATGACGTATCCGGGTTACGAGCACCTCAAGTGGGAGGCGGTGGTGCAAAAAATGGAGCCGGAGCGGTACTTCTCCTACACCTGGCATCCTTATGGCGTCGACCCCAAGCGGGATTATTCGAAGGAGACTCCCACGCTGGTGGAGTTCACGCTGGAGAAGTCCGGAGCCGGCACGCTGCTGGTGCTGAAGGAGTCCGGCTTTGAGAAGGTCCCTGCGGACCGCCGGCTTGAGGCCTTCCGCATGAATGAAGGCGGCTGGACCGAACAACTCAAGAACATCGAGCGATATGTTGCAAAAGCGGCGTAGGAGCGAAACAGCCCAGTGGGAGGCGCGCGCGCCCGCGTTTGCCGCGCTCGGTGACCAGACCAGGCTGGCACTGGTGGCGAGGCTCAGCAGCGGGCAGCCTTATTCGATCTCGCAGCTGACACGCGGCTCCAGGTTGTCGCGGCAGGCGATCACCAAACACTTGCGCGTTCTGGAAAGGGCCGGAATTGTGCGAAGCGTTCGAACCGGCCGCGAGAGCCGGTTCGAATTTGATCCGCGACCCCTTGCCGACATGCAAGACTATCTGACTCGCGTGTCACAGCAATGGGACCAGGCGCTCAGCCGCTTGAAGGCATTCGTGGAGAAGTAGCGCCAGATCATCTGTCACATCTTCTCGGTATGCCAGCCCGGATTGGTCCAGCGGCCGTGTTGCCGAACGAAGATTTCGGTGACGCGGCCGGTGCTGGATTTCCGCTTGCCGCCCACTTCGGTCTCGACAAGGTAGCTGCTCCAGATAATCGCAACGTCGCCGAAGTGCTGGACCTCGGTGCGAGGGAACTCGAGGCGAATGAGCTTTCCGCCCGCCGCATGAAATTCAACCGCTTCCTTGATCACGTCATCCTGGTTCTTCCAGGGTTCCTCGCCACCGCTCATCACGATGGTCCCGGCGGGAACCAGTTGCTCGAGAGTCCTGGTATCACCTTCAAACCAGGATCGCCACACCGTCTCGCGCACGCGGAGCAGTTGGTCATCGTTTTGTTTTTCAGCGGCAAAGCCAACCACTGTAAGAGCGATTGTGAGCACAGCGGCCAGCGACACTAGGTTTCGGCATTTCAGTTTCATCGTGCATCCCTCCCGGTAATTTGTTTGCTGCTCTGTTCAGAACTGTTCAGCGCCAACAAGACAGCCGCGCTCGAGGCGGAGAAGACCGAATAGTCCATCGGCGACTTGAGGCCGAAAGAGATGGCCATGGCGGTGGCAAACATGGCGAGCAAGATAGCGCTGGCAAACGCAACCCAACGTGGCCACCAGCCCAGGAGAAGCAGAATTCCCAGGCTGGTTTCGGCGATGGTGGCAGCCCACGCGGTGAACGGAACCATTGCTTTCGGTAGAAAGGAGTTCACCTCCGCGGCGTATTGCAGGAAGCCGGCAAAGTGCTTCAGGTCAAGCGTCCTGTCCCATAGTCCGAAGCGAGATGCGACGGCTGAAAGAAACGCCGTGCCGAGCGCGACGCGGGCATAGAGCAAACCCCAGCGCTCTGCGTCAGTCCGGCGCGGGTTCGAGGCTGTGCTGTGCGCGATCAATGCTGCCCTCCAGCCACCTGGGAACTGAGGGGCGCTTCGTGATCGCAAACAAAAAAGGCGAGAAGCTTTGCGGGGGCGGTTCGACTCGCATTGGCGGAGACCTGGTGGACCCCGTTTGCCGCCTCGTAGAAGCTCTCGCCGGCTTTGTAGGTGGCTTCGGCTTCGCCCTTCACCTGCGTCCGTATGGCGCCTTCAACGACGTAGCCGATCACCGGACAGGGATGGGTATGGGGTAAGGAGGCCTCGCCAGGGCCGTAGGTGACCTCTACCAGTTGGACGGTGAGCTTGTTTCCATCAAGGGCGGAAATTGCATGGGAGAATGCCTCGCGTACCGACACTTGACGTTGTGTCTGCGCCATCGACTCCGGATTGATCAGGGACGTCCCGAGCAGCACACCGGAAAGGGCGAGAATTCTGACGATCCATTTCCTCATTGCCAGCTCCTTTCTGTACCGACCATACCGGGAAGTGGACCATCGGAAAAGGTCCATTTATAGTGGTGCTGCTGGACCATTATTCGTTTGTCGAAACGAGCCCACACCTTCGAACTGGCGCTGACGGGCCGAACTGCGGACCAAACCTCGTATCGCTGGCTCTATGCAGCCTTGCGCGAGCAGATTCTCGCCGGACACCTGCGCCCGGGGATCCGCCTGCCGGCAACCCGCGACCTTGCGAGCCAATACCGGCTTTCGCGGGGAACCATCGTGCGGGCTTTCGAGGAATTGAAAGCGGAGGGTTACATAGAAGGCAACGTCGGGTCCGGCACTTTTGTAAGCCGCACTCTCCCTGACGAACTGCTGAAGGTCAACAAAGCGGAGCGCGAACGGGGACAGTCCTTTGCTGCGGCGTCGCGCCGGCGGATCTCAGGGAGTGCGAGAGGGGTGAAAGCGTTTCCTGGATTTGGTGACGGACCCATCGGTGCGTTTCGCGCCAACCTTCCGGCGGTCAACCTGTTTCCCACGGAGATATGGGCCCAGATCGCAGCGCGGCGGCTACGCCGAGCATCCGTGGCTCAACTCGTCGGTTGTGATGCCATGGGATACCTGCCACTGCGACGAGTGCTGGCCGACTATCTGACGACGTCGCGCGGGGTGAAATGTGCTGCAGAGCAGGTGGCTATCGTGGCGGGGTCACAGGAAGCGATCGACCTGAGCGTGCGACTGCTGGTGAATCCGGGAGATCGCGTGTGCATGGAAGATCCTGGCTATCCTGGCGCAGCTAACGTTTTTGCATCCATGGGAGCCGAAGTTTCTTATGTCACTCTGGATGACCAGGGTGTGAGGTTTTCGGAAAAACAGTTCCGACGCGCGCGACTGCTTTACACCACTCCGGGCCATCAGTTTCCGCTGGGAATCGCAATGAGCCTTCCCCGCCGGTTGCAGCTGCTCGAATGGGCGCAGCGCACGGGGGCCATGATTTTTGAGGATGATTACGACAGCGAGTACCGCTATTCGGGCCGTCCGGTGCCCGCCCTTCAAGGGCTTGATACGCACGGGACAGTTCTGTTTTCGGGAAGCTTCAGCAAAGTACTCTTCCCTTCATTGCGCCTGGGATACTTGGTGGTGCCGCAGGACCTGGCGGAACGGGTTGCTGCGCTGATCTCGATTACGACCCGTCACGCGCCCCTGCTCGATCAGCTGATCGTTCATGATTTCATCAGCGAAGGGCATTTCGGGCGGCACTTGCGGCGTATGCGCCAGATCTATGCCGAGCGGAGATCAGTGTTGCTGGAAGAGGCCCAGCGGCGCCTTGCAGGTTCGCTGGAGATTTCCGGAGTCGCCGCGGGGTTGCAGACAGTAGGATGGCTTGGTCGTGGGATCGACGCCGAATCCGCCGCGAGCGCGGCCGCAAGCCGCAAGGTACATACGACGCCGCTGGGCCGCTATAGGAGGCGCCACACAATTCCGGAAGGCCTGCAGCTCGGATTCGCCGCCTTCGATCTGAAAGAGATCCGTCGCGGGGTCCAGGAGTTGGCGATAGCGCTGGAAAGCGTGGTGAGATAGTGGTTGGGCGTTGGGCTCCTGGTCGTTGTTCGCCAGACGGCAACCATTACATTGCGAGGGCCGCATGATCATCGAAATGCGAACTTACAAGCTCAAGCCGGGAAAGCGGGAGCAATTTCTGGAGATCTTTCGCACCAAGTCCGTACCTGCGCACGACGAGATCGGAATGAAGATCCTGGGCCCGTTCCTTTCCGTTGAAGATCCTGACGTGTTCTTCTTCATGCGTGGGTTCCCTGATCTCGAGTCCCGCGAACCTATGAAAGCAAAATTCTATGAAGGAAGGCTTTGGAAAGAAGAACTGGAGAACGTTCTGATGCCCATGCTGGAAAAGTATGACGTGGTACTGGTGGATGATCCGGAAAACAAGGTGCGGTGGTAACGATTAGCTGGCTGGCGGCCTTCCGGTACGAAATTGGATGATGCGGCGGCGATCACGTTTCGAAGGTCTGCCGGCGGGGGCTGGGGTGTAGGTTCGCAGTAGCTTTCTTTCCTCCGCCGCTTTCTGGCGCAGTTCACGGCTGGCTTCAGATTCGCGGTAGAGAGTTTGCGCAACACTCGCCGGGCCGCGAACATCGCTCAAAGCCAAAACTTCAACCTGGAAATCGCCACCCTCAGTCTTGACCAAGAGTTGATCTCCGACACGAACCTCGCGAGCCGGCTTCACCAACTGTTGGTTGGATTGGACTCTGCCAAGCTCACAGGCCCGGGCGGCCAGGGAACGGGTCTTGAAAAACCTGGCAGCCCAGAGCCACTTGTCCATGCGAACACTGTTCATGAGGGATACGGATCACGCTGTACTCGCCATGCGCTGATACTCGTTGCCGGCATCGCCGGAGAGCAGCACCCACAAAGTGTAAATGCCAAGAGCAGTTCCGAATGGCGGATGGAACAGTGCGAGAACGCCGAGCACGATGGCAGCGATGCGGGCCCAGGAGTGATGCTGCATCAGCCCCCATCCGACCAGAATGCCGCCGGCGCCAAGGATCAGGAGCGTGCCTCCCATCATGAACAACACGAACGGGCCAAGGGTTCTGGCCAACCCGGGTTCAAACGGGATGGCTACCCGCGCGATGCCGCCGATACCCATCAGAAACAAGGAGGGCAGCAGGAACAGGGCGCCGAGCACAATCCAGAGAATCCCGAGGATGCGCAGGTGGCGCTCGAGACGATCACGATAAGAAATGACAGTTGCCGGAGTGGCGACATTTAATGCCCGGCCGCACTTGGGACAGACATTGAACTCGGGTTGTAACTGGGTTCCGCACTGGTTGCAGAACATGGCGTGTCTCCTCAACTCTGATATGAGTTACGAAAAAAGCCTGGCGAAAGTTCCGCCACGCGAATCGCCTTTTATTCGCCTAACGAATCCCGGCTTTGCCGCTCAAACCTGAAGTTCAGTAGATTTCTAGGCGGACTGAGAGAGCGTGGTCAGAAACTGCACGATTTCAGGCGAATTCCAGTCTACCGCGCCAATGAACTTGCGCCGAATGACACCTTTCTTGTCGATAATGTAGCTTTCCGGCCAGCCGAAGGTGCCATACATGTCGCTTACTTTGCGCTCCGGATCGCGCACCGTCAGGTAGGTGACTCCATATTGCTTGAGGAAGCGGTTGTAGGCGCTCTCGTCCACGTCAATGCTGACGGCGAGCACAACAATTCCTTTGTCCTTCATGCGCTGCTGCAGAGCCACCATGGAGGGCGTTTCTTCCACGCACGGCGGGCACCAGGTGGCCCAGAAATTCAGAACCACAACCTGGCCGCGGAATTCACTGAGAGTGACTTTTCGCACCGAATCCTGCACCGTGAAATCGGCGGCTGGGCTCCCAATATGCTGCGGACGGGTGCTGCTGTAGCAACCGGTAAGGAAGATAAGTGTTAGCAGAAGAGCGCGTCTCATGTTCCTGGGACAGTATAGCTGGGAACCGGTACCTGGTACCGGGAAGAACCTGGGCGCCAATTCCGGACGGTCTACCTCTTTTGATCGTATTTGCCTGTTTCGGCTTCAGTTTATCGAGCTCATAAAAAGTTTGAATTTCCCTACACGCAACAAACCACGTAAATAAATTCCAGCCCGGTACGAACCTCTCCCCTTTGAATACGGAATAAATCAAAGCCAAGGAGTTGCCGTGGAGACGAATGTCTACTGGTTGTGGCTGTTGTCGATGGGAAGCCTGATCTTCCTCATGCAGGCCGGGTTCTTTTTGCTGGAGGGTGGACAGGTACGATCGCGCGACGTCACCAACGTCATGATGAAGATGACGGGACACCTGGGGCTGGGGATCATCGTGTTCCTGGTGGGCGGGTTCGCCATCAAGCAGTACGGATGGCCGATCGCGGCGCTGCCGAACGGATGGCATCTGCCCTGGCAGTTTATTAACGACGGTGGGCATTCCATCGCGTTTTATGTGTCGCTGATGTTCGCGCTGGTTTCCTGCGCGATTCCGAGCGGCTGCTTCTCCGGACGCATGAAGTTTTCCGCATACCTCCTTTTCGCCGCGCTCTACGTCGGCGTGGTGTATCCGATCTTCGCCTACATCCTGTGGAATGGGCCGCTGGCACGGCTGGGGGTGCAGGACTATGCCGGATCGCTGGGCGTTCACGCGGTTGGCGGAATCGTTGGCTTGATGGGTGCACATTACCTGGGACGCCGTCGCACCCAGTCAAAAGCCCATGACGTGCCGATGATGGGCACAGGTGCGCTGCTGCTGATGTTTTGCTGGTTTGGGTTCAACCTGGGATCCGTCCCCTCTTACGGCAACATGGCAGCCGATTTGCCGCTGGTTGCGATCAACACGTTGGCGGCGATGGCCGGCGGCATCGTCGGTTCTCTAATTTGGACCTGGGCCACTGACAAGCCCGACCCGATTGTTACACCGAACGGCGGATTGGCAGGCGCCGTGGCAATCTGCTCAGGGGTGCATCTTGTTCATCCCCTCTTTGCGGTGCTGATCGGGATCGTCGCAGGCGCCCAGATTCCGTTCACCGCCCGCTGGATGGAGCGAAAATTGAAGATTGATGATCCCTGCGGAGTTGGACCGGTCCATGCGATCCCCGGATTGCTGGGCGGATTGGCTGCCGGTTTCTGGGCCCCGATGATTCCAAATGGGTTCCACGGCTACACGGTGCACTTCAGCGTGCAATTGCTGGGGACTGCGACGGCCATCGCTTACGGACTGGTGGCTTCGGTGGTGTTGTTCAAAGTCGTGGAGGCGATCACGGGACTGCGGGTGAGCGAGGCCGAGGAACTGCACGGCTTGGACCTGGCAGAACATGGAATGGCCGCTTATCCGGAGTTTTTCGGCGGCCAGGCGGCAACGGCGGGACCGTTGCATGTGCTATCGGGTGTCCGCGTATCGGATGTTATGACCGAGGCTCCCGCGGTAGCTCCGGAGGATTCGCTGGATGCGGTGCAGGAGATCATGTTTGCAAAAGAGGTTTTCGCGTTGCCGGTAGTCAACGAAGATTGCGAGTTGTGCGGGATCATCAGCATGTCAGACGTGACAAAAATTGACCGCGGCGAGCGGCCCAAGGTGACCGTCGCTGCGGTCTTTACGCGCGAGGTACAATCGGCCTACCCCGACCAGACCATTCATGAAGTGGTAGAGCGAATGCGGGAGCGGCACCTGGCAAACTTCCCTGTAGTCTCGCGGCGAGAAGAGAGCCGTTTGCTGGGGATGATCAGCAAGAGCGACATTATTTTGGCCTACCGGCGGGTGGCCATTGACGCGGCTGCGTGAAAAGCAGCAATCGGCCACTTGGCGTTTTGCCCGTAAAGAGTTGAGCTGCTGACTTGATTTTTCCGGGAGAAAGCAGCAGGCGGAGCGAAGTTGCTCCGCCTTTTTTGCTTGATCAGTGCAACAAGATGACAGGGGCGAGATCGGCGGGCACGCCGCTCCGCATTGCCCGAATCCACCTGGTGTGTCCCCGAAACTAAAGTTTGATTGACGCCGGTGGTACATGGACTTTTCGGCGTTGAGCGGGAATGCGGCTTCGAGGACAATCTAGCGAGTTTGTTACTTCACACCAGGATGAGGGACTCTTGCTAAGGCAAGGTGTGCTCGCATTGATGCTCGCAATCGCAGGCAGCGCTCCGCTGGCGGCGAAAGACATTGCCGTCGTGTCGAACAAAACCAACAGCGCGATCACCATCGCCATGCCGGAGCTGATAAAGATCTGCAAAGGGCAGATCAGTCGCTGGCCGGATGGAAAACCATTGACGTTCGTCACCCGGGATCCTGGTTCCACCGATATGAAGGTGGTCCTGGAGAAGGTCTACGGGATGAGCAAGGAAGAGGTATCGGCAATGATCGCGGCTGCCAATCACGGCCGCACCAACCATCCCGCCATCATGGTGGTGAGCTCGGACGAAGACCTGGTCAACAAAGTAGAGAACATGCCAGGGGCGATTGGACTGGTGGACGTATACTCGATCAACGGCGGCGTTACTGTGATCAAGGTCGGCGGAAAACTTCCACTTGAACCGGGGTATCCGCTACATGGAAACTGACCGTTTTCAGTAAATCCCAGGCATGCCGGAGAAAACTCCTACTCCCGATTCGTTTGACCGACGGCGCCGCTATCCCCGGCACGGTTTGGATATCCGGGTGTCGGTCCAGGTGTTTCGTGATGGCGAGAACCTGAACTTTTGGGGACGTTCGAGCGAACTGGGAATGGACGGCATTGGAGCTACGCTGACCGGCGAACTGGAACCGGGGGAGGTGGTCTCCATGGAGTTAGCTTTGCCGTTGACGGCGCTTCCGATGAAGTTGCGGGCGATCGTGCGCTACCGGCAAGGACTGCGGCATGGATTCGAGTTTCTCACGCTCACCACCGAACAGCGAGTCACGGTGGAGCGCGTTTGTGAGATGCTGACCGTCCGCAGTTGATCCATTCCCGCACCTGCCCAATCAACATTACCTCAGTAACTTTCGATTGCAGTTCACTCGAACTACCATTCAGATTTGCCATCATTTCGAAAAGGGGAGGAAGGGTGATGGGGGATCAGTTCACCCGTTCAGCGAACCAGTCTGACCTCGCCAGGGCCCAGCAACTTAAAGACGCCCTGGGGCGGGGCACGCCGACTCTCTCCCGGGCCGGGCAACCCACCTCCGAAGGTATTGATCCCAACAGCATCGCCATTCAGCGGGCCTATCTAGAAGACCTGGTGGAGTGCGCTCCCGAAGCAGTCAGCATCGTTGACAATTTCACCATCGTGCGCGTGAATAACGAATTCACCAAGCTGTTTGGATATTGCGAAGAAGAAGCGCTGGGCCGGCGAATTGATGACCTGATCGTGCCTCCGGATCGCACGGCGGAGACGCGCTGGGTGGGCGAACATCTCGCCAATGGGAAGAAGATTGCCCTTGAAACCAAGCGGCAGCGCAAAGACGGGTCGCTGGTGGATGTGTTCATGGCGGCTGCGCCGGTGTTCATCGGCGGAAAGAAAGTCGCATCCTATGTTCTTTATCGCGATATCTCGGACCGAAAGCGAGCAGAGGCGTTGCACTCCGCCCTTTATCGCATCGCGGAGAAGACGAGTTCCGCGAAGGATCTGCAGCAGTTTTACGCTTCGATTCACAGCATCGTTGGAGAGTTGATGTATGCGCGGAATTTCTACATCGCACTATTCGATGCCACCACCCAAACCCTCAGCTTCCCCTATTTCGTTGACGAGGTAGACCCCGCCCCTGCGCGCAAGAAGTTAGGACGAGGCCTGACCGAGTACGTGCTGCGCACTGGGGAACCCCTGCTGTGCACACCTGAGGTGTTCGACGCGCTGGTGGCCTGCGGAGAAGTGGAACTGATCGGAGCGCCTTCGCTGGACTGGCTGGGAGTGCCCCTGAAAGTCGCGAACCACGTCTTTGGGGTGGTGGTGGTCCAGAGTTATACAAGCAACGTGCGCTTCGGGGAAAAAGATAAAGAGATCCTGATGTTTGTTTCCCAGCAACTGGCGAGCGCGATTGAGCATAAGCGGCACGAAGAGGCCCTGCGGCAATCGGAGTTGCGATACCGGTCGCTGGTGCAGAGTGCGGTTTACGGAATCTTTCGATCCACGCTGAACGGCACTTTCCTGGATGTGAACCCGGCGCTAGTTGCGATGTTGGGATATGGCTCGAGTGAAGAGTTGTTGGCGCTGAATTCAAAATCCGGCGTATTTGTAGAAAAAGAAGAACACGACCGGCTGATGGGCGAGTTACAGCGCGGCGCGAAGATTGACAACGTAGAAGCCCGCTGGAAACGGAAGGACGGAAGCGAGATCACGGTCCGTCTGAGCGGGAGAGCGGTAGACAGTGCGGAAAGCCCGGACCCGGTCCTTGAGTTGATCGCCGAGGACGTGACCGAGCGGCGAGTTTTGGAAGATCAGTTCCGCCAGGCCCAGAAGATGGAGGCGGTCGGACGTCTGGCCGGGGGCGTTGCCCACGACTTCAATAACCTGCTGATGGTGATCAGCGGTTATACCGAGGTACTGCTCGAAAACACAGACCGCAGCAATCCATTGCTGCCGAAGATCGAGGCCATACAGCAGGCCGCCGATCGCGCCACAACCGTCACCCGGCAACTGCTGGCCTTCAGCAGAAAACAGTTGCTCGAATTGAAGGTGGTGGATGTAAACAGCATCGTCTCTGACATGGAGCGCCTGTTGCGACCGCTGATCGGAGAGAACATCGAGTTGATCACCAAGCTTGCCGCAGACCTGGGCCGTACCCGCGCAGACGCCGGGCAGATTGAACAGGTGATCATGAACCTGGTCGTGAACTCCAAGGACGCGATGCCGAACGGGGGAAAGATCACCATCTCGACGTCCAATGTCGGCCTGGGCGATGACTTACGGCGGCAATACAGCTACATACAGCCTGGGCGCTATGTGATGCTCTCCATCAGCGACACCGGACAAGGGATGGACCGGGAAACGCAATCGCGCATCTTCGAGCCTTTCTTCACCACCAAGGAGAAAGGAAAAGGAACCGGCCTGGGGCTCTCGACCGTGTACGGAATTATTAAGCAGACCGGCGGCTACATTTTTGCTCAAAGCGAAGTGGGACGCGGCACGATCTTCCGAATTTACCTGCCGCGAGTCGAGGAGGCGGCCGAACCGGCGCATCATACCCGTACTGCCCAGGTGGCTACCGGCGGGTCGGAAACCGTGCTCCTGGTGGAAGACGAGGACTGCGTGCGGCAGCTTGTCAAAGACACGCTGGAAGCCCGAGGCTACTCGGTGCTGGAGGCGAGTCATGGCGAGGCCGCCATGAGAATTGCCGCTGCCTACCAGGACGAGATCCATGTCCTGATAACAGACGTGGTGATGCCGGGAATGTCGGGACGCGAACTTGCCAACGCCCTCTGCAAAGTCAGGCCGGGCACTAAAGTTTTGTTTCTGTCCGGTTACACCGAAGACGCCATCATCCACCAGGGCGTGTTGGATTCGGGAACGGCATTCCTGCAAAAGCCCTTCACCCTGCAGGCCCTCTCGCGCAAAGTACGCGAGATTCTCGGCAATCCCTCCAGCGAACCACAATTGTAGATCCTGCACTCCACCATGAGGCGCATCGGTGCGGTGCAACTTTTCTCCGGCATTTGCGTCCTATCTAGCAGGAAACCGATACATCCATAAAGGGCTAATGCCCGTACTCATCGTGGGAGCCGATTGATGCTGATTAAGAAGGCGGAGGATTTGAAATCTTCCGAGATTACGCCTAAGTCGCTGTACATGAATCGCCGGGCATTTCTGACTGGGACAGCGCTGACCGGCGGAGCGATGATTGCCGGTATCGGAGTTCGGGAGGCGATGTCTCCGTCCGTCATTGCGCATGCCAGTGCGAACATCGACGGCATCCAGAAGAGTTCCTTTTCCACGAGCGAAAAAATCACGCCGTACACTGACGTGACCCACTACAACAATTACTACGAGTTCTCGACCGACAAGGAAGGCCCGGCCGACCTGGCGAAGAACTTCAAAACTCGTCCCTGGACTGTGACCGTCGACGGGCTGGTAAAGAAGAAACAAGTCCTGGATGTGGACAGCATTATCAAGCTGGCTTCGCCCGAAGAGCGCATTTACCGGCACCGCTGCGTGGAAGGGTGGTCCATCGTAGTTCCGTGGGTCGGGTTTTCGTTGAGTGAACTGATCAAGAAGGCAGAGCCATTGCCGAAAGCGAAATTCGTGGAATTCACCTCAGCCAACGATCCGAAGCAAATGCCGGGAGTACGAGTGCCGGTCCTCGACTGGCCTTATGTTGAAGGCCTGCGGCTCGATGAAGCCATGCATCCGCTGGCACTTTTGTGTTTCGGAATGTATGGCGAGGCATTGCCGAATCAGGACGGAGCGCCGCTGCGCCTGGTGCTGCCATGGAAGTACGGATTCAAGAGCGCGAAGGCGATCGTGCGGATCCGGTTCACCGATTCGCAGCCTTTGAATACTTGGCAAAAAACCGCATCCAACGAATATGGGTTTTACGCGAATGTCAATCCCAACGTGGACCATCCGCGATGGAGCCAGGCCAAGGAGCGGCGCTTGGGAGAATTCCTCAAACGCCCCACGCTGATGTTCAACGGATACGACCAGGTGGCGAGCCTTTACTCGGGGATGGACTTGAAGAAGAACTTCTAAAGCAGCAATGGCAATTCGCACCTGGCCGTTAGGGAAACTACTTCGCGCAGCCGACCTAAAAGTCTGATCGCGCTAGGCGCCATGTGCCCACTGTTGTGATGATCCGATACTTCAAAGTCGCTGTTTTTGTGGCTTGCCTGGTTCCACTCGGCATTCTTGGCTGGGGTGCTTACCACGGCGATCTCGGAGCAAACCCGATTGAGAAGGTCACGCACTCAACCGGCGATTGGACCCTGATCTTTTTGCTGATCACGCTTGCTATCACTCCGCTTCGCAAGTTGACCGGGCAGCTGTGGCTAATCCGCTTCCGGCGAATGCTGGGGCTGTTTGCCTTCTTTTACGCTTCACTTCACCTGACGACCTACGTGTGGCTGGACAAGTTTTTCGATCTGCATGAGATGCTGGTCGATATCGGGAAACGCAAGTTCATCACGGCGGGAATGACTGCATTGGTTTTGATGATCCCGCTGGCCATCACCTCGACCAGGGGATGGATCCGGCGCCTGGGCGGCCGGAATTGGAACCTGCTGCACCGGTTGATTTACTTCAGCGCGATTGCGAGTGTGGTCCACTACCTCTGGTTGGTTAAGGCGGATATCCGCAAGCCCTTGCAATATGCCTTTGTGCTGGCGTTATTGCTGGGATACCGGATTGTGAACTGGGCGGTTCCAAAACCTGAACCATCCGCGGTCCGAAATACCCGCAAGGGCCCGCCCGAACCGCTTGCCAGTGAGTGAGCCTGCTGCCGTATAGTAGGGGAGGTACTCTGCCGTCCTCACTTGATGCCCCAATTCGACATCACTATTGCTGGCGAGCTCAACCTGGATCTGATTCTTTATGGCGTGCCGGAAGAACTGGCGCGCGAGCGCGAATTCCTGGCCAAGGACATGATGCTGACGCTGGGCGGTTCCTCCTCCATCCTGGCCCACAACCTGGCAGCACTCGGGCAGAAAGTTGGATTTGTGTCGGCCATCGGAGCCGACCAGTTTGGCGAAATCGGCGCGGCTCGCCTGCGAGAAGCGGGAGTGGATACGTCTTGCATAAAAGTATTGCCCGGCAGCAAGACCGGGCTCACCGTTATTCTGCAACGCGAGCAATGGCGCAACATGGTTACCTATTCCGGCACCATAGCAGAGCTGAAATGGGAGCATCTTGATCTCGAGTACCTGAAAAGTTCGCGGCATTTTCATCTGTCATCTTTTTATCTCCAGACCGGACTGCAGCCTCACATTCCAGAGCTGTTCAAGATCATGAAGGAGTCGGGACTCAGCACCTCGCTCGATACCAACGACGACCCTGACGACCGTTGGCAAGGGGGATTGTTAGAGACTCTGCGCTACGTGGACCTGTTCATGCCCAACGAACGGGAAGCGTGCCGCATTGCGGGCACATCCGATCTGGAACAAGCAGTGTCCTGGTTGGCCCAACAAGTACCGCTGGTGGTTGTGAAGTGCGGCAAGAGGGGTGCTATCGCGCAGAAAGGCAGCGAGCGAATTACCCGCGAGGCTTGTGAAGTAACGGTAGTGGATGCAGTGGGAGCCGGCGACAGCTTCGATGCCGGATTTCTGTCCCGCTTTGTTCGAGGCGATGATGTGGTGGCTTGCCTGGCAGAAGGAAACCGCGTGGGAGCTTTTTCCACCACGTGCGCGGGAGGAACCGAGGCATTCCGCAATGGGGAAAACCTTCGCAAACTGCGCGAGAATCCTGCATGACACTCTGTCATTGTTTGTAAAAGCTGTCGCTGCAGCAACTTTCCCCCGCAAAGTGTGTTAGAAGGTAAAAAGATGCTGCAGGGAACGGCGGGGCTTGCATCTCAGAAACTTTCCATAATATTTCAAGGAGCAGCAGCGTGCGCTGCACAAACTATGCGGAAACTATATTTGTCGTTGGGATTGATAGCGTTGGCATTGTGCGCGGGATGCGGATCCGACAGCAACAACAATCCTCCACCGACCCCCACGGGTAATTTCTCCAATGCCAGCCTGAGCGGGCAGTACGTCTACCAGGTCAGCGGCTTTGATTTCAGTTCAGGAACAGGCGTTCCCTACGTACGTGCCGGGGTGTTCTCCGCGAATGGGGCGGGCGCGCTTACCACGGTAGTGGATGATTTCTCGGAAGGGTCAGCAACGTCGAGCACGATCAGCGGCACGTACTCGATCTCCAATGACGGCACGGGAAGCCTGGTATTCAGCTTTCCCAGCGGAAGCCTCACCTACGCGATCACGCTGGTGAGCAGTTCCAAGGTCTACTTGGCGGAGGCTGACACGACATTCAGCGGTGGCGGCATCGCCGAGAAGCAAGACACCACAGCCTTCGCAGCGGCCCCCAGCGGCACCTTCGTGTTTAAGCGCCGGAGTCTTACCACGGGCGGTACCCCCACCAGCTACGTGGGATCTTTCAGTCTCAGCGCAGGAACGATCACCACCGGCGCCAATTCCCAGGATTCCCTGGTGTTCGGTTCGACATTGACTTCAGTGGCCTTGAGCAGCGCGCTGTTCAACACGCCTGATGCAACGCTGGGACGAGCGTCGGGCACGATAACCGACGGAAGCGCGGTAAGCACGACATTCATCTATTACGTGGTGGATGCCAACAATCTTCGTTTTCTGACCACCGATGGCGGCGTCACCGGACTGGGGCGGGCAGAAAGGCAGAGCACCACAACCTTCACCAATGCTTCGCTGAACGGGCCGTTTGCCTTCGGCGCGAGCGGCGATACGACGAGCCTTTTTGGTGGAATACGGACCGCCGGCCGGTTCATGGCTGACGGCAATGGCGGCATTACCGCGGGCGCATTCGACAATGTGACGGACGGGAACGTGACGTTGAACTCGGCCTTTACCGGCAGTTACACGATGGCGGCGACCGGCCGTGCTGCCGTGACGATCGGAAGTGGCAGTCAGATCTACTGGATGGTGAGTCCGACGCGCGCATTCTTTCTGACTAACAGTTCAACGCAGCTTTCTGACGGAACCGCGGACGCGCAGGTGGGAAGCAACTTCTCGAATGCATCCGTCAATGGCCAGTTCGCGTTCCTCATGAACGGATTTACCATCCAGACCGGGGGCAGCACCTCAACTCTGGACCGGGTTGCAACGTTGCAGTTCGACGGAAAGGGAGGGCTGATCCTGAACGAGTTCGTGAATTCGAATGGTTCGACAAGTACCACCGGATTCTTGACTGGAACCTACACGGTTTCATCCAATGGACGGATTACAGGAACGATCCCGGGAGCCACCAACACGATTGGGCTTTCGATGTACCTGGTTTCCAGTTCGAATGCCTACATCATTGACAACGATACGGGATTTGAGCTGGATGGGCAGATCAACCTGCAACAGTAGAGTAATCCTGTGGAGACGCAGTAAGCTGCGTCTCCAGGGGATGTCCTGCGAAGGGACTCAGGAAATCTGCCAGACTGTATCGAGCACGGTGCCGTCCACCCACTTCACGACGGCAACCGGGTTATCGGTGAGTTTCGGCTTTGCGGGTTTCCCTCCACAGATGCGCTCAACTTCAGCCTTAATGTCCTGAATCGGCCGGATCGGAAGTTTCGAGTTCTTGGTGGCATCCATGAGGTCCTGCCGTCGCGGGTTGATGGCAATACCGCGCTCAGTCACGATGACGTCAATGAGTTCGCCAGGGCCGGTCAGGGTGGTGACTTCGTCCACGATCACCGGAATGCGATCGCGGAACGAAGGTACCGCCAGGATGGTGCAGCCTGAGGCAAGGCAATTCTGCCAGCCTCCAATACCGTGAAGCAGGCGGCCGTCGGAGTGGGTGACGACATTGCCGTTGAAGTTCACGTCCACCTCGGTCGCGCCGAGAACAACAGCGTCCACCATGGAAGCAAAGTTCCCTTTCCCGTGATAGTTGTAGGAGGTGAAGGGCGAGGTTGAAACGTGACGGGGATCGCTGCCAATCGACTGAACTCCGGCAAGGTCGAAGGTTTGTCCGTCGAGGATGTAGTCGGTGAGGCCCTCGTTCAGCAATTCGACTAAGAACTTAGTAGAACCGCCGCGCACAAAACGGGCTTTCACGCCGTCTTCCTTCATCATCGCTTTCAGGTATTGCACGAAGGCGAGAGCAATGCCCCCAGCGCCTGCCTGAAAGGAAAATCCATTTTTCATGATTCCGGCTTCGCGGAGAAAACTGGCGACGAATTCAGCAATGCGAAGACGATCGGGCGAGCGCGTGATCTGGGTCGTGCCGGAAACAATTTTCGCGGGATCCCCGATGGAGTCCACCTCCACAACATAGTCAACGTTGTTGCCCTGGATCTGCCATGGAATACAGGGAAACGGCACAAGATTGTCGGTGACCACGATGACGTGGTCGGCGTACATGGAATCCGCCAGAGCGAAGCCGAGAGAGCCGCACGCGGATCTGCCGTGCGAGCCATCCGCATTTCCGAAGGCATCGGCGGTGGGGGCCGCGATGACAGCGATATCCACGTGGACTTCGCCGTCCTGAATTGCCTGCCAGCGGCCGCCATGAGAACGAAGCACGCCCATGCCGCGCATTTTTCCCTGCGTGCAGTAGTCGCCAAGCGGGCCGTTCATGCTGCCTTCAATATGATGAATGACGCCCTTCTCCATCAGATCGATCGCGCTCTTCTGCGAGGGAAACGACGCGCTGGGAAACCACAGCAGGTCTTTCACTCCGATGCGCGCGGCGGCCTCCAGAGCCATCAGAGCGACCCGGTCCCCGTCCCGCAGATGGTGATGGTTGGAGATTGTCATGCCATCGCGCAGGCCGCAGTTGCGCAGCGCGGTTTCGAGGTCGCTGACCCTCTTGTCGCCGTTTTCGGGATAATCCTTGCTGGAGCGCACGGGCGGGGCTTGCTTGCGTCCGCGCGGCTGGTACTTCCCTACACCGATGTAGGGGATCTGCGGCTTGCCATTCACCATGGCGGGAACCATGCGTCCGGCGGCGTTTTGCGCGAGTTCGATGCGTTCCGGCATTTAGAAATTCTTCACCACGGAGGACACTGAGGTTACCGAGTCTTAAACCCTTTAACCACCAAGGACACTAAGTTACACGAAGGAAAACTATGCTTTGCCCATCTGTTTGGCACGCGCCACTAATTTCTGTGCGCGATGGACCACCGGGGGATCAATCATCTTCGAGCCCAGGCTGACGACCCCGAGGCCTTTCTGCTGCGCTTCTTCAAACGCGGTGACGATTTTCAGGGCTTTCTCGATTTCTGCTTGCGTCGGGGCGAACGCTTCGTGAATCACGCGTATCTGCGAGGGATGAATGCAGCCCATGCCTTCAAAACCCATCGCGCGAGAATTCTGCCCCCAACGCAGCAGGCCATCCATGTCCCCTACATCGCCGAAGACGGAATCGATCGCCTGGACACCAACCGCTTTTGCCGCATGGACCAGCTTTGAGCGAGCATAGAGCGACTCCCTGCCCTCCGAAGTCTTTGCAACCCCGAGATCAGCCGTATAGTCTTCCAGCCCGATGGTGAGTGCGGCTACGTTAGGACTCGCGGCTGCAATGGGGGCGGCATTCTCTATGCCTAAAGCGGATTCGATAATTGGCATGAGCCAGATCGGCCGGTTGATCTGGTAACGCAGCTTGAGCTCGTTCACCATGCGATCGACTTCGCCCAACTGCTCGGCGTATTCGACTTTCGGAACCAGGATGAGGTCTGGTGATTCGGGAACGATTTCGACCAGTTCCTGGAGCCCGAGCGGAAGCTGGTTGATGCGTACCATGCGTTCGCAGGCGCCGAAATCAACGGCGCGAAGCGTGTTGCGCACCAGGATCCGCGCGGCATCTTTTTCGGCATGATGAACGGAATCTTCCAAATCGAGAATGATCGCATCCGGCTCATGCAGCCCCGCGTTGATCGCGTACTTGGGTTCGGTCCCCGGCAAATACAGACGCGAACGGCGCAGGCGGTCCTTCGCCGAAGGATTCGGCAGCGGCATCGCTTCCGGAAGCGCTTTCTGATCGGCGGCCAATCCCGCCCTTTTTACAGCTGTTTCCAGACGCGCCGAAATCACATAGGGCAGCGCGCCCTCGTCATGCATCCTGACTTGGGCGTTCTTGACTCCCAGTGTCTCCAGCACTTGCCGGGCCTGCGCGCGAATCGAATCTCCGTAATAAAGATCGACTCGCGATTCCAGGCTGATCTCCAGACCTCCGCGATCGCGCGGCTCGAACGCGACGTGAAGGTCGGAGCGGATGTCCTTGCCCCAATGTCCGGCTTCGGCGGCGCGAATGGATTCGGCGGGAGTGCTCATAACTCACCAATGTACAGCACGACGCAGTGTACCCCGCTTCGTAGTCGATCGCTGTACGAATCGGCTACTCCGATGCTTTTATCTGCCAACGCTGGCCGGCACTTGTTTGGCCAGCTTCTCCAGGATCGCATCGGTCATTTGCACCGTGCTCGCGGCCCCCTGGCTGATCGCCTTCGATCCCCCTGAGATGCGCATCATGTCATATGTCCTGACTTTGCCTTCTTGGACGACGTCGGCGATTGCCTTTCGGATGCGGTCGGCTTTCGCGCCCTCCCCGACGTGGTCGAGCATCATCGCGGCCGAGAGGATCATGGCGATCGGATTGACGATCGGCGGATTCAACTCAGCATATTTCGGGGCAGAGCCGTGCGTGGGCTCGAACACCGCCACTTCATCGCCGATATTTCCTGAAGCAGCAAAACCAAGGCCACCGACCAGGCCGGCGAAGGCGTCGGAAAGAATGTCGCCGAACAGGTTCGAGGCTACGATCACGTTGTAGTCTTCAGGATTCTTGTTCAGCCACATGAGCTGCGCGTCGATATTCGTGGACCACAGCGAGATGCCAGGATAGTTCTTGGCGACTTCTTTCGCGGTCTCTTCCATCATGCCGGAAGTTTCACGCACCACGTTCGGCTTCTCGCAGATGGTGACGCCCTTGAAGCCGCGCTTCTTCGCGTACTCGAACGCAGCAGTCACGATGCGGCGCGCGGCATTTTTCGTGATCACGCGGGTGCTGATGGCCAATTCCGGGCCGGGCACGTTGGCGAAGTTCTTAAAGCGGGGATGCGTGTTCAACGCGGCGCGAACATTCTCCGGCGGATTGGTCCACTCAACTCCGACATACATGCCTTCTGTGCCCTGGCGGAATACCGTGGTATCGAGTTTCGGCTCATCGAAGGCGCCATCGGTACGTTTGCGAATGTAGTTCAGCGGATTGCCGATGAATCCGATGCACGGGCGCATGCAGATATCGAGGTTGAACTTCTGCCGCATGGTCACGATCGGGCTGTAATAGACGTAGCCCTTGCCACGCAGTTCGGCCTTCAACTCGTTCTGCGCTTCCTTGTTCGGCTTGGAGGTGATGGCGCCGAACAAGCCGAGCTTGTGCTTGGTCAGCAACTCGATCGTGCGGTCGGGCAGAGCATTGCCCTGGTCGCACCAGCAGTCCCAGCCGATGTCGGCGTGAATGTACTCGGCGTCGAAGCCGACTTCCTTCAAGACCCGAATCGATTCGGGCAGAACCTGATTTCCGATGCCATCTCCGGGCATCGAGACTACGGTATGTTTCGCCATATGAGCTCCTATGAAGATCGTTTAACCACAGAGGACACGAAGTAACACGAAGGAATGCAAGAATGATTCGATTTTCCTTTGTGAACCTTCGTGTCCCTTGTGGTTAGCCTTTTTTATGACAGCCCTAAACGCTTCGCTACTAGGTTTTCCACTCCTTGCGCAATCACCAAAGACTGCGGAACGCTCCCCAACGCCGGGAACGGGAAACCTTCTCCGCGCCAGTGAATTACGCCCGAGGTAAAATCGATATCGATGTCATCTCCCGGGATAATCGTCTTCTCTTTCGCGCCGATCTCTTTCGCAAACTGCTCGCGCAATCGCTTCACCAGCTCCGGAACCTCGATGCACAGAAATCCGTTATTGAACGCATTGCGCAAATACGTCTGCGAGAAACTCGCCGCAATGACCAGGGGAATTCCTTTCGCCTTCAGGCATGTGACAGCCTGCTCGCGGCTTGATCCGGTGCCGAAGTTAAAACCGCTCACGATGACGTCGCCGGCATTGGTGCGGGCTGCAAATTGCGGATCATAGTTTTCCATCACGACCTTCGCCATCATCTCCGGCGTCATGTCGTCGCGATATGTATAGTCCTTGCCGTAGATGGCATCGGTGTTCACGTTGTCCTGCGGCATAAAAATCAGACGGCCTTTTACGCGCTCGGGAAAGCCGGGAAGAATATCAACCTTCTCCGCCGCCGCTCCGCTTGAGAACTCAGTGTAGGTCTTCGCCAGCGGGCGATCCGCCATCGCGTGCGGGCCGGTGATGTATCCGGCGACCGCAGAAGCTGCGACGACCTCCGGGCTACCCAGATAGCACTTCGCATCGCGCGATCCCATGCGGCCTTTGAAATTGCGATTGGTTGCAGAGATACCGACCTCTCCCGGTTCCAACAGGCCGACGCCGAGACCAATGCAAGGGCCGCATCCCGCAGGAAGGGTATGCGCGCCGGCGTCCACCAGCGTCTGCCATATGCCGCGGCGCTCGGCCTCTTCTTGAACCCACTTGCTCGCGGCTCCGAGATAAAACTGCACGCCGGACGCGACCTTCTTCCCTTTCAGAACCTTCGCCGCGGCTTCCAGATCTTCCACACGCGAGTTCACGCAGGAGAGAAGATATGCCTTGTTAATCGCAACTTTCTTATCCGCGATCTCAGACAGCGAGGACATCGCCTGCACCGTGTCAGGGCCCGACACATGTGGCGTGACCTGGCTGAGGTCAAGCGTGATGCGGGCGGCATAGACGGCGTCAGGGTCGGGACGCGGCGGGTTCTTCTCCCAGTTCGCAATGTCCTGCTCAGTAAAGCGCTCAACGCCTTGCGCCTTGAGTTTCGCGTGAACACCCTTCAGGTAATCGATCGTGACCGAATCGACCGGGAACCATCCCACCAGCGGTCCCCATTCGGTGCTCATGTTGGAAATGGAGAAGCGCGCATCCATCGACAGGGATTCGACGCCGGGTCCCGAGAACTCTACCGCCGAGTTCAGAACCTCGTCGTGGTTGTAGAGCCCGCACAGCGTAATGATGACGTCTTTTCCCGTAGCGCCTTCGGCGAGCTTGCCTTCGAGAACCACCTGGATGCTGCGTGGGATCTGCCACCAGAATTCGCCCGTCGCCCACACGGCCGCGGCATCGGTGCGAACGATCGGTGTTCCGACAGCTCCCAAAGCGCCGTACATGTTCGAATGCGAGTCGGACGCAACGACGAACGATCCCGGCACGACGTATCCGCGCTCAACCATAATCTGGTGCCCGATGCCCGACCCCGCGGGATAGAAATCGATTCCGTGCTCTTTCGCGAACGCCTCAATCGAGCGATATTTCTTTTGGTTGGCCTCGTCCTTGTTCTGAATATCGTGGTCAAGGGTAAAGACGATTTGCTTCGGGTCATGGACCTTCTTTGCACCGATGCCCTTGAACTTGCTCATGACGGCGGACGTGTTGTCGTGGGTCATGACATGGAACGGGCGAATGGAGACGAAGTCTCCGGTGCGAAGCGGGCGATTGGGACCTTCGGCTAGATGCTTCTGTGCGATTTTTTCTGTGATCGTCTGGCCCATAACAATTCCAATTCTGTGTAGCGTCAGCCGCCCTCGGCTGTCGGCCGCCGTCAGACGGCAAACCTTCGGTCCAACTGCACGCCGAAGTACGCTCCGGGCTTCGCCCGTGGACAGCCGGGGGCGGCTGTCCCTACACGTTAACGATGCTTCCTCTTGCTCAAGACCCGTGTCTTAACGCGCGCTACCTTCTTCTTCACGTCGGCTTTCATCAGCGCCATCAGGTTGCTCACCGGACCGAACTTCTCCAGGTTCCAGATGGCATCGGTCAGCTTTTTCTGCGCCCTCTCGGAAAGCACACCCTCGGCGAGCGCGGCAAACTTTTCCGTAATTTCCTGATCGCTCAGCGGGTTCCGCGGATCGCCCTTGGGATAATCCAGTTGCTTCGAGAAGGTCGCGCCGTCGTTGGTGGTAATGTTCACGATCACCCGTTGCAACGCCGGAAAGACTTTCTCGATCTCGGGGTCCGCCACGACCTCGACTTTCTTCAACTGAGCCCGGATCGTCGGATCCATGATCTTCTTCATTTCGAATTGGACCGGAGTGACCTGGCGATCCACGATGGCCGCGGCAATAACGTAGGGCAGCGAGTGATCCGCGGTTTCTTTCGTATGCGGATCGTATTTGCTCGGATCGGAAAGAATATCGGCTGCGCGCGCCAGCGATCGAATCTGTACCTTCGCAATCTGATCGGGGTGCAGATCGTTGTTCTTGACCAGGTCCAGCACTGCCGAGATCGGCGCATGGGTGAGCGCCTCCGTCGGGAAAAATTTCATCCCGCATTGCGTGATGCGCCATGAATCGCCGAGGCCATCGGTCAGCAGGTTCAGCCTCCACTCCGGGCCGAAGCAGTGGGTCAGGCCTTCCTTGCCATCAATGACGTGCTCGGGACCGGTATATCCCTTTTCTGCCATCAGGGCCGCGAGCATGCCGCTCTGAGTGGCCATTGGGTCCACAGTGTTTTTCATCATGGTGAGTTTTCCGGCAGTCACCGCGCCCAGCGTGCAATGACGACTGGCCGAAATGCCAATGGCGTGCTGAATCTGCTCCCAGGAAAGGCGAAGAGCGCGTCCGGCCACGATGGGAGACGCGAACGCAGTCAGAGTTGCGTGATGCCATCCTCGCTCACGGATGCCGGGGAACGCCGCCTCGCACAGCCGCATTTCGAATTCGTGGCCCAGCACGAATCCCACGATCAGCTCCTTGCCATCGCTCCTGGCACGCTCGCACGCTGCCATTGCTGCGGGAAAAATATCGGAGGGATGCGCCGGATCCTGCTTCCAATAAATATCGTTGTAATCCATGCAGCGAATCATGAGGGCATTGGCCAGGGATGCCGAGACCGGGTCCATACGTTTTCCAGTACCAATGACCGTGGAAGGTCCAGGCCCGGCGATCTCGTCTAACACTTCCAGCGCGATCTTCACGTCGTGCTGCTGGTAACCACCGAGCGCGCAACCCACAGAATCAAGCAGGAAACGCTTTGCTTGATAAACAGCGTCTTTGGACAGGTTCTTGAACTCCACCCCCGCGGCCCAGCGAGACATCTGTGCGGTAATGGTTTCTTTCGGGGCAGTGGCTTGTTTGGCCAAGGTAGCTCCTATCTCAACGTTTCATAGTTTCAAGGTTTCGGAGTTCAAAGTTCGCGGTAACGCCATGCCGTGCTTGAAACTTTGCGCCGTTGAAACCTTGAAACCTTATTTCTTCACATTCTTCGGATTCTTGAACGGCAAATACGCCATGAAGTCAGCGTGGTGCACGATGTAGGCCTCGGTAGTACGCTTCACCAGGTCTCCTTCGGCAGCATGCGCAGCGATGATGTGGCAGACATCGTCAGGAACGCCACATTCCAGCGCCAACGCCACTCCTGTAAACGGATGCCGGAGGGCTTCACCACGCTCGCTCTGCCGG